>Ga0209068_10001599_pt1 | contig 11269 bp, 7 predicted proteins | sample ColStrG_CSR_2012_FD_187200 | JGI IMG/M metagenome (GOLD analysis project Ga0209068, IMG submission 187200) | Freshwater sediment microbial communities in response to fracking from Pennsylvania, USA - Cold Stream Run_MetaG_CSR_2012 (SPAdes)... | ecosystem: Environmental > Aquatic > Freshwater >...
CGGATCGCAAAACAACAACGCCAAGGGTATGGACGATGCTGGCGCCAAGGACGACAAGGACGTAGCCCAGCTCTACCTGATCTCGCCCGATGGCGGCGAGGCTTTTCCCGTCACTCTGGGCGACGAAGATGTCCACGCATTTTCTTGGGCGGCCGATTCCACTGCGCTCTACTACGCCACGCGCATCCCTTGGACCAAAGCCCAGAAGGAAGCCTACAAAAAAGACTGGAAAGACGTAATCGAATACCGCAACGCCGAGCGTGGCGATGAGATTTTCTCCATCAGCATGGCCAGCATTCTCGCGGCGCGCGAGGCGCGAGGCAAGCAGCCTCCTTCCGAAGCCGAAGAGCCGCCTTCTCTCGCCAAAGCGCTGACGCGGTCCGACTTTCGGGTCAGCCAGCTCGCCACTTCACCGGATGGCAGACGTCTGGCCTTCAATACTTCCTCCATCTCGGAGCGCGAGGAGTCGATCAGCGAATATGAAGTCTACTCGCTTGATCTGGACCCGGCGAACTTATCCGACGCAAATCCGGAACATAGTCCCCGCCGCCTCACGCACAACGAGGCGGAGGAGCACAACGTTGGCTGGGCCAGCGACGGCCGCCATGTGTTCTTCCACGTCCCGGTCGGATCGGTCGAGGGCAAATATCACGATACGCAGGAGCGAGTCTACTGGGTGGACGTCGATACGGGAGAAACCACCCGCTGGGCTGCGGCGTTCGACGGCAGCGTCGCTGGATACGCCCCGCTCGCCAGCAATGGCGCCGTATTTCCGGGCGTCCTGGGAACGCAGACCGGGCTGTTCTCCCAGAGCAACCCCGCCAGCAACTTCTCCCCGCTTTCCGGCTGGCCGGGAAACTATTCTCGCGTTTCTTCCTCAAGTTCGCCGCGCATCGCTTTCGTCTACTCCTCGCTGCAACGCCCAGAGGAAGTCTACCTTGCTGACAGCCCCGACAAACTCAAGGAAGCCCGGCCCATTACCGCGTTCAACAAATTGCTGACCACCCGCGAGTTGCCTCAGGGCAAGACCTACCACTGGAAATCCAATGACGGCACCCCCATGGAGGGCATGTTGATTTATCCTCCGGGCAAATTCGAGGCCAAGGGATTGCCCATGCTCACCTTCATCCACGGTGGCCCCGACGACGCCGATGGCGACCATTTTGAGGCCGACTGGTACCAGTGGTCCGCGTTGGCTGCGACCAATGGCTGGCTCGTGTTTCAACCCAACTATCGCGGCTCGCTCGGCTATGGCGACAAATTCCTGATGCAGATTGTTCCAGAAATGGTATCCAGTCCGGGCAAGGATATCCTTGCCGGCGTCGATGCGCTGGTCAAGGATGGCATAGCCGATCCCGAGCACCTGGCCGTCGGGGGCTACAGCTACGGCGGCTACATGACCAACTGGCTGATCACCCAGACCACGCGCTTCAAAGCCGCCTTGACTGGCGCGGGCGCGGTGGAGAATGTAGCCAACTGGGGTAACGATGACACCACGTTCGACGACGCCTACTTTCTCGGCGGACGCCCGTGGGAAGCCCCGCAACGCTACCACGATGAAGCCGCCATTTATAAAGCGGACAAGATCAAAACGCCGACCCACATGGTAGCCGGCAGCGACGACATCCGCGTCGCGGTTCTCGAAGCCTACCTGCTCGATCACGCCCTGCATTCGCTGGGCATTCCGAGCGCACTGCTGATTTTTCCGGGAGAAGGCCACGATCTAGGCAAGAATCCCTGGCACGGCAAAATCAAAGTCCGCGAAGAACTAAAATGGCTGGAGAAATACGCAGGCAAACCCGGAGCAACAACAGCAGGGAAGTAAAGGCATGGAGGCACGGGCGTCCTCGCCCGTGCGGGTTTTAGAGGGCCTGAGTTTGATGCAAATGTTTGCCGCTTTTGGACCCCTTTATGTGCAATGTTTTGCGGAGTATGGAACGTAATCTCAAAATTGCTCCACGAGGAACAATTTGCAGAGTCGAAAACTGGAAAACAAAGGCCTCACAGCCCAGCGTCGCGCTTGGGAGCGCCAGCGACGTTCGTCCTCTTGGTGGTCGCCGCATAGCGCGCCACGCCCCGATAGAGCGCTTCGGCAATGTTCTGCCGGTAGAAGGGATCTTGCAGGTTATGCTCATCGGTAGGGCTGCTGACGAAAGAAACCTCCGCCAGAATCGCCGGCATCGTAGTTCCGGTTAGAACGACGAACGAAGCAGCCTTGACGCCGCGATTTCGGACGCCGGGGCTCTTCGTGGCAAGCGAGCCATACAGCGCCTGTTGCACGCTCGTCGCCAGCCTCCGGGAAGCGTCAGACTTGGAGCGCAGTTCGGCAGGGTCGAGCTGCAATTCGGGCGCGGAGCCGACTTCTTTTTCTTCTTCCGCCAATACCTGCGTCGAAGGGCCCGAAGCGGTGTAATAAGTCTCGACGCCGCGTGCTTCCGGCTGGCTGCTGTAGTTGGCGTGCACCGAGATGAACAGGTCAGCTCCGGCTTGATTGGCCATGGCGGCACGGCGGCCGAGTGGGACAAACGTGTCGTCCGTGCGCGTATAGAGAATTTCGAGCCCCAGGCGTTGTTCCAAAAGCACACCAAGGCGCTGGGCGATCTCGAGAGCGAGATCTTTCTCCAGCAAGCCTTGTCGCCCAACCGTTCCCATGTCCCAACCGCCGTGTCCTGCGTCGATGACGATTCGCAAATGCGGAACGTGCGCGCGCAGTTTCGTGTCCTCGCTGGTTGGGTTCTTTGAAATCTCAGGGAAGATCGGATGTGCGGTGTTTGCCAGTGCGGCGTCGGCCTCAAGTTTTGGCTTCGGCGGCGCCTGCGGACTGCGCATTTCAACAATGAGACGGTAGGGATTTGCTTCCAGGCTCACCGAAAAGTTAGGGCTGCTTTTCGTTTGCAGCTCGACACGGCTTACGCCCGGAACAGACTGCTCGACTTTGATGTGGCTCAGCAAAGGATCGTCGACAGCATCGCTCTTATCGACCAATTCCTTGACTAATGCGGTGTCATGCAAGTCCACATAAATACGGTCAGGAGCTGCGAGGCGGTGGATTTCGTAAGGCACTTCCGCCTGGAGGTCGATGACGACGGTGGTGGCATCGGAGTTTGCCCAGTGGCGCACGCCAGTGAGGCGAGGCAGCGCGGAGTTGGCTGCGATTTGCGCGGCCGTAGGAGGTGTTGGTGTGACGATCGCGGCCGGAGTTGAGGCATCAGGCTTGGGACTAGGCGCTAAATAGTGCCAAGATGCCGCCCCTACAGCCATGAGCGCGACGATGAGCGCCCCAAGGCTCCATTGCCGCCAAGAGCGATCATTGGATACGTCCTGCGGTTGTTCTGTATATGGAATATTGGAAGCGATACGGGCGGGCCGCCGCGGACTTTCCGGCACCGACGGGGCAACGTTCTGTCCCCTCGAAACAGACGGTGCGATTTCCGGAGCTTCACTGGCGGGGCCGGCCAGTTGCGTCCAATCGCCCAGGGAAGTGCTTTGCCCAGCAAGATCGCCGTGGAAGGCGACGTGGGGCTGGGCTGGCGTCGAGGCGGGCGAAGCCGAATAGGGCAAGGACGAAGCAGCCGATGTTATAGGGACACGCGCGGCGGCAGTGGGCGCAGGGGCGATGGGTTTCGTTGTGGCAGGTGGCGCGGGCGGCCGAATCGCTTCCACCGTCATTTCCGCCAACAGGCTGAACTCGCGGATGTCGGCGTCGGTAAAAGCAAAAGCCTGGTGGTCAAACGCCTCAATCAATCCGACGACGAAGGTGCCGCCCATGGCGAGGGATGCGCGCAGGGGAATCGCCACGACTGAGCGTATACCGAGGCTGCGGCAGGCGGCGCGGTCGACGCGGGAATCGGATTCCGAATCGTCGCAGCGCACGACTGTTCCAGTATTGTAACACACGGCGGTTAAGCCGGACTCCAGGTTGAGCCGAAGGCCGATGGGAGGAGCAGAGTCTCCCGCCGTTCCGCGGCAGATAATTTCGCTGCCTTCCGCCAGGGCAATGGCGATGCCACTGGCGCCGCTAATGGCCAGCGCGCGCTCAGCAATAAATTGCAGCACCTGCCCACGCATCAGTACCTCGCTCACTCCGCGCTGGCTCACCTCGCGCTTCTTCGCGCGCAGCTCTTCCAGGAAAAATGAGAAGGTCAGGAGCGTTGGCAGCGCCGACTGCAACTCGTCGGACTCCGAAGATCCCGCGTGGCGCGCCGAGCTGCCAGTGTCATCGCGCGGCGGAGTTGTGCCGGGAGGATTAGTGCCAGGTCCGGGGCGCCCCCCATCACGGTATTCGGGTCGGAATGGCATTTCTGTGAACTCTTCTAAGGTTCCCAACTGGCCGGGTGTTATCAGTAACTTACAAGGTTTATCGGCCGCCAGCAATGCCACTCGTAAACCGAGAGTACCGGTCTCGCAACGGTGGCAGGTCCTAATGAGCTATTGTCGTAAGCTTTTCGCCGCCGTATCCTCGTAAGCATGGATGTTGTGCAGGGTGAAGGCTCCGCCAAAGTGAAAACCGCCGTCATGAAGGCGGCGAAGGAACGCCGAGCGCGATGGTTTTGGCCCGCTGGAGTGATCGCCGCTGGGGTGACGGGCGCGGCCGTGGTCATGATGCGCGGCTGCTGGCATCGAAAAATGAGTTGGCCGCTGAGTGTACAAGGCAGCTCGTACCGGGTTTGTCTGGGTTGCGGCATCAAGAGGCTGTTCGATGAATCCACATTTACCAGCTATGGGCCTTACAGCTACGACCTCAATAAACTGAACGCTTGGGATCAGGAGCATCCCCGCGAGTCTGGTATTCCCCGGGCCTCCTAGCGCGGTGCTGTCCGCGCGAGAACTGAAACCTTTTCCGCCCCTACGGGGCTTGTCGCTTTTCGACTCTTACCCATGGCTTACGCCGTGGGCTTTATTCTTTGGCCGCCTCGCGGCTTTGAGGCAATGGTGCTCCGCCTTGGTTCTTAGTTCCTGCCTCTTAGTTCTCGAAGTATCTGCCTTCGAGCCAAAGTTGCAATTCTTCTTGCGCGTTTTGCGGGAGCTGTTCAAAACGCAGACCGACGTCCCCGTTGGGTTTGCGCCAGGCTACAGCGGCCTCGCCTTGCACCACCAACTGGCGACCCGGCAGAGAGAACCGGAGGCGCACAACCTCGCCTATGGGCAATTCGCACCTGGTGCGAACGCCGATCCCGCCTCGGCTTACGTTCACTAGTTCCGCGTCCATGTGTTGACGGTGGGCGACCATGGAAACTCGCGCCTGCAGCGCCTGGCGGTGGTAGCGTAAGCGCCCGCGCAGGATGAGGTTGCGAGCGGCGGCCAGCGTGTGAACAGCCTGCTCCACGGAAACCGGCTTGTCGAAAAAGAAATCGGCCCCACTGCGGCGCAACTGATCGTGGTGTTGGGGACTGCTCATGAGGACAAGAGGGAGAGCATCGGGGCCGTGCCGCATGGGCTCCATTCTCTGGAGCAAGCCTTCGGCCCCGGCGAGGTCGTAGTCGACGATGACGGCGTCAATCTTCTTGTTGGAAAGCTTGCGGCGGGCTTCTTCGGGTTCCGTCTGCACGTCGACGCCAATCTGCATGCTGCCGAGAATGCATTCCAGAACACTAACTTCCTGCCAGTCCTGGGAAACGACCATCGATTCAAGGGTCATGTAAGAATCGTAGTCCGCGAGGTAACCAGCGCCAAAGTCACGAAGGTAATGGGGATCCTTCGAGCTAGTTGGGCTTGGCTCCGGCAAGAATGGTCATGACTTGTCTGCCCAATTCCGTAGCGTCCGTGTGCTCAATGTTCGTCAGAATCACCACGCCAGCTTGTTGCCTGGGTGCCAAGGCGATGTAGGTGCTCGTGCCCTGCTGGCCGCCGCTGTGTCCCACAAGCGAAACGCCAGAGACTTCTCCCGTTCCCCAGCCCAAGCCGTATCCGTCGTCCTTGCCGTCTCCGGTTTTGAGCGGCGTCCACATCAGATTTCTGCTTTCACGCTTCACGATTGCATCCTTCAACAAGGCGACTTCGAAGTTTGCCATGTCATCCGCCGAGGAGAGCCAGCCGCCGCCGGGAATTTTGTAACTGGAGTCGAGGAAGTCGGCATTTTCAACCTGGCCCGCTTTGTCTTTCTGGTAGAAGCGAGTGCGGAAAGGGATGACCTTGTAGCGATTGTCGACGATGGTATGGGTCATGCCCGCGGGCTGGAGAACGTTCTTCCGGACATAGTCCACGTAGTTGTCGCTGCTGGCGCCTTCGATGACGCATCCCGCCACGGTGTAGCCGTGGGTGGTGTAATGGAATGCCTCGCCGGGCTTCGAGAGAAGCGCATCGTCCTTGAAAAATTGCAGGCCACCCTGGATGGGATTCTCAAAGTGCCGGATATTGAAGACTTCGGGATCGTCCGGCGAATCTCCCTTGTAGTGGCGGATTCCAGCCAGATGCCCCAGGAGTTGGCGCGTTGTAATGGGCGCGGCTTTCTCCAGAAATGTTTTCTCGGGAAATGCCGGGCAGTACTTCTGCACGGGAGCATCGAGGTCGAGCTTCCCCTGCTGCCAGAGAAGCATGGCTGCCGTCGCGGTAATCGGCTTGGAGACGGAGGCCAAACGGTAGAGCGTTTGCGAAGTCGCTGGTACGAAGTTTTCGAGGTCTGCCGCGCCGAAGCCGGCGGACCACTCGTATTCGCCGCCTTCGACCACGGCGACGGAGACTCCTGGCACGGCGTTGGCTGCCATGAATTTGGAGACTGCGCTTTCGATGGCAGCTTTCTTCTCGGGCGAGAGCTTGCCGTTCTGGGCTGCGGCGAGCGCGGTCAGGCAGAGACAAGCGACGGTGATGAGAATTCTTGTCCGGGATGACTTCTGAGAATCCACGTTGGGCCTCCCCTGAGGATTTTGGTCGACCTTTGATCGGGCTTTTATCGAGCAGGCGAGCACGAGTATACGCGGAGTTCTGTTATGCTCGGTGCTGTTTTTTGTTGGATAGGGGAACGACATGAGATTTTCGCGACGGGATTTTCTTGGCACGGCAGCGGTTGGCGCAGTGGGCGTGGGTTTGGGCGCCAAGGGAGCGTCGCCGCAAGAAAACAACACCAAGGGTTCTCGGCCTCTGGCGCGAGGGATCATTATTTCGTCGGGCAACGGGTTCGGCTATATCGACGAGGGCTACGACATTCTGAGCAAGGGCGGCGATACCCTGGATGCGGCAATGCGCGTGGTGCGCGGCCCGGAAGACGATCCGAACGATGACAGTGTGGGTCTTGGCGGCCTGCCTAATGAAGAAGGTGTTGTCGAACTCGACGCCTGTTGCATGCATGGGCCAACGCGCCGGGCGGGCGCTGTGGGAGGCGTGCGGAACATTAAAAATGTGTCTCTCGTGGCGAAGGCCGTGATGGAGCGTACGGGACACGTGATGCTGGTGGGCGAAGGTGCGGAGCGGTTTGCCGTGGCGCAGGGGTTTCCGCGGGAGAATTTGCTCACCGAGCATTCTCGCAAAGTCTGGATGCTGTGGAAGGAGTCCCACTCGGATTGGTGGGGGCCGGGACTGGCCAGCCCTGAGTGGAAAAAGCGGCTGCCTTCCGGGAGCGCCGCGAATTTCGAGGAGCGCACGGGACGGCTTTTTGAGCTTGCGGAGAGTATTGGCATCGAGCCAGAGTTACAGGCGGCGGCGGTGAGGAAGATTCTGTTTCCGCCGACGGGGACGATTCATTGTTCAGCGCTGAATGCGAAAGGTGAAATTTCCGGGTGCACGACTACCAGCGGCCTGGCGTGGAAGATTCCGGGGCGTTGCGGCGATTCGCCGATTATTGCCGCTGGATGTTTCACGGATCCAGAGATAGGTTCTGCGGGGGCCACGGGCAGCGGCGAAGAGAACATCAAAGTGGCCGGAGCGCACACGATTATCGAGAATATGCGCCACGGCATGTCGCCCTTCGACGCCGGCATGGATGCCTTGCAGCGGATCGTGCGCAATTATGGCGGTAACAAAGATCGTCTGCGCTACTTGGACATGACGTACTACGTGTTGCGCTGTGATGGAGTTTACGCGGGAGTCTCCCTGTGGACGGGGTACGACCCGGGGAGGCCGCATAAAATTGCCGTTCACGACGGAACAACGAAGAGAAACGAAAAGACGCATAGCTTGTTCGAGGGCGAGTCACAAGAGTGGCCGCCGACACCAGTAATGAATGCCAAATAACGGTTCACGTAGCGAAGGCCGCCCTCGGCCGTCCAACAGGGAATCGACGCTATCGGTGCGAACAGCGCTTGCAGAGTGGTGGCAGGATCGACGCGCCCGCGAAGAGTTCTTTCCAGCGCTGCGCATGTTGGTGGTCGATCTCTGGGGATTCCTCCGCGACTCCACCCCACAGCGCGAGCGGCAACGCTACGGCGACGTGGGCTACGACTGGGACCACCGCGTTAACACGACAAGTGCGGCCGTAGGTTGGCGAAATCGTCTGTTAGGCCTGTTCCATTCTCCGTACCAGCCAACGGAGCCTGAATTGTTTCGAGAGATGCTCGACTCGCTCGGAATCGACCTTGCGCAGTTCACGTTTGTTGACATCGGGTCAGGAAAAGGTCGAACGCTACTGATGGCCTCGGAGTATCCGTTTCGCCGGGTGCTCGGCGTTGAACTGCTGCCGGAACTGAATTCCGTGGCCGTGGAGAATATCCGCAGCTTCAATAGTGAATCCCAGAAGTGCCCGGCCGTTGAGTCGATATGTCAGGATGCCCGGGAGTTCGTCTTTCCGCCGGAGCCGCTGCTGGTGTATCTGTTTAATCCGCTGACGGAAGCCGGGTTGACGCAGGTCGTGCGGAATCTGGAGCAGTCGTTGCGCGAAAACCCGCGGTCGCTGGCAGTTCTGTATCACAACCCCCTGCTGGCCGGAGTTCTGGAAAGAAGCGGTTTTTGGCAGAAGACGGCTGGGACCGCACAATATGCCGTCTATCGCGTTGCGCCGGGAGATTCTCAAGCACTACCATAGAGCTATGCCCGTACTCACGGATCAACAACGCACGTACTCCCCACTGCGCGCCCCACGCGGGTCCGCGCTTTCCTGCAAGGGTTGGCAGCAGGAAGCTGCGCTTCGCATGTTGATGAACAATCTGGATGAAGAAGTTGCCGAACGCCCGCAGGATTTGGTGGTGTACGGCGGTACCGGCCGCGCCGCTCGCAACTGGGATTGCTACGAGGCGCTGGTGCGCTCGCTGAAGGCGCTGGAGAATGACGAAACGCTGCTGGTGCAGTCCGGTAAGCCGGTCGGCGTGTTTCAAACTCATGAGTACGCGCCGCGAGTATTGATCGCAAACTCGAACTTGGTGGGACACTGGTCGAATTGGGAGAAGTTCAACGAACTGGAGCGCGCCGGGCTCATGATGTACGGGCAGATGACGGCTGGCTCGTGGATTTACATTGGCTCGCAGGGAATCGTGCAGGGGACGTTCGAAACGTTCTCCGCGGCGGGCGAAAAGCATTTCGGCGGCGATCTTTCGGGCAAGCTGATCGTCAGCGGTGGCATGGGCGGAATGGGGGGAGCACAGCCTCTGGCCGGAACCATGACGGGCGCGGCGTTTCTCGGGATCGACGTCGATCCGGAACGCATCAAGAAGCGCATCAAGAGCGGATACTGCGACTTCATGGTCAACACCCTCGACGAAGCGCTGCGCATTCTGAAGAACGCTGTGCGCAAAAAAGAAAATATTTCCGTCGGCCTCGTCGGCAATTGCGCCGACGTAATTCCCGAGTTGGCCGAGCGCGGCGTGGTGCCGGATATTCTGACCGACCAGACCTCCGCGCACGATCCGTTGAACGGTTACATTCCCAATGGAATGAGCCTCGCCGAAGCCCTGGAGCTGCGGCAGCGGGATCCCAAATCTTATCAGGAGAAGTCCCTCGACGCGATGGCGCGCCACGTGGAAGGCATGCTCCGCCTTCAGAAAATGGGCGCTGTGACTTTTGACTACGGCAACAATATTCGCACCTTTGCCTTTCAGCGGGGCGTGAAAGACGCATACGATTTCCCCGGCTTCGTTCCCGCCTACATTCGCCCGCTTTTCTGCGAAGGCCGCGGCCCCTTCCGGTGGGTGGCGCTTTCCGGCGAGCCCTCGGACATAGCAGTCACCGATGATCTGATTCTGGAAATGTTCCCGGAGAATCGCATCCTCCGCCGCTGGATCGATCTCGCCCGCAAGCGCATCAAGTTCCAGGGTCTGCCCGCGCGTATCTGCTGGCTCGGCTATGGCGAGCGCGCGCAGTTTGGCCTGGCCATGAACAGCCTGGTCAAGAGTGGCAAACTGAAAGGCCCAATCGTTATTGGCCGCGACCACCTCGATTGCGGCTCCGTAGCCTCGCCCTACCGCGAAACCGAGTCGATGAAAGATGGTTCCGACGCCGTGGCCGATTGGCCCTTGCTCAACGCGCTCATCAACACTGCATCCGGCGCCTCATGGGTCTCCATTCACAACGGCGGAGGCGTCGGCATTGGCTACTCGCTGCACTCAGGTCAGGTAACCGTCGCCGATGGCTCCGACATGATGGCCAAGCGCATTGAACGAGTGCTCACGACCGATCCCGGCATGGGCGTCATCCGGCATGTGGATTCCGGCTATCAGGAAGCCAAAGACTTTGCCGCCAAGGCCGGCGTAAATATTCCAATGCAGGAACGCAGCTAACGCGTGCCAGCTAAGGGCGCTTCCAAAAAAAGCCACCGGCCGATCCTGTTGGCAAATATCGCGCAGTTGCTAACACTGCGCTCCAGCATACCCGGCCCCCGCCGCGGGCCGCATCTCGCCGACCTCGCCATCATCGAAGACGCAGCCGTCCTCTGCCAGGCGGGAAAAATCGTCTCCGTGGGCAAAACGAAAGACGCCCTCCGCGATCCCTGGTACCGCCGAAACAAAAGGGCCATCCACGAAATCGATTGCAGCGGCATGGTCGTGCTCCCGGGGTTCGTCGATTCCCACACGCATCCGGTATTTGCCGCCCCGCGCCTCGTTGACTTCGAAGAGCGCGCCGCTGGCGCAACGTACCAGGAAATCGCGCAAGCTGGCGGAGGCATTCGCTCCAGCGTAGCCGCCGTTCGGAAAGCCACGAGAGCCGCGCTCGCCGGCCGAGTGCTCGCGGCTCTCAACGAAATGGCGTCCTACGGCACAACGACCGTCGAAGCAAAATCGGGCTACGGCCTCGATACAAAATCGGAAATAAAATCACTCGAGGCCATTCGCGATGCTGCCGCGCAGTGGCCCGGAACGGTCGTGCCAACTCTGCTGGGAGCGCATGTGGTCCCGCAGGAATTCAAGGA
>Ga0209068_10001600_pt1 | contig 11267 bp, 7 predicted proteins | sample ColStrG_CSR_2012_FD_187200 | JGI IMG/M metagenome (GOLD analysis project Ga0209068, IMG submission 187200) | Freshwater sediment microbial communities in response to fracking from Pennsylvania, USA - Cold Stream Run_MetaG_CSR_2012 (SPAdes)... | ecosystem: Environmental > Aquatic > Freshwater >...
CGACGGGACGGTCGATTTTGGGGCCAGTGATGCCATCCTCAGCAAAGAACAGATGGAGGCATTCAAAAGCAAGAACAGTGGCCATGGCCTGCTGACTTTTCCCACCGTTCTGGGCGCTGTTGTGCCAAGTTACAACGTTCCGGGAGTTACGGTCGAATTGAATTTCACCGGGCCATTGTTAGCCGAAATTTTCATGGGCAAGATCAAAAAGTGGAACGATCCGGCAATCATGAAAGTAAATCCGGGCGTGAAACTACCCGACACCGACATTGTGGTGGCGCACCGTTCCGATGGCAGTGGCACTACGTTTTGTTTTACCGACTATCTTTCGAAGGTCAGCCCGGAATGGGAGAAGAGTGTTGGCCGCAACGCCTCGGTGAGCTGGCCGGCGGGCCTCGGCGCAAAAGGTAACGATGGTGTTTCGGGCTTGCTGAAGCAACAAGTGGGCGCGTTGGGTTACGTGGAATTGATCTATGCTGTGAAAAACCATCTGCCGTTTGGAAAAGTGCAGAACAAGGCAAGCGAATTTGTGAAAGCCGACCTAAAGACCGTTTCAGCGGCGGCGGCGGCGATGAAGGAATCGGCTGCCGACACACAGGTCTCCATTACCGATGTGCCTGGTAAGGGTGTGTATCCCATTTCCACTTTCACCTGGCTGCTAGTACCCGACACGTTTAAGGATGCCGACAAGTCCGCCGCGATGAAAGGCTTTTTGAAGTGGGCGGTAACCAAAGGGCAGGAAGATGCGGAATCGCTCGATTACGCCAGATTGCCAAAGGTCGTAGCGGCGAAAGTTGAAAAGCGCGTCGCTTTGATTAAATAGACTCGTGGCCAGCACCAGCTACATTTCCGAAACCTTGAGCCGCCGCACCAGCCGCGGATTTTTTGCGCGGCTCCGCGGCGGCGATGAAATTTCGTACCTGATCACGCTAGTCTGCACGGTTTCGATCCTGCTGATTGTCGGCCTGATCGTCTTTGAATTGTGGGCGAATTCGCAGCCCACTTTCAAGACTTTTGGCTTTGGATTCTTAAAAAGTTCAGCGTGGGATCCCAACGCCGACAAATACGGCGCGCTGCCCTTCATCTATGGCACGTGCGTGACCGCATTTCTCGGGCTGTTAATGGCCGTTCCGCTGGGGGTGGCGGCCGCTATCTTTCTAGCGGAGATGGCGCCTCCGAAACTGTCGAATATTCTGACGTTTCTAATTGAACTTTTAGCCGCGGTACCCAGCGTGATCTATGGGCTATTGGGCATCTTTATTTTGGTGCCGGCCATCAAAACGTATTTGGTGCCGCCGCTTAAGGCTACCTTCGGATTTTTGCCGATCTTCGAGGGTACATTCTACGGGCTCAGCTTCTTGTCGGCAGGCATCGTTCTTTCGGTGATGGTGGTGCCGTTTATCATTTCCGTTTCGCGCGAGGTTCTGTTGGCGGTGCCGGTTGAACAGCGCGAAGCCGCGCTGGCCTTAGGCGCCACCAAATGGGAGACCACTTGGGACATTGTGCTGCCCAACGCCAGCACGGGAATTTTCGGATCGATATTTCTCGCGTTGGCGCGCGCTTTGGGCGAGACCATGGCGGTCACGATGGTGGTCGGCAACACGCCAAAGATTTCGGCGTCGTTGCTCTCTCCGGGCTATTCCATTGCGGCCGTGATTGCCAATGAATTCGCCGAAGCGAATGGCGACTTGTACGTTTCTTCTTTGATCTTCATGGCGCTGGTTTTGTTCGGCCTGACAATTGTGATCAACGCGGTGGCGAGAATTTTCATCATGACAACCCAAGGAAAGAGCGCCTAGCCATGATGATGGAAATATCCACCACCCGGCGGTTTGTCAACGGCTTCATGCTCACGCTTTCCGGCCTCTGCACGGTGCTGGTGGTTAGCGTGCTCTTTTTTATCCTCGGCTATCTACTGCTGCACGGCGCTTCGTCGTTGAACTGGGATTTTTTCACCAAGTTGCCCAAGCCTTCGGGAGAAACTGGCGGCGGCATGGCAAACGCCATTGCCGGCAGCGGAAAGGTGTTGTTGCTGGCGACCGTTATCGGCGTGCCCATTGGCTTTTTGGCGGGCGTGTTCCTCGCCGAATATAGCGGCAAGACATTCGCATTTATCATCCGTTATGTTGTCGATCTGTTGAACGGCGTTCCTTCGATCGTGATTGGAATCGTGGCTTATGCGCTGGTTGTCAGGCCCATGAAGCATTTTTCGGCGCTGGCGGGCGGCGTGGCATTAGGCATCATGATGATTCCGATCGCGGTGCGGACAACGGAAGAATTTCTGCGAGCTGTTCCGAATTCGCTGCGCGAAGGTGCGATGGCGCTGGGTGCCACTAAAGCGAAGACGATTTTTACCGTGGTTGTCCCGGCCGCCATCTCGGGCCTAACTTCCGGTATGATGCTGAATCTGGCGCGCGTGGCGGGCGAAACCGCTCCGCTGCTATTCACCGCGCTCGGCAACCAGTTTTGGAGCGCCGGCTGGCTGGCGCCGATCGCCACGCTGCCCGTTATGATTTACAACTATGCAATCGCTCCAGCCGAGGATCTGCATCAGCAAGCCTGGGCGGCAGGATTTGTACTGCTTACGCTGGTACTGGTAATCAACGTGACGGCGCGTTTGATTATTGCCCGCGGGCCGGCAGGGCAGAGGAGATAACTCGTGGCAACGCCTCAACAACAACACACACTGAAGGACCCCGTGACGGAAAGCAACGCGGCGGCGGAGACGCCGAGGGCGGACGCCAATCTAAAGCTCACGGCGAGGAACATTAACTTTTTCTACGGACAATTCCAGGCGCTGCACGGCATCAACCTCGATATTCCAACCAATAAGGTGACGGCCTTTATCGGGCCTTCCGGCTGCGGCAAATCGACCTTTCTCCGCACCATGAACCGCATGAATGAGACGTTGCGCAATACGCGCGTCGAAGGCGACTTGAGGCTCGACGGCGAGAACCTTTTCGATATGGATGTGACGGATGTGCGGCGCCGCGTGGGTATGGTTTTTCAAAAGTCGAATCCCTTTCCGAAGACGATTTTCGATAACGTGGCCTACGGTTTGCGCGTCAATGGCATCAGAGGGAAGTCGATTTTGAGCGATGCGGTGGAGAGGAGCCTGACCCACGCCGCGTTGTGGACCGAAGTAAAGGATAAGTTGCAGAAACCGGCATCGGCCCTTTCGGGCGGCCAGCAGCAGCGCCTGTGTATTGCGCGCGCGCTGGCGGTGGAGCCGGAAGTACTTCTTTTGGATGAGCCCTGTTCGGCGCTCGATCCGATTGCGACTCTAAAGATTGAAGAACTGCTATTTCAGATCAAAGACATCACGACAATCGTGATTGTGACCCACAACATGCAGCAGGCCGCGCGCCTGGCCGATTTTACGGGCTTCTTTCTGCTTGGGAAGTTGATTGAGATCGACGATACGAAAAAGATATTTCAAAACCCCGGCAAGAAAGAGACGGAAGATTACGTCACTGGCCGTTTCGGTTGATGAGGAAACTGTGCGTCACTTTGAACAAGAACTAGAAAAATTGAAGTCTAAGCTGCTTGAGATGAGCGCTCTGGTGGAGAGTGCCGTGTACCGCAGCGTGCAAGGCGTAGTCGAGAAGAACGAAGAACTGGCCCAGGAAGTGTTGAAAAAAGAGGGCCGGATCAATGAGCTCGAAATTGAGATTGACGAACTCGCTATCAGCCTGCTCGCGCTACAGGCGCCGCTCGCTGCGGACTTGCGCCTGGTGACGGCCGCGATCAAGATCAACAACGATCTGGAGCGCATGGGCGATCTATCCGTCAGCATCGCGCAAAGTGCCGTGGCGCTAATGAAAGAGCCGGTGATCCGGCCGCTGATAGACATTCCTCATATCGCGGGATTAGCGCAGAGCATGGTGCGCAAGGCACTGGATGCTTTCGTAAACCGCGATGCCGATCTGGCGCGTAGCGTGCTGGCATCCGACGATGCGGTGGATAATATGCGCACCGCCAGCTATCACGAACTGATCAGCTTCATGGAAAGCAACCCGCGCCAGATTGGGCAAGCGCTGTATCTGCTTTCAGTTGTGCGGAATCTGGAACGGATTGCCGACCACGCCACGAATATCGCCGAGGATGTGCTGTTCCTCGTGAAGGGCATCGACGTGCGCCATCACAACGAGGAGCGGACGCAGGTGGTCGCGCAGCAGAACTAATCGAGTGGCCCGAAACCGCTGTCAGCCGAGCGGCGCCGAAATGGGGCGCCGAAATGGGGACGGTCGCATATTTAATCCCAGCATCCAAAGGGCAATCCGAGGCTCTACATAGGGCAATACGACTTCGGACTAAATGTGCGACCGTCCCCATTTCGGGGGCAAGAGACAGAGACAGAAGCCGCAGATTAGTCGAGCTTCTTCTTAAGCACTTCGTTCACCGCCGCCGGGTTCGCTTGTCCGCGGCTGGCTTTCATCACTTGCCCGACTAGGAAACCCAGCAACGCGATCTTGCCGGCTTTGTACTGCTCCACTTGCTTGGGATTTGCGGCGATGACATCGTCGGCGATTTTCTCAAGCGCGCCGCTGTCGGAGATTTGCTTTAGTCCTTCGCGCTCCATGATGACGGAAGGAGCGTCGCCGGTCCCAAACATTTTGGACAGGATCTCCTTAGCGAGTTTGCCGGAAAGCTCACCCTTGTTGATCAGGGCTACGAGTTCGCCGAGATGGGCGGCTGGGACCGGCGATGTCTCGATATCTTTGCCGGCGGCATTGAGCAGACCCATGAGATCGCCCACTACCCAGTTCGCGGTATTGCGGCCGTCACCACTGCTTTTGGCCGCAGTCTCGAAATAGTCGCCGGTAGCGCGCGTCAAACTGAGAACCTGGGCGTCGTATTCACGCAGGCCGTATTCGTTGACAAAGCGCTCGCGGCGGTCGGCCGGCAGTTCAGCCAGGCGCGATTTCACTTCGTTGAGCCAATGCTCGCTAATGCGCAGCGGGACCAAGTCGGGCTCCGGAAAGTAGCGGTAATCGTGCGCGTGCTCCTTGCTGCGCATGCCCACGGTGACGCCGCTTTCGGCGCTGTAGAGGCGGCTTTCCTGTTCAATTGCGCCGCCGCGTTCGACGATTTCCACCTGGCGTTCGATTTCGTATTCGATCGCCTGCTTCACGAAGCGGAATGAGTTGACGTTTTTCACTTCAACCTTGGTGCCAAATTTCGGCGCACCTTTGAGGCGGATTGAAACGTTGGCATCGCAGCGAAGCTGACCCTTTTCCATATCGCAATCGGAAACGCCGATATATTGAATGACTTGCTTAATCTCAGTGAGATAGGCGTGGGCCTCCTCGGAGGAACGCATGTCCGGCTCACTGACGATTTCGATCAGTGGCGTGCCCGAGCGATTGAGATCGACGTAGGTGCAGAGATCGGAGTCTTTAAAGCCGTCGTGGATGCTCTTGCCGGCGTCATCTTCCATATGGACGCGGGTCACACCGATGCGCTTTTTGCCCGCCGCGGTGGCGATATCGAGATAGCCATGCTCCGCCAACGGCTGATCATACTGAGAGATTTGGTAGCCCTTGGGCAAGTCGGGATAGAAATAGTTTTTTCGAGCGAAACGCGAAAACGGATTGATTTTGCAGTGCAGGGCCAGCGAGGCGCTGATGGCAAGCTCCACCGCCTGGCGGCTGAGAACGGGCAAGGCGCCCGGCAATCCCAGGCAAACCGGGCAGACGTTCGTATTGGGCGGCGCGCCAAATTCCACAGGGCAGCTACAGAAAATCTTGGTCTTCGTGCCGAGTTGTACGTGAACTTCGAGGCCGATAACCGGCTCATATTTCGTCAGAATGCTCTCGGCGAGCGCGCTTGCGGACATGTCACTAGTGTAAGGGAGGCTTGCAAGTGAAGCTTCCCGCCTGCTTGTAGTCGCTACTCCCATCGTATTGGGCCACCGACGGATAGGGACACAAGGGGCGGGTCATCTCAACAGGTTGTGCAGGATCGTCCTTGGTATGTTTTGCCGCGACGATGGCGCCCGGAGCGGATCCAGTTTCCACCCAGTCAACCAGCGCGGTAAAAACATCGTGCTTCGCATCACCGGGCGTGAACAGGCCGAACTGTCCGAAAAGGTTAGGGCCCGGACCGCCGTAGCAGTGTTGCATGCCGGGCGCCATGTAGAGGCGCATGAAGCTATCGACCGAGCTCGGGTCCAATGCTTTGATGACGTTCTCATAGTAGGAGACGGCATTCGACGGCGGAATGGCGGCGTCGCTCCAGCCGTGGTAGACAATCAGCTTGCCGCCGCGCGCTTGAAAGGGTTTGAGGTTTGCTTCGGTGGCGTTGAGAGTGGCGGCCATCTTCGAATCGGAGGCGTTGAGCGTGCCGGTCAACTCCGTTCCTTTGCTGCGCCACGACGCGTTGTCGAATACCATGTTGCGCAGAAATCCGGTGCTGAACTTCACTCCGGCGCTCTCTCCTGGTTTTGAGCCGGTGATCCAGGCGGACCAGCCGCCACCTCCGTCTTCGCCGCCGGGTTCGTAGCCGGGAAATACGGGAAGGCCGTCGGAGCTGCGCGCGCCCGCATAGATCCGCTTCAGAGATGTGGCTTGCGGCGGAGTCAGACAGTTGTTCGTATCCGCGCCTTGGCAGGCGATTGTCGCCGGATCAAAATGGCAGGAGGTTGGATCGCTCAGGATGCCGTCTTGCAAGCCATCGACGCCGTCGCACGCTTTGAGCACTGCGCCGGCGATGGCCGGAATCTTGTCTTTTGGAATGTAGCTTGCCGGCGTGTCGAGCATGGGCTTGGCAGCCGCGTAGAAATTCGCGACCAAGAGATGTGTCCAATAATAGGCTGGGGCTCCGGCGAGGATGCCGTCATAGTCGTCGGGGAAGCGCTGGGCTTCCATCAACGCCTGGCGTCCGCCATTCGAGCAGCTCGAAAAGAAAGAGTGCTTGGGTGCCTCACCGTAAAAAGACTGAATGAGGGCTTTGGCCTTGACGGTCATTTCATGAATGGCGCGATAGCCGAAGTCGGTGATCTTTTCGGGGTGGCCAAGCGCCCAGTCCGCGTCGATGCCATCGGCGCGATGACCGGTGTCGGTTGAGGCTGTGGCGTAACCATCGCGCAGAGCAGCGGCCATTTCGGCATAGTTGATGGAGCCGGCGAAGCCGCCATTGCCAGTGGCGCGAAATTTGCCATTCCAACCCGCTTCCGGAAGCCAGACCTCAAAATGAATGTCGGAATCACTGGACGGCGCGATGGTTCCACCAATCCGGCAAAACGCCGGTGTTTTGACAAGCAGGGTGCCTGGACCGAGCATGGTGGCTGCGGGCGTAGGATGAGCAAAAGCCAATGTTGTCTGCGGCAGCGAGAGAGCGGCGAGATTCTGGCAAGGCGTCGCGGCGATCAGCGGGTAGGCGGCCAACAGTAAAGCCAACGGGAAGTATTGAGGTTTCATTATGCGCTTTGTGAAGAGCGGCCCAAACTCCAGAGGCGGTCGTGCGAACGTTCTTTATCCCACTCGGGGGTGGGTTCGAAGTAACCGGGTTCGAGCAGGTGCTGTTTCATCACTTCATCATTGAGGGTAATGCCAAGACCAGGGCCGTCGGGGACCGAGACGAAGCCGTGATTCACAATCGGCTTTTCCACGCCTTCCACAAGGTCGCTCCACCAAGGCACGTCAACCGAGTGATTTTCGAGCACCAGGAAATTTTCAGTTGCCGCAGCGCAATGAACGTTTGCCATGCAGGAAACGGGCGAGCCGGCAAAGTGCATTGCCATGGGGACGCCATAGGCTTGAATGGCGTCGCCGATTTTCTTCGTTTCGAGAATGCCACCCGATGTCGCCAAATCCGGATGAAGAATATCGACCGCGTGCTCCGACGCGAGCTTGACGAAGCCTTCCTTTAGGTAGATATCTTCGCCCGTTAGCAGCGGGATGTTGACGGCCTGCTTGATCTCTTTGAGCAGATCGGTGTAATACCAAGGCACCATATCTTCCAGCCAAGCGATATTGTATTTTTCGAGCGCGCGCCCCAGACGAATGCACGAGTTCACACCGATGTGGCCGAAGTGGTCGCAAGAAAGCGGAATCTCATCGCCGACGTACTCGCGCACGGTGGCCGCGAAATTCGCCATAGTCTCTATGCCCTTGGGCGTCAACTCAATGCCGGTGAACATGTGCTCGACATTTGCGTTGCCGACAATAGACACGCCGGCCGGAGCAGTGACGGTACCCGGTATGTTTTTCATCAGGTCGATGCCCAGGTCCATCTTGAGCCAGGTGAAGCCTTGCTCTTTGCGCTTCTTCAGGCGGTCGCCGTAAATTTTGGGGTCGTCGGATTCGGTAGTGTCGGCGTAGCAGCGGATCTTATCTCGGAATTTGCCACCCAACATTTGATAGACAGGCACGTTGTAGGCCTTGCCAGCCAAGTCCCAGAGAGCCATTTCGATGCCGCAAACACCGCCACCCTGACGCGACTCGCCGCCGAACTGTTTGATCTTACGGAAAATCTTGTCGACGTTACAGGGATTTTCGCCGAGCAGCCGGCTCTTTAAGAAAAGCGCGTAGGTCTTGCTGGCGCCATCGCGAACTTCGCCAAGACCGTAGATGCCCTGGTTGGTATCAATACGGATGATGGGATCGGTCATGGGCGCGCCTTTGAGAGTGGCGATTCGCAAGTCTGTGATCTTCAGATCGGAAGGCTTGGAAGCGCCGCTTACGTGCGCCATGGACGCTTCGAGCGTTTTGTTATCCCAAAACGCGAGGCCAAGAGTACCAGCAAGGGTGTTCAAGAAACGGCGTCGATCAGGGCGATGTTTGGGCATCATGCGGACATTGTATGTCAAAGGGGGTGGAGGATTGACGGAGGAAAGACGAGACGTGCCCGCCTCGGTTGAAAACCTCGGGCGAGCCAAATCGAAAAGTAGCATCGAAAGGCTTTCGTGCCCAAACGAGATCAATTGATCGGGCAGCTCGGCCCGCTTCAATCGATTTTCAGATGAACCTCGGCCTGGGCCTTTTTGTAGTCGTCGATATCGGTGGAGGTTCCATACCAATGCAAGACGCGGCCGTCCTCATCGCGGATGGGCAAGGCACGGGAGACATGCCAGCGATAAGTGTTGTCACTTGCTCGTTTCAGCCGGAGTTCGCAACTGAAAGGAGACTGGGTTTCCATGGCTTTGCTCCATTCGAAGCGCGCTTTCTCCAGGTCTCCGGGTTCCACAAATTGCGAAATCTCCTGGACGGTGGAACTGCCGGTATAGGCATACCATTGGCGGTTGCAGTATTCGGTAACCCCACTGGCGTTAGACCCCCAGACGATTTGAGGCATGGCGTCGGCCAGATTGCGAAAACTTCGTTCGCTTTCCGAGAGGCGCTGTTCGGCGATTTTTGTGGCGGTGATATCGAAGTTGACGCCGCACATGCCGTAGACTTGGCCGGAACCATCGCGCAGCACGCCTCCCCGGCCGGCGATCCAGCGAATGCCCTCGGGGGTGAGAATACGAAATTGCGCCCGATAGTCGCTAACAGTCCTCATCGAGAGGGCCACCTTTGCTTCGAGTTCCGACAGATCTTCAGGATGCATAAACTCTCGAAACTGCGCAAGGGTCGAGATATCGGCGGCGTCTTTGCCGAAGATTTGCTTCACGGGCCCGAACCATCTGACATGGTCCGGGGATGAGGTCCAGGTCCAAACGGCAACTTTGGCGAACTCGAGCGCGGTTTGCAGCCGCAGGTCCGCCTCGCGCGCGGCTTCCTGGCTTTCGCGCACCACGGCATCCGATCGCTTGTTAGCCGTGACATCTATGTTCAGGCCATGAATGTGCGTGGCTCTTCCCGACTCATCGTAGACCACGTTCCCGCGGCAACTGATCCAACGAATCTTTCCTTCCGGCAATACCAGCCGGAACTCAATATCGAGCGGGGCCTTGTTGGCGATGGCGGCTTGCACTTCGCGGGCAATCATGGCGGCATCATGGGGATGCTGGCGATTGCGGAACCAACCGGCTTTAACCGTTTCTTGAGAATCAGTCACCCCATAGAGCTGGCGTACGATCGGATGACAGCGAACGGCATCGTTTTGAATGTCCCAGGTAAAGTCGCCAATACCGCTCTTCTCAAACAGGAGTTCGAGCCGCTGATCATGTTCGTGTAAGGCGTCTTCGCCCTGGGATCTGGCAAGATCTAGGCGGTTCAGCACGGCCGAGCTCACCCAGATGATGCAGCCAAACGAGAGCACATTTGCCACGGCGAAGAGCGCGAGGCCAAACAGCGTATCGTACAAGCCGAACAACTGCCCTTGGAGCCGCACCCAGCCGATAAATACCGGAATCAACAGCGCGGCGGGGAGAAGCCTTCTGCCGACGAGTCCACCAATGCGCTGAGAGGAGACAGCCTTCATCAATCCGGAATCCGCAGAGGAGAAGAGGGCTGCCGCGCTGAGGCAACAAAGACACACCGCCACAGCCGGCGGCATTGCGGTATGCCGGGCAACTCCGTAAGAAGGTGGAGCGCCGTAGAGGAGCGCGACCATATTGAGCAGGCTAACCGCCGCTACGGCGATGAACAGCAATTGCGCGATGGGGCTTAGGCGGCGGTTAGGTAACACGAGAAGACCCAGGCCGAGCAGGCAAAAGCAAAAAGCAATGGCGACGGGGGTAGTGGTGCTGTGCCTAAAGGCGTTGCATCCAGCGATGGCGATGAGCAGCGAGCAAAAGAGAGAACACCTGTTTTTCCAGGCAGTCTGGCTATGACTCCACAAAACCGCCAGCGCGGCCATGGCTAGCGCCAGCCGATTCGGGACGGAACCGGCGAGATCCGCCTGGCGGATGAACGCCCACGGTAAAACAGAGAAACTGAGAACCAAGGGAAACACCAGCAGCGACAAAACCGTGGCACTTTCCTGGAACCGCGCGAGAAGTTGTTGGCGGCGCACCGCCCCCGATGCGGCGGAACGCTCAGGACCATGCCACCGTTCAAATTGCCAGAGAATGAGGCCACCGCCGAGGAAGAGCACGAGGCCAGCCAGCAAAATGAGCAGGGCACCCTTGGAGTAGGGCGACTCGGCGACCGCAATATCGTTGGGAGAGCGCAGAAGAATGCGAAAGGATGTTGGAGAGCCGTTCTCATCGACTTCGGTAACGCACACGCCCACGATATCGACTGTGCTGCGCGCTTCGAAGCTTCCCCGAGCGGATGAGGCCAGGCTGCTGAGCTCCGCCTGGAATACCACGTCGCCGCGCCGCAGGAGCCAGATTTGATTTTTGCTGTTGGGAATTTGCTCCCAAACTGTGGCCGTCA
>Ga0209068_10001604_pt1 | contig 11251 bp, 11 predicted proteins | sample ColStrG_CSR_2012_FD_187200 | JGI IMG/M metagenome (GOLD analysis project Ga0209068, IMG submission 187200) | Freshwater sediment microbial communities in response to fracking from Pennsylvania, USA - Cold Stream Run_MetaG_CSR_2012 (SPAdes)... | ecosystem: Environmental > Aquatic > Freshwater >...
ACATCACGGTGCTCCTCGATACCGCCGTTCGGCAGCCCGTCGATAAAGTTAGGTGACTAATCGCGAGACACATAATCTCTTAAATGCCCTAATCCGAGAACGTCAATTCAACCAATCGATACTCGATAGGTCTACCTGATCAGGCAGCAGAAGTAGATTCTCAATTCGGAATGGGTCAGTCCAAGTGGTGAGCAACGAGTCGACATGGGGAAACCTGATCGGAACATCACCGGACTTGGAAATCAGAAATAAAGAATAGTTCCTTTCAGTGAACCAGCCGAGGTAGTCAGCCAGAGTGCATTCACTCACCCGGCGAAGCATCTCCTCGCTAACTTCGGTTACAATGATTGGACGACATCTTTCAATGATGTCTGCCATTCCTCGGACGACCCTGGCCTCTGCGCCTTCGACGTCCAATTTGATGACATCGATGGATCCACTGATGAGATCGTCGCCACGCAATAGTGGCACGATTTGTCCCCAGCCCCCAATGATGTCACCTGCTTCAGGCGCCGCAAGACTTCCGTTAGAACCTAAATGATTGACGAAATACGACCAGCTATTATTTTCGGCGAATGCCACCGGTAGTAGTTCAACATTGTGGAGCCGATTGATCTCAATAGTCTTGAGTATCAGTCGACAGTTCTCAGAGTTTGGCTCAACTGCGATCACACGACCCGACTTGCCCACAATTGTCGCGCACAGGGCAGTGAAGTACCCAATGTTGGCTCCGATATCAACCACCGTCATTCCGGGTTCGATCAGACTGCGAAGGACCCGAGTAACTTCGGGTTCATACTCTCGGTCACGAATCATTGGCTCGGAAACCGAATTGTCAGCCAGGTCAACGGCGATGCTGATACCGTCCACCACAATCTCTCGCAGATCCTGGTTGCCGAGGCGAACCGAAAGTGGTGAGGGTGCGCTATGTCCATCTAATGCCGCAAGCACGGCCCTGATGGAATGCAAGGATTTGATCCTGTTAGAACCAACTGCACGAAACGCAACAGTTTCGAGCATCAGATCTGCAGGAAGTGGATTGGGATACGCTAGTATCATGAGGTCTCGTAGGCTCATGCTCGGGGTCCCGATTGCTGGGCGAATGCGCAATTTGAGCAGGAACCAGATGAGTGCAATCCGGTATCGAGTTGTCTGGACCATGATGGAAGAATCGTAGCGGATCTGAGGGACTCGGCTTGATCTCTGACGAATTCGGATTGATGTGCAGTCCGTGAATGAATTCCGCAATCCAGGCCAATAGTGGCGGCCGATCTTAGTGGTGTGTCGCGGATTTGACTGAAGCCAATGTCGCTTGGCCCCGCTTGACCATGGCGATGATTTCGTCGATGGGCTTCTTCCAGCCGAAGGGGCGTGGGTGCTCCAGTGCGTCGAACCGTCAACCACTCGACCCACAAGATCCCGACCATCCAGAAGTGGCTGCTCGCTCACCCGAGATTCCACGTCCACTTCCCGCCGACATCGAACTCATGGGTCAACTTGGTCGAGCGGTGGCTCGCTGAGATCATGAACAATTGGATTCGTCGCGGCACCCACCCAAGTGTGAAGGAACCCGCCGACTCCATCACGCGAAGGGTGGGAACATGACACGAAGATCCACGTCCCTACGTGTGGCACAAGAACGCTGAAGAGATCCTCGCCTCTCTCAGTTCGGATCGGAAAACTACGTCCTGGCGGTCTTCGTGCTTCTGAGTAGCAAAGTGGAGGCGTCCGTCTTTTCCGCCATCCTCTGCGGCCGAGGACCGGCGACAATGGTCGCCGGTCAATCCACTACCTACAATGGCACCTTTCGGTTCCGCGCCGGACAAGATCGGTTCTTCGTGTTCGATCCCAGGACCTCCTCCCCAAGGCGAAGAAGCAGCGGCAATTCCAGCAATGGTATCCGGGGTCCCACAGAGGGTGGTCCATTTTCGGCCCTGGTGGTTGAGCGTTGCGACGCTGACTTACTGCACTGCGGAATGAGTTCAGCCCAGTACTAGCGCAAGCGGACGCAGGGAGCTGCGACGGGCAGGAGTTTGTCACAACTACCCGATAGAATTCTGAGATGTCTCCTTGCTACGCTAACGCGCAGATTACGGACGGATGTTTCGTTCATAAAGGATCATTCCGGAGGCCTTACCGATTTGGTAGAATTGACTCTTAATCCTAACAAATATACCCTGATATGGTTTCAAGTTTAGGTCACACGAGATGCACTCGGGGAGTAAAAGGTATTCGATACTTGGGGCACCGGCAACTACTTGACCGTTTTGCGCTGGATTGCCATAGTAATCCTGACTAAATGGGTTGGGAAACATGTAAATCCAAGTGCGGTGGTCTAGGTTGGGAACGTAGTTGTTTGCGACCGAGATAGCGGCGTTCGGTGGGATCCTACCAATAAGCTCCCTGATGGTGACGTCGCCGGAATGGACTGGATCCGGATTCGGTGGCACATTGTCAGAAAATGGCATTGCCCCCCAGAGCACGCACGACCAAAGAGCGCAGAATGTGACACCAGCCGTGGCCAGCATTCGCATCCATCGGGCTGATAGGCGCGAAACGGCATAGACGCTCCCGCAGACCAGTATTGCCACGGGTGGCATCGAGTAGTGGTAAATGATCTGGTGCTGGTAAGCAAAATCTGAAATGACATTCTCGCCGAGCGCAAGTATCGCCAAAAGCGCAATTTCCGGTGCGATTAGGAAGGCCAAACCCGCGCTGAAGACCATTTGCCAGAGGTACCATGGGCGGCCCTGCGACGTAAGAAATGTCCAGAATTGCCCCGGCTTTCGGAACATCACCTCTATGAATCCGTGGAGGCTACCAAAGGGTATCCACCCCCCGTACGTGGTCGGTATGCCATTGAGAAGCGCGGGGATGATCACAAAGTTGTCGAGTAGGCCCACGACGATCGATCCGGCAACTATTGCTGGACCAACTCCGGTCTTATGGCGGCAAGCCACCCACAATCCGATAGGGATGGTGTAGAGAGCTACATCTTGTTTGCTTAGGAGCAGAAGGGCAATCGCAACCAGCAAGACGCGTGGTCGCCAGACTATAGCTGCGTAAACGGCAAGTGCAAGTAGAGGTACCTCAAAAGCCTCTACGTGGAACTGCTCCAGGTTGCCCTGTTGAAGCGCCGGGCTGAGTAGGTATGCCGCCGAAAAGCAAGTTGCCAAGACGGTGCTCTTCACGAGGTGCTGAGCCAAGAGATATATAGGGACTGCTCCGGCTGCAATGACGACCGCCTGGATCACCAGGAGTGCCGCCGAGTGGGGATAAATCCAATCGAGAGGTACAAGAAAGAAAAAAATGAACGACGTATGGTCACCGAATAGGTTTTTGCCCATGACGGTAACGAAAGGCGATTGGAAACGACTAAGAAGCCAGATGCCTTGATCAGGAATAGCCATGTCGTAAGCATTTTGGTTGTAGCTGCGCAACATGTTGACCGTGATGTCGCCAAAGCGCAGTGCGTAAGCCAGCATCATTAGGACCAAAGGAACGTGCCGGCTTATGCTCAAGCATCGGGACCAACCAGAATCAATGCGCCCCTGAAGCAAGGAGCTAGCAAATGCAGACATCTGGAACGGTTCAACGTTCGATGTCTTACCTGACAACCCTTCGTTAGCGTTATCTTGCAATGTAATTTCTGGCCCTAGATCGGTCCGGCCCGCGACGGTGGTCGGAGTTGAACGAGTTTATCGGTAACCGCTCGAAATCTCGAGGACTCGGAGTCAAGAATGCGAAACTTTGGACAATCTGGCATCAACGGAGGCCGGAGTTGGTTCGCCGACTGTCGGCCAAATTGAGCGCAGCGTGGGTCACCCACTCGGGTCCTCGCTGTACTGAGCATCTGGCCGAAGCTTCGAGGGAGTACCCAGTGGCCAGGACAACGAGGGCCTTGTCACAGTGAGGCTTGGGCGATTTAATCGGTCAGTCGGTAGGACCCGTACATCACCAAGAATGGGAACGCTCTATTGCCAATCCTGCGAAACTCCTCGATCGGTCTTCTGCGCATCATCGGGGCGACCAGCATCGACGCTGCATAGCGAGCCTCTCGTTACTCCTAGCCGACCTCAAACCACCATAGGTCTTTACGGCTGTTCCCGCCGGTAGCGGTTGCGCTACCGTGCCGATCCATAGTACTCAGCAAAGAAGCTGAACACACCGCCATCTGCCGCAATCTCCCAATAGCCACCCGTAGAAACTGCTCTCGCAATTCCAACAATTGGCCGGTTCAGTATTTTTCCGCCCATTGAGCCTTGGAATGGCGCATTGAAGGCGAAGATCCCACCATCTGACGCAACTTCCCAATACCCACCTGTCGAAGGGTCAGCAGCAATTCCAACGATCGGCTGGTTCAGCACCTTGCCGCCCATCGATCCTTGAAACACCGCATTCCCAAATGCAAAAATGCCACCATCCGATGCGACAAGCCAATATCCCTCGCCAGTAGGCGAAGCGGCCATTCCCACGATGGGGGCGTTCGTCGAGAACTGCACGGACAAATGTGGAGCAGTACCACAAGAAGCCACTTGACCGTCTGCTGAGGCGATCCAATATCCGGTTGTGCTTTCCGATGCAACCATACTTACAGCGGGACTCAACAACGAGAGATCACATCCTCCTGGCGGAGCCGTCGGACCTGGACCTAATGAATAGGTGTTGGCCAGTTGATCTAGCAGTACTATCTGGTCGTTCGCTGAATCGAAGGCCATAGCATTGCCATCAAGGGGAGCGTTCGCAGATGTAACCGGGATCCACACCCCACCACTCCACAACCATGTATCAGTTACTAGACGAGATGAACCGACACCACCTTCGAGCACAACTGATCCAACGGACCCGCCCTCTCCAATGAGGGCCCCGGATCTGGCAGATGGATTGATTGCCAGTGACTTCTGAGACCAATTTGCACCGTTCCACAGCCAAGTATCACCCAAGGGTGCACCTGAATTTCCTTCACCGCCAAACAGCACCACCTGAGCGCCCAGCTTATCATCAGCCATCGAGGCGTTGAATCGGCCCGACGGATTGTTAGCAGGATGAAGCTGAATCCAAGTTGAACCATTCCAGATCCAAGTCTCGCTAAGCGCACCAGTGTTATTCGATCCCCCGAAGAGAACAATTTGTGACGAGTTAGGATCGTAAACCATCGAGGCTCCTGACCGAGGTGAGGGGCTCGTCGCGGGAAGTTGTTGATGCCAATTCTCACCATCCCATGTCCATGTGTCGCTGCCAGACACAAACGGCGGCCCGATGCCGCTTTGACCACCGTAGAGCACAAGGACGCTCCGCGTTCTGTCGTACGCGAGAAGGGCTCCCGAGCGTGGCGACGGAGCACTCGAAGGATGCAGTTGCGTCCAATTCGCGCCATTCCAGGCCCAGGTGTCCCCGAGAAACGACCCCTCGCTTCCGCTCGCTGTGCCGCCAAATAGGATGGATTGGCCAGTGGCTGAATCAAAGGCAAATGCACTTCCGCTACGAGGTGACGGTGTGCTGATGGGATTGAGTTGATTCCATCGAGGAGGTAATCCGGCCTTGGGAGTGCTCGCAGACCCAATTGCAAGCACTGGTACGAAGCTTGTAAGTAGCCCCATTGCAAGTATGATCACTGTCGCGCTTAGCTGTCGAAAACCAATCTTTAGATGCGCTCTTGATGGTTTCATTCTCGATCCAATCATCGTCCCAATCAATCCCTGCCTCAGCGAAACAGTCGAGCACGGACGCCGACGACTCCTACCATGACTGCAGCGTCCCATTAACCGCTCCTTGAGTGGGCGGATAGAGTATTCCTTGGGGCGCCCCGATATATCCCAGAAACTGGGAGAAATTCACTCCGTCCGCCGTTGAATTCGACGAACCGTTCCATTGCCCATCCGCGCCGGCAAGAGATTGACCGGTACCACTCGCAGTCGCCCATCCCGTTTCGATTCCGCCGTAGACGATGCCCAGTACTTGACCGGCCACCACTTGATTTCCGACCGAAACCTGAGGAATGATCTGCTCGGCGGCATACACAACCAGACCGGCAGCACGACCAGTCGTCAAGCGATAGGCAATAAATGCGCCTCCGGGAGTCCAACCGCCGTTGGTAATGCTCAGAACTGTTCCACTTCCGACCGCCACAATCGGACCGTTCCCGCTGTAATCTACTCCTTGATCGATGCGCTCAGCGTTCAAATTCGAGATTTGGCAGAGGGGGTTTACATAGCCACTTGCGGTGACGCCACAACCACCACCTCCACCAAGTGCCGGTGCAATTGTCACGGTAACGGCAACCGAAGATCCGTACACACCAGCTACGGTCTGAATGTAGATCGTGTAAGTCCCCGGAACAACATTTTGGATCGAATACGAATCCTGGCTCGAGGTACCGCTCACAACCCCCAGTGCAGTCTCATTGCCACCCGGAGGGGCCCATGATAAGGCAAAACCAGTGATAGCGAGATATGGGCTCGGCGGGATACCCCACTGAATATTGATGGAGCACGCACTCCCTTGAACGCAGCTACCAGCCTGGTTTGCATGCGGATTTAGTGGCGCGGGAACGGGATATGGCTGTGCCAAACCCGCGACAGATCCGAGGAAGGGTGCGGCAAACGAAAACACTCCCCCATCAGCAGCTGTCGTCCAGTAACCTCCTTCATAAACATCGGAGGCTACGGCAACCATGGGTTTCTGGAGGGACTTACCTCCCATCGAACCGTAAAATGGAGCTCCAAGAGCGAAGATGCCACCGTCTGAAGCAACCAGCCAATAGCCTCCCGTGGCATTATCTTCGTCCATGCCTACAATCGGAGCATTCAGGTGTTGACCGCCTTCCGATCCATGAAATCCGGCGTTTCCGAAGGCAAAGATGCCACCGTCTGAGCCGACCAACCAATACCCGGCGCCATCGGATGATGCTTTCATCGCGACAATCGGAGCGTTGAGTTGTTGGCCGCCTTCCGATCCATGGAATCCGGCATCTCCGAAAGCAAAGATGCCACCGTCGGAGCCAACCAACCAATAGCCGGCGCCATCAGGCATTGCCGCCATACCCACGATTGGAGCGTTTAGTGGTTGACCACCTTCGGATCCAACGAATGGGGCGTTAAATGCGAAAATTCCTCCGTCAGAAGCGACCATCCAGTATCCGCCAGTCGCCTTGTCAACTGCCATACCGACGATGGGTGCGTTGAGCTGGCTTCCACCTTCAGAGCCGTGGAAAGCCGCGTCTCCAAAGTTGAATAGGCCTCCATCAGCTCCAACTTGCCAATAGCCGTTTCCGGTAGGCGTCGGAGCCATCGCAACGATTGGCGCGTTCAGCGCCGAATTTGGCGTTGGCAATGACCCTCCAGTAGATGCGCCGGAAGGAGCGCCAACAGCACCTCCACTGCCGTTGGGTGGCAAAAGACTGGAGAGAGGAACGGAACCTGTATTAAGAAGTTGCAGAGCATTCCCGTCAGATGGAGGAGTGGCGCTCGCTGACATGGAACCAGCGGTAGTGTTCCATGTGTAAACCACATTTGTGGACTGGGCCTTAGGCGTACCAAGATAGGTCACGGTGACCGAACCGCCTACAATGTTGCCCACCATGGCAACCACCTGATACTTTCCGAAATTCGAGTCGGTGCCAAGAAAAGTGCCGTCGCTACGGAAGAAGAACACCGCTTGCTCAGTACCCGTCGGGGCACCATTTGCCTCGCCAGTTATGGCCACAATTCCACCAGTGGACGTTCCATCGCTCACCACGACCGGACTTCCCACCGGTGTGAAGTACCTGGCGAGGTTGGCTTGTTCAGTCACTGCCGCCAGCTGACTTGAAATTGCACTCCAGTCAGCGTCATATGGAATTGGCATCGCGTACGCAGAATGCTTTGAAATCGCTGACGGTCCAATGGCATTCAGCGCCTGAACTCCAAATTTGTATTTTTTCCCGTTTACGAGTGCCGCAGTCATGTTCGACGAGTTCACCAACAAAGACGTAGAATTACTGGCTGCAAATGCGTGACCGATGCTCACCCCACTGGAGTTAAAGGCAATTAGGTTGTAGCCGGTAATAGGGCTCCCCCCGTCGCTCGACGGCGCAGCCCACTCCACGGTAATTGAAGCGTTACCAGGAGCGACACGAATGACAGTAGGAGCCGCTGGTGCAGTCTGACCTGCTGCTCCCGCCGGTGTTGTTGTCAGACTAATCAGGCCAAAGGCCATGAGCATGCTGGCCGTCACTGTGATTATGCGCCGCCGCCTATGTGCCTTCGCTCCCACCAAATGTGCGTTCAAAAGATTCCCCTCGCCTGTTGTCTGAAGCTGAACATATCTTCGACGTGATCATGACTAGTCCAACCCGCTTTGTCAAACGTGATGTGAAACGGGTGTAGCGCTGAGTGCGTGCGCCTTATGTTTCAGATTGTCACCATCGCCAGAACACCGGCACTGGCTCATTATCTCAGCTCTCGTCCGGGAGCAAGAATGCAGTTCGTAGCGAAGTCATGATCTTAAGAGGTGCATTTCACGGGCTCCCACGTTTAGGGGCGTGGCGATAAACCAATGCGTTGAGGGCCCGAGCATCAGGGGATCGAGGGGCGTCCTGGTTCGGATGTCCGCACCCATGGCGGCACCAAAGCCGGATGGGTAGAGAATGGAGCTGACAGCCACCGACCGGCGCTCATAAGCGGCGTCCACCAACCGATAAAGACCTTCGGCTGCCTCTTCACTCACTGGGAGTAGACCGATGTCGTCGACCACGAAGACGTCCGAGCGCAGCATGGGGGCCTGAGCATCCTTCTCGCACACCAGTACCAATTGCTCGCCTAGCGATCCCTCATCGACCGTGGCTGACGGCGGACATGGGAAAGTCCCCATAGGCGGCCAGTAGTGAGCAGCCGATCGCCGTCGGCAACCGTGGCGTGGGCTCGATCTCGGTTGATTCATCCCAGGTCACTGGCGAAGGTGGCCCGGTCCCACTGTCAACGGACACCGGTTTCTCCCCACAGGCCGCCATCTGAACTCCCCAGTTATGGCCACGGAAATCCCCATCCTCGTGCTCGGGTCACTTGGTCAGGGGCTTCACCCCCTTCCCAGTGCTGGCGTCTTGAATTCGGATGGATTCGCCGGAGGTCTGGACCACATGGGCACGGTGGAGCAGTCGGTCGACATGGGTGGTGGCCAGACTGGGCGGCATGCGCTCGTCAAAGCCCGATCAGTTCGATCGAGCCGCCTGTCATCTTCGGAGGCCAGTCGGCCTCCACTGTTTTCCGTCCCAAAGCACTCACCGGAATGTCCCAAACCCACACGCCCGAGTCTTGACCTCCAGGTTGGTCGAGAGCGTCGGGTGAGCCGGCATACGCGAAGACGACTTCCATGTCGCTACGGTCTCCAGTGGATTCCAGGCTGAGATGACCGCACTTGATCCACCTCGAGCCGTACCGGGCTGTCTCTTGACGACTGCCCGCCTTGTCACGAACGACGGCCATAAAGCGGCGGTGTCCGTCGATGTCTTGAAGAGTGGAGATGAGCTGGCCCCGGATCTCATGGCTCACGTTGAACATGGCAGGGGCCTAGGCCTGGTAAAGGGTGGCAACTTCCGAGACCCCTATGACTCCTGGCGTGCTCGACAAACGATCACGAACGCCCAGATCTTCCGGCTACCTGAAGGTGCTCTCAACGAAGGCTGAAAGGATCTGATGCAGAATCCCTCTTCTGGCGCGTAGCTCGTTCTGAATATTCTCGTTGGCGCTCGCGACGGGCACCCCAATCACACAACTTGGGCCCCAGTGGATCCCTGACTTCAACGTTCACGTTGAGCAAATTCAAACCCCGTGAGAACATCCGCGTATGACCTGAGAGTTACCGTTGGCGTAACGGGAGGGCTGAGATTCCCCAGGAAAAGTGGACACCCAACGGGTCGCCTCGATGAGGCGGCTGGAAGGATGTCCCCATGGCAGTCACAAGAAGGAAGTTCACCATTGAGTTCAAGACCGAGGCGGCGCATCGAGTCATCGACTCGGACCGAACGGTTCGAGAGGTCGCCCGTGAACTCTCGGTCCTGGAAAGCTCGCTCAGCACCTGGGTCCGCAATGAGCGGCGCAGGATCGAGGCGCTGTCCGGCACAAGCGACGAGCCGTTGAGCACGGCGGAACGGGCGGAGCTGGTCCGGCTGCGCCGACAGGTCAGCGATCGGGATAAGGACCTGCCTTCCTGGGAAAAGCTGCCGCGTACTTCGCTTCGAATCCTCCAAAGACGAACGGCTCTCGTTGATGGAGGCGGAGTGCGCGAACCACGAGGTCTCCCGCATGGCCAGGTTGCTCGAGGTCTCTCGTTCTGGGTTCTACAAATGGCGACCGGACAGGGCCAGGGAGGGGCCACCGAGCAGCGCCGTGCCGAACTCGACACGAGGATCCTGGCCTCACATGCGGCCAGCCACGGCACCTACCGCTCCCCGCGCATCATCGAGGACCTGCACCAAGACGGTGTGGCGGTCTGCATCAACACCGTGGCGGCGCGCATGGCCGCCCTCGGGATCCACGGCGTCTGTCCGAGGCTTTTCAAAGTCACGGCGACACCGGACCGCTCGGCCGAGTACCCCCTGACCTGGTCAACCGCTAGTTCGACCAGGGGGCCCTTGATCTTGTGTGGACCAGCGACATCACGTACATGACCATCGGCAGCGGCGAGGCCTACCTGTGTGCCGTCCGAGATGAGCATTCCGGCCGGGTCCTCGGCTGGACGTTGGCCGACCACATGCGGGCAGAGATCGTCGAAGAGACGCTGCGTGACGCGGCCCTCACCCGCCAGTTCGATTGCGTCGGGACCATCTTTCACACCGACCGGGGCAGCCAATTTTCCGATGCCGGCGTCGTCAGTCTTTGTCAGCAACTCGGCATCGTCCGCTCGATGGGCAGAACCGGCTCTTGCTACGACTACGCCAGCGCCGAAAGCTTCTGGTCGATCTTCAAGCACGAGTACTTCTACCGCCACGCCTTCGCCACCATGGACGAGCTCCGGGCCGGGATCGATGGCTACATGGTCTTCTACAACGAGACCCGCCGCTACTCCAAGATCGGCAACCTCGGCCCAGCGACCTTCGAGTTATCGTTCGATCAGTCGGACATCGCCGCATAACCACCGTGTCCACTTCGAGTGGGGAATCTCAGTCGGAAACTGCCATGGGGCGTGTCGGGGCGCGCGTGAGCAAGCTGGTGCCGTCTGGCGGGGTGCTGAAACCGGTCAGGTGATGAGTTCGATGCGTTGGTAGGCCTCCAGC
>Ga0209068_10001606_pt1 | contig 11249 bp, 9 predicted proteins | sample ColStrG_CSR_2012_FD_187200 | JGI IMG/M metagenome (GOLD analysis project Ga0209068, IMG submission 187200) | Freshwater sediment microbial communities in response to fracking from Pennsylvania, USA - Cold Stream Run_MetaG_CSR_2012 (SPAdes)... | ecosystem: Environmental > Aquatic > Freshwater >...
ACTCCGGGGGCAGCACGGTCACGTTGTTGCAGGTGGCGGCGACGAAGACGGGGGCTTTGCGGTCCTGCATCCAAGAAAGAAACGACGCCAGCAGGCGCGAGGAAACGCCGGCATCGGCGGAGGCGGAATCGGGGCCGCTTCCGGCGAAGACTTTCTCTAGTTCGTCGATCCACAACACGCAGGGCGCGAGGCCCTCGGCAACTTTGAAAACTTTCTGGATGCGCTTTTCGGTCTCGCCGATGTATTTGTCGTAGATGGCAGCGGTGTCGAACTTTACCAGGGGCAGTCTCCACTCGCCGGCGACAGCGCGGGCGCAGAGACTCTTTCCGCATCCTTGCACGCCGAGAATGATGACGCCCTTCGGCGGCTCGAGGCCGAACTGGCGGGCCTGCGGCTCCCACGAATTGCGGCGCTGTCCGAGCCACTGCTTCAGATTTTCCAGGCCGCCGACGCTGGCCATGGAGTCGTTGGCGTCGATGAATTCGAGCATCTGGGAGCGCTTGAGCAGAGCTTTCTTCGCGGCGAGTACATCCGTGACGCAGTCGGCCGAAAGCGCGTAGCGGGTGACCATGGCCTGCGAGATGGCGCGTTCGGCTTCTTCTTCAGTCAGGCCACGGAGATTGGCAGCCATGGCGTCTACTCCGTTGGCATCGAGCTGGAGCTTGAGCGTGTGCGTGCCGGCCATGCGGGTGTAGGTTTCCTTGATGATGGCGCGCAGGCGGTCGAGGTCGGGCAGGGGCAGGTCGAAGAACTCAACCAGGCTGGCCAGTTCGGGCGGCATCTCGATTGAGGGCGCGGTGATGACCAGCGTCCGGCGATTGGTCTGGAACTTCTGCCCCACGTCGCGCAGGCGGCGGACGACCACGGGGCTGTCCAGGTGCCGATGGAAGTCTTTCATTACGAAGACAGCCTCGACCGTCATCGCTTCCATGTTGGCGAGGGCCTGCACCGGGTCGGTCGAGTTGTACACCGACGCAGCCTTGGGTGCGGCGGCGGCATCGGAGCCGAAGCCGGGGAACCCGGGGCGCGCCGCGTACGCCTGCGGAGGAGTGGGGCTTGCGCCGCCGCTTCCGGATCGCACCAGGCCGTCGGCGATGGTCCACTCATAGACGGCCAGGTTCAGTTGCGAACAGGCCGAGCGCACCAGCGAAACGGCCTGGACTTCCTCGACGGTCTCCATGACGACGATTGGGGTGGAGGAATTGAGGAGAACCTTGAGGCGTTCGAGTGGGTCCATATCTGTTTGACCGGGCGCGACTTGCTCCCGTACAATCTTAGTTTCGGTTCCCACCCGAATATCTTCCTAGGGCAATCTAGGACAAACGAAGGTAACAGAGAAGCATGGCGAATCATTTTTCGGCGCTCAAGCGCGCCCGTCAGACAGAGAAGCGAACCGCCCGCAACCGGGCCAACACGTCGCAGATGCGCGGCGCTCTGCGGATCTTGCGCGAGAGCCTGGAAAAGGGCGACAAGGCTGCGGCCGAGAAAACCTACCGGCAGACCGTCTCAGCCCTCGACAAGGCGATCCAGAAGGGCGTGTTGCACGAGAATACGGCTTCGCGCTACAAGTCGCGCCTGTCGGCCCGTTTGAACGCGTTGAAATAGGCGCAGGACAGCCCCGGACACCGGCAGAAAATTCTGCTTGACCTCGCCTAACGGTTTGTTATACTTGGCTGTTCTTCGGAGACGCGAGTTTCTTGGGCCGTCCAGAGGAACCTCCGTCCGCTCGTTGAGGAAAACCCCAAAGAATTGAGCAACTTTCGGGTTGGGTGGAGCATCTATTTGGGTAAGTCCGGCAATCCCGTTTAATCCAGCCCGAATTGCAGTTTGGCCAGCTCTGGAAGCGACCATCAGCCCAGTGGGCTGGGGATGGGACTCGTGGCCAAAATTATTCCTAGAAGGAGAAGGACCAACAATGCGCTCCGATCGTGTGTTTGATGCACTGCATACCCTGCGGAACCGGTATATGCTTTGCCAGCTTGCCTCGAAGGCAACGCGCAAATTTCACCGGCCAAACACCCGGATTCAGGAAACCATGAACCAGGTGTTTGACAAGATCGCGGATGCCGAACGCCACGACATCCTGAGCGAACCAGAAAACGTTGCCGAAGCACAACGGCGGGCAGCCTGAGGCGGCACCGTCGTGTGCCCACACGGCGGCCAACAGAAATCTATCCCGAGAGAGAACCCTCCCCAGAATCGCATTCCCGTAGGTGAATATGACCATCGCAGAACTGAAAGAAAAAAACATTACCGAGCTAACCAAGATCGCCCGATCCTTGGAGCTCCCCGGCGCCAGCGGACTCCGCAAACAGGACCTCATCTTCAAGATCCTGCAGGCGCAAAGTGAAAAAGAAGGACACATCTTCGCTGAAGGTGTGCTGGAGATCCTCCCTGACGGCTACGGCTTCCTGCGTTCGCCCGATTACAACTACCTGCCCGGGCCCGACGACATTTACGTGTCGCCGTCGCAGATCCGCAAGTTTGACCTGAAAACCGGCGACACCATCAGCGGCCAGGTCCGCCCGCCCCATGAGGGCGAGAAGTACTTCGCGCTGGTCAAAATCGAGGCGGTCAATTTCGAGTCACCCGACGAGGCGCGCAACAAGATTCTGTTCGACAACCTAACTCCCCTGTATCCGCAGGAGCGGTTGAAGCTCGAAACGGCGCGTGAGAACATCAGCGCCCGCGTCATGGACCTGCTCACGCCGCTCGGCAAAGGCCAGCGCGGCCTGATCGTTTCGCCGCCGCGTGCCGGCAAGACGATGCTGCTGCAGAACGTCGCCAATTCGATTACGTCGAATCACCCCGAAGTTGTGCTGATGGTGCTGCTGATCGACGAGCGCCCGGAAGAAGTTACCGACATGCAGCGCTCCGTGAAAGGCGAGGTGATCTCCTCGACCTTCGACGAGCCCGCCGCCCGCCACGTGCAGGTCGCCGAGATGGTGATCGAAAAGGCTAAGAGATTAGTTGAGCACAAGCGCGACGTGGTCATCCTGCTCGATTCGATTACGCGCCTGGCGCGCGCCTACAACACCATCGTTCCGCCCTCGGGCAAAGTGCTCTCCGGTGGCGTGGATTCGAACGCGTTGCAGCGTCCGAAGCGTTTCTTTGGATCGGCCCGCAACATCGAGGAAGGCGGCTCGCTGACTATTATTGCGACGGCCCTCATCGACACCGGCTCCCGAATGGACGACGTGATCTTCGAAGAATTCAAGGGCACCGGCAATTCGGAAATCATCCTGGAGCGGAAGCTGGTGGATAAGCGTACGTTCCCGGCGATTGACATTCAACGCTCGGGCACGCGTAAGGAAGAACTACTGATTCCGAAAGAAGACCTGCAGCGAATCTGGGTGCTGCGTAAAGTGCTGAACCCGCTGTCGCCGGTTGAGGCGATGGAACTGCTGATTGATAAGCTCTCGAAGACTCGGGCGAACAGCGAGTTTTTGTCGAACATGAGTTCGCTGTAATAGGTCGTGTGGGGACGGGGCTCGGCCCCGTCCAGGGAAGAAGCCGACATCGCGAAGGCGAGGATTCTGTTCCTCGCCTCTTTTTTGCAACGCGACGAATCCTGCTTACTCACTCCGTTACGATAGTTTCTAATTGCCCTCTTTGTATGTCTAGTCTGGAAGTGAACCGTGCTAAACCAAGCGTGATATCCGACCAATCCGGATGACCATGCAGGAGCCGGTTATGGCTAAATATATTGTGGCTTTAGTTTTGTCGCTCACCCCGTTCGTTACCTACGCGCAATCGCAACAGCCAAGACTGGTGTCCGTAGATCAGGGGCAGGCTCAGAGGATAGCCGCTGAACGCGAGACCAGCAAAGATCGCACACCAGAAAGTCAGCGCGAGATGCTGGAACGGGAACAGATCGCGCACCTGGTTGCCGAACGGCAATTGCAATTACGCCGCGACACCGACAAGTTGGTCGCTCTCACCGCCGAACTCAAGCAGCACGTGGACAAGACCGACGTGAATACCTTGTCCATGGACGTAATCAAGAGGGCGCAGGAAATTCAGAAGCTCGCTAAGAGCGTGCAAGACAAGATGAAGAACGCCTACTGAGGCGACGATTTCATAAAATGTCGGCGCGAGACGCAGCAAGCCGCGTCTCTCTCACTACGATGAACTAAGATTTTCCCGGTGCGCGTCCGCCCACCACGCCCACGGAAAGGCCGAGGAACGCGCAGTCTCACCCGTTCAGCCGGCGGGAGCGGCCGGCTCTCCACCAAGAAAAAGCCGCCCAGTGAAGAGCGGCTGTTGTGCATTGCTTGGCTCCCAAACGTCAGGCAGCAGTGGTCTCAGCATCGGCAGGCTTCCACGGCTCGTCATAGCTGCCGCCGTAGATATTCGGCACCTTCGATCCCATGGGGCGCAGATAGGTGGCCAACTCGCCGCGATGATGGATGCTGTGATTGTTCAGGAATCCGAGATAAAACGCCGCGGGCAGGTTGAACGCCCCCATGAAATCGACCGGCGTCATCAGCTGCTGGGGTGAAAGCGCGCGCACCCGAGCGGCGGCTCGTTTGAAATTGCTGTCGTACCAGGCGACGATCTCGGCAATGGTTCGGGGCTTGTTCGCGCCTTCCGGTGAGGCCATGGTGAACTTCAAATCCGCGATGCCATCGAGAAACTGGATGTCGGTGTTGGCGATGTGCCAGGCGAGTTCACGACCGCTGCGGGCGTGAGGGTCCGGGCGATAACCGTCGCATTTTTCTTCTGGGACGGCAGCCAGAACGCGCTTGGTGGTTTCGACTTCACGAGCGAGACCGTCAAGCATCATGTGGCAGTAGGCTACGGCAAAATCATTGGTTGGAGCGGGCATGGGAGTTTCTCCTTTGAGCTGGTTTAAGGATAAGGATTGGTCGCCCACAATCAGGCGCTGACCACTCTAGCCGATACGAATGCGAAGCGCAAATCAGTTTAAGGGCAAAGAAGTTTCGCACCAAGCCACTCCGAAGCGTCCAAGGGTGTATAAACCAACCAGTGGAGGTCCGCCATGAATCGCAGACACTTCCTCCTCGCAGGCTCCGCCGGAATTGCCGGAGTTTGGGTTGGGCAAAGATGGATCGGCTCCCGAACCCTGGCTGCAAGCTTTCCTGCCCCGCCGCCGCTGGCGCAAAAGGTAGCCGCCGCCGACACCGTCGTTCTCGGACAAACCGGGATCCAGACCAGCCGACTCGCGATGGGTACCGGTACTGTCGGTTCCGGTCATCATTCGCACCAGACCGCGCTCGGCGTGAAGGGGCTCTCCGATCTCCTGCTGAACGGTTATGACCATGGCCTGCGCTTCTTCGACTCCGCCGATTCCTATGGCAGCCATCCGCACGTCGCCGAAGCGTTGAAGCGGGTTCCGCGCGACAAGGTCACAGTAATGACGAAGACGTTTTCCCGCGACGCTGCCTCCGCCCGCGCTGATCTGGACCGCTTCCGCCGGGAACTGGGCACCGACTACCTCGACATCTGTCTGATCCATTGCGTCACCGAAGGCGATTGGACCGAGCGCTACAAAGGCGTGATGGACGTACTCTCAGAGGCCAAGGAGAAAGGCGTCATCCGCACGCACGGTTGCTCGTGTCATTCCATTGAAGCGCTGCGCGCGGCCGCCAAGTCTCCATGGGTGGAGGTAGACCTGGCGCGGATCAACCCGATCGGCGCGCACATGGACGCTCCGCCGCAGGAAGTGACCGGTGTGTTGAAAGAAATGAAAGCCGCCGGAAAAGGAATCATTGGCATGAAGATCCTTGGCCAAGGCGATCTCAGTGGCCGGGTGGACGACGCGCTCCGCTACGCTCTGTCGCTTGGCGTCCTAGACGCCTTCACCATAGGCGCCGAGAGCAAGAAGGAGCAAGAAGACCTGGTGCGGCGCATCGCCGCTGCTTAAGCCGAGGCGAACGAGCCTCTACGATCTTCGGAGACACGTTTGCTCGTGGCCCTGCTTATCGAACCCGGGACTTGGGCTCGTAGATGCAGAACGGTTCTTCGTCGAGGTAGTCGCCGGTGGCGGCGAAGGCGCGCGCGCGGCATCCCATGCAGACATTGCGGAATTCGCAGCAGCCGCATTTCCCTTTTAGGTTCCCTGTGTCGCGCAGTTCGTTGAACACGGTTGCGTTCGCCCAGATCTCGGCAAATTGCTGTTTGCGCAGATCGCCTGCGATGGCCGGGAGATAGCCACACGGGTAGACCTCGCCTTCGTGGGAAATGAAACAGACACCAGTCCCGGCGAGACAACCCTTCGTCATTGCGTTCATGTCGCTCGGATGTCCGCTAGGATGACCGGTGTGATGCCCAGGGGGAGGGCCTTGCGGCCTTAGAGAAATGCCGGTGCCGCCGGGCATCAGCATGTCGGTCGGACCGACTGAGTCAGGGTGAGTGGGGGAAGGAGTCGGGGAGGCTTTAGCGGCCGCTTCGGCAGCGTGGCGGTCGGCGACTCTGCGCTGGCGCACGACGCGGAAATAGTGAGGAGCGCAGGTGGCTTTGAGTTCGATGCCGCCTTCGAGAGAACGATCGTAGAACCAATTCAGCATGCGCTCGTATTCTTCCGGGGGAACCATCTGGTCGGCGGCAATGTCGACGCCGCAGCCGACAGGTACCAGGAGGAAGGTGTGCAGGGCATCGGCGCCCACGGTCTTCGCTAAGTCCAGAACACGGGGTAACTGGTCGGCATTGTGACGCGCGATGGTCATGTTGATCTGCACTGACATGTCGACGTCCTTCAAGTTGCGGAAGCCATAGATCGCGGCTTCGAACGCCCCGGGAATGCCGCGGAAAGTGTCATGGGTCGTGGCGTCGGCGCCGTCGAGGCTGATGGAAACACGCTTGATGCCGGAATCGGCAATCATGCGCGCCACTTCTTTGGTCACAAGAGTACCGTTGGTCGCCAGGGCCACACGCAGCCCTTTGTCGCCCGCGTAGCGGGCGAGTTGAAAAATGTCGGAGCGATAGAGGGGCTCGCCGCCGCTCAGGACAAGAATAGGACTCGAAACAGTCGTGATCTGATCGATGATGTCGAGGGCCTTCTTGGTTGGGAGATCGGTGGGAGAGCTAAGCTCGGTCGCGGTGGCGCGACAGTGGACGCAGCGTAGGTTGCAGCCCTTGGTGACTTCCCAGAAGACAAGCCGGGGTTTGAATTCCGCTTTCGCGGGATGCTGCGCGTTGCCATTCGCAGGCATACTCACGGCCTCCTTGTGCTCAATGACCGCCATGGAGATTGACCTCACCCAGAAATCACGATAGGGGAGCTGCGAACTTGAGGCCGTGACTGGAGTCACTCGCAATTGTGACGGAGATCACTGGGGCAAGTCGTTGTTTGGGCGGGAGTTGAACGTTTCGTCGAGGCACAGGGCGGCAGCGAGAGGGCCGATTCCTGGAAAGGCCTGGTCACCCTCTCGGGCCCACCGGGCTTGCCTGCTACTCCAGTTTCACCAACTACGCTGCCAACTACGAGTGGCCTTCGAGAACCTAATTGGATTTGCAGTTCTTGGCGGTGCGGACTTCCTCAATCCGTTTGAGAAACACACTCGTCCATTCGTCAAGAGCCGCCTCGTCAACATTCTGTGAACCTGCGGCCCGCAACCTCCGCACCTGCTTTTGGTCCGTCATGTTGAAACGCGCCACCCGGAAGATCGACTTCACGGTTTCACGATCCAAACGCGCCAACCGCTGGACCATGAGGTCTTGCGCTTCCTTCAAGACCTGCTTGTCGCCCAACAGGGTTGCCCGAAGTTCGCAATTCCCCGGGTTCACGAAAACGGTCTGTGGTTCATAGGCGTCGAAAATTCCGCGTGGATTGGTTCCAAGGAGATCGAAGCCGCTGCGCTTCTTTCCGAAGGTCGAGCCGAGATCATGCACATAAATCATGGGCTTGCGACACACTTTGGACTTGCCCGCCACTTCCGGCTCCCACTCGGCACAGACGACCCGGTTCTGTTGCGGAAGGGCGTTGAAGTAATGGATCAACCCCAGGGCAAGCCGGTACGCGTCGAACTCCACTTTTTGCTGGTGCGTCCATTCGCCATTGGAATAGAACTTGACCGCGTCGGTCCACGACCAGGTCTCGTCGTCCTGGGGATTGATCTGATCCCACGGCAACTCGCGTTCCGCGTTCACTACCTTGAAGGTGGCGGGCGCATCCTTAAGAGATGCCTTGTTGTCGGCCAGCTTCTTTCCGAACGGATCGTCGGCGCAGCCAATGCAGTTGGCAGCTCCGGCCGGGTACACGTAGTCCGCAGGAAAGCCCAGCACCCACATAATTCGCGTGGTAGCCACCGCGGTGAAGACTTCATTGAAGCGCGGGTTGTGGTCGGGGTACGGCGGCTTCAGATACTTGATCTTGAAGTGGTCGGCCTTGATTTCATGCTCATCCTTGTCGTCATTGCGCGGGTACAGCGACGCCGATTTCTCTCCGCTCTTGTCCTTCGCAACTACGACCTTCACTTCATCGACCCGGATGGGTTCTCCTTTCCGGCTGTAGAACGCGCCGTCGACAGTCATGTGCCAGCACTGAAACTTCATGCTGTCGCCCGGGACCTTGGCAAAACCGTAGTGCGGACGAAAGTAGCACCCGATCGTGTCATCTGCCGTGAAGTAGGCGAACCGGCTCTTGTCAGGCTCCGCGGCATTGAAGCCCGGACCGTTCGCGAGCTGGGTCGGAGTTAACACAGGCTGATCGAGCAGGATGCTGGCCGCACGGATACAAGGCAACTTCTGATCCTTCGTCATGCCATCGGGGACCTCGCACCCGTGGGTCTGCGCAGTAACGCCGGCGACAGCAATCATGACAACGGACAGGACAAGAACCGATATCCGCAACATAAAGCCTCCTTCACTCGTTCCACAGATCGGCCCGCACCCTTTGTCAGAAGGGCTTGGCGGCGCAGAAGTTGGGCACGGTCGCAAGGCCCATCGGATTGTCGATCGCAGTGAGGTCGGCTGGCTTTTCCTTCCACTGGCAGCGGCCTTTCGCGAGTTCCTCCCGCTTCTGCTTGAACGCTTCCACCCACTGCCGGACGACTGAAGCCTCATCTACACCGCTCTTGAAACTGCCATCGCCATTGTGATACTGGGGCATGGCAGCGGCCCGCGAGGCTTTGAATAGCTCTTCGATTTGATGATCGGAGAGTTGGCACATCAGGCCGGCGTCGAAACGCCGCCCTTCCTCGCTGATCATCGGATTACTCAAGCCATCGTGTGCGGTCAGGCTCTTCCGTAAGACAGCCTGGCATTGCTTGGGTGCACCGTCGGTCCCAACCTTGCGCCAGAGCTTGGTGCTGGACCATCCGTGGAGGTTCATCTTTGCCGATGTATTGCTAGTAAACAGCCCACCGCCTCCAAATGTGGCCCCGACGTCCTGGACCAACATGACGGACTTGTCGCAGGTCGCGATGGGTGGCTGGGTCTTCGTGTCCACATTCACCTTGTGGCAAACCAGGCGCTGCTGCGGAGGCTTGTTGTCACTGTGCTTCATGAACGCGCCCAACAGTTTGAGGCCGTCCCTTTCGTAGGTCGGGCGGCCATTCGCTGTGTCGAGCTCCTTCCAGCTCCAACCCTCATCGTCTTTACCGGCCTCGGTCATCTTGTGCCAGGGAAGCTTCCGGACAATGGTTGCGGGGTCAAAGGTATGCGTGCCCGCCGGCCCTGATCCGGAGACCGGGTTTTCCGGGCAGTTGTGACACTCAACGCGCACCGGGAACCACGAGTCGGCGTAGTAGCCCAACGCCCACATCAGCCGTGTGGCTACGATCTCAGCGTAGACTTCGTTGTCATCGGCTCCGAACTTAACCTTGACGGCCTCTTCCTCCATGTCTGGAGTTAGGGTCTGGATCGTGCCATCGGCGCTTTCGACTCGGGTGATCTTGCAGGAGAACTTGGGCGTCTTGCCGCCCATTTTCGAGCCGGGGGTATCGAAATCGCAAATTACTTTGTCGTTGAAGTGAAGTTGAAATTGCTTCTTGTGCTGCTCGGGACCTTCCAGGATGTTGGCCTCCCCTACGGCTTTCGGCGCAATCAGGGACGCCGCGTGCATGGCCTCCAGGCGGTCCTTCGCGGAGTAGAATGCGTTCTTCACTTTTTGGTCGGCAGGACCGCTATCCGCATCTTGTGCCCTGGCGGTTCTGCCGAGAAGGAGGACGGGCAGGAGCGCGAAGAGACATGCGAATCGTCGCAGTTGCTGAACTAAAACGCTGTGCGAAACCGAGACATCCTCCGTACCTGGCTCTTGCGCAAACGCTGACCTGGGGCTCACAGGGGTTCTCCTTTAGTGAATTCTGAAGTGGACTCCAATGTTCATATTGGCGGACAATATGCCCACTCGCAATTACTGTCAAGCTGCCGCTCCTTAAGCCTGTTGCGATTTTCGATGCTGAGCGAGAGTTCAAGTGACGGTGTCCGCGAAGGGCCCATCTCTCGATGTTATGGTGATCGGGGCCCATGAAACGTTGCAGGCGGCAAGAGACACTATACCGATGCGGGCGTGAATCGCTTCCGACAGTCCGGCAGCGTGCGCAATCGGCGCTAGAATATCGCGAGGTTGAAGTCATTCAGGGAGGGATTGCTATGCTCTTCGTAACTCTCCATGGGGGAAAGCCCGAGAGAAACCCCCATAAGAACAATATTCATGCCTACGATAAAGACGGGAACAGGATAACTTCTTCGGTCCTGGGCGACAGCGAGGGCGTGATCCTGGATGAACTTCGAGGCGTTTACCTTGCTGGAAAATATCTCTATGTCGCAAATGCCAACAAGACTCAAAACAGCGTGCTTTGCTACGAAGGGTCGGGCACACAGTACAGATTTGTGAGCCGCTTTGCGTCGAGCCAGACCTGCAACAGTATCCTGCATCCGTTTGATTTCTCTTTCGATGGACTCGGATATTGCTACTTGTCCAGCCAGGATACCAACGTGGTCACGCGTCTGATCGTATCCCAGGACGGCAGGGTTGGAACGCCGGCGCCCGTCGCTGCCGGACTTCCTCAGTCCGGGAAATTCCTCGCCGGAACCTTCGTTGCTTCCAGCAATGGCAAATTGTCCAACCCCGCCACCACTCCGGTTTCGACTCCAACTGGTCTGGCGTACTCGGCTGTGGAGGCCAAGAAACACTCAGTCCGCGGAGTGGTATGGGCGAACGGCAGATTATACGTCGCCGACCAGCCTGCTCGCACCGTAAAGGTCTACGACATCACCGGCAAATACTTGGGCCAGAGCAACGAACTCGATGAGGGGTCGCCCGTTCATCTGATTGTGCACAG
>Ga0209068_10001607_pt1 | contig 11240 bp, 10 predicted proteins | sample ColStrG_CSR_2012_FD_187200 | JGI IMG/M metagenome (GOLD analysis project Ga0209068, IMG submission 187200) | Freshwater sediment microbial communities in response to fracking from Pennsylvania, USA - Cold Stream Run_MetaG_CSR_2012 (SPAdes)... | ecosystem: Environmental > Aquatic > Freshwater >...
GCGTCGGCGTGACCCCGACCACGGGGGCGTTCAGGTGCTGTCCGGCCATCGAGCCGTAGAAGGCGGCATCGCCGAAGTTGAAGACGCCCCCGTCGGCGGCGACCTCGAGGTAGCCCTGTCCGTAGGTGAACGAGGTGAACGGAGCCACCGCGGTCGTGCCGTTCGTCGTCGTGACCGTCACATGCCCCCGCCGGGGCGATGCAGGGGGAACGGCGACGGTAACCGAGGCCGACGAGTCGCTCACGATCGGTGCCTGGACGGAATCGATCGACACGGACGTGGCCCCGCCGAGGTCGCTCCCGGAGATCGTGAGGGTTCCGCCACCTGCCGGGAAGGAGAAGCGGCTGGACAACCCGGTGATGGACGGACAGCCCCCGGGTGCCTGCAGACCGGCGGCGAGCGGACCGGCGTTGGGCGTTCCCCAGCCGGTGGCCAGGTCGTACCCCGTCGTGGCCGGGTAGTCGCCGCCTTCGGTGTTGGTGAAGTCGTTGTTCCCCGAAGTGATGTCGGTGAACGCGCTCGATCCGGCCGCCCCCAGCCGGTAGAGCGCGGGGTCGACCATGCCCACGCGGGCTGCGCATCCCTGGCCGATGTCGGTAAGGAGGGCTGCCCACAACGGTGCGGCCGCGCTGGTGCCTGCGTCAGCTGTCCAACCTCCGGCGAAGAACTGGAACCAGCTGCCATTCGAATTCCCGTAGAGCGCGTCGGTGTAGATCGAGTAGCCGACGGTCTGGTCTGCGTAGGCGGACACGTCGGGGACCTCTCGGCAGTAGGTTCCGCTGGTCGCGGCACAGGGTGCGCCCGACGAATAGGGGTTGATGGTTCCGTTTGCGGCAGCCAGCTGCCAACTGGGCATGGCGAAGAGGGAGGAAATCCCGCCGGTACCGGCCCCACCGGCGACATTCAATGCACAGGCCGTCCCCACGTTGGTGCAATTGTTCCAGGCCGTCTGTCCCGCAGTGGTCGGCGGACTACTCGAAGGTAGGGGAAGCATGGTGCCACCCACGGAGAGTACGTCCGGTTGGGTGGCGGGGTCGTTGACGCCGAGCACCGGAGCCGAGGTGGTGCCGAAACACTGATTGTCCGAGCCCCCGTCGCCGGCAGCGACGACGACGGTCTGACCCTGAGCCGCCAGCTGTTCCAGGGCAGCAGTTTGGCCCGCGACCTGAGCCGATGTGTCGGACGCCTCACAGGTACCGAGGCTGGCGCTCACCACTGCCGCCGTATCGGCGTCGGCGATGGCGGTGAGGTTGACGGCGATTCCCGGACCGTCGTAGGCGACGATGTTGGCACCGGGCGCCAGCGCCGCCACCTGTTCGACGTCGAGGGCTACCTCGCCGGCTTGGTAAGGCTGTCCTCCACCGTCCACCATCACCTGACTTACGTGGTTTGTGAGGCCGTAGCAGTGCAGGAAGGTGGCGATCTCGTGCGTGGTGAAGGGTTCTTGCTCAACGAGCGCGACCGTCTGTCCATAACCGAGGCGGCCCTGGTCGTACAGATCGGGGAAGCCGTAGAGTCGAGCGATCGCCGTCTGGGTGTAGCTGGGGTTTCCAGAATTGGCGTTCGTTGCACCCGTGGCCGCCGGGCAGGGTGACGGAATGACGATCCCTGAGCTTGTCCCATCCAGCCGAGGACCTGCATCCACAGCCACCGCGCCGCTCGTGAGGCTTCTGGCCTTCGCTCCGGTCTCCGGGGTGGCCGGTTCCGGCACCTTTGGATAGTCGTCGAGCCCGAGGATCCCACCGACTGCAGGGGCGATCGCGGACGGGACTGAGGGAGCACGGGGAGCGGCGTACCCGGTGCCACCGGTAGCGAGACGAACCTTGACGAGGGTTGTTCCGAACGCAGCGTCGATCATCGCCGCTGTGCCGGTAGCCGGCACCAGTAGGCCGTTGCTGGTGGTCGGCTGCACATCGAGTCCCGCGGAGGTCAGCCACGTCCGCACGGAGTCGATCACGGGGGCACTGGGGCCGAATCTGGAGGCGAACTGGCCGCGGGCCAGGTATTGGCGGTAGTGCGGTGAACCCGGCGTGCTCACGCCAGTCACGAAGTCCTGCAGGGCATCAGGGTTCAGAACCTTGAGTGAAACCTCGACCCGGACAAGTGTGGAATCAGCAAGAGCACCCTGGATCTCGGCTCCCCTCGGAATGTTCGATGCTGAAGCGGGCAGGAGTGCCCGGGGTGCCGGGGCCGCCTCAGCGACGGCTCCCGTGGACAGCACCCCGACGACGGTGAGGAGACATGCACCGAAGCAGCCGACTCCTTGACGACGCCCTCGTGTCCACCTGTCGGTCATCTGCACATACCTTCTCTCGCTCTCGAGGAGATGGGGTCCTGGGAATTTCGCGCCAGGAGAAGTGCGCTCACTCTCTCAAGTGCCGACCCGGCCTTCAAGCATTTGCTTACATCCCACTTCATGGTGCACCTCGGTGCGCCTGAAGTGCCTTGCGGAGCGCCCGCAGGATCGTTTCAGCCGACACTCCGAACTGCTGGCTGATCTCTGTCGAATTGGGATCGCAGCGGTAGGGCATACAGACTTCCTCGATTTGATCAGGATCCAGGTCCGGGTAGCGACGCTGAAGATCATGACGATCACACTTCTTGGCTTTCGAACGACGCCGGTTCTTGATCAACTCCCTGGCTGGACCTTGGTACTCCAGAGGCCAAGGTCCGGCCATTCAGCGGATTCCAGCGAAGAGATCATCCTCGGGGATCGGTGCGTGGGTCGTATCAAAGGCCCGTACGAAGCTCTCGTGTCCCATCATGGAGGAAAACTGCTCTTCGCCCATCTGCAGGAAGAAGATGTTGTCGCTCTGACTGCCATGCGCCGCCAGGGAGGCAAACTTTCGTCCGACCACCGAGGTGCAGTCGACCGTGGTGGTGATGAGGTCATCAGGGGTGCCGAAGTCCGGATTGGAATCGACATCGATCGGACTGTCAATGCCGGCCTCGGCAAGTTCCTGCCCGAACGTACGCAACGATGACCGGGCGACGGCCGTGTAGTACAGCTTGGCCGGTATCCCGCACTCGTCCAGCGCGGCGTGAGTCACCCGGTTGGCCTGAATGTGGTCGGGGTGGCCGTAGAAGCCGTTCTGGTCATAGGTGACCACTACCTGGGGTTGATAGGTACGCATCAGGTCGGCCAACCGGTGGCCGGCCACCTCCACCGGTGTCTGCCAGAACGAGCCAGGGGCGTCATTCTGATGCCATCCCTCCATTCCGGAGTCGCGGAAGCCTAGGAGTTCCAGATGCGACACGCCGAGCACCTCGCAGCTCGCCTTCAGCTCTTGGAGCCGCAGCGGCACCACTACACGTTCGTCATGCGCGGGGTCCTCGGGTTTGACACCCCCGGGACCATCGCCAAGTTCCCCGTTGGTACAGGTCACCAGCACCGTGCGCACGCCCTCGTCGGCATAGCGGGCCAGGACCCCGCCAGTACCCAGGGCCTCGTCGTCCGGGTGGGCGTGTACAGCCATCAGGGTGAGGGATTTGTCAGGCATGGCAGGAGCGTAACGGCCGGCATCGATCCTCAAACCGGCCGAGATCGGCGATGTACCCCGGCAAGGTCTGCGCTGGTGTGGCGGCATCACGGTGAGCGAATCCCGTGGCGGTGACGGCCACCTTGTGTCAGCGACGTTCCCCGCTGCTGAGCGAGGAGGACCGCATCACCAAGTGGGTCCGGCCACCCCGTCGTCTGAGTCGGCGCCGGCGCGAGATACCTCACAACCATCAACCCTTGTTGATGGCGATTGGCGGGGATGTCTACGACACCCGCGTTGTTGACCGGCTCAGCGAGGGGTGATGCCCCACACGCCGGTCCAACGGGCACCCGAGCGCAGAATGGTGACATCTGTCCCCGTGCGCAGCGCGTCGGGCGGGCAGGTCATGGGTTCGACAGCCAACGAGGTGCGGCGCTCGCCATCATCGAGGGTGTCTCCGGTGTAGATCATGATGTGGCCGAACCGGTCGTCGGCCCACAGTGTCACTCCGGCCGCGCCGTCCGGGTGGTCGACGTCGACCCGGACCCGGCCGTCGCCGTCACGGGCCAGATCGCAGTAGGCGGTATCGAGCCGGGACACCCCGACCGGCCGCGCTGAGGTGAAGTCGTACTCGGTGCCGGCCACAGTGACCGAGCCCGTAGGCAGGCCACGTTCGTCAGTCACCAGGCGGCGCTGGGCCGGCACCCGCAGTCGGACCTGATCGACGGTGGCCGTGCCCACCGTGAAGTAGGGGTGAAATCCGAGGCCGAACGGCAGGTCCCCCTCGCCGATGTTCTGAGCGTCCGTGGTCACCGAGAGGCCTTCGCGACCCAGCCGGTACTCGACCTCCAGGCGGAGTGCGAAGGGGTAAGCCGGAGACGGACGCAGTTCGCACTGCAATCCGACCCGGTTCTGGGCCCGCCCGGTCATCCGCCAGGGCAACCACCGGACGAGCCCGTGGATAGCGTTGTTCCGGGCAATCTCGTTGATGGGTGCCTGAGCCGTCACGTCGCCGAACACGTAGGCCCCGTCGCCCAACCGGTTGGGCCATGGGGCGAGCACCTGACCCCTGCCCCCATGGCTCCACTGGTCGGGGCCAAAGCCGTCGACGACCTTCCGATCGCCAACCGTGAGCGCACGTAGCGTCGCCCCGACCTCGGTGATGATGGCCCGCTGGTGGCCATGGCCGATGACCCACTGGTCGCCGGTCGCCGAGGTGGTCTCGGCCGGTCGCATGTCAGGGGGTGGCGTGGATGCGTGCATTGGGTCCTCCGGATGTTCCTCGCGGCGGTCGTGGGTACGGTGCGGCCTACTGCTGTGTGCAGGCCGCAAATCGGGGTGGCGGAGCCGGGTCGGAACAAGTCCGCTCCCACCGTTCGGTCGCCGATGCCGCCCGGTATGGTAGGCCAAGAGGCCGCACCGGCCCGCCGAAACCTTGGCGCGCCGAGACGACGCCACTTGGGGCGGACGTTTGGCGCTGCCCCTGACGAACGGACCGTTCTCCCCATGCGCATCCTGATCACCAACGATGACGGGGTGTTCGCACCCGGAATTGCCGCCCTGGCCAGGGGCTTTCAGACTGCATTCAGTGCCGAGCACGAACTGGTGGTGGTAGCGCCTCTGACCGATCACAGCGGTGCCGGCGCCGCAGTCGGGCCGGTGTACGAACGCGAGTCGATCCCCTACGAACATGTCGACATCCCCGGACTGGCCGGCGTGCCCACCTACGGCATCGACGGCTCGCCCGCTCTGTCGGTCATCTTGGCCTGCATCGAAGGGTTCGGACCCCGGCCTGACCTGATCGTGTCCGGCATCAACCACGGCATCAATGCCGGGCGGTCGGCACTCCATTCGGGAACGGTTGGTGCCGCACTCACCGGTGCCCAGTTCGGCGTGAGTGGTCTGGCCGTCTCTATCGCCTGGGCTACCGAACCGGACTTCTGGACTACCGCCGTCGAACTGGCGTGCGGCATCATTCCGGTGCTGGCCGACGCGGAGCCGGCCACCGTGCTGAACCTGAACGTGCCCGCCCTTCTTCCGGAGGATCTGAAGGGGCTCCGCCACGGCACCCTCGGCAAGGTCGGGCTCATCCGATCCGTCCGACCTGATCACACCCCCCTACTGATGGACGGCCCGGCCGGCGACCGGACCGGGGGAGCCATCGTGTTAGCCCTTCGGGGCGCAAGCGATGAGGACGCCGACCGGTTAAAGGAGCGGGCTGAGCTCGAACCGGACTCCGATGCCGCTCTCGTCGAGTCCGGGTGGGCGTCGGTCACCGCCCTTGTCGGAGTGCGGGACGACGTTTCCGACGGTGGGGCGGCCGCCCTGGCTGCCGCACTCACCACCCGCACGAACTGACGGCCAGGTAGGTCGACCGGGCTGGCCGGCCTAGGAAGTCAGACGGCCGGATTCCCACCCAACTCGGCGTCGAGCCAATCGAAGGTGACCTGGGCCGACAGCCTCAAATTGTCTGATTGGCAGTGAGCCGAAGCGCCATCCGCTGGACGGAACACCCGTGACGTGACCGGACCCGTCACTCCAGCTACAAGTGCGTCGAACTGGGCCCGGGGCTCGGCGCCCTCGCGCTCGCCCACCAGCGCCAGCACCGGACACGAAATGGAACTCGTCAGGTCGCCCAGGTGATAGGACGCCATTGCGTCGCGCCACGCATGGAACGAGGGCACACCGAATCGGGTGCAGATGGCCTCGATTCCCCACTGCATCTGGCGGGGCATGAGATCCTCGGGCACACCGGCCACGTCTTCGGGCCGGATGTCCCCGATCATCCGGTAGATGTCGCTGCCCACCCATGCCTCCATATATCGGCCCATGTCCACAACTGGCGGGTTGGCCACCAGGGCCCCCACCCGCAGATCGATTGCGGCCGAGCGGGCGGCGAAGTACGACCCGAAGCTCTGGCCGACCAAGGCCATCCGGTCACCATCCACGTCGGGCATTGCGGCCACGGTGTCGAGGACGGCGGACAGCGGTACTTCGTAGTCAGGCCGGAACGTCATGCCTGGATTGGTGCGCATACAGCCCAGCTGGCCGGGTCCGTCGAACACCACGACATTCCATCCACGCTCGGCGCCCGGGGCACCCAACTGGAAGTAGAGTTCCTCGGCGCTGGAGTCGAACCCGCCCACGGCGATGACCGTGGACCGCGGGCCTTCCGCGGCAACACCGGCGGTTGGACGGACGAAGTAACCCGGCAGAGAACCGCCGTCGAACGGAACATCGATGCGCTCAACCGGCGGGTCGAGTGCGGCGGCAGCGTCGGAAAAACAGGCCTGACTGCGAGCGCCGGCCGCATCTGCTCCGCCTGAGGCGACACCGGCGTAGTACTCGGCGGTCCGGTAATAGGTCGAGGCCCGCAATAGGTGATCGCGGCTACTGACCCGCCTGCCGGCAGCCAGGCAGGCCCGGCCATCTTCCTCGACGCGCTGGGCCAGCCGCTCGAATGCCCGGGTCCAGCTGGTGGGACTTCCGTCGGTGATTCCGGCCACCACGGCCAGGCACTCCCCCACTGTCGATCCGCCGTAGTCCGCCAGGCCGATGGCCCGGATCAGTTGGTAGTTGAACTCGTCGTCCCTGAAGCCTTCCACCCGGACAGCACTGCGGACGACATCGGAGTCTTCGAAGGACACGGCTCTCTCTTCCTGGAGCGGCGGCCGGATCGGTCCGGTAGTCACCGCTGCTGGTCATTGTGCCCGATCTCCGGCCTACCCTGTGACATGCGCGTTGCCGCCATTCAGACGACGGCCGGAGCCGACCGCGATGCCAACCTGGCCGCCGCAGGGACCCTGGTCGAAGAGGCAGCCGACGCCGGCGCTGAACTTGTCGTCCTGCCCGAGTACTTCTCGGTGGCCGGGACCCCCGAGGTACTGCGGGAGCGGGCCGAGCTGCTGGATGGTCCGACCCTGACCTGGGCATCGGCGGCTGCGTCCCGCCATGGGGTCCACCTTTTGGCCGGAAGCGTTCCGGAGCTGACCGGGCGGGCGGATGGGCGCCTGTTCAATACGAGCTGCCTGATAGGCCCCGACGGTGCCACGCTGGCCGTCTACCGCAAGATCCACCTGTTCGACGTGGCCCTACCGGGCATGGAGTTCCGGGAATCGGACACCATCGCCCCGGGCGATGCCGCCGTCGTTGCAACCATCGGGTCATGGGGCAATGACGGAACCCGGGCAGTAGTCGGCCTGACCCTCTGCTACGACATACGCTTCCCCGAGCTCTACCGAATGCTGGCCCTCGACGGGGCGGTGATCGTCACGGTCCCGGCTGCCTTTACTGCGGTGACCGGACCTGCCCACTGGGAGCTCCTACTGCGCGCCCGGGCCGTCGAAGATCAGGTCTTCGTCATCGGTGCCGGGCAAGTCGGCGCCCTCCCCCGGGGGATGCCCCGATGCCACGGGCACTCGATGGTCGTCGATCCATGGGGCACGGTTCTGGCCGAACGGGTCGACCCGAGCCCCGGTGTGGTCCTCGCCGACCTCGACCCCGGCGACCTGTCCGACGTGCGGGCCCGCCTGCCGGTTCTGGCAAACCGCCAGCCTGAGGCGTACCTTGGACTGCATGGCTACGACAGGGGCACCACGAACTAACGGCTCCGGGCCGGCTACCCGAAGGGTCCTCCGGGCTCCCGATGACCTGCCGGACGACAACCCGGGCTCGGTGGCGCCCTACGAGATCGGCCAATTCGTCGATGACGGACTGGAGCTCTACTACGAGATCCACGGAAGCGGCCCCCGCGTGCTCGTCTTCCTACATGGCATCCTCATGGATGCAAACATGAATCGCCGTCTGGCCGCCGACCTTGCCGCTAAGGGCAATCGGGTCCTCCTGCTCGACCTGCCTGGGCACGGCCTTTCCGCCCGACCGCAACGGGCCTCCTTCCATCGGATGGACACCTACGCCGGTCATGTCGTCGCCCTGCTCGACCACCTCGGCATCGACCAGGCCGTAGTAGGTGGAGTCTCGCTGGGCGGCAACGTCAGCCTGCTGGTGGCGGCCCAGGCCCCGGACCGGGTCCGCGGATTGGTGATCGAGATGCCGGTGCTCGAGTGGGCCCTTCCCGCGGCGGCGATCACCTTCGTGCCGATGCTGCTCGCCGCCCACTTCGCCCGACCCATTGTGGGTCGATTGTCCAAGGTGTTCCGGATGCTCCCCCGCACCGGCAACGGTCCGCTCGACAGCGTCATGAACATGTTCTCCGCCGAGCCCCGCGAGACGGCTGCCGTCCTGCACGGAATCCTGGCCGGGCCCATCGCCCCGACCGTGGACCAGCGGGCGGCCATGGACATCCCGGCCCTAGTGATCGGCCACAAGGTCGACCACCTCCACCCATTCCACGATGCCGAGCAGCTGGCTCGTCGGTTGCCACAGGGCCAGCTCATCCAAGCCAGCTCGGTACTGGAGCTCCGGGTCCATCCCGAGCGGCTGACCAAAGAGATCAACGGATTCCTCGACACGGCATGGGCGACCCCGACCCGCAGAGTGAAGAAGGCCGGCTGAACCTCAGTCGTCGAGGTCGGGCCGTCGGGCCTGTTTGCGCTGGGACAGCTTGCGCTTGTCGGCCAGCCGCCGCTCCTTCGCTCCCTTTGTGGGCCGTGTCGGCCGTCTGGACTTCTCCACCCGCAGGGCGGCAGCCAGGCGTTGGCAGAACCGGTCGGTAGCCAACTGCCGATTCCGCAACTGCGACCGCTCGTCGTCGGCCACCACCCGTATCTCGGGACCCAGTTTTTCGAGCAGCCGGATCCGCTGGTAAGGGCCCAGCGAAGGTGACCCGGCCACGTCGAATCGCAGTTCCACCCGGGTTGCCACCTTGTTGGCGTTCTGACCTCCCGGCCCACCGCTGGCACTGAATCGATACTGGAGCTCTGACACCGGGATCCGTAGCGACGAGGTCACCCGCACGACTTCGGGGCCGGGTCCGTCACCGGATGCCCTGCCATCGACCGCCGGGCTCACACCGGCCCTCGCGGCTCTAGGTAGCCGGATGCCCGGATAGGTCCGCCGGAGCCATGGACGTACGGATGCACGACCAGAACCTACCGGTACCGGGTGCCCGCGGTCGTACACTCCGTGCATGACCTCCGACTCCGGATCCCCCTCCGCCGACGCCCACTTCGGTGGCCACGTCGTCCTCATCACCGGCTCGTCGTCCGGCATCGGCGCCGCCACGGCCCGCCAGTTCGCGGCGGGCGGCGCCACCGTGGTCGTCAATTCGTCGTCGTCCGTCGCAGCAGGCAGGACGCTGGCCAACGAGCTGCCCCGCGCCACCTACGTCCAGGCCGACATAGCGGACGAGACGGCATGTGTCGGGATGATCCAAGAGGTCATCGGCATCCACGGCCGACTCGACGTGCTGGTCAACAACGCCGGCACCACTGCGGTCATCCCCCACGGCGACCTCGAGGCCGCCACTCCCGACGTCTGGCGCCGGATCTTCGATGTGAACGTCATTGGGACGTGGCAGTTGACGGTGGCCGCCGTCCCCCACCTCCGGGCGTCCGGGCGGGGCCAGGTCGTCAACGTGTCGTCGCTGGCCGGCACACGCCCGGTCGGCAGTTCGATCCCCTATGCCTGTTCGAAGTCTGCCGTCAGCCACATGACCCGACTGCTGGCCAACACCCTCGGCCCCGACATCCGGGTCAACGCGGTGGCACCCGGTCTGGTCGATACCCCCTGGACCGAAGACTGGACCGCGGTGCGGGAGTTCGTCCGGGCCCAGTCCCCCATGCAGCGGTCCGCGACTCCCGATGACGTGGCCGAGATCATTCTGGCTCTTGCCCGCTCCACCTTTGTGACCGGCGAGGTCGTGCTCATCGACGGCGGGCTCAACCTGCGGTAGTTCCGGCCTCCCACGTTGACCGATCCAGGCGCCACAACACGTGGGGGCTGGTCGGGTAAAAGGACATCGTCCGTTCGAGGCCGGGCTCGTAGCCGAGTCGCCTGGCCACGGCCTGCGATCGGGTGTTCTCCCGGAGGATCAAACTGAACAGGACCTCTTCGCCCAGTGCCTCGAACCCGTAGCGAACCGCCCGGGCGCCGGCTTCGAATGCGTAGCCGCAACCCCAAGCCGCTGGGTCCAACATCCAGCCGACCTCGACTCCGGGCCAATCGTCGTCCGGGCGCCAGTACAAACCGGCCCGGCCGACAAAGCGACCGGTACTCCGCTCCTCGAGTGCCCACTGGCCGAGTCCCTTCAACTCCCACAGCCCGGCGTACTGGAGCATCGAGCCCCACGCAGCACCGCTCGAGTAATCGTCGGCAACGTGGAGGGAAGCCCGCACCTGTTGGCTGGTCATGGCGGCGAAGAACGGTTCGAGGTCGTTCGTCTTGAATGGGCGCAATACAAGTCGATCGGTAGTAAGCGTGGGACAGGCAGACATCGGCTTAGTCAACCACCAGATCCGGTGTTCAGCCAGGGACGCGGGCAGGTGTAGCCGGAGCGCCCCTCTTGTCGACCGGCCACCGGTACGCTCCGGACGTGCCCGAGCACCCGCCACCACCCGACGCCCTCGTCGCGCCTTCCGGTCCGGATTCACCATGGACGTTGGACGCGTCCGGTTCGGCACCCGAAGCGCTCCCACTCCTGTTCCACCGGGCCCAGCGAAACCTGGACGCCGGCGATCGGATCGGCGTCACCGTCGCGGGCGACATCGGACGCGACCGGCTGGGCGACCTGGTCGACGGTGCGGGCTGGGCGTTGCTCGACGGTCCCGTGACCGCCGCACGAGGTCGCCTCGAATTCCAAGT
>Ga0209068_10001608_pt1 | contig 11238 bp, 14 predicted proteins | sample ColStrG_CSR_2012_FD_187200 | JGI IMG/M metagenome (GOLD analysis project Ga0209068, IMG submission 187200) | Freshwater sediment microbial communities in response to fracking from Pennsylvania, USA - Cold Stream Run_MetaG_CSR_2012 (SPAdes)... | ecosystem: Environmental > Aquatic > Freshwater >...
ACGACGACAGCACCCGGCATCTCGTGCGCCACAATGACCCAGAGGTTGCGGGCGACGACATCGACGGGCGACAACGAGGTGCTGCTCGTGTAGATCCCCTGCGCGAGCCTGACGAGCTGCCCGCGGCGCGCGGCGCGCGTGACCGTGGACCGGTCATGGTCGCTGGTGAAGACGATCTCGTCCCACGCCTTGGCCACCGCGGTCACCTCCTCGAAGCGGTGCAACCTTCAGCAACAATGGGCAGACCATTGCTGTTCAATGTAGCGGAGACGACGCAGTCCGCCAACATTTTACAGAACTGAACTGATCGGTGACGGTCATTGCTGCGGAACGCTGTGTGTGGTGAGGATCTGCGCAACAAACGGCAGCTATGCGTTCCGGGCGCCTAGGGCGGCGCCGCCAATGTACAGGCCAGTGTTTGGGTTCGGAGCCTCCATGAGCAGCGTGGACGCGACCGACGTCCTACCCCATACCGCTGCTGGGACGGTCACCAGCCCTGCTCTGTTGGCACCGTGTTGACGCCGTCAACACGAGTTGATCTCCGGCACGCTCGGCGGGACCACCCAAGGCGAACGGCGCCCGCGTCCTCCATGCGCCGAGAACACGCGGAAGAATTGCATCACAACGGAGGTGGCGGGAGCGGGATTCGACTCCTCGAAACCGCATCGTTGCAGGTCAAAGGCATGATCGGAGTGGAGGTGGCGGGAATCGAACCTGTCCGGACCGTCTGGAACCATCGGAACCCGTTGGTTGCGAGCGCATCCCGTCGGGTTCCCTCGGATCTCGTCGGATTTCGTCGGCTCCGGCTGTTGACGCCGTCAACAAGTCACGAGAGCACGACGGTCCCAGCCTTGGTTAGGTCGGCCTTGGTGGTCTCAGCTAGCAAGAACCGTTGCGAGCGCCTTGCCGAACCGTGGCGCGCAAATCCCGTTGGCAATCCACTCAGCAAGTTCAGTCGGAGTCTGCGCTGGTCGTGAGCGTTGGGCAGCCATCTTCACGACGGCCTCGACGATGCCAGCCTTATTGGTGGCCAGCAGATACATGGGGAAGACGTCGGGTCGCAGCACGGTCACTCCTGCCGGGCGGCTACAAACAGGGAAGTCTTTCATGTTGAAGGTCACGACGTGGCTGGCCCCGGCACGCACGGCTGCAGCCAGGATGTGGCGGTCCTTCAGATGGTTCGTCATGGCCGGCACCAGAGGCACCCACAGCTGGCTGTCGAGGCGGGCGTCCGGGAACGCGGCGTTCATCAATGCGAGCGTTCGGTCCAGTGCTGCCGTCGCGCCTTTCGCGTCATCGCCCTGCTTGACGCGCAACCGCACCCCGTTCCGGTGGGTCTCGACTTCGATCTCGCTCTGCCAGACGGGTCGGAAGGCGGCCGCGTCGGCGCACCAGAGCAAGACGTCCCGTAGGCCCGGTGGGGCGAGGACGCCGGCATCAAGCGCGGCGCATCGCGGGACCCAGCGGCGATCTCAAGGTCCACTTGCACGTCAACGTCAGTCGTGCCCGCGTGCCGCCACGGCGCTCCCGCGCACAGCAGCGCCGGGACGAGCCCGCCGAGCAAGACGAAACTAGGCGTTTCGCCGTAGTGGTGGATCACGCGCACCAGCGCCAGCTCGGCGGCGGGCGCGCGCCTCCGCCGAACGTGGCGGATCCTCAGCCGCGGCCACGACGCATCACCTCCAACAGATGATCCGCTGTCTCCTCGCCGCGCACCCCGGTGTGGAAGATGTCCGCATAGGCGCGCGGCCACGACACCAGGGACAGGCCGCTGTCGGCGTCCATGGACACCATCGTCGCGGTCGCGGTCGTGGGGAACGGACGCAGCGCAAGTCGCCCACCGAGGAGAAGGTCGAGACCCGCGGTCTGGGCGGCAGCAACGAGCAGCGCCGGCGAAGGCGCATCGACGTACACCTGAAGCGGCGCTACCTGAGTTGCGACGGGGGCCAGTACGGCAGCAGCGATCGCACTGGTCGCTCCCCATCTGATACCGGCCGCCGTCCACGCCCTCGCGACTTTTGCGAGTTCGGCGAGCGAATCTCGCCAGAGCACTCCGACGCTGATCTCGGCTCGCACAGGGGTGCGATTCACGGCATCGGTATAGCTGCGCAGGAGCACCTCTGGATCGATCACCTGACGGCCCGACTTACGCCCCCGAGCAGCAGCCGAGTTGAGCAGCCCCAGGTCAGCAAGGTTCCGGAGCGCGACCCCGACGCTGCTAGGGGCCATGCCAGTGACCTCCGCAACCGCAGAGACCGTGCTCGCTGTGCCGGACAGCAAGGCCTCGGCGGTGCCCAGGACTCCCTGCGTCCACCGGGGTTCCGGAGTCGGCTGGGTGACCGGTACCGGGTCCCGTGACACGACCACGGTTCCGAACGCGATCTGAGCTGCCCCCGTAGTGTCCACCCAGTTCATCCCAGCGTCGGCGAGCAACAGACGCATACCTGGAGTCACCCGCGTCAGGATGAGCAGCTGAACACGGGGACGCGTACTCATCGCCTCTCGCACCGAACTGAGTGCGACTCCAGGAACCTGCCGGGCGCGCAACGGGCGCCCGGCTATGCGGATCCGCCAATCGCCGTCACGATCGGCAGCTGGCTTTGCTTCTACGCCGACTCCGGGCGGCAGGACCGCCTGGAGGAGTCGAACGGTAGACGCTGACTGCACCTCATCCTCTTCCCAATAGACCAGAAGTAGATGATACTACGGCACGTGCCGGGGTATTTCAACTTTCTGGACTTTACTGGCTGCCTGGCGTCACCTCAGCCAGCGGCGGCGCCGAGTACCCCGACCGCCAATCGCGTGGACACGACCGACGCCGGATCCGGACCGCATCGCTGCTGGGCGGTCACCAGCCAACGCACTGTTGGCACCGTGTTGACGCCGTCAACATGAGTTGATCTCCGGAACGCTCCGCAGCACAGCCGCGGCGGACGGCTCCCGCTTCCTCAACGCGCTGAAACACGCGGAAACCGTTGCCCTGCAACAGAGGTGGCGGGAGAGGGATTCGACTCCTCTGAACCGCATCGTTGCAGGTCAGAGAGGCATGATCAGAGTGGAGATGGCGGGAATCGAACCTGTCCGAACCGTCTGGATACGTCGGGAACCGTTGGGATGCAGCGCAAAGTCTCGGCTGACGGAGTGAACCTGCTGGACTTGTCGCGTTGCCGCGTTGACGCCGTCAACAAGGATGCCTGCGCGTCAGCTTATTGGCGGAGCTCGGAGCGCCACTCGACGAAGAAGGCTCGGAGGCGGTCGGTCTCCGTCGAAGCAACGGGGAGATCGTCGTCGGTGAACCTGCCGAGGGTGGAGATCTGCCCGGCCAGGAGCTCGGCGGTGAATCCGGCATCCAGCGCGGAGGCCTCGGCTAGGAGCCGTGCCTTGCTGTAGTGGTCGGTCAGGGAAAGGACGTCGACGAAGTCTCGTGCGGCGGCCCGGTCAAACAGAGCGAGCAGCTTGCGCCCGGCTAGTTCTTCCGGTGCGAAGGTGGGCCCGACGAAGCTAGCGGTGGGGGGATGTCCGGGTGCGGAGTCCAGAGCGAGGTCGACGAGCAGGTCCTCGGGTCCGTGGATGACCAAACGACAGAAGCTCTCGGTGTCGGTGATCCGCTCAGTCACCCAACCTCGCCTTGCCATCAGGGCCTCGAACTCGTCACGTGCCAACGTGACGTCCCCGGGCTGACGGGTGAAGAAGTCGAGATCCTGGGTGGGACGTTCGCTGAGGTGCTGAGCGACCAATGCCGCACCACCTGCGAGGAGGAACCGCTCACTCGCAGGCAGGGTGAAGAACAGTCGCGCGACGGTGATCTGGAAGCCAGTCAACGCGGAGACGATGTCATCGTTGCTTGTCGTGGACACTAGGCTCCACCGTCCAACGCGGCTGCGATGACCGGCGCCCAGGCGTCACGGACGTCTCGTGGCAAGACCAGTTCGTCCCACAGATCCACCAGTCGCGCACCGTCGACGTAGGCAACAATGTCGGCCGGCTGCCCTTCAGGGAGCAAGGCCTCGTAGACCCTCGCACGCTGGGCACGATCCGCCAGTTGCGACACCCGGCCGGGCTCGGACCGACTCACGTGCAGGGGAAGTGTGATCGTCGCCATCGCGCGACTCACCGGTAGCCGCCACAGTCGGTCCGGAAGGGCAAACACCCGCCCCCGACGAGAAGGCCGCTCGGTGAATCTGACGACCGGGACAGCCGCGAGCTCATGCCCGGTAGCGGCCAGCACTCGTTGCGCCGTATCCAGGGTCCGAGACGTCCGTCCGTGCTCATAGGCCGACAGCGTCGGACGCGACGTACCGGCACGACGCGCGACCTCGCTCTGGGTCAGGCCAGACTCGTCGCGAGCGCGAGCCAGCAAGGTCACAGTCATATCCCGCCTCCCCGCAAGTATCTGATTCGATACTCTATCAATGAAGGGCTGAGCCGTCAGACCTCTCGGACAGTGCCGGTGAGGATTGGACGACGGGAGCGGACCGAAGATCCGGGGGAACCGGACACCTGCATTTGCTGCTTTCGCTTGCTTTCCGTCGAACACGTGCTAGCTTTCCTGCTCTGGACAAGCCCGAGGAGGCTGACAATGACTGCATCCATCGAGGTGGATGACCGCACGTACCAGACGATCGAGTTCGCGGCACGTATGTCCAGCACCACGGCCGGTGAGGTGGTCGCTCGCTTGGTCGCCCAAGCGAGCATGCCCGTGCTAAGCGCGCGTGCAGAACTTGCCAACCCGTCACTCGGCGTTGCGATCTCCGTCGTCTACGAAGGGCACCGGACGAACGGCTCGTACGACGCGGACACCGGTCGCGTCGACATCACGTCCGGCCCCCTGCAGGGCACCAGCTATAAGACACCAACAGGAGCGGCGCGAGCCGTAGTCGCGCTGTACAAGCCGCATGTCAATCCCAACCGGAACGGTTGGACCTTCTGGACGCTGGACGACGGCTCCGGTCGTTTCCTTCAGAGCATCCGCTACCCGTCATGATCCCCGAGCTCGAACGGCATTTCCACGCCGACATGGTGTTGGGTGCAGCCCGGCTGAATCGCGAGATCGGATACAACCCGACGCGCTTCACACGGATGCTCGCTGAATTCGGCGGCGCCACGACTGCTCGAAAGCTCCTGAGTGGTCGAGACGCATCGGATGGCTTCACCACGCTGTGGGAACACGGACGGCTGGAACTGAGCGTCGAGGCGTTCGCCCTGCTGCCCTGGTACCAAACTCTTTTCGCCGAGCACGAACTGGCTACAGCCGCGTGGCGATTAGTTGAACATGGCTTTGACGTGGAGGCCTTCCTCCACAAGGCCCGGCATGACCCGCCCGTGTGGACCACCCTCGTGCCAGTCTCCGAAGATCGCCGGCACTCGGCTACCTAGCTCTACGCAAGGTAACTGCCCAGAGTCTCGAGCAGGCCCCGGCTGCCTTCCTCGCGGTTCGGTCCGTCGGCCCAGAACTGGTCGAAGAAGACGCCGTGCTCGACGTGCGTGAACCGGGTGCCCTCGTCGATCGGCTCGAACTCGAACGACGCCACCGACGTCGACATGTGGACCCCGTCGAGCCACATGTCGTATGTCGTGACGATGCGGACGTGCTCGACGATGTCGGTGTACGTGGCCTCGTACCGCGAAACCGGACCGTCGTGAAACGCCCCCTCGGCGACGTCGCGTCCGCCGACGCGGAAGTCGAACGCCCATTCGCCGGGCTCGAAGGTGTCGGCTGCGCCGAACCAGTCCAGCTTCTGGTCCTCCTCGGCGAACGCGTCCCAGACGCGCTGGAGGGGAACGGGGTAGTCGCGGGTCAGGGTGAACCCGGCGCGGGCGAGTCGGCGTTCGATCGTCATGCGTACGTCCTACCGTGCGAAGGTGACGTGGATCGTGCCGCTCTGGGCCACTTCCGTCGTCACCTTGTGGGTGAGCTCGAGGCCACCGAGGTCATCCCACACTCGATGGCCCCGGCCGAGCAGGATCGGGGCGATCGCTACGTGCAGGTCGTCAACCAGACCGGCGCGCAGGAAGTCGCGCGCGGTGCTGACGCCACCGCCGACGCGTACGTCCAAGCTGCCGGCAGCCTCGGTCGCCTCCGCGAGCACGTCCTGGATCGCGGTGCTGCGGAAGTGGAACGTCGTTCCGCCCTGCATCGGGATCGACAAACGCGGTGCCATGTGGGTGAGGACGTAGACCGGACAGCCGAACGGCGGCTGGGCACCCCACCAGCCCTTCCAGTCCGGATCGTCAGGGTAGGAGTGAAAGCCGAACATGGCTGCGCCCATGATCTCGGCGCCGACGCCCTCGAAGTACGCGGTGGCGTAGGAGTCGTCGATGCCCGTCGTGCCGGCGCCCTTGGTCTCGCCGAGGACGCGCTCGCGGAACGTGCGGGTCGCGACATAGGCCGCCGTGAGGCGTCCCCAGTCGTCACCCATCGGGCTCTCCAGGGTCTGGCCGATCGAGGTGCAGCCGTCCAACGAGATGTTCAGGTCCACGCGAACTCGGGTCATGTCAGCCTTCCTTCGGGGTCGTACGGGTCAGGTGGATTCCGAGCCGGTCGGCCTGGCGTTCGGCGGGGGTCCGCTGCTCTCCGAGCCACAGGTGCAGGACGTCGAGGGCGCCTGGACGCAGGCTCACGGTGCGGACGCGTCCGTGCTTCTGCGACGTGACCAGACCCGCGTTCTCGAGGACGCGCAGGTGCTGCATTAGCGACGGCAACGCCATGGCGAACGGTGCCGCGAGCTCAGACACGACCGCTGGGGACTTCGCCAACCGTTCCACGACGGACCGGCGCGTCGGATCCGCAAGAGCGCGGAGCACGGCGTCGAGCTCGTCGTCATACTTAGGCACATGCCTAACTATTGTCGAGGGATAGGGACCTGTCAACCGGCTCCTGAGACACGATGGCCGGCGGAGTCACTGGGTGACGTGGTCCATGGTCGCGGCCAGTTGGTCCAACGCTGATCGGAAGCCGGGCAGGGGCAGATATCCGAAGCCCAGACGGAAAACGCGGGTCGACTCGCCGAACCACGGTCCTGCGCCAAGTTGGATGTCGTTGGCTGGGAGCCGCTCCCAGAAGCGTGAGACGGAAGCATCGTCGAAGTGGTCGCTTCGGAGCCTCATGCAGCACATTGCCCCGCCCTCGGGGCGCACCCAGTCAATGCGGTGCTCCTGGCGGGCGTGCCAGTCACCGAGGGTCCCTAGGGCTTGATCGAGACTGGCTCTGCGGGGCGCGAGGACCACTTCGCGACCGGCGAGGATGCGCTCGGCCAGCGCCTCGTCGAGGACCGAGCTCGACAGGACGATGTTCATCTTCGCAACGGTCAGCCTGGCCCGGAGATCGGGATCGGGGACCGTCATCCATCCGACGCGCAGCCCGGGAGCGCCGTGCGCCTTGGAGATGGAGCCCGTCGTGATCATGCGGGGATCAAGCGAGGCGAAGCTAGGTGCGACAGGTGCGGCCCCATAGGTGGCATCCCGGTAGATCTCATCGATGAGGAGGAACGCGTTCGGTGCGTTTTGCGACATGGCGTCGAGCAGCGCTTCGACCTCGGTCGCTCGGACGCGTACACCGCTCGGGTTCTGCGGCGAGGCCAGGCAGACCAACGTGGTCCGTGGTGAGAGTTGCTCCACGAGTCTGCCCACGTCCAGTCGGTAGCCGCCGTCGAAGTCCAGGGCTACCGGGATGACGCGAACGCCGGTGCCGGTCAACACGTCTCGACTCGGAGGGAAGCAGGGTGTGGCGATGACCGCCTCGTCGCCTGGGCGACAGTGCTCGAAGGCGAGCAGGAAGAGCGCCAGACCGACTCCCTGGGTGGTGATCACGTGGTCCGCCGGGGCACCGCACAGGCTCGAGATGCGGTCTCGCAGGGCCGGGCTGCCAGCGGCGCTCGCGTAACCCAGACGCAGTTCTCGCAGATCCTGAATCCCGGCCAGGTCCAGAACTTCCCCGAGGGAGAGGTCCTGAGAGGTGCTCTCTCCCAGGTTGTGAGTCGGGAAGTTGTCGAGGAGCTGGATGATGTCGTTGACCGGGAAGCGCCCGCCCCAGGACTCATGGCCTGCCATGTCGCGTCCCCGTCCTTCCTCGACCTCGCGCGGGCCGATCGCTCGTCCGGTCATGCGTCAACAGTGCCGCGGAGCAGGGTCGTGGCCGCTCCGCCCACCCAGACCGTGTCCTCGGCATCGGGGCGGATGTTGATGTCCCCGGCCCGGTCGAGCCGTTGCCCCTGCGCCACCCGGTACGGGCCTGTCACCGCGCCGGTTCGGACGAGCCACTGAGCGACGGCCGCGTTCATGCTGCCGCAGGCCGGGTCTTCCGCGACACCGACGCGAGGCGCGAAGGTCCGCGTCTCGTAGCCCTGCGCCGACCCGGGCGAATGTGCGCCGATCGCTCCGACCATGGCGTCCGGGATCAACGACAGGTCGGGTTCGAGGTCAAGGACCTCGCGGGCTGTGGCGAGTTGGATCACGGCCCAGCCCGGTCCGTTGTCGACCCACTGGTGGGCGATGACCCGGTCACGGGTGGTGCCGAATGCGGTGACGATGCGTAGGAGGTATTCCTCGTCGAGACCCCCGGTTCGGATCGTCGGTGGTGCGGCGAACCACAGCAGCCCGGCGTCGGACCGGACGCGCACGAGCCCGGCTGCGCACTCCTGAACCACGACGCTGCCGTTGCCCGGCTTGCCGACGTTGTCGAGCCACACGTGGGCCGTCCCCAGGGTCGGGTGGCCGGCGAACGGGAGCTCGGCTTCCGGGGTGTAGATCCTCACCCGGTAGTCGGCCTCCGCCCAGGTGGGCGGGAACACGAACGCTGTCTCCGACAGATTCGTCCACCGGGCGATCCGTTGCATGAGTCCCTCGGACAACCCGTCGGCGTCGAGAACCACCGCGACGGGGTTCCCGAGATAGGGCGTGGTCGAGAAGACGTCGACCTGGGCGAACCGTCGGGCCATTGTCATTGACTGATGCCTTCCGCGAGATCCGAACACGTACCGCTCACTCATCGCGTGCCTGCGTCAACAGGATCTCCCTGATCGCAGCGCCTGAGCGGCTGCCAGAGCAAGAACGCAATCGTGTGCCCAGGGCAGCGATCCTCCATGGGCCTGTCCGCGGGGAATTACGCAATATCCTGCCCCCCATGGACGAGACCGACCGGCGGATACTGAACGTTCTCCAGGACGAAGGACGGATCGCGAACGCTGATCTAGCAGCCAGAGTGGGGCTCTCACCCTCGCCCTGCCTGCGACGCGTACGCCGACTCGAAGCCGCCGGCGTCATCCACGGCTACCGCGCGGTCATTGATCCGGCCGCCATCGGACGAGGACTCCGCGTCATCGTCGGCGTGCGGCTTGTGCGCCACGCACTCAACGACGTCCAAGGATTCGAGAAGGCCGTCGTCGAGCTTCCCGAGGTCGTCGAGACCCATCACGTGACCGGCAATTTCGACTACCTGCTCCACGTCGAGGTCGCTGACCTGGGCGCCTACGAGGACTTCCATGCCAAGCGGCTGGCCGGCCTACCAGGCGTCAGCGCCGTCAACAGCTACGTCGTCATGAAGACGATGCCTCAGGCTCAGCACTAGCTTTCTGACGGAGTACGCTGCGACTGGCCACGCGTCGTGAGGCGGTCAGGCCAGGTTCGGAGCTCGCGCCCGGACCTCTCAGACACTCCCTCGGGACTCGTCGTCAGTCGGGCTCCACGTCGACCACAGTGAGGGACAAGATCCCTGAGAGGTCGTCGACGGTAAGGGTGAAGACAGGGAGCTCGTCGGCTACCGCCGTGGCCGCGATGAGCGCGTCGTAGGCACGTGCACTGGTCTTGCGGCCTGAGGCACTCAGCTCAGCCGCGGCGCGGTCCACCGCGGCAGTAACCTCCTCGAGGCTCACTGTTGACGCCATCCACACACTCGGCAGCGCGCATCGTTCATCGACAGTGCGTCGAGGCGCGCACCCGCGGGTTCCGCGGAACTTCACACCACCGGGGTTCTGCTGCTTTCACGGGCCGAGACAGGTGGCGGGAGCCGGACTCGACTACTCCTGACCGCATCGTCGCAGGTCAGGGGCGTGATCAGAGTGGAGGTGGCGGAAATCGAACCGGTCCGAACCGTCTGGAAACGTCGAGAACCGTTGGGTTGCAGCGCAAAGTCTCGGCTTGCGGAGTGAACCTTCTGGACTCGTCGCGTTGCCGCGTTGACGCTGTCAACGAAGAGGTGCCGGCTTGCTGGGGCAACCGGGAGGGTCCCTCCCCCGTCAGACGGGAACGTTCAGCGCTGAGATCAGGAGCTCTCCGACGAGTTGGAGGTCGTCGCCGGTCGTCTCGCGGCCCTCGGGGATCTTCCTCACGACTCTCAACGTGCGGTCCGCTCTCTCGATGAACCACAGGTGCGCGTGGCGCAGTGCATCTTGGCGGAGTTGGTCGCCTGCATTAGCAAGTTCGGTGCGCGATGTTTCGCCGCACCCGGGATCGAGGGTGAGTCGCACAATGGCGAGCACATCCGTGGCCTCTCTAGCTGCTCCTCGGTTCATGATCGACTGCAGCTTCATCGCGATGAGCGCGCCCGGTCGTGCCGCCACGGTATTTACCTTGGCACCCCGTTCGGATCGAAGAACGACAGGACTGGCCGTCTTCGCAGCCGATGCGTGGCTGAGCACGTGAAGTCGATCCGAGGGGTCTGCCGGAAGGTCGCTCAAGTCAGCATCGTTGACCTCGAGCACATCGACCTGAACAGGCCGAGCGGAGTGTCCAGCAGTACGCCCGACGGGCCGCTTCGGCGAGCACCGCGGGTGATGAGAAGTTCGAGCTGGCTGCAGTTCTCCGTCGCCTGTCGCAGCCGTACCGGGTGACTACGGACCTCGACACGGTGAATCGCCGAAGGGTCGGCCAACCCAGGCATGCCGTCACGGCCGGCTGGTTGGGCTTCGATTGCACCGACGGCAGGTCGCCGAAGCTCTGGCCTTCCCTGACGCGGACCGCCCGGCGTCCGTTGCGTGGGCGGCGTTAGTCCCTGGCCGTGGACACGAAATGCGCAGCTCGCCCCTTTCCCGGGCCGCGCACTATCACGTCGCCTGCCGCGGCCAGCGCGCTCAAGGTGCTGGACACGTTTGGCTGCGACATTCCGGTCAGAGTCGCAACGTCGCCGGACGAGACTCTCGGATGCTCATCGAGCCATTCCTTGGCCACCCGGCGCACCGTGTCCGCCGAGCCTTGTCTAAACCACAACAGGTCCGTGGAGGTTGGCAGCGATCCGTATCGTCC
>Ga0209068_10001609_pt1 | contig 11226 bp, 9 predicted proteins | sample ColStrG_CSR_2012_FD_187200 | JGI IMG/M metagenome (GOLD analysis project Ga0209068, IMG submission 187200) | Freshwater sediment microbial communities in response to fracking from Pennsylvania, USA - Cold Stream Run_MetaG_CSR_2012 (SPAdes)... | ecosystem: Environmental > Aquatic > Freshwater >...
GTTCTGGGTGGCGGGGGCGAGGGACTCGGGCAGCACAAACAGGCCGTACATAGCATTGAGCAGGCTGGCCGCCCCCGCCACCCAGAACGGAATACGCGGATTGTGGACGCCCAGCCATCCGCCGAGCGCTGGCCCGACCACGAAGCCCACGCCGAATGCCGCGCCCAGCATGCCAAATGCCTTGGAGCGCTTTGCCGGCGGTGTCACGTCGCTGATGTAGGCGGTCGCCGTGGGAATGCTGGACGCACTCAGGCCGGCGAGGATTCGTCCCAGAAACAGCCAGCGTAGCGACGGCGCGAGCGCCATGATGAGGTAGTCGAGGGCCAGCCCGAAGTTCGAGAGCAGGATGACGGGCCGCCGTCCAAAGCGATCGGAGAGCAGCCCGAGAACCGGCGAAAAGAAGAACTGCATCAGGGCGAATGTGGTGATGAAAAAGCCCAGATACTGCGACGCGTGCGCTGTATCGCCGGCGAGGAAGTCGGAGATCAGCTTGGGCAACGGCGGCGCGGCCACGCCGAAGGCCAGCATGTCGAGCAGGCAGGTGACAAAGATGAAGCCGAGGGCGGCGCGGCGTTTAGTTGACATGAGCGTTCTCCGTTTTCAGTGAAATCGTGTCCAGCGAGCGGAGCCACAGATCCACGGCCCGATCCACGCGTTCACGGTCGCGCGTGACACAGAGATCGAGCAGGAAACCGCGAAATCCGGCGAGGATAATGGTCGCGAAGGCCCGAGCCTCCTTTTCCTGGTGCCCCTGGCGGAGCAGTGGTTCCGCGATAAATTCCAGCCAGTCTTCGACGGTGGAGTGCAGGAACTGAGCGTATTTCTTGGGATTACGAAGGCCCAGCGAGCAAGTCTCCAGGAAGAGCCTGAAAAGTGCTTCCGATTCCGGCGCGCTCATGCGCTTCCAAATGGCGCGGCAGGCGTCGGAGGGCTGATCGTAACGGGACGCGCGCATGGTACCGAGGCCAGTTCGCTGGCGCTCACGCAGTCGCGCGATGGCCTTCGAAACCAGTTCTTCTTTTGACCCGAAATAGTAGAGAAGCACGCGCGGACTCGAACCAACCGCTTTCGCCAGCGGCCGCAGCGAAAGCTCCGCTACTCCGTGTTTGACGATGTACCCCACGATCGCATCCAGCAATTGCGCCGGGCGCCGCGCATCGGCCACCCTCACCATCGGGAGACGATAGCATGAATGAAACGATTGTTTCAAGTATGATCGCGCACGTTTTCGAAGCGCGTTCTAGCTACTGAATTTCGGGGATTCGAAGACCTAGCTCGCGGCAGTATGTTCCGCGGGGGTGGCGGGGCGTTCCTTGTGCTTGGGTGCATGATGCTCGCGGTGGGCGGCGCGCAAATCATTATGGAGAACGTCGAGCGCATTCGACGGAATTTCCGATCCCCACTCGTCCATTTCTTCTTCGCCCCAGTGTCCGTTGAGGCGGATGGCGGAATCGGTCAGGTCTTCGGGAAAGGCGAGGCGGTAGGCGCCTTCACGGGCCAGCACATCGCCGATCTGCCGGCCGGTGTGCATTTCGTAGACGCGCCGCGTCGAGGAGTCTTCACCATTGGCGAAGACCAGGAGTACTTCACCTTCCTGGCCGTAGTCGGGGCGATAAAACCAGGCCTGCGCGGCATCGGCCTTGGGGCGGGTACGCTTTCGAGCGTGCACCGCTTCCGCTACCTGCTGCTCGACCTTCACTTCGTTGACCGGATCGAAATACAGAATCCTCTGGCACGACTCACAGACGATGACCTTCTCCGCGATCCGCACTTCGTTGTAGGTCTGCGGACGCAGCATGACCTGACAGCCCGAGCATTTCTGATCGCGCGCTTCCGCCAGCCCGCTGCCGCGAAACTTCATTACGCGCTCATAGTGCCGCAGCAGGTCTTCGGAAATGCCGTGCCGCACCCCGTCCCGCTTCGCATTCCATTCCGCCAGCTTTTTCTCGTCCTCGGCCGTGACCTGGCGCGCTTCTTCTTTCTCTTGCTCAATCTCGGCTTGCTCGGCTTTCAGTTCGGCCTCCGCCGCTTTCACATCTTTCTCGCGCAGTTCGACGTTGACCATGACCTCAAGAATCCGGTCCTCGTTAATGCGGATTTCCTGCTCGGCAAACTGAATCTCGTGCAGAAGGGCTTTGTACTGGTCGTTAGTTTTGACGTCGAGAGACTGGTCGCGATACTTGGAAATCTTGCCCTGAAGGTCCTGGATGGCAGCTTCGAATTTCTTCTTATTCGCTTCGTCGGCCTTGGCGGCGCCACGAGCTTTTTCCAGATGCGCCTTGGTTCGGGCCAGCTTCTCTTCGATCGCCGCCACCCGCTTGGGGAGGGCAGCGACCTCCTCCCGGAGTCTGCGGATTTCCTTATCCGCCACCTGGAGTTCGAACAGTTTTTCGATGTCTGGAAGCATCGGTCAGAGACGAGTCCGAACTGATTCTAGCACGCGGAGCGAGGCCACTAGCTTGCAGGATCGTCATACAGCTCGCGCTCCGAGACCACCGGAGACGCGTCATGCCGTTTCCCTCCACGCGCCGCCGCTCCAAACATGCTGCCCCGCGCTGGTGTGGCCGGAGCAAAACGGAGGAACCCGACCGGCTGACGCACGTCGTCGTAAATCGCCTCCATGCCGCCGCGCAGCATATATGTCTCGTGCCAGAAGCCGGTTCCGCCCGAGTCCTGCAGAAAGCCCTTCCACCACTGGCGGTGCGGTTCCGAGCGCGTCCAGGTCAACAGTGAATCCAGATCGCGCCAGTATTGCCGCATCCCGACGTGCGGGGGAAAAAGAGAATAGACGAGATTCTCATGCAAGAGCAGACCGGACGGCTGCGCTGCCGCCGACGAGGCGATCCTCGGCCCAAACCCAAACAGTGTTTTGATGCCGGTCAGCCGGTTGACTCTCATCCCCAGGTAAATCACCACCAAGTCGGGGAACCCGGAAAGGTCCACGGTTTGCCGATCCACTCGCGTAGCCATGCATGAAAGATTAGCAGCGGCGGCGGCGAGTTGCAGTTTGTTTTGGCAGCCTTGAAGGGGCCGCGACCGCCCGGTCGGGGACTCCCGCATCTGAGCAGGATTTCAGTTCTCTCCCGGCATGGGATGGCGGGCCTCATCCGCGTGCGGCACCAGTTGCTGATAGATCGCATGGGGAACGTGCGAATCCCAATAGCCTGCCGTCTTGGCGAATCCCACGACCCCGAAGAACAGCACGGCAATCCCCGCCGCCATTGCCCACGCCGGCACTTTTGGGGCCTGCGGAACCAGCCCGGGGATTCTGGGCAGCGACAGACTGAGCGTATCCTTTGCCGGGCACACCGCCACACACTCCAGGCATCCGGTGCACTCGGCGGACTTGATTGTCACCAGCTTGTCGACCGGCAGTGCCGAGGGGCAAGCTTTCGCGCACTTCTCGCAATCGATGCAGGTTTCCACATTCCGACGGATGCGCGTTGGGCTCACCAGCGACGTGAATCCCAGCAGCGCGCCGTAGGGACACAGATAGCGGCACCAGAAATTCTGGATGAACAATGACGCCACTCCCAACACGCCGAGCACGATCGCGCCCGTTTGGCCGATGTGGCGGAAGAAGTTCAGCATCTTCACGTCGGCAATCACGCCGTACGGACTGTTCATGAAGGCCGCCAGTTCATCGACCGCCATCGAACTCACCGCCCACACGAAGAAGCCGAGGAGAAGATACTTCAGCCCGCGCAGCCCCACATCCAGCCACCGCGGCAATCGGAAATTGCGCCGGAGCAGCTTCTGTCCCACACGCCACAGATATTCCGAGAGCGTACCTACCGGGCATAGCCAGCTGCAAAATGCCTTGCGAAACACGAACGACATTGCCAGAAACGAAATCAGCAGGAACATCCCCGCCGGATGCAGCGCCGGCAGGTGGCGCGACAGCACGAAGTACCTCAGGTTCATCAGTGCTGCGATCGGCAACCAGCCCTCCACCCCCGCCGGGCGCTGCCAAGAAGTCGGGGCGCCACCTGGCTCAAACTGACGGACCCAGAAATAGAAGATGCTCCCGATCCACACGTTCAGCAGCAGAAACGCACCCTGAAAACTTCGGCGTACGATCTGCGAATAGTCATGATCGGTGCGGCGGATGAGTTTCTTCTTTGTTTTCGGGTGGGGCTTTAGCCGCGCCTCGGCCGGCGGCGAAGGCACATGGAGAGGAACCTCGGCGATGATTTCGCTATGAACTTGCGTTGCCATGAAGCCATCCTTCGAAGTTCAGCGTAAAGGGCCTATCACATGAAGGATGTGATTTAAGTCACGGTGCCGATTCTGTTGCAAGCTATTGACAATGCATCACTTACGCCACACGAGCGGTCCGAACCGTCGGGAAAGTCGGTTGTGATGCGAGCCACCATCGCCGGACCCGCCGCCAGCGACTCCCAGCACCCCTGAAAGCCGCAAGAACATGGGGGACCAGACGCATCGATCAGACAGTGTCCAATCTCGGGGTGAGCGCCGTCCACGCCGCGATAGAGGTGCCCGTCCAAAATAATCCCTCCGCCAATTCCCGTGCCGACGGTGATGTAGATCAGCCGCTTTTTACTCCTGCCCGCACCCCAACCGGCCTCAGCCAGGGCCGCGGCATCGGCGTCGTTCTCCATGGCGGCGCTGACCTGGAACGCGCGGGAAAGATCGTGGACAAGATTTTCGCCGCGCCAGCTGGGGAAGAAATCGACTTCCCCAAACTCGCCAGTGAAGGGATCGACTGGGCCGGTGCTACCGATGCCGATGCCGGTAATCTTGTCATCAGCCGCCTGCGACGTTACGCGCAGCATCTGCTCAATGCGAGCGAATGCTTCCTTGTAACCACGTTCCGCATCCGTGGGACACTGGGCGCGGGAACGCACACGGCCGTTGTCGTCCACCATGCCCGCCGCGATTTTAGTTCCACCGAGGTCAATCCCTGCGATCACACGTTCTCTCCACGAGTACTAAACCTGACCTCCATCATCGTTGCTTGCACCGCTATCCGGCAACGAGCGACCGTCGAAGGATGGCGCCAGCTCCCAACGGGCTTGCCAAAGTCCAACGAGAAGCAGGGAGCAGCCTTGACTGGAGGTGGGAGCGCTCAGGCCATCCATGAGAGCACTTGCCCGATGTCGGCTGCGGTGGTTGACTCCGTCCCGCGGGGCAAGGTGGGGGCGATGGCCACGGCCTGGTTGTGGCCTTCAAACCAGACGAGGAACGAAGCTTGCTCGGCTCCGGGCAGCCGTTGCTGGTTCAGCCAGTTGTAGTACGCGCCCATATCGGCGTCGATCAACGATCCGATTAAGTCCAGGTCGGGATGGTCGGGATCGCCGGACAGCAGTTCGTTCATCGGCTTCTGTCGCTGTCGTGGAGCGAAGCGCACCAGCAGGGTGAGGGGTTGAGCTCGCCGGAGGACCTCGCGCGCCGCCCACTGGGCGAAAGCGGTACTAAAAATTTGCGTTCCGGAGCCTTCCGTCAGCAGCTTAACCTGGAAACGGTCCAAGACAGCGTCGCCTGCTTTGCCGACGCCTAGATCGGCAGGACTCATCCGCGCCAGATGCGTGCGTAGTGCCTCTGGTCCCATGCCTGGTTGTTCGATTTCCGACCGCATCTTTCGCAACAAGGCTGATCGGACGGGTTCCAAGGCGTCATAGGAAACGCACGTCAGCGCGGGGTTGTGGTCCACAGGTTGCCCGCCATCGATGTACCAGTGGCCGTAGGCTACGGGATGCGCTTTGGCGCGGGTGGCGACTGCATCCAGCAACAGCTTGAGCCCATTTTCCGGCTTGAGATTCTTAAAGTAAGCGCCGTGCGGCCGCAACTTTCGAAAGAGGGGGCCATCATGCGCGGTCACGCCTTGGCCGACGACCGTAATTCCTAGCCGCGACACTGGCGGCGCTTCTGGCGGCACCGCTGCCTGCAACCGATTGGCATACTCCGTTGCCGCTTTCCGAAACAGATCCATCTGGTGAGTCGTCCAAAGATGGGAGGATAGCTGTTCCACAAACTGAGCCGGCTCGTTGACCCAGTCGATTTGCTCGAGCTGGGATGAAAGATGGATTTGCGCGAAAGCTTGAAACCAGTCTTGTGTTTGCTCCGCAGAAATGGAGCCCAGATTTGCCAATTCGTTTTCCATCGCCTTGCGCTCAGCCGGGAACCGGAAATCGTAATCGACGACCTCCCGCAACAGGCTTGGCACAAAGCTCAGCGGAAGCCGTTGCAGCGCCCCGATGGAACTGGTGACAAGTTTTCTGGCCTCGGGAGGATAGGCACTGAACAACTCCGGCTTGAGATCGCGTGGAAGCATAGCGCCTACGACAGCTCCGCTACCAGCTTGCCTTGGGCGAGCGCGGGAGAAAATCCTAACATCGACCCGAGGGTCGGCACCAAATCGACCGACTCCAGTGCACGGTCCACAACCACCCCCTCGCGGACTCCGGCGCCTAAGGCCATCATCCAGGTTGTGCGGGAAAGAGCATCGCCAGTGCGATGATGCTGAAACCCGTTGCCCCCGGAATCATCGTCCGAGTCTCGGCCAAAGTCCGGCAGAATGAGGAGAGTCGTTTTGCCCGCGTATTCTGGCTCGCTCTGGATCGTCTTCCACACCTCGGAACAGAGACGGTCGGTGCGACGGATGCCTTCGATGTATAGGGAGTACGCGCCCGCGTGAGCCACATCGATATCGTGCATCGTGATCCACAGAAGGCTGGGCGCTTCCTGGCGCATCAACTGGCGCACGATATACACCGAAAGCTCGTCGGGGCTCGACAAGGTCAGGGCATGGGTCCTGAAGTCATCGACCGAGAGCTTCAATATTCTTTCCAATTGCTGCAATTGAAACTCGTTGCCTCTGAGTTCCGGCGCGTAGTATGGCGTTTCATAGCTGTCGCGCAGCAGGTGGCCGAAATCGTTGCTGCTGCCCGATATGGCTGCCGCCAACAGATGCTTCGGAAGAAGTACTCTCGCTCCGAGTCCGGAACCATAGGCACGGTGATTGCTCTCGCCAATTCGATTGAAGCCGTTGCTGGGAGCAACCACCCACGCATCCGAGGGCGGGCGTTTCAGGTCTTTGCGAAAGTATTCGAACACGGTCGGATGTTCGGGTGGAAGGGAAGCAAAGTTATTAACCGTCTCATAGACGCCGGTTGCCAGACTGGCGGTCGCCACATAGTGGCCCAGGATTCCCCGATTCACCACCTGTGTGAAGAAAGTGGATTGCGGGATCAGTTCGCTCATCAGGTGCGGGATGTTCTCCTGTCCTTCCGGCGCAAACGTCTCCTGGTCTCGGGCACCGCCCCCAAATGTGATGACGATCACTTTCCTCTTCTGTCGAGCCGTCCCGGCGTGCGCAAATGGGCTTGAGCGCAGCAGAGCGCCTCCCACGGCGAGCCCTGCGGCGATCCGCAGGAACTCACGACGGCTGCCGGCGATGAACTGCCCGAGGTCCCGAGATGCGTTACGGCTTTGAGGTTGAGGCATCCTTCTCCGCATAAACAAACTGGCGAATGTCCGCTCTCTGTTTGTCGAGGTCGGCCAGGTGCTGGGCGCGGAGCCGCTGATAAACGTCAAACTGCTCTTGCGCACGCTCCTTGGCTCCCGTGCGAACGTACGCTTGTCCCAGCCTGTAATAGACGTCGGCTAAATCCGGGTTCAGTTCCCGCGCCCGCAGGTACTCTGGAATCGATTCCGCGTATTTTCCCTGGTCCGAGTACAGATTCCCGAGCTGGAGGTGCGCGTCCGCCAGTGCGGAATCGAGGGCAAGCGAGGTCTTCAGCAACGACTCGATTTGATGCAGGTCCAAGGTGGGGTCCTGCGCTCGGTGTCCTTTCCACAGGCTCATCGCGTAGTAATAAAAGCCTTGCGCATGCTGCGGCTCGAGTTCGGTGAAGCGGCGGAATCGCTGGATCACGTCGTCCGCCTGGCTTGGTGAGCTGTCGTACGCCTTCGACAGAAAGAGGTAGCAGCGGGGATCTCGCGGATTCAGGTCAGCCCCCTTGAGCAGGGCTTTCACGGCGTCATCATAGTTACCTTGCGAGTACAGAGCGATGCCGAAGCCGATCATCAGCCGGGCCGAATTCGGATAGCGCCCGGTCGCCTGACGAAACACTTCAATCGCTGGCGCCAGCGTCCGGTGCAGCAACAGTTCACTCCCCCAGTCGAACAGGTTGCTCTCGCTGGGGTCCTTGTGGGCGGCAGCTTCCAATTCGTTGGCCGCCGCGATGAAATTGCCGTCCTTCTCTTCAATCTCGCCGAGCAGGTTATGCAATTCAGCTGTATCTTTGCGCTTTAAGAGATCGCGCACAAGGGCCCGCGCGTCTGCCGTTCGCCCTGTGAGCAGGTAAGCCAGGGACAGATCGTAGCCGTTATCGTAATGGGATGGATCAATGTGCTGCGCCTGCTCAAGCAGCGGCGTGGCTTGAGTCAATTTTCCGGAACGGACGTAAAACTCGCCCAGGTTGTGGACGGCGTCGAAATTCTGCGGTTCGAGGTCGGCGGCCTTCTTAAACTGAGCTTCAGCGAGCTCAGGTTTTCCCACGCGCAGAAGGCTTGCGCCCAGGTTGGTTCGCGCTGCCGTTGAATCCGGCTTTAGACGCACGGCCTTCTCCAGGTGCTCATTCGCCTTGGCATCCTGATGCTGAGCCGCATAGGCCAATCCCAGGAGTTCGTGAAGCTCGAAACTCTCAGGAGCCTTACGCAGCAGGGTCTCGAGCCCGTGGGCGGCCTCTGCGAATTTGCCTGAGTTGTATTGCGCGATCGCGGCCTGGTAGGCGCTGTCTGCCTCCGCCTTTTGGCTTTGCGCGACCGACACTACCGCGCACGCCAACACGGCCAGCAGCAGAGACCATATCGAGCAGTATCGGAGGCTCACGGCCTTTGAATGCTATCACCGCCAGAGCGGGAGCGGTGCAAGATGGATTCGGCGGGAAGACGGTTCGAAGAACCATCTTCCCGCCGGAGTTAAGTCTTAGTAGTACAGCTTCAAAGCAAACTGAATCTGTCGCGGATCGTAGGGAGCATCGCGGGTGGATCCGACCTGACCGAAGTTGTTGGCATTTGTGAAATCGGTCGAGCCAGAGATCGCAACTAACGCCATTTCCTCCGAATCCGGGAGCGTTGAAGTTCGGGTGGTTAAAGAGGTTGAAGAACTCAGCGCGGAACTGCAGCTTGAAACGTTCGCTGAGCTGCATATCCTTGAAGGTCGAGAAGTCCATCCTTTTGAAGGTCGGTCCGGCGAGCTGCGTCGGGGGACCACCTAGGGCTGCCAGACCCGTCAGAGCAACGCATCCTGTTGGCTTGTTGGGGATGGGCACTCCCCCGGCTCCTAACGCACAAGGCTGAGCAAATGCCGCTCGATTGCCGAAGAAGAACGTGTTCCCCTTGGCGTCGATGTGTATGCCCCTTTTGAAGCTCTGCCCAGGGACGACGAGATCATAGCACCCAGTTCCATTGGCCGTGCCCGTAGGGCAGGTTAGGGTAATCGGTTGGCCCCCTTGAAGTACGATGCTCGTATTGATGCTCCAACCTCCCAGCAACTTGTTTGCTACCCCACCGCTGTTGGCTAGAAAGCGCTTGCCCTTGCCAAAGGGAAGTTCATAGCCTCCGCTGAAGTGAAAGACGTTGCGAATATCAAACGCAGCCAAGCCGTAGTCATAGTGGACTCCGGCCCCTGGAACGTCCGGAGCACGGAAGCCTGCTGTGCTCCCGCCGTTAAGCAAGTCGCCCGCGTCCGTCATGGTCTTGGACCACGTATAGGTGGCCAGGAAATTCAGCCCGCCCGAAAAGCGCTTCTCCCCCTTGACCTGAAGCCCATGGTAGAAACTGTTGCCAATCGTAGCAGCGTAGCTCGATCCCTGCCCGAAATCCGGGAAGGGAACGAAATTCTTGGCCGATTGGGTGGTGTCCACGATTTGCGTGACGTTATTGGAGCTGGGGAACACCTCCAAGTGGCGCGCCAGCGAGGTCACGTAACCAGCCTGGATGCTTAGCGTAGGGGTCAGTTGGTATTGAAGGGTGAAGTTGCCGCCCATGGAGTAGGGAGTGATGTAATTAAACTGGATTCCGCGCAATGCCAAACCACTAGCGTTGACCAAATCCGGTTTGAGCGGAGTGCAGGAGAACCCCGTCTCCAGTGTCGCGCTTCCAATTGGAGTGGCCGAGGAACTCGTGCACCCTGAATACGTGATCGGGTGACCGGCATCAGGTGGCTGGAACTGGAAATTGAACTGGAAAGGATAGTTCTCGCCCAGGTTCGGTGAAAAACCCCGGTTCTCAAAGCCATTATAGAAAAGGCCGAACCCGCCTCGAGCCACCAGCTTGGAACTGACTTGATAGGCAAAACCAAAACGAGGCGCAAGATTCAACTTCTGCGAGTTGCCGAGACCTTTACCGTATTGATTGCCGGTCACGAGATCGATCTTGTCCGCCTTGAGCAACGCGGTGAAGCTGTCGGAAACCGTGACAGGGTTCGGGATCAAGTACAAGGGAGAACCGCTTGGCGCCCCACGGGGAACGAAGTTGGCTTGAGCTCCGTGATGCTCATACACGAGACCGAAGAAGTCCCAACGCAAGCCCAGGTTGACGGTCAGCTTGGGAGTAACCTTCCAGTCGTCGTTAATGTAGCCGCCGTAGTAGTTCTTCCCGTTATCAGTGAGGGAGATGTTGGAGACGAAAACGCCATTGTGCAATCCCCCGTCATCGCCGTTTCCAGAGGGGCCACCAACGTAATCGGGTCCTCCTACGGTTGACACCTTCGGAATCAGCAGGAATTGCGCACGACCGGTATTGCCTTTTCCTACGCCCGGGATCTCCGTATAGAGCCCGCTGTAATCGAATTGTCCGCGGGACCACGGTGGCTGCAGGGTAGAGAAGTTAACGTGTTGTACTTCGAAGCCCATCTTAAATGTGTGCTTGCCGTAAATTTTGGTGAGATCGTCGGTGATTTGGTAAGTAGAAGTGATTTCATCCGACGGCAGGAACGCGTTGCTCCCCAAAGTCTGAAGCCCGTTGATTCCAAATGCCGGAAGTCCGCCGTTCTCCGCCTGCTGAGGAATTCCCTGAATGCCATAGTCGGCAGGGAGGCCGTTCCCGCCCGCACCTTTCAGATTGTTGGCCGAGGGGGAAACGCGGGTGGTGTGGAGGTGATTTAACCCCACGCGGGCAACGTTAATCAAGTTCGAAGAAAAGACATGGGTCCAGGCCAAGGCAGCCTGATCCGCCTTCGCCGTCTGGGTGCCCTGC
>Ga0209068_10001610_pt1 | contig 11224 bp, 9 predicted proteins | sample ColStrG_CSR_2012_FD_187200 | JGI IMG/M metagenome (GOLD analysis project Ga0209068, IMG submission 187200) | Freshwater sediment microbial communities in response to fracking from Pennsylvania, USA - Cold Stream Run_MetaG_CSR_2012 (SPAdes)... | ecosystem: Environmental > Aquatic > Freshwater >...
CCACTGATCGTTGATTCGAATTGAGTGCTGCCCGCGAACCGGCTCGAAGCTCTGGCAGGAGATCGCCGCGGGCAGCACTCAATTCGAATCAACGATCAGTGGCGCATCTGTTTTACTTGGACCAAGGAGGGTTCGGCCAATGTCGAAATCGTCGACTACCACTAGGGGAGTGCCGATGCCCAGGCGCGTGACCACTCACCCGGGCGAGGTGCTCAGCGAGGAATTTCTCGATCCGCTCGGGATGTCGGTGAACGCGCTCGCCATGGCGTTGCGGGTGCCGGCCACGCGCATTGGCGCCATCGTCAAGGGCGAGCGGTCGGTGACGGCAGACACGGCCTTGCGGCTTGCCCGCTTTTTCGGCACCAGCCCCGAGTTCTGGATGAACCTGCAGGCGATGCACGATCTGACCAAGGCGCGACGGAAAAGCGGCAAGACGATCGAGCGCGATATTCGACCGCGGGCGGCCTGATCGATCCGCGCCATACCCTCTACCGGCCCAAGCGCTGGGGCGACGGCGCCGACGCCCCCGAATGGGGCAACGCCGCCACCACCACCACCACCACCACGGCGGCATCGAAGAATTTGTAGGATCGCTGTCAGGGGCCTCGCTTGCCGCCGCAATATTAATTTCTTCTTGCTGAAATCTTATCTAAGTGTGAAGCGCCCCCCTGGCGAGTATCAGATGCAGGTATTTATGCTGAGCCCAGCGGTGTAACGGCGCGCACATTTGGCTTGTTCATGATTCCGTCAGCAGTGCCGTGCATTCTCCCCTCTCGCAGGCATGCTGCGCGGGGGTGGTCTCAGATGTCCTTTCCACGCTTTTCACTGCTACCCGTCGCCGATCGGCGGCAGAGTGTTCGCAAGCCGAGAAATCAAATCGTCAGGCTGACGCTTGATGATTCGTCTTGGCATCGCGGAATGTTGGACAATATATCGGAAGGCGGGGCATGCGTGTTGATCTCGACCGCAATGGCGCTTCCTGCAGAATTCACCCTCGTCCTACCGCCGAATACATCCCGCCGATGCCGCCTCGTGTGGCGCCGGGGACAAAAGATCGGCGTGGAATTTCTGAGTGCGTGAAAGCCGCTACGAGCTGATCTCGAGAACAACGCGGAAGCACGCCTTGTCGCTCATCTCATAGGCGGTCTGGGCTTCTTTCAGCGGAAAGATCTCGTTTATTGAGGCGATGTTGTTGAGCCGGCTGAAGACAAGCGTGTCTTCCTTTGCTCGACATCGAGTGTCACATCTCGATATCGAGCGCGACGTCCAAATTCGGCGCCGAATGGGTGATCCAGCCGGATGACGCATAGTCGACGCCGGTCGCCGCGATCGCCGCGATCGTGTCGAGGGTGATGCCGCCGGAAGCTTCCAGCGGCAGCTTGCCGGCCACCAGCGACACCGCTTCGCGCATCGTGGCGGTATCCATGTTGTCGAGCAGCGCCGCATCGGCGAGCCCGACCGCGAGCACCTCGCGCAGCTGATCGAGCGTGTCGACCTCGATCTCGATCTTGACCAGATGGCCGGCCGCGCGCCGCGCACGTTCGAGCACCGCGCGAATGCCGCCCGCGACCGCGATGTGGTTGTCCTTGATCAGCATGGCGTCGTCGAGGCCGAAGCGGTGGTTGAACCCGCCGCCACAGCGCACGGCGTATTTTTCGAGCGCTCGCAGCCCCGGCGTGGTCTTGCGCGTGCAGCAGATGCGCAGCTGGGTGCCGGCGGCGCGGCGCACGAATTCATGGGTTGCGCTCGCCACGCCCGACAGATGGCCGAGCAGATTGAGCGCCGTGCGCTCCGCCGCCAGCACCGCGTGGGCCGGCCCGGCGAGGCGCATCAGCGTGGTCTTGGCGGCGACGCTCGCGCCGTCGCGCAGGTCGGCGCTGATCTCGATCTCCGGCGCTAGCTTGCGAAACGCCGCCGCCACCAGCGGCAGGCCGGCGATGACGCCGGCCGCACGCGCCACCACCAGGGCACGCGCCTGCGTTCCCTCCGGAATGGTGGCGATCGAGGTCACGTCGCCGGCGCGGCCCAGATCCTCGGCGAGCGCGCGCGTCACCGTCTCGTCGATTGCGAGCGGTGACAGAAAGGCGTCAGGGCAGATGAGGGATGGCGACATGATATCCTTACTCGACGTGAGCAGGCGCGCGGGCGGCGTCTTGCGTGACCCGTTGCGCGAGCGCGCGGGCATCGGCGAGCGTGCCGGACATGCGGTGAGCCTGGCTTGGATCGGGCTGCGGAAAATCTTCTCGGTAGTGGGCGCCGCGGCTCTCGCGCCGGCGCCAAGCCGCGGTCGCGACCAGGAGCGCGGCGACCGCCATGGTGCGCAGGGCCTGCGACCTTGCTTCGCGCTCGATGTCTGCAATCGCGCCGATCGCCGCCGCGAGCCCGTCGCTGTCACGCACCACGCCCACATGCCGGGACATCAGCGCCCGCAGTTCCTGCTCGCGCATGGTCTCGACCTCCAGGGACCCCCCTGCGGGACAATCGGATTCCGCCGCGAGCGACACGAGCTGTCGCGGCGCCAACCCGGAAATATCCTCGGCCACGCGCGCCGCGAATACGAGACCTTCGAGCAGCGAATTGGAAGCGAGCCGGTTGGCCCCGTGCACGCCGGTCGCCGCCACTTCGCCTGCCGCCCACAGACCATCGAGCGGGGTGCGGCCGCGGGCGTCGGTGAGCACGCCGCCCATGTGATAGTGCGCGGCGGGCGCAACCGGAATGAGCGCGTGCACCGGATCGATACCGGCCGAGATGCAACTCTCGTAGACGGTCGGGAAACGCTCCGGGAAGGCCGCGCCGATCGCCTGCCGCGCATCGAGATAGGCGCCGCGCCCGGCGGCGATCTCCGCAAACACGCCGCGGGCCACGATGTCGCGCGGGGCAAGATCGGCCTGCGGGTGAAGCGCCGCCATGAACCGCTCGCCTTTGCCATTGACCAGGACCGCTCCCTCGCCCCGGATCGCCTCGCTCGCGAGCGGGGCGGGATCGCGTCCGACCGCAATCGCGGTCGGATGGAATTGTACGAACTCCGCATCGGCGACGAGCGCGCCGGCGGATGCCGCGATGGCCAATCCGGTGCCGCGTGCCTGCGGCGGATTGGTGGAGACCGCATAGAGATGCCCGATCCCGCCGGTCGCCAGCACCACGGCGGCGGCCGGAATAGTCACCAGCCGCCGGTCGTGGTGGCGTATCGCCCGGATCCCGCGGACGCGGCCGTCCAGCGTCACCAGACTGTCCGCGACGTAGCCTTCCAGCAGACGAATGCTAGGCGTCTTGCGAACGGCGGTGCCGAGCGCCGCCATGATGGCGTGGCCGGCGCGGTCGCCTTTGACGTGGACGATGCGGCGCGCCGAATGCGCTGCCTCGCGCCCGACCGCGAGATGGCCTTCCGGGTCCCGGTCGAACGGCACCCCGTAGGCCAGGAGGTCGCGGATCCGCGCCGGTGCCTCGCCCGTCATCTGCTGTGCCATGGCGGCGTCGACCAGTCCGGCACCGACGGCGATCGTATCGCGTGCATGCGCCTGCGGGGTGTCGCCGGCCGCGACGGCGGCCGCGATACCGCCTTGCGCCCAGCCGCTCGATGCGCCTTCGCCGAGCGGCGCGGCCGTCAGTACGGTGACGGGGCGCGGCGCCAGCTTGAGCGCGCAGAACAGGCCCGCGATGCCGCCGCCGATAATGATCACATCATCCATTGCGCACGCTCATGTTCGGAAAAAAACTCGGGACCTCATTCTGAGGAGCGCGCTTCTGAGCACTTGTCGAAGGATGCGCGCGTCTCGAAGGATCGCCGCGAGTCCGCGCCCCGCTTCGGCGTCAGCTTCTCAAATTCATCATGCGCTCGACCGCGCGCCGCGCCCGCTCGGCGATCGTCGGATCGATCACGACCTCCTCCTTGAGATAGACGAGGCTGTCGAGAATCTTGGGCAGCGTGATCCGTTTCATGTGCGGGCAGAGGTTGCAGGGGCGCACGAACTCGATGTCGGGCAATTCGGCCTGCACATTGTCGGCCATCGAGCATTCCGTCACCATGATCACGCGGCTGGGGCGGTTCTTGCGCACCCAGTCGATCATGCCGGCGGTCGAGCCCGTATAGTCGGCCTCCTTGAGCACGTCGGGCGGACATTCCGGATGCGCGATGATCTGCAGCGAAGGGTCGCCCTCGCGGTAACGGCGCAGCTCGTCGGCGGTGAAGCGCTCATGCACCTCGCAGGCGCCCTTCCAGGCGATGATCTTCACTTTGGTCTGCGTGGCGACGTAGCTCGCCAGATATTGGTCGGGCAGGAAGATCACGCGGTCGCTCCCGAGGCTTTCGACCACCTCGAGCGCGTTCGACGACGTGCAGCAGATATCGACCTCCGCCTTCACCTCGGCCGAGGTGTTCACATAGGCCACGACCGGGACGCCCGGAAATTTTTCGCGCAGCAGCCGCACGTCCGCTCCGGTGATCGAGGCCGCCAGCGAGCAGCCGGCCCGCCGATCGGGGATCAGCACGGTCTTGTCCGGATTGAGGATCTTGGAGGTCTCGGCCATGAAGTGCACGCCGCACTGGACGATGATGTCGGCATCGACCTTGCTGGCTTCGCGCGCGAGCTGCAGGCTGTCGCCGACGAAGTCGGCCACGCAGTTGTAGATTTCCGGCGTCTGATAATTGTGCGCCAGGATGACGGCGTTGCGCTCCTTCTTCAACGCATTGATGGCTTTGACATAGGGGGCGAAGAACGGCCACTCGACGGCGGGCACGACTTTCTGGACCCGCGCATAGAGCGGCGCCGTCTCGCGCGCGACCTGCTCGTTCCATTCGAGCGATGGCATCGGCAGCACGCCATGGCGGCGCGCCGCGGAGCTTGGCTCAAAGCCGGAGCTTGGCTCCAGGTGGGGAACAGGTGCAGTCCCGGCCGATGGGCCGAAGGCTTGCAGGACGGTCATGGTCGGCTCCCGGACTTTATGCTCCGTTTGAGTATATTCTGGTCGAAATACGCCCGCCCTTGGCGGGGCATCGACCCCCTCACGCGAAGCAGTTATTCTCAATTCGAGCAAATCCTATATAGCACTTTGCCGCGTGACCTTCCAGCCCCCCATACGCGGTCGGCTGCCATGCGTCGCCGCCATGCGTTTGTGGGGTGCATGCTCTGACCATGATTGGGTTGGGCCGCGGCGATTGAGCCTCTATGTTGAGCGCCGTCCCGGGAGAATCTTCATGACCACGACGGCCGCCCCTGCGCCTGAACCCATCAAGGCAGATTCAGGCAGCGCACGAGTGTGGCGCACGCCTGCCATGATCGTCCTCAGCGGCTGCCTGATCGCCCTGCTTTCCTTCGGGCCGCGCTCCGCCGCCGGCCAGTTCCTCACGCCTTTGTCGTTCGCCAATGGCTGGGGCCGGGACGTGTTCTCGATGGCCTTCGCCATCCAGAATCTATTGTGGGGTATCGGGCAGCCCTTCGCGGGTGCGGTTGCGGATCGCTTCGGCACCGTGCGGGTTCTGTGCGCCGGCGGCATCATGTATGGGCTCGGCTTGGCCATCATGGCCTACGCCACCAACCCGCTGGCGCTCGACCTCTCGGCCGGCGTCCTGATCGGCTTCGGCCTCGCCGGCTGCTCGTTCAATCTGGTGCTCTCGGCGTTCGGCAAGCTGGTGCCGGAGGCGTGGCGTTCGCTGTCCCTGGGCGCCGGAACCGCGGCCGGATCGTTCGGGCAATTCCTGTTCTCGCCGCTCGCGCGCGCGCTGATCGATTCGTTCGGCTGGCAGCAGGCGCTGCTGATCTTCGCCGCCGGCATGCTGCTCGTTTTGCCGCTCTCTCTCGCGCTCGCAACGCCGCGGGCGGCGCCCGGGACCGGCAAGGCGGCGCCGCAATCGCTCAGGCAGGCGCTGGCGGAAGCCTTCGGGCATCGCTCCTATGTGCTGCTCGTGCTGGGCTTCTTCACCTGCGGCTTCCAGCTCGCCTTCATCACCGTGCATCTGCCGGCCTATCTGGTCGATCGCGGTCTCTCCGCGGAAGTCGGCGGCTGGACCATCGGTGTGATCGGGCTGTTCAATATCGTGGGCTCGCTGTCGGCCGGCTGGCTCAGCACCAGAATGCCCAAGCGCTATCTCCTGTCGGCGATCTATTTTCTGCGCGCCGCTGCGGTCCTGGCCTTCATCATCTTTCCGGTGAGCGCGGCGAGTTGCATCGCCTTCGGCGCCGTGATGGGCCTGCTGTGGCTGTCGACCGTCCCGCCGACGGCATCGCTGGTGGCCGTGATGTTCGGCAACCGCTGGGGCGGCATGCTCTACGGTTTCGCCTTCTTCAGCCATCAGGTCGGCGGCTTTCTCGGCGTGCTGCTCGGCGGTTTTGCGTTCGAGCGCACCGGCTCCTACGACTCCATCTGGTGGCTCTCGATTCTGTTCGGCGTGCTTTCGGCGGTGATCAATCTGCCGATCGTGGAGAAGCCGGTGCAGCGCCTCGCAATCGTCCCTGCCTGAAACAGATCCGATGTCCAGTCCTTCGGCCGCCGACCGATCCGTGACCGCAGAGCCGGCCACCGCAAAAGCGGCGACCGCAAAGGCGGCAGATTGGCGCAGCCCCGCGGTGGTCGTGCTGGGCGGCTGCCTCATCGCCATGCTCGCTTTCGGGCCGCGCTCCGCGCTCGGCTTTTTCCTGACTCCGCTGTCGGCGACGAACGGCTGGGGTCGCGACGTCTTCGCGCTCGCAATCGCGACGCAGAGCCTCCTGTATGGCGCCGCCCAGCCGTTTGCCGGTGCGCTGGCGGATCGCTTCGGCGCGCAGCGGGTCATCGTCGTGGGTGCGCTCTCCTATGCGCTCGGCATTTTTCTGATGTCGCAATCGAGCTCGCCCGCCATGCTCTATCTTTCGGCCGGCGTGCTCGTCGGCTTCGGCTTGTCGGGTTGCTCGTTCAACCTGGTCATCACCTCGATCGCCAAGGTGGTGCCGGAGGGCTGGCGCTCGATGGTGTTCGGCGCCGGCACCGCTGCCGGCTCGTTCGGGCAATTCCTGTTCTCGCCGCTGGGCGTGGGCCTGATCGATGCCTATGGATGGCAGGCGGCGCTGGAAATCTTCTCGGGCCTCCTGCTCCTGATCATTCCGCTGGCGCTCATGATCGCCAAGCCGCGCGCGTCGCGATCCGGCGCCGGCGGATCGGCCGGCGCGCTGCCGGCTCAGACCTACCGGCAGGCGCTCGCCGAAGCCCTGGCGCATCGTTCCTACGTGCTCTTGGTTCTCGGCTTCTTCACCTGCGGCTTTCAACTCGGCTTCGTCACCGTTCACCTGCCGTCCTATTTGATCGATCGGGGACTGTCGGCCCAGGTCGGCGGCTGGACGCTCGGCCTCATCGGGCTCTTCAACATCGTCGGGGCGATGACGTCGGGCTGGCTCGGCAGCCGCGTCCCCAAGCGCTACATCCTGTCATGCATTTATTTCAGCCGCGCGCTCGCCGTGATCGGCCTCGTCACCCTTCCGGCGAGCCCGACCGTGGCGTTGATCTATGGCGCCGTGACCGGCCTGTTGTGGCTGTCCTCGGTGCCGCCGACGTCCGGGCTGGTGGCCGTGATGTTCGGCACCCGTTGGCTCGCGATGCTGTTCGGGATCGCGTTCTTCAGCCATCAGGTCGGCGGCTTCCTCGGCGTCTATCTGGGCGGCATCATCTATGAGCGCACCGGGTCCTACGACATCGTGTGGTGGCTGGGCGTGATATTCGGCTTGCTTTCGGCGATCATCAATTTGCCGATTGTCGAGAAGCCGGTGCCGCGGCTGGCCGCCACCCCGGCGTGATGTTTCACGATATATTCCGCGATCCCGGCTGCGTCTCGTGGCCGAACCCGCAAACCAAAGGCGTGAGCCGTGGCGACATTCAGAGCGATGGTGATCCGCAAGACCGACGCCGGTCAGAGCATCGGCCTCGAGGATTTTGACGACAAGGACCTGATGGATGGCGACGTCACGGTCGCCGTCGAATGGTCGACCGTGAACTACAAGGACGGCCTCGCCATCACCGGCAAGGCCCCGGTGGTGCGCCGCTTTCCGATGATCCCCGGCATCGATTTCGCCGGCACGGTCGAAGCCTCCACCCATCCCGGCTGGAAGCCCGGCGACAAGGTGATCCTCAACGGCTGGGGCCTGGGGGAAACCCATCTCGGCGCCTATGGGGAGAAGGCGCGCGTGAAAGGCGACTGGCTGGTGCGGTTGCCGGGGAGCATGAGCGCCCGCGACGCGATGGCGATCGGCACCGCCGGCTACACCGCCATGCTGGCGGTGATGGCCCTCGAGCACCAGGGCGTGCGGCCAACGGATGGGCCCGTGCTGGTGACCGGTGCCGCCGGCGGCGTCGGATCGGTGGCGGTCGCAATTCTCGCCAAGCTCGGCTTCCAGGTGGCGGCCTCGACCGGACGGCCGCAGGAAGCGGACTATCTCAAGCGCCTCGGCGCGCTCGAGATCATCGATCGCAAGGATCTGGCGGGCGCGCCGCGGCCGCTCGCCAAGGAGCGCTTCGCGGGCGCCATCGACGTGGTCGGCTCGACCACGCTCGCCAACGTGCTGTCGATGATTCGCTACCGGGGTGCGGTGGCGGCCTGCGGGTTGGCGGGCGGTATGGATATGCCGGCGAGCGTTGCGCCGTTTATTTTACGCGGAGTGTCACTTCTCGGCATCGATTCCGTCATGCGGCCGATGGCGGATCGGCGGGCCGCCTGGAAGCGCTTGGAGACCGACCTGGATCTGGCAAAACTCTCTGAAATGACGAATGAAATTGGCCTGGCCGACACCATCGCGGCGGGCCAGACCATCGTCGACGGGCGGGTCCGGGGTCGAATCGTGGTCAAGATTGCGTAAAGGATGTTCAGAATTTAGCGACGATCCTCCGCCATGATGCCTTGATTCGGATGGTTACTCGGTGGTTAAGACGTTTTGTGGGTGTCGGAGGGAGTTCATCATGTTGCGTGTCACGATGACGGTGGCGGCGCTGGTGGTAGCGGGACCTGCCGCGGCCGAACAGCTCAATGTCGATGCAGCGCGGCAGTTCGTGGTCGGCAAGCTTTTCGCCTTCAACTGCTTTGAAGGCACGCGCGGCGCCGGCCGCATTTACGTCGACGGCTCGGTCGCGGGCTCGGTCCAGTTCGGCGGCAGCGGGCCTGTGCGCTATGTGGTGCTGCCGCCCGGGACGGTGCGGGCGCAAGGCGAGTCGGTCTGCGCCTCGGTGAGCGGCCTTCCAATGCAGCCGTGCTTCAACGTCGACAAGACCGATCCGCAAAGCTTCCGCGGTTCGGTCTCCGGCTTGCACTTTGCGTATTGCGACTTCACCCGCCGCAACACCCGGACCAATATGGTCAGCACGACGGAAGGTCCGCGCACGCCGTTGGCCATTCATGCCGCCGCCATGTCGGACGCAGCCGGCAACTAGCGCAGATTTCGGTCGATTGGACCGACAAAAGGCAGCCGCGAAGCTTCGATTGAAGCGCGGCGCGGGTCCGCCGTACCCACGCCGCGTGGGCACGGCGGAACACGCATGGTGCGGACGCGTTGACGTCTCGGCCACCTTAGCCCACCTTACGCCATACCTCGATTTCATCGGAGCTGAAGCTTAACTTGAAGCAGAAGCTTAACCTGAAGCCGATGAGGGAGCACCATGCCGTCGCAGGACAAGCCCATCGTCAGGATTGCACCCAACAACCAGGTCTTCGACCTTCCGGTCATCGTCGCCATCGAGGCCGGTCTGTTCGATGAGGCCGGGCTCGACGTCCGCTTCTCGGCGACCCATGCGGACCGCGAGAAGGATTCCGCGCAGCGCCCGGTCATGTCGCGGCTCAAGGAGCAGCTGTTCGATTGCGGCTCGGCCGACAGCTACAACGTCTGCGAATGGGCCAGCATCGATCGGCTGGAGCGGGGCACGCGCGGCGGCAACATCGCCGCCTTGCGGGCCGCGGTGGCGGCGCAGGCGATCCTCACCTTCGACGACACGCTGCAGGTGCCGCGCGACCTGGCCGATGTCCCGGTCGTGGTGCAGGAGCTCACCGGCTCCCACTATACGACGCTGCAGATGCTCGAAAGCGCGGTCGGTCCCGAGCACGTGCGGATCGAGCGCGGCGGCCTGCCGCAAACGCGCTGGGACGGACTCAAAGATCGAACCTACCGGGCGGTGACGGTGATGGAGCCCTTCATCAGCCTCGGCCTCAAGCAAGGTGCCCATATCATCGCGGCATCGTTCTATCGCGGCGGTGAGGTGATATCGTCCGATCTCACCGCCGAGCAGCGCAAAGCCTATTACGATGCGGAGAATGCTGCGGTCGATCTGATCAACGGCGATTTCTACAAATACGCCCACCATGTCACCGCCCACGCCAAGGGTGCGCTCGAGCCTCGGGAGTTGCTGCGCGCCTTCGTGCGCTACAAGCACGTCGACTACTACGATCCGGCGCTGTTCGGCCGGACCTATGACTGGATGCGGGCGAGGGGGCTCACCGAAGGCCAAAGCAAGCATGCCGCGCTGGTCGTGGGCTGACATCGACACCTGACACGGGCGCGCTGCATGGCTGATATGCTCTCGTCGCGGCGGTCGTAGCCGTCCCGTCGCGCCACGATCATGAACCCTCGCAACCGCTGCGGCGACAAACAGATACCGGCCGCTTCATACCCCCCCGATCCCCCCTGAACCGGCCGATGAAGACTTATCCCCGCTTCGGCGGGGTTTTTTCTTTCGGGCGGTTGCGTCCCGGGGGTCTTCGGAGTCATGCTTTCAGCTGCAGCTGATTTTGCTCCGCGAGTCTCCGCTGCCGGCGCGACGCGCGGGCCCTGGGTTCATGATGCTGTCCATGACGCTGAATATGGACCATTTCACGCCGCTGTCGCGCGCCGTCGCGTCAATCGATCGCGATTCCTACGCGGCGCGCTTCGCAATCTATGATCGGGAGCACAAGGCCCTTTTGCGGCGCTTGGCGACCGCCGAATCTCCGTGCACCGACGAGGACGTAGCAAGGGAAGAGCAAGCTTTCCGGGACGCCGTCCGGCGGATTGAATTCTCCGACGAGGATGATGATCGAGCCACTCTGGTCCCGCGGAGCGAGCCGGTCGAGGCCGAGGAGGCGCCGCCAGAGCCGCGGGCCGCCCCCGGTTGGCCGGAACCGCGTGCGCCGCGGCGTGAGGCACTCGATGTGCCGATCTTGCCCAGCCATGAGCAGTTCGAGTCCGGCGGCGCGATCGATCCGCTCATTCAGCTGTCCGAACCCAGGTCGGTCACACGC
>Ga0209068_10001611_pt1 | contig 11210 bp, 5 predicted proteins | sample ColStrG_CSR_2012_FD_187200 | JGI IMG/M metagenome (GOLD analysis project Ga0209068, IMG submission 187200) | Freshwater sediment microbial communities in response to fracking from Pennsylvania, USA - Cold Stream Run_MetaG_CSR_2012 (SPAdes)... | ecosystem: Environmental > Aquatic > Freshwater >...
GCTTCGGCTTCCTGGAGGCCTGCCTGCTGCTCGAACGCCAGGGACGCACCGTGGCACCCGTGCCGCTGGTCAGCACCCTGGTGGCGTCGTTGGCCATCGCCGAGTTCGGGACCGCCGAGCAACGCCAGGCATGGCTGCCGGGCGTCATCGCCGGCGAGACCCTCCTCACCGTCGCCCTGGCTGAGGTCGGTGCCGACGCCCGCGACCCGCAACTCGGCGCCGTGCCCGACGGCGAAGGCTGGACGTTGTCCGGCGCCAAGACCGCCGTGCCGGCCGCCCATTTGGCCGGCGCCATCCTCGTGCCGGCCCGAGATCCCAGTGGCGTCATCCGCCTGTTCCTCGTGCCCACCGACGCCCCCGGATTGACCCTCGATCGCCAGGACACCTTCAACCACGAGCCGCAGTTCCACGTGAGCTTCGATGGCGTCGTGGTTGGATCCGATGCCGAGCTCACCGGCTCGCCCACCACCGGTCAGGCACCCCTCGACTGGATCGTCGACCGCGCCATCGTCGGGCTGTGCGCCATCGCCGCCGGTGTCAGCGAGGCGGGGATGCGCCTCACCGCCGGCTACGTCGTCGAGCGCAAGCAGTTCGACCGTGCCATCGGAACGTTCCAAGCCGTTGGACACCGCATGGCGGACTGCTACGTCGACAACGAGGCCATTCGGCTGTCCATGCTCCAGGCAGCCAGCCTCCTCGGCCGGGGCGCGCTCGCCGACGACGAGGTGGCCGTGGCCAAATACTGGACGTCGTACAGCGGAAGCCGGGTCGGCCATGCCGTGCTGCACCTGCACGGTGGCATCTCGATCGATCTGGACTACGCCGCGCACCGTTACTTCCTGTGGGCCAAGCAGATCGAGTTCCAGCTCGGCGCGGCAGGACCGCAACTGGCCCGCCTGGGGCGGTCCCTGGCCGGCGATCCGGTGAGCGCCTGATCGCCGGTGGCTTTTCCGGAGAACTTCTGGTGGGGCACCGGTGCCTCGTCGACCCAAGCCGAGGGCGCGGCCCCGCGGGGCGACTGGTATGCCTGGGAGCAGGCCGGTCGCGCTCCTATCTCCGGTGAGGGCAACGGCTTCGCCCAGCGCTACGCCGAGGACTTCCAGCTCTACGCCGAACACGGCCTCACGCACCACCGCCTCTCGCTGGAGTGGGCCCGGCTAGAGCCCGAACCGGGACGTCACGACCCTGCCGCCGTCGAGCACTACCGTGCCATGCTCACCGCCGCTCGAGATGCGGGTATCAACGTCTGGGTTTGCCTCCACCATTTCACCCTGCCCGGCTGGTTCAGCGAGGACGAGGGCGGCTTCACCGACCGCCGGGCCCGGGGCCGCTATTGGCATCGCCATGTGGATTGGGTGGCCGAGACCTTCGGTGACCTGATCTATGGATGGAAACCCATCAACGAGCCCATCGCCTTTGCTCTGCTGGGCTGGCGGCTGGGTCTGCACCCACCGGGGACGCGTGACGAGGGCGCCTTCGCCGAGGTGCTCGAGGCGACCCATCTGGCCAACCACGAGGCATGGCGCCTCCTACGCAGCGGTGACCAGCCCGTGGCGACCATCCACAACCTGACCCCCCTGTTCGCCGCCACCCGCGGAAACAACCCCGACGAGAAGGTCAAAGCCGAGGCCCGCACCCGCATGCTCGACGACTACATGTGGTGCTGGGCGCGGGCCCTGCGCGAAGGCGTCTTGGAGGTGCCCGGGCGAGCTCCGATCGAGCTCGACGACCTGGCCGGCTCGTTCGACCTGGTGGGCTTCTCCTACTACTCCGCGCAGGCGGTCTTCACCGACGGCTTCGGCCCCTATCCGGCTGACGCCCGCGTCGGTCCGATGGGCAACGCCCCATGGGCCGAGGGTCTCGGCATCGTGCTGCGCCGCCTGGCCGACGAGCTCCCCGGCCGGCCCCTGCTCATCGACGAGTGCGGTGTGGGAACCGACGAGGACACCTGGCGGGTCGAGATCCTCCGCGACAGCCTGGCCCAGACGGAGGACGCGTTGGCTGACGGGATCGACGTGCGCGGCTTCTTCCACTGGACCGGAGTCGACAACTACGAGTGGGGCTACGGCTACGACGTCTCGTTCGGGCTGTTCGATCGGGACCGCGACGCCCGACCCAGCGCCGCCCTTGCCAAATCGTGGGCCACGGGCGTGCCAAGCTGACCCGATGAGCGAAGCCCCCTCGGCCAAAGAAGTCGCCGGCCGTCACGCCGCCAGCTACGTGACCAACGGCATGCGGGTCGGGCTGGGCACGGGCTCGACCGTGCACTTCACCATCATCGCCCTCGGCGAAGCGGCCCTGGACATCGTGTGCACCGCCACTTCCGAGCAGACCCACCAGCTGGCCACGTCGCTGGGGCTGCGGGTGGTGAGTCCCGACGAGATCGGCGCCCTCGATATCGCCATCGACGGCGCTGACGAGGTGGACCCGGCGTTCAACCTCACCAAGGGCGGCGGCGGTGCCCACACCCGCGAAAAGCTGGTGGCCCAGATGGCGCCGCGCTTCGTGGTCGTCGTCGACGAGTCGAAGCTGGTCGAGCACCTGGGCCCGTTCGGCACCCCGTTGGAGGTCCTCGGTTTCGCCCCCGCCGTCGTGGCGGCCCGAGTCCGAGCTCTCGGCGCCTCGGAGGTCACCACACGCGACCGCCTCAGCGACAACGGCAATCTGCTGATGAACGCCCATTTCGGCACCATCGCCGACCCGGTACAGCTCGGGACCGCGCTGGCCGCCATCCCCGGCATCGTCGAGCACGGCATCTTCCCCGGCTCGATGGTTGAACGCGTCGTCGTCGCCGGAGCCTCGGGGGTCAGAGAACTCGTAAACGACTAGCGCGACCGGTATTGCGACCTGTTGCCGGCGGCTTCTTTGTTGAGGCGCTTGGAGAGGTGCAGCCCTTCGAGCACGAACTCCACCGCGCTGGCCTTGGCCGCCGACGACGCCGAAGCACCCACCAGCTGCTCGACCGGTTGGCCCAGGGCCGGCATGGAATCGAGCAGGCGCACGTAGTCCGCCGAAACGACGTCCTCTCCCGCGCTCACCACTGCATCGCCATCGAAGGCATCGAGCACGTCGCGCAGATTCTCGATGGCGAAGTGATCCTTGAACACGGTGAGCACCGCGGCCCGCAAAAGGTGCTCCACGATCTGCTCGTCGCGGCCCTCCTCGAGCGACTCGATCTCAACCTTGCCGGCCGTGGACGAGGCCAGCGCCTCGAGATCGCTCACCCGGGGGACTACTTCGCTCTCCCCGTGGAGGAGCGCCCGCCGGGTGGCGTTGGCCACCAGCGTCTCCAGGTTGGACACCGTGAGGCGGACCGAGACGCCCGAACGCTGGTTGATGTGGGGACTCTGGCGGGCCAGGTGGCTGAGCGTGGCCACGATCTCGGTCATGTACGTCGGAACCTCGACCGTCACCCCTTCGGCCACCAGCGGCGTGGCCTCCTGCTGAGCGATGTCCACCTCGATGTCCACGTCAAGCGGGTAGTGGGTGCGGATCTGGGCACCGAAACGATCTTTCAGCGGCGTGATGATCCGGCCGCGGTTCGTGTAGTCCTCCGGGTTGGCCGAGGCGAACAACATGAGATCGAGGGGCAGGCGGATCTTGTATCCGCGCACCTGGACGTCGCGCTCCTCGAGCACGTTCAGCAACCCGACCTGGATGCGCTCGGCCAGATCGGGCAGCTCGTTGATGGCGAAGATGCCCCGGTTGGTGCGGGGCACCAGGCCGTAGTGCAGGGTCAACTCGTCGGAGAGGTAGCGGCCCTCCGCCACCTTGATGGGGTCGACCTCACCGATCAGATCGGCGATGGACGTGTCGGGTGTGGCCAGCTTCTCCCCGAATCGGCTGTCGCGATGCACCCAGTCGATGGGGGTCTCCTCGCCGTGGGCAGCCAGGAGATCACGGGCGTGGCGTGACACCGGATGATAGGGATCATCGTTGATCTCCGACCCCTCGACGATCGGCATCCACTCGTCGAGCAGGCCGGTCAGCGACCGGATCATCCGCGTCTTGGCCTGCCCGCGCTCGCCCAGGAAAATGACGTCGTGGCCCGCCAGCAGCGCGTTCTCCAACTGAGGGAGGACGGTGTCCTCGTATCCAAGCACGCGGGGGAACAACACCTCGCCGGCCCGGATGCGGGCGACGGCATTGCGGCGGATCTCTTCCTTGACAGGCAAAGAGATCCACCCCGATGCGCGCAGTTGGGCAAGGGTGGCGATCGCGGGCTGATCAGACATGAGGCGAGGCTACCGTCGCCGGCCCCATCTGGGTCGGTCGAAGGCCAGAGGGGCGAACGAGCTACCCGAGGCGCAAGGCGAGCTCGTCGGCCGGCTCCGGCCGGACAAAGAGATAGCCCTGGACGCGATCGCATCCCAGCCGAACCAGCTCGGCCAACTGCGTGTCGGTTTCCACCCCTTCAGCCGTCACCCGCAAGCCCAACGACGAGGCCAAGACCATGATGGCCTGCACGATGGCGGTGTCATCGGGGTCGTGGCCCAAGCCGTCGACGAAGGAGCGGTCGATCTTCAGGACGTGGACCGGGAAACGCTTGAGGTAGCTCAACGACGAGTAGCCGGTGCCGAAATCATCGATGGCCAACTCCACCCCCAAGCCCCGCAGCTTCTCCAGCACCTCGAGGGACGCTTCGGCGTCGGCCATCACGGTGGTCTCGGTGATCTCCAGGCACAGCTGGCCCGGATCGATCCCCGTCTCGCCCAGAATCGTCACTACCTCGGCGAGCAGATCGGGCTGGCCGATCTGGCGAGCCGAGAGGTTGACCCGGACCAACATCCGATGATCAGGAAACGCCGTGTGCCAGGCCACCTGCTGGGCGCACGCCTGGCGCAACACCCACTGGCCGATATCGAGGATGAGGCCGGTCTCCTCGGCCAGGTCGATGAACTCGGCCGCCGCCAACAGGCCCCGAGTGGGGTGTTGCCAGCGCACCAGTGCCTCGGCCCCGAGGATGTGCCCCGACGGGATCTCGATCTCAGGCTGGTAGTGCACGACCAGCTCCCCGTTCTCGATGGCGTGGCGCAACTCGATCTCGTCTTGGAGACGGCGCCGAACCTTGAGCCGCAACGTCTCGTCGAACACCTCGATGCGGTCCCGGCCCAGTTCCTTGGCCGCATACATGGCCGCATCGGCGTGTCGTAACAGGTCATCAGCCGTCTCGCGGGCGTCAGCAGTGAAGGCGATGCCCGCGCTGGCGGTGGTCGCCACCTCATGACCCTCGATGGAGACCGGCCGGTTCAACACCTTGCCGAGCTCCCGGGCGATGGCCACGGCCTCAGCTCCGTCGCTCAGCCCTTCGACCAGCACGACCAGTTCGTCGCCGCCCATCCGGGCCAACATCGATCCCGACGGACGGGCGTCATCGATGCGCTTGGCCAGCGTCACCAGCAACATGTCGCCCAGGCCATGACCCAACGAATCATTGATGACCTTGAACCGATCGAGGTCGAACAAGATGACCGCCAGTCCTCCGGCGGCCGACTGATGCGCCATACGCGACAAGGCTCGGGTCAGGCTGTCGAGGAAAGCCCATCGATTGGGCAGGCCGGTGAGGGGGTCGTGGCGGGCCTGATGAGCGAGGCGGCGCTCGGCGGCCTGGCGGGCCAGCGCCTGAGAAACAATGGCGGCAGCCGATCGCAGAGTGATCAGATGGGGAGCGGCGAAAGCGAACTCGCGGTTCACGGCTTCGAAGCCCATGAACCCGATCACCCGGCCCTGATCAGCCAGGGGAACGGCGATGGTGGAACCCACCTTGCGGACCTCGAACCAGGCCCGTTCGAGAGCCCAGTCGTCCCGGAGCTCGGCCGTCGAGGCCACCGATACTTCCTCGTTGCGACTGATTGCCCGCAGCAGCGCCGACTCGTCGGCGACCACCCGAGGGGTCTTGTGACGAAGCGCGGGGATCGAGGGTGCAGCCCACTCGTGGCTGTTCACCCACTCATTCGTGTCGGGGTCGAGGAGCACGACCTCGACGCGGTCCACCCCGCCCAGACCGCTCATCTCGGCCAGGGCCTGCTCGACCCCGTCGTCGAGTGCGTCAACCGATAGATCCACGAAGGCCGAGGCCAGGCGCACGAGGCGACCCTCGTTGGCGAGCCGGTTGCGTAGTTGTTCCTCGACATCAGTGGAGGCGCCAACCCGGCGCAGCGTGACCAAGAACGAGCCCAAGGGCGCCACATCAGGACCGCTGACCGCATCCACGCTGACGGCCAACCAGTCGCCGGCGGCCACCTTCAACCGGACCGGGGGAACCGAGGTGGTGCCCCGACGCCCACCCCACTGCGTCATCAGCCGGGCCGCACGCTCGAGGTCATCCGGATGGACGAACTCGGCGAGGTTGTGACCCACCACCATCTCGGGGTGGTACCCGGTAAGCGAGGCCAGCGCGGGGCTGGCGAAGGTGATGACGGCGTCGTCATCGAAGGCGACGAGCGCCTCGTCCACGAAGACCAGGAACTGCGAGAGCTGGGCCCGCGTGATCAAGATCTCGCGCTCACCACCCCCCGGCGTGTTCATGCGCCGTCGCCCGCCGAGGTGGTCACCGCGGTTCGCCGACCATCGGGTAGGGAGTACGAACATCCCACAGCTGACTGGCGGGCGCCGGGCGGGCGAACATGAAACCCTGCGCCCGATCACACCCGAGCCGGCGGAGCTCGGCGAGCTGGCGCTCGGTCTCGACGCCCTCGGCGACCACCCGAAGGCCCAGGGCGCGACCGAGACTGATAATGGCGGTGACGATGGCGGTGTCTTCGGGGTCGTCGCCGAGCCCGTCCACGAACGACCGATCGATCTTGAGCACATCCACCGGGAAACGCTTGAGGTAGCTCAACGACGAATAGCCCGTGCCGAAATCGTCGATGGCCAACTCGACGCCCAGGCCGCGGAGATCCTGCAAGACCTTCAGCCCGGCGGCGGGGTCGGCCATCAGCGCCGTCTCGGTGATCTCCAAACACAGACTCGACGACTCGATCCCGCCCTTGGCCAGGGCCTCGACGACCAGGTTCACCAGGTCCGGTTGGGCGATCTGACGGGCCGAGAGATTGACCCGGATCATGAGCTTGAAATCCGGGCGCTGCCGGTGCCAGTCCCCGGCCTGGCGGCAGGCCTCGTCGAGCACCCACGCCCCCAAATCGAGGATGAGACCGGAGTCTTCGGCCAGTTCGATGAAGGCACCCGCCTCGAGCAGACCATCGACGGGATGGTGCCAGCGGGCCAATGCCTCGGCACCCACCATCATCCCGCTGTCGAGCGACAACTCGGGCTGGTAGTAGACCTCGATCTCGCCCATGTCCAGGGCCCGACGGAGATAGGTCTCGGTCCGCAACCGTTCGGTGGCCTGGGTACGCAGCTCCTCGTCGAAGATCTCGAAGCGGTCGCGACCCCGAGCTTTGGCCAGATACATCGCCGCGTCGGCGTCGCGGAGCAGGCCACCGGCGGTGTCGTCCTCGCTGGTGGTGATGGCAATCCCGATGCTGACGGTGGTGAAGACCTCGTTGCCGTCCACCACCACCGGCTCCTTCAAGGCGGCGTGGATGCGCCGAGCCAACAACACCGGCTCGTGGGGATCCTCCAGCCCTTCGATCAGCACGACGAACTCGTCGCCACCCAGGCGGGCCACGATGTCGGTGGGCCGAAGCGCGGCCAGGAGGCGGTCGGCGATGGCGTAGAGCAGCTGGTCCCCGGCGGTGTGACCCAGGGAATCGTTGACCACCTTGAATCGGTCGAGATCCAGGAAGAGGAGGGCCACCGTGCCCGCTGGACGGTCCCGTCGCGTGAGGATGCGGGCCAACTGGTCGAGCAGCAATGCCCGGTTGGCCAGGCCCGTCAACGGGTCGTGCAATGCCTGGTGAGCGAGCTCGGCCTCCGTCCGTTTCAGGGCGGTGATATCGGTGGTCATCACCAGCACGTGCTCGACGACCCCGTCCTCACTGATCTCAGGCACGGCCCGTGACTGGAACCACTTCGTCTCGCCCTCGGCAAGAATCTCCCATTCGGTGTCGAGGCGCGAGCCGCTCTCGAACACCTGACGGACCGAGCGCTCCCAGCGGAGGTCGTCCTCGAGGCCGAACACCTGCTTGCTCTCACCGAGCACCCCCCCGAGCTGGACGCTGGTGGCCCGTTCGAGCAGGGGGCTGGCGTAGATCAGGCGCATGTCCCGGTCGAAGCGGGTCACCAGGGCCGGCGAGTTCTCGACCAGTGTCCGGTAGCGCTCCTCGCTGGCCTGCAGCTCGACTTCCTGACGATGCCGTTCGGTGATGTCTTCCACGTGCGACACCGTGTAGCGAAGCTTCCCGTCCCCGCTCCGCACCGACGAGATGTGCAGGCGGGCCCACAGAATCTCCCCATCGGGCCGCACGACCCGCAGCTCCAAGCTGACCTGCTCGATCCCGCCGAGCACGACCTTCGTATGCTCGGCGGTGAGCCGCTCGCGGTCGTCCTCGTGCACGAGATCCACGGCGGGGAGGCCGATCAGTTGATCCTCCGGGCGACCGACGAGTTCGCAATAGGTGGGATTGACCTGGATGTGGCGACCGTCAGGACCGCTCAGCACCATCCCCAGCGGGGCATTGGTAAAGGCCAGTCCGAAGCGTTGCTCCGCGTCGCTGCGGGCCAGCGCCTGAGAGATGATGCCCGCCGCCGAGCTGAGCACCGAGATGTGGTCGTCACTCCAGATGCGTTCACGCTCGACGAGGTCGAAGCCGATGAAGCCGATCAGGCGACCCTCGTCGGCTAGAGGCACCGCCAACACCGACCGTGCTCCGGCCGGTTTGAGCAGCGAGACCTCGTGACGCCATTCGTCGCCCAAGTCGGCGACGCGCGCGATGTAGATGGCCTCCAACCGTTCGAGCGTGTCCATCCACTCCGGGATGTCACTGCGGGGAACCGCCCGGAGCGCGTCGATCTCGCTGGGCACCTCGGCCGCGGTCCACTCGTGGGTGTTCTCCACCGTCGCCTGATCGTCGTGGCACACGAAGACGTAGGCCCGGTCGACCCCGACGAAGGTGGCAATGTCGGCCAGGGCGCCCGAGATGCACGCATCCACCTCATGTGCCGGCCGATGGATGAACGACGACGCCACCCGGGTGAGGAGATCCTCGAACGCCAGCCGTTGGCGGAGCGCGTCGAGGGTATGGCCACGATCCTTGGCGTCTCGAAGAATCACGGCGCGATAGCCGACGGCGTCGAGCGCCGGCCCGGCGTGGATGAACAACAAGGCCTCCCGCCACCCTTCCTCGGCGTGGCGCAGCAGGACCCGCGTGCCCACCTCGTGGTGCCCGTGGCGGCGGGCCAACTTGGTCAAGAGCTCGGGGCCCTCGTCAGGACGGAGGAGCTCGACGATGCTGTGACCGAGCACTTGGTCCTGGTCGAAACCCAGCAACGCGGGCAACGCCGGACTCACGTAGCCCACCGTTCCGTCGGTTCCGACGATCATGACCACGTCGCCGACCTGGGCCAAGGTCTCGTCGAGCTGGACCCGGGTGATCAGGGCTCCGACGCCCACGTCCGGCCGACCGGCACTTCGAGTGGTTATATCTTCACTCTCCGAGGTACCGGCTCCCGCGGACGCGTCGGCCACCACCGAGGACGCGAGACCAGACGGCCGGTCCTTTCTCGTGCCGGCTCCCGCCTGGAGGTCGGTGGATCCTTCGGGCACGGACTGCCCTCCCGTCCGGTTTCGTGAAGAATGAGTGTAGTTCCTTCCTCTATCGGCTTCCTAAGGAGGGTTCTGAGGGGTCTGGTGTCACGACGTCAACAACGGCGCCGGGACGGTAGCGTGCGGCCGTGGGCACCCAGGGGGATCTTTCGGGCAGCTGGCGCGCCGCCGCAGCCGACGAGGAAACCAGGCGGGACTATCACGACCCGTCCTACGACGATTCGGCCTGGGCCCCCATCACCGTTCCCGGCCATTGGCGGTCAAACCCGGCCTTCGCCGAGCGAGACGGCTCGGTGCTGTACCGCACCACCTTCGAGACCCCGGAAGCGTTCGATCAAACCGCTGGGCCCCCGCGCACCTGGCTCGTCCTCGATGGCGTCTTCTACACCAGCGACGTCTGGCTGGACGGCACCTACCTGGGCGACACCGAGGGCTATTTCTTCCCCCATTCCTTCGAGGTGACGGACCCCCTGGAGGCGGCCTCCGAGCACGCCCTGGCCGTAGAGGTGGCCTGCCCCCGACCGGCCGACTTGACGGCAAAGCGCAACCTCACCGGTGTGTTCCAACACTGGGACCTCCTCGACCAGGACTGGAACCCGGGCGGCATCTGGCGTCCGGTCCGCCTCGAACAATCGGGACCGGTACGGATTCGCCACTGGCGCGTGCGTTGCGACGACGTCACCGACGAACGGGCCATGGTGTCGTTGCGAGCCGTGCTCGACACCGTCGACGCCCGGTCGGTCGAGGTGGTCACCACCATCACTCCCCGAGACCCTCGGTCAGGCACCGGCCCTATCGTCAGCCGAGAGTCGCGACCGTTGGCCGTCGGCGAGAACCGGGTCGAGTGGTTCGTGGCGATCCCCGAGCCCGACCGCTGGTGGCCCCACGCCCTCGGCGATCAACCGCGCTACGACGTCGTCGTCGAGGTCCGCACGGCCGACGGGGCGCTCAGCGATAGGCGAACTCGGGCCATCGGGCTCCGGACCGTCGAAGTGCGCGAATGGATCTGGTCGATCAACGGAGAGCGACTCTTCCTCAAGGGCGCCAACCAAGGGCCGACCCGGATGGCCCTGGCCGAGGCCACGCCGGAGGAACTGGCGGCCGACATCGACCTCGCCGTCGCCGCTGGACTCGACTTCCTCCGGGTCCACGCCCACATCACCCGACCCGAGTTCTACGACGCCGCCGACGAGGCCGGCCTGCTCCTCTGGCAGGACCTTCCCCTCCAGTGGGGCTACAGCCGAACGGTGCGACGCCAGGCCCGCCGCCAGGCACGCGAGGCCGTCGATCTGTTGGCCCACCATCCTTCGATCTTCACCTGGTGCGGCCACAACGAGCCCATGGCCATCGATATCGAGCCCGACACCTTGGCCAACCCAGGCAAGCGACGCCGATTGATCGCCCGCATGGCCGTCGCCCAAGCCTTGCCGAGCTGGAACCGGACGCTGCTCGACCGGGCCGTCAAGACGGTGTTGGAACGCAACGACGGCTCGCGACCGGTCGTGGCCCATTCGGGGGTGCTTCCCCACCTGCCTCAGCTCGA
>Ga0209068_10001612_pt1 | contig 11206 bp, 13 predicted proteins | sample ColStrG_CSR_2012_FD_187200 | JGI IMG/M metagenome (GOLD analysis project Ga0209068, IMG submission 187200) | Freshwater sediment microbial communities in response to fracking from Pennsylvania, USA - Cold Stream Run_MetaG_CSR_2012 (SPAdes)... | ecosystem: Environmental > Aquatic > Freshwater >...
AGACCATGAAGCCAAGGACGATCAGCGCGATCCAGGCAGGTTTTCCGAAGGCGTCTAGTTGTGCGGTGATAGGCATTGTCGGCCTCGCGTGAATGTAAATAACATTTACATAATTAATTCGGTACAAGGCCAGTGTCAAGAAGCGCGAAGATTAAATTGGGGAGCGTCAACCCGCCGCGCCAGTCCCTGCCAGGATCTGGAACTCAGCGACGCTTTGCCGCTGCGGTGTTGAGGCCGAGTCCGCGCAGGTAGATCAGCACGGCAGCTTCCAGCAGCTCTTCCGGCTGCATCGGCAAAGTACGCCGCGCCGCGTCACCGCGACCGAATAGCGAGGCGATGCCGTGCGTCATCGCCCACACATGCAGAGCAACCATCAGCGCGGGCGCGCCTGCGGCGGTATGAGCGCGACGAGTTTTTCGGCCGCCGCACGCAGCACTGCAAAGGCATTCTCGCTCGCCTCACGCAACTCGCGATCCGTATCGAGTGGAACGCCGGCCTCGAACATTGCCGAGTAATAGGCCGGCTCGCGCTTGGCAAAAGCGAGATAAGTTTTGCCGAGCCGGTCGAACGCAGTCATCACATCCGGCTTGCCCTCGTCCCAGGACTTCGCAAGCGCAGTTGCGAACTCCGCGAAGCCGCGGCGCGCCACATCTGCAAGCAACGCGTCGCGGTCACGAAAGTGACGGTATGGCGCAGCCGGGCTGACACCCGCCCAGCGCGCCGCATCGGCGAACGTAAATCCGGCCGCGCCCTTCTCGGCGATCAGTTCGAGCGCGGCGCGCACCAAGGCTTCTTTCAGATTGCCGTGGTGGTAGCCGCGGGCCGCATGGCCACGCTTACCCCATCTCATGTGAATCGCTTTTACATTAAGGCAGGGGCGGCGTCGATGCGGGTCTACGAACGCCGGCTGCGCTTGGTCGCCAACGGCAGACGGTCGAACAGTGTCGGGCCGTTTGGCTGCGCGCCTTCGATTGTCAGCAGGCGGAGCTTGGAATCGACGCCGCCTGGGGCTGAAAAGCCACCTGTCTTGCCGCCGGCAGCGAGCACGCGATGGCACGGCACGATCAGCGGGATCGGGTTCTGCCCGAGCGCCTGCCCGACGTCGCGCGCCAGCAACTTATCACCTAGGCGTTCGGCGACTTCGCCATAGGTCAGCGTCGCGCCCGGCGGAATCGTACGTGCGATGTCGTAGACCTTGCGATTGAACTCCGGCAGATCGTCGGCATCAATTGTCACATCTTTCAAATCGCGGGGTTCGCCGCGCAGCAGTGCGCCGACGCCATCGATCGCTCGCTGTACCTGCGCAGGCGGCACTGCCTCCTCCGCCCCGGCAAAGCGGCGCAACAGGGATGCACGCGTCGCCCGTTCGTTCGTGTCGTGAATCTGCACACCAGCAATCCCGCGTGCGGTCCAGACGATGCCGCACGTCCCAATGGCCGTATCGAACAGTGAAAAGCTGTAGGTCGTCATGGCGCAACATTAACACGTGCCGTCAGGCGGCGCCGCCCGATTCCTGGTCGGCCTTCATGGCGATGCGCAGCGGCTTCGGGATCGGCCGCGCACGGCCCCCCGACACGAATGCGACCTGCACGTGCGCTTCCACCAAAAGTTCCTCGCCGCGCATGACCTTCTGATTGAGCGTGACGGAAGCGCCTTTGACTTCTTCCGGTACGGTGACGATGGCGAGCACATCATCCATGTGCGCAGGCTTCCTGAAATCAATACTCATGTGCCGCACCACGAAAGCAAAGCCCGGTGCTTCCTTTGCCGCTTGCTCGAACAGCGCGCGATGGTCGGCGCCGATCAGCCGCAGATAATTGGTACGCCCGCGCTCCATGAAGCGCAGATAGCTCGCGTGATAGACCACACCGGAAAAATCCGTGTCCTCGTAGTACACACGCACGGCCTGCGAGTGGCGGCCATCGTGGATTTCGCCGTCGAGCGGATTCATCATCGAGCCTCTCAACCGTCATGCCCGGCTTTACGCCGGGCATCCACGTCTTTCTAGCAATGTCGCAAGACGTGGATGGCCGCGACGAGCCCGGCCATGGCAAAGACTATCCGTCCTCGTCCTGCCCAAACAATCCGAATTGCGCGGGATCGCGCGCCGGCTCGGGCAAGCCGAGATGTTGGAAGGCGAGCCCGGTGAGCAGCCGTCCGCGCGGCGTGCGCTGTAGAAATCCTTTCTGTATGAGAAACGGCTCGATGATGTCCTCAATGGCATCGCGCGGCTCGGACAAAGCCGCTGCCAGCGTGTCGACGCCGACCGGTCCACCGCCATAATTTTCCGCGATGGTCTTGAGATAGCGTCGATCCATGGCGTCGAGACCGGCGGCATCGACCTCGAGCGCAAAGAGCGCGTGGTCGGCGACCTTTCGGTCGATGGTCTTGGCGCCGTCGACATGGGCGAAGTCGCGCACGCGGCGCAGCAGGCGGCCGGCGATGCGCGGGGTGCCGCGCGCACGGCGCGCGATCTCATTGGCCCCGTCGGGTGCGATGCCGATGCCGAGCACGCGCGCGCCGCGATTGACGATCTCCTCGAGCTCCTTCTCGGAATAAAAATTAAGCCGTACCGGAATGCCGAAGCGGTCGCGCAACGGATTGGTCAAAAGTCCGGCGCGGGTGGTGGCCCCGACCAGCGTGAAAGGCGACAGATCGATCTTTACCGAACGCGCGGCGGGGCCCTCGCCGATGATCAGGTCAAGCTGGAAATCCTCCATCGCCGGATAGAGGATCTCTTCCACCGCCGGATTGAGCCGGTGGATCTCGTCGATGAACAACACGTCGCGCGGTTCGAGATTGGTCAGCAGGGCGGCAAGATCGCCGGCCTTGGCAATGACCGGACCTGACGTGGCACGGAAGTTGACGCCCGATTCGCGCGCGACGATCTGCGCCAGCGTGGTCTTGCCGAGACCAGGCGGTCCGACAAACAACACGTGATCGAGAGCTTCCTTGCGTGCACGCGCCGCTTCGATGAATACCGAGAGATTGGCCCGTGCCTGCTCCTGTCCGATGAATTCGGACAGCCGCTGCGGCCGCAATGAAGCGTCGACATCGTCGTCGCGCTTGTCGGCAGCCACAAGGCGGCGGGGGGTATTCATCTCGCCAGCTCCTTAAGCCCCTGCCGGATGAGCGTCGCGGTGTCGGCGCCCTCTCCAACATTGCGCGCGGCGGCAGCGATGGCGGCGGCGGCCTGCGGGTGGCCGTAGCCAAGATTGATCAGCGCAGAGACGGCATCGGCAACCGGCCTCGGCGCGCGTTTCTCGTCGAGCGCACCGGCGAGATGCACCACCGCCGGATCGATATCCGCGAAAGCCGGCACTTTGTCCTTCAATTCGGTGACGATGCGCTCGGCGACTTTCTGGCCGACGCCGGGCGAACGCGCCACCATCGCCTTGTCGCGCATGGCGACCGCCGACGCGAGCTCGGAAGCCTTCAGCGTGCCAAGCACCGACATCGCCACCTTGGCGCCGACGCCCTGCACGGTTTGCAGCAAACGGAACCATTCACGCTCCATGTCGCTCGCAAACCCGAAGAGCTTGATCTGATCCTCGCGCACATAAGTTTCGATCGACAGCGTAGCGGCTTCGCCGGGCGACGGGAGCGCCTGGAGCGTGCGCGCCGAGCAATGCACCTGATAGCCGACGCCACCGACGTCGAGGATGATGTAGTCCTCGCCGTAGCTGTCGATGATGCCCTTGAGCTTGCCGATCATGAGACCGCGACCCTCAGCACCGCACTCGTCCGATGATGCGCGTGACACACGGCGATCGCCAGCGCGTCTGCAGCGTCCTCGCTTTGCGGGTCGGCCTTCGGCAGCAGCACGCCGATCATCATGCGGATCTGTGCCTTCTCGCCGTGACCGGCGCCGACCACCGTCTTCTTCACGACGTTGGGCGCGTACTCGGCAACCGTCAGCCCGGCCTTGGCAGGCACGAGCATGGCGATGCCGCGCGCCTGACCGAGCTTCAAGGTCGCCGCAGCATTTGCGTTGACGAAGGTTGCCTCGACCGCTGCTTCGTGCGGCTGGTATCGCTCGATCACTGCGATCAATCCGTCATGGATCGCCAGCAGGCGCACGCTGAGTTCGGCCCGGTCGCTGGTTTCCAGGGAGCCGCAAGCGACGTGGATCAGCCGGTTGCCGTCGCTTTCGATCAGGCCCCAGCCGGTGCGGCGGAGCCCCGGATCGATGCCGAGAATGCGAATCGGATGCCGGGACATGGTCCCGTTGATAGCCCCGCCTAGTTTATTTTGCACCACGATCGTTCCGGTTATGGGTGCCATTCCAGGCCCTACATGGACAGCGCGGTACAGGCCGCTATGTTCGCGCCATGCCGGGTTCTTCCTCCTCCCGCCGCGCCAAGCGGCGGGCCGTCATTATTGGTGGTTCGATGTCCGGGCTGTTTTCGGCCGCGTTCCTGCGCCAGATCGGGTGGGACGTCGACGTCTACGAGCGTTCAAACGTGGAACTGGTCGGCCGCGGCGCCGGGATCACCGGCCATCCCGAACTTTTCGAAACCCTGGAAGCGAGCGGCGCAGGCACGACGGATCTCGGTATCGAGGTGCCCAAGCGTGTCGCCATCGACCGCGACGGGCGCATCACCGACGAGCGCCCGCTCAGGCAAATCCTCACCTCCTGGGATCGCCTGCAACGGCTTCTGCGCGCGACCATCGACGAGACTCGATATCATCTTGGCTGGAATTTTGAACGCGTCGATCAGGACGAACACGGCGTGCGCGTGCAATTTTCCGGCGGCCGCGTCGAGCATGCCGATATTCTCGTGGGTGGCGACGGAATTCGTTCGACCGTCCGCGCGCAAATGGCACCCGGCGTGCAGCCGGTCTACGCCGGCTATTACATCTGGCGCGGCGCGCCGAACGAAGCTGATCTCGCGCCGGAGACGCTGCGCACGATCTACCCGCTGTTCACATTCTACCTCCCCAAAGAACAGCAGGTGATCACCTACCCGATCTCCGGATTCGATAATGATCTGCGGCCAGGAAAGCGCCGCTTCAATTTCATCTGGTATCGCGTTGCTGATGCCGCAAAGCTGCGCGACATGAATGTGGATGAGAACGGCGTGCAGCACGAATATTCGGTGCCACCGCCGCTCATCCGCAAAGACCTGATCGCAGATATGTACAAGGATGCGCGCGAGATTTTGCCGCCTGCCCTGCTCGACGCGCTGATGAAGATCAAGCACCCGTTCATCACGCCAATCTACGATTTCACAGCTCCTGCGATTGTATTTGGCCGCGTCGCCATGGTTGGTGATGCGGCCGCGAATGCGCGGCCGCATATGGGTTTTGGGATGGCCAAGGCGGGTACCGACGCGCAGGCACTGGCAAAACATTTGCGCGACCATGATGACATCGACGCCGCGCTGAAGGCCTATAACGCGGATCGCCAGCCAATCGGCAATAATATTGTCCTGCACGGACGCAAGCTCGGCACGCACCTCGGCGTCAATCTCAGGACCGAGGAGGATCGCCGTATGCATGACCTCCTGCAAAGCGACGGTGCTATGCTGGACTGGATCGCCGTGCCGAATTTCCTCGACGCCTACAAATGATCGCTCTTGTTGTCATGCCCCGTGCAGGCGGGGCATCCAGTAACGCAAACCAGGAGATCGAAATGAGGCGTTGGTGGCTACTGGATCATCCGCCTTCGCGGATGATGACAGAGAGTGGGTGATGACCGATCTCCCCAAACCAGACTACGCGCGCAACATCCGTATCGTCGGTCACTCCGATCAGGGCGGCCGGCCCGATGGCGTGCAGGTGATGGTGCATCGCGGCTACGCCTATGTCGGCCACACGTTCTCCAAAGGCTTTTCCGTCATTGACGTGCGCGACGCCAAAAATCCGCGCGCTGTGAACTATGTCGCCGCGCCGCCGAACACCTGGAATATCCATTTGCAGGTCCACGACGACTTGCTGCTGGTGATCCATGCCAAAGACATGTTCGCGGCCGCTGAATTCGCCGATGAGCGCGCCTATTACAGCGGCGCGCTCGGCAAGACCGTCGGCACCGCGGAAGCAAAGCGGACGCGCGACTGGAGCGCAGGGCTCGCCGTCTATGACATCAGCAAGCCGGAGGCGCCGCGACGCATCGGCTTCATGCCGGTCGAAGGCGGCGGCATTCACCGCGTCTGGTACACCGGCGGACGATGGGCCTATGTTTCGGTGCTGCTAGACGGTTTCACTGATTACATCTTCATGACCGTCGACATGAGCAACCCGGCAGAGCCGCGGGAAGCGGGCCGTTGGTGGATTCCCGGCATGAATCTCGCTGCGGGAGAAGCGCCATCATGGGCTGCCGCGCGTCGCTACGGCCTGCATCACGCGATCATCCATGGTGACACCGCGTATGCCGCATGGCGCGATGCCGGCATGGTGGTGATTGATATCGCCGAGCGCGCCAAACCGAAGCTGATCGTGCACAGGAACTGGTCACCGCCATTCGGCGGCGGCACGCACAACTGCTTGCCGTTGCCGGACCGCGATCTGCTGGTGGTGCTGGACGAGGCAGTGCTCGACCATCAGGAAGACGGGCTGAAACTGATCTGGGTCTTCGACAATCGCGTGCCGCAAAACCCGGTCAGCATTTCGACCTTCCCGACGCCTGCCGAAGCCGACTACAAAGGCAAAGGCGGCCATTTCGGCCCGCACAATGTCCACGAGAATCGGCCTGGTACGTTCGTCAGCTCGCAACTGATTTTCGCGACCTATCAAAATGCGGGGATCCGCGTCTTCGATATCGCCAACGCCTTCGCGCCAAAAGAAGTCGGCGCCTTGGTGCCGCCGCAGCCGGCGAAGCTCGCGGACACGCGCCCAAACCGCGCACGTGTGATCCAATCAGCGGACGTCTTTGTGGATGCGACCGGTTTGATCTATGCGACCGACTACAATGCGGGGCTTTATATTCTGGAGTTTAATGGCTGACCGTGCCCTGGATGCGACGCAGCACGCAGCGAAGCGAAGTGGTGTGTCGCTGATCCGGGGGCTTTTCAAATTCAGAGTCTAAAACGGTCCCGGGCCTACGCACTCATTTTCGCAACCAGCGCATCCGACACTTCGAAGTTGGCGTAGACGTTTTGCACATCGTCGCTGTCGTCGAGCGACTCGATCAGCTTGAGAATCTTTTCGCCAGCTTCGTCGTCGAGTGCGATGGTGTTCTGCGGTTTCCATAACATCGATGACTTATGCGGCTCGCCGAATCTGGCTTCGAGCGCCTTGGCGACGTCGTTCAAGGTCTCTGGGGTCGTCATGACCTGATGGCCGTCGTCGTTTGATGTCACGTCCTCTGCGCCAGCTTCAATCGCCGCATCCAACATGGCGTCGGCACTGGCGACTTTCGCCTCGTATTCGACCACGCCAACATGATTGAACAAGAACGAGACGGCGCCGGTCTCGGCCAGGTTGCCGCCATTCTTCGAGAAGATCGCCCGGACCTCGCCGGCGGTCCGATTCCGGTTATCGGTCAGCGCCTCCACGATCACCGCCACGCCGCCCGGCCCGTAACCCTCGTAGCGAATCTCGTCGTAGTTTTCGGTGTCGTTGCCGGTCGCTTTCTTGACGGCCCGCTCGATATTGTCCTTCGGCATGTTCTCGGCACGGGCCGCGAGCACTGCCGCCCGCAAACGCGGATTGAATGCCGGGTCTGGCATGCCGAGCTTGGCAGCCACCGTGATTTCACGCGCAAGTTTGCCAAACAGCTTCGAGCGCGCCTTATCCGCACGCCCCTTGCGGTGCATGATGTTCTTGAATTGGGAATGACCGGCCATAAGAAAACGTACGATGTCCGTTGATGCCGGCGGCTATATAGGCCGACTGCGCAGGAAAATAAATATCGCAATCACCTACATCGAACCAAGCTCCGCTCATTCCCGCGCAGGCGGGAATCCAGAGCAAAGGCAGCAATGTCCATAATTTTTGTGCTGAATCCCCGCTTTCGCGGGGACGAGCGGCTGGGTTTAGGCCGCAACTGCCACGTTGCGCAGGATCGAGCCGATGCGCGCGCCGACCTTGGCCACGTTGCGGTGGACACGCGCCTTGTATCGAGTGATTGGATCCCGATCGACCAGAAAGAACTTCTGTGCCGGATAGGCGCGGCCAAAAACGTCGATCAGCATGCTGCGGAATTGGCCGGTCGCGAGATCGGGTTGCTGCGTCGGAATTTCAGCGTAGGCCGCAAGTTCGGCAGACGTGAGAGCGCAAAGCAGCGCCGTCGGAACGGTCGAATAGACCTGCTTGTGCCTTTGAATGGTGCTGATAGCGCGGTCGAGGGCAAGTTCCTGACCGAGTTCGTTGTCGACGACCAAAGGTTCGTCGTTGACGGCCCGCGTGAGCGGAAACTGATCGATCAGCCAGTCGCCAATATGAACGACGTTGCTGCGTCCGCGTCCATACATGAGCACATCATCCTCATAGCGTGCGAACCATGTGTCGAGCCGGTCGATCAGCCGCTCGAGCGTCGGACGCGAGATCAGTTCCCGACCTTGCGTGCCGAAAATGCCAATCGCTGCCTTGGACCGTGAAACGATATCGAGCACCTCATCTCCGAGAAGCGGCGGGAAGAGGCCGTTGCCGGTGCCAAGAATGACCAGATCGTAACTGGCGCGCGCCGCGTTGAGTGTGCGGACGGTCAGATGATCCACCTCCGCCTCACCCGGTAACAACGCGTTGATCATCTGGCAGCCGAGCCGCGCGCCGAAATTTCCTGCGGCCTCATCCGCGATCACCGCAACACTGCAAGGCGCAGCCAGCGCGAGCCACTCTGTCGGCGTGAGCCGTATCAACACTTGAGTGTCGTCGATCGGAGTCGTGCATTCGATACGGAAGCCGTAGCGGTCGAACAGCAACGCCAGATCGTAGAAGCTCAGGTGATTGGCGAAACCGAGCGCGCCTCGATCGAGGCCCTTTGCCAGGTCAGTCGCGCAATAGCTGAGGATTATGTCGCGTTTGCAGAAGCGCAGGTGAGTAAAGAGGCTCTCGACGTCCGCGATCCGCTCGAGCGCGCCGAGCATCACGATGACATCGCATTGTGACGCAGCCTCGGCGGGGAAATCGCCGGTATTCAGATCGCAGACAAGCGCGGGGCGCTTCTTGCTGACGCGGCCGATGCCGCTGTAATTGCAGTCCCTCGGCAATAGTGCCTGCAGCGCCTGATCCCCGCTGAGATCGAGCACGCGGGCGCCGGAGGGGACAAACTGAGAGGCAAGCTCGGCCCGAGGATCTGATTTCTTTTTTCGCGCCGGCGATTGCGGCGCCACGTCGGGCGGCAGTTCCAGAGCAAGATTGCTGTCGATGTGCAGATTCATTGGGCGTCCGTGCCGAGGTCGCTATGCCGGACCCACAGCACATGCCGGCGAATCAACTTCACCTAACGAATCACCGACGCGATTCGCGGTCAACCCGCACGGATTTAAAAATTTTCAGTTCCAGATTTTCGGCAGCGCCTCTTGCAGAATACCTCCGAGCCGCACAGCCGCTACCTTGTGTGCGAGGCCGGTGGCGTCGTCGGTCTCGACAGCAAGACCGCACAGTGTTGCGGGGCCATTCGACGGTTCGAATTTCGCGCCCGGCAGCTTACGCAGGAACCGGTTCAGCGGTTCGTCCTTGTTCATACCAATGATGGAATCGTAGTCGCCGGTCATACCGACATCCGACACGAAGGCGGTACCGTTCGGCAGAATCCTGTCATCAGCGGTAGGTGCATGCGTATGGGTGCCCACCACGAGACTCGCGCGACCATCGGTAAAATACCCCATGGCCTGCTTCTCGCTGGTAGCCTCGCAATGGAAATCGATCACGATTGCGTCCGCGTCCGACTTGAGTGCGCAGGCGGAAAGTTCGCGCTCGATCGCGGCAAAGGGATCATCGAGCGGATCCATGAAAATCCGGCCCATGGCATTGATGACCAGCGCTCGCTTGCCGTTCTTTGTCTCGACTAAGGCGGCGCCGCGGCCGGGCGTGCCTTTGGGAAAATTGAGCGGGCGGATCAGACGGGGCGCGCGTTCGATAAACACGAGTGCCTCGCGCTGATCCCATGCATGGTTGCCGAGCGTGATGGCATCTGCGCCGGCATCGATGAGCTCATTGTAGATGACCTCGGTGATGCCGAAGCCGCCGGCTGCATTTTCGCCGTTGACCACGACCAGATCGAGCTTCCATCCGGCGATGAGGCCCGGGAGCCGTTCGATCACGATGGTACGTCCGGAGCGGCCAACGACATCGCCGATAAAAAGGATACGCATAAGTTCGGTCTCTTTATCTATTCGCGCGTGATCTTTTCCGAAAACACGGGGTCATGCGCTGCGAAAATCGATCACTTCCTGTTCCGTTAGCACGAGATCGAGCCGCGCGTCGCGTTCGGTGGACGGGATAGACTCAATCTCCTGGGCTGCGAAGGCGATGCCGATGGCGGTGACCTTCTTCTTTGCGCGCAACGCATTGATGGTCATGTCGTAGTAGCCCGCACCGTATCCGATGCGATGGCCGACACGGTCGAACGCTGCGAGCGGGACAATCAGAATGTCAGGCGCAACCTCAGGCGCCTCGGGCACGGGCTCGCGGATGCCCCACTGGCCGGAAGCCAAAGGTTCGCCAAATATCCACGCGCGCATGATCAGCGGTTTGTCGCGGCCGGCGATTGCAGGCAGTGCGAGCTTCGCACCGGCATCAGCGAGCCTGCGCATCAGCGGGACCGGATTGATTTCGCTCTTCATCGGCGAAAACCCGGAGACGATCGTGCCGTACTCGAATTTTACGGGGAACGGTCGCGCGGCAATCGCTTCGGCGGCGGCGGCACGCACAGCCGCAGGCAACGCGTCACGTAATGCGAGAGCCTGTTGGCGAAGCCGTGCTTTCGGTGAATTCGTATCAGCGCTGTTGGTCATCGCAATAAAGTGCGGAGCCGCGATGGCCGTCGGAGTGTGATCCCGGGAACCTACATAAGTAGGTGGGCGCCATATGACCGAAACCACGGCCCCGGCCAGGGACAGCTCCCGTTAGGATCGTAAGGCCCCGGGGAATTTTCTCCGTCGCACCTCGCAGCCCCGCTTCACCAATGTAGTCGCTAAGCAGGGCGAGCGCCACAGCACCCCACGACACTTTCGCGAGGAGGTTAAAGTCTCCTCACCCGATTGCCACGCTGCCGTTGCCGACCGTTTGATTGAGTTTCTTCGTGCTGCCTTCGATACGC
>Ga0209068_10001613_pt1 | contig 11204 bp, 10 predicted proteins | sample ColStrG_CSR_2012_FD_187200 | JGI IMG/M metagenome (GOLD analysis project Ga0209068, IMG submission 187200) | Freshwater sediment microbial communities in response to fracking from Pennsylvania, USA - Cold Stream Run_MetaG_CSR_2012 (SPAdes)... | ecosystem: Environmental > Aquatic > Freshwater >...
AAGGGCCACTTGCGGGCATACCAGCGAGCAGTTTCGGAGCGCGCACGCAAGCCGTGATTGGTTACCTGACCGGGCGCATGGGAGCCAGCCAGGGACACCCCGCTGCGGGGGTGCGTGACGCGGAAGAGATGATGGAGACGCTCTTCCACATGGACATGAGTCTGGGCAGTATCAGTGCTCAAGAGGCCGCCGTCAGCACCGCCCAAGCGGCCCAGCCCCTCAAACGGGCCGCACGGCGCTGCGGGGCTGTGGCAGAACCCGTACGAGCCGCGCAAGACTATGTACAACAACAGCCTGTCCAAAATGTAGATGAAACCAGTTGGCGTGAGCGAACCCAGCTCATCTGGCTGTGGATCAGTGCTACGCCACTGGTCACCGTGTTCATACTGATTGCCACACGCGGCGCGGGACCCAGCCCCTCAGAGGGCCGCCACGGCCGGCGGCCGGGGCAGGGCGCCAAACAACTGTTGGGAATTATCACCCCATCAGACTTCGTGCACGGCATAGTTGGCTCGGATCGCTGGTCGGGCTACAACTGGCTCGACCCGCAACAGCGCCAGGTGTGCTGGGCACACCTGAAACGCGACTTTCAGGCGCTGGTCGACCGAGGTGGGGAGTCAGCGCCAATGGCCCAGCCCCTCGAACGGGCCGCACGGCCTAAAAGGGCCACTTTTGGACAAGCCTTGCTCGAGCAAGTCGAACGGATGTTTGGCCTATGGCACCGCATTCGAGAAGGTGGCCCGCTGCGGGGCCACGGCACGCTTAGTCAGCTTGATTTTCAGACCGCCATGCAACCTATCCAAACGCGCGTTGGTGAACTCCTGCGCGAAGGCAGCGTATTGCCGTGTGCCAAGACACGTCACACGTGTGCCAATATCCTCAAGCTGGAGGTCGCTTTGTGGACATTTGTCCGCGTCGCAGGTGTGGAGCCTACCAACAACGCCGCTGAACGCCCTTAAGTGGCCCTCTGAGGGGCCATACGCCGCGCTGTCCTGTGGCGCCGCCGCAGTTTCGGCACCCAAAGCGCTGACGGCAGCTCATTCGCCGTAAGCCACCCTAAGTGGCCGTTCTAGAGGCCATCGAGGGGTGGTTGAGCGTGTGCTCACGACTGTCACCACCTTGCGTCAGCAGAAACGCGATGTTCTAGACTATATGACCGAAGCCTGTGCGGCAGCTATTCGTGGCGGCAAAGCCCCCTCGCTGTTGCCCAGCGTCTCAGAGACTGATTCTGTTACGTAGCTCCTGCACCAACTGAACGGTTACGGAAAAACAAAGGCGTGACCAGCCAGTGAACAGATGTCCGCTGGCCGGTCACGCCTTGGTGACCTTATGTGAGTTGGTGCTAAGGCCCAGAAATGCGTGTGGACACGATACGAGGTGTCCAGTTCCGCGCCTTAGATTTGAAGCGGGCAGCCGGCCCCAAAATCGGAGTGGCTCTGCTTTGGATGTACGCACTGCACCCACATAAAACGGTGCAAGCGGTTTCAGGCACCCACTATGGCTATCTGGGCATTACTGCCTACGTCCCGAGCTATTTCTTGCGCTCGAACGCAGCATCGAATGCCAGGCCGCTGGGTTTGAAGTCCTTGTGTTTGACGAAGGCCGCCGCTTCGGTCGCGCCGTGCTCACGATCCATGCCGCTATCCTCCCATTCAACTGAGAGCGGGCCGTTGTAGCCAATCTCGTTCAGGGCGCGGATGATGCCTTCGAAGTTGATCCGTCCTCGGCCGAGCGAGCGGAAGTCCCACACTCGGCGCGAATCGCCAAAGTTCACGTGCCCGCCGAATACGCCCGCTTCTTTGCCGCGCTTGCTCCAATACACGTCTTTCATATGCACGTGATAGATGCGGTCACGGAACGTGCGGATAAAGCCGATGTAATCGACACCCTGGTAGCCGAAGTGCGAGGGGTCGTAATTGAATCCGAACTCTTTGCGGCCCTTGAGCGCATTGACCGCCCGCTCGGCACTGGCGATGTCGAAGGCGATTTCGGTCGGGTGCACCTCAAGCCCAAAGCGCACTTTCTGTTCTTTGAATACATCGAGGATCGGGTTCCAGCGGTCAGCAAACTCGCGATAGCCGGCGTCGATCATCTCTGGCGGAACAGGTGGGAACGAATACATCAGATGCCAGATGCCACTACCAGTGAAGCCGTTGACGACTTTGAGGCCCATCAATTTGGCGGCACGCGCAGCATTGGCCACATCTTCGGCCGCCCGCTTGTTCACACCGTCCGGCTTGCCATCGCCCCAAATACGCGGCGGCAAGATACTCTTATGCCGCTCATCGATCCGGTCGCACACTGCTTGACCGACGAGATGGGCGCTGATCGCATACAGCTTCATGCCATGCTTATGCAGCACATCCCAGCGGCCTTTGACGTATTTGTCGTCGCTGAGCGCCTTCTCTATGTCGAAATGGTCACCCCAGCAGGCCAATTCCACACCATCATAGCCGAATGATTTGGCTTTTTCGACGATGGTCTCGAAGGGCATGTCTGCCCACTGCCCTGTAAATAGCGTCACAGGTCTTGCCATTGGTTATGGTTGCTCCTTGGTATCAGGTTGTGAGGCTAGTTTATCCAGCCGTATGGTTCGCGCAACTCGCCAGATTTGGCCGCCCAAGGGCGGCCAAAAACACGTCGTTCACCCTCGTTCATATCGCCTAGGGGGCTGGCTCGCTGGCCGACGTCATAGCAGTTTATTGAGATTCATCGTCTGCCGTGTCACGTCCAGCGGCGCGTTCCATCCTCGTGCGCCATGGCCTAGAAAGGTGGCCCAGCCCCTACAATGTGGCATGCCAAGCGATGGGTTCGTCCTCGGTGTCGACGGCGGGCAAACGTCCACAAAATCCGCGCTGGTCTCATCCAGCGGCCGTGTGCTCGGACAGGGCATAGGGCGAGGGCTGGTGCACTTTGCTGCTGAGGGGGCACTCGATCTGTTTGAGCATGCCTTGCGCGAGTGCGTCGTATCGGCGTTTGCGGCAGCTGGCCTGGCACCACAACCGTTGGCCCATGTCACGCTGGGCTTGACAGGTGTCGAGCGGGATACACCCGAAGCACATCTGGCCGAGCAACTGGCCCGGGACGTGATCGAGGCCAGCCGGATTGAAGCATGCAGCGATGCCGACGCGGCATTGTTCGGTGCACACGCCGGTGAGGCAGGCGTCATCGTCATCAGCGGCACTGGGTCACATGTGCGCGGCAGGAACACATCTGGGGATATCGCCAGCGCCGGGGGCTGGGGCTGGTTGCTTGGTGATGAGGGCAGTGCCATGTGGATCGGGCGCGAGGGATTGATGGCCGCCTTGCGCGACGCTGACAATGGTGGCACGCCAACCGCGCTGACCGAGGCCATGCGCACTCAATTGCGGGTGCAAGCCTTGCGAGACGATGCCAAGCGGGTCGTGTATCAGAGCGACTTTGGCGCCAGGGGCTTCGCCTCACTCGCGGCAGTTGTTTCAGATGCGGCCCGGGCGGGCGACCTGGTCGCTGGGGACATCATCCAGCGCGGGGCGACACACCTTGCCCAGCAAACACGGGCTGTGCTCATACGACTGAAGTTAACCCAAGTTACGCCCATCGCGCCAACCGGCGGCGCGTTCGAGCATGTGCATCATCTGCGTGAGGCATTCGCCGGTGCGATAACGCCGCAGCCAGTGGTCCAGCCCAAATTTTCGACCGCTGTAGGCGCGGCGCTGATGGCGCTTGGGAAAAGATAAAAGACGCGCCGTAACGCGTCTCTTGTTGGAGCGGGGAGACAGGGATTCGAACCCTGGGTCCCGTTTTTAGCAGGACAATCGCTTAGCAGGCGACTCCGATCGGCCACTCCGGCATCTCCCCAAAGCACATCAGCACATACACGACCAATCAAGTCACCTGGCCCGTGACATGCATCATCGTGTTCGAGATGTTTGAGCGGAAAGGGTGAGATTCGAACTCACGGTGAAGCGATGCCCCACAACGGTTTTCAAGACCGTCGCCTTAAACCACTCGGCCACCTTTCCAGACGTATGTAAATTGCGCAGTGCACCTTGTCGATTGGCGCGAACTATACCACTACCAAAAATCGTAGGTCAAGCTCGCGGCTTGGCTTGGCCGCGCACAACAGTCGATGGCTGGTTGGCAACCCGTTGATGAGTCTATGAGCCAAAGAGCCAAACACGGCAAGGTGTCTGACACTGGCTTAGCCACTGGTCATCGAGCACATCACAAAGCGCGACATGTCGTTCAGAATACATTCAGGACAGCTTGAGTGACTGAGGGCGTATAACAGGGCCCGTCATGATGGAACCGGTCCTATTCCACCACGGGAAACCGGTTTCATGTTCATGACAAAAATCACATAGCGTGCTCTCACAGATCTCTTACATTTCACCTACAGAAATTTCACACTTTGGATGACATACTTTTCCCGTGGGGGGGAAGTAGGATGTCTCTCTAGATATGGCACACAATCCCCTAAATGACCTATATGTCGACTCTCTCGACGATGTGATGCGCGATGCGCGACGCTCCTGGGAAATTACGACGGCAATTTGCAATCGCGAATTGCGTACCTACCATGCCAAGGTCGAAACGTCGCATCTGACACAAAGGAATCCGATTCGCACCGAATCGGAACCGGATTCACTGCCAAAGCAAATCGACATTGATGACGCCTGAGCCCACTCGATCTGGCTCAGGCTCCTCATGTTGTAAATCAAGCTTCACGTCGCCCACCCGCACTGCAAGTATTTTCCTACCGCCACATATCCAGGCTGGTTACTATCTGGCCAAGTCGTGACATTGCATCACGTCATTCCATCACGGATGTGTCGTATCAAAAGGCAGTTCTGCGACGCGCAGATAGGCCGTTGTCGGCCAACGGAGGACAAGGTCCAGTCTTAGACGCCCGCGTGGACAACGTCAGTCAGGTAAGCGCGTCTGCTCGAGGCCAGCAGTCAACACAGCCGAGCACGACAGGCGCTCTTGCACTGCCTTGGCACTTATGCGCCACAGTGAAACGGTGGGCCTAGGCAGGTTGGGTGTCAATCGGGCCGAAACCTTTATGGCCGTCATACCAGCCGCCGTGATCTTCTCACGTCCTGAGTGGTTCATGTCGAGCAGCGCCCTTGGTGCACAGCTCAACCTAATGCTACAACCGTAGTTATCGGCAGCAGATTCAAAAGTCCCGCAAAATACGAGAGTGTAGCTCGGTTGACGAAGGTTCGGACGAATTCCGCGCACCCAGGCCGTTTGCGGCCGGGAATTTCGCCATGTGTCGCTCCAACTTCGTCTGTCATGCTACAGTCTCCAAAATACGCGGATTTGTCACGTGGCAAAACGTGCGCTTTTGGCCGAAATCACCTTATCTGCGGTTGTAGTACTAAGACTCATGCTCAAAGATGACGACCGGCGGGTGAGTGGCCGGACAAGTTGCCAACTGCCCTTCAAGATTTGACACAAGGGTCGTATACCTACCACCACGCGGCGCGTCGTGATATCCGCTGACCTCACCCCCCCATACGACAAATCTTGCCAGCCTCGGCACCCTGAGTGATTCGGTTCGTTGCCACGGCCGGGGGCTCCGGCAGGCCGAAACTGTTTCCCTACCGCCCTACCCTACCCGGGAAGCACGCTGCCGCAGAGCACGGATGGCAGTGGGCTTGGCCTGATTGCACGCCCACACCAAATAGCGCGAATCGGTTGCAACACCGAACCATAGGCCACAGGTGCGTCACTGCATGCCATAGGCACACGTTTGCCAGCGGTTGTCCGGGCTGGTAAGCCCTTTCGTTCGCGTTCGACCAGCGATTTGAAGACGCTTTGGGTGAAATCCCGTATTGACCGCCGATTTGCATAACGACCCGTCGACCACCGCAGCAACCGTATAATGGGCACGCCTCCAAGACGAGTCGCTACTCGGGTGAGTGCGGTTTCCGATGCCCGCCAGCCCGGTCCACGTGTGCGTTTGCCTATTGCTACCGATAGGCGTTTGGAGTTTTCACTGCAATGAGTTCAAAGAATTTGCGTGTCTTGATCGCCGATGACGAGTCCATCATCCGTATGGGGCTGCGAACCATCCTGACCGAACTTGGTCACACCGTATTTAGCGCAGCCGATGGCGTAGAAGCCGTTTCTCTAGCCCATCGTGAACAACCCGACATCGCGCTGCTCGATGTGCGGATGCCGTTCCGCGATGGTCTCGAAGCTGCGGGCGAAATCCTCAAACAGCGGCCCATCCCCATCATCATCCTGACGGCCTATAACGAGAACAGTTTGCTTGATCGCGCCACCGAACTGCCGGTGCAGGGCTATCTGATCAAGCCAGTCAAGCGCGATGACCTCATCACGACTATCCGCGTGGCAATCGCGCAGTTTAACAACCAGCGCCAATTAAACGAGAAAGTCGATGACCTTGAAGAAAAGCTGACCGCCCGCAAGCTGATCGAGCGCGCCAAAGGCATCATGATGAAAAATGGGGTAGGCGAGGAAGAGGCCTATCATCAGATTCAGATGTCTGCTCGCTCACGGCGAACCACGATGAGCAAGATCGCCCAGGAGATCATCGACCGCGCCGACAAAGTAACCAGCAAATGAGGCCCAGCGAGTCGCTGGCATAGACCATCAACCTCGAGTGACATGGGCGGCGTTGACATCGATCAAAGCCAGACACCGGCAAATCAGGGGGCTGTCTACCGTTTGTGGGCAGTCTCTGACATGACAATCGGTGGCCTCGTCTCGCCCCGGGCAAGTAAATTGGATTTTGATGCGAACGACTGGCTTCGTCACATGTTACCGTCCGCACAACCTCATGCGCTGCGTTCACATCCACACGTCAATCGTCGTTTGACGGGAACTTGCCGCTGGACGTGATCTTTACACTAGGTAACATAAGCGGCCTGGCCGGATCGAAGATCACGACCTCGACCACTGCCTCGGGCACAATTGTGGTCAGGTGTGCTTGTTCGTGTTCACGCGCCTCACGGCAGAATAGGGCGCTATCCGGCCGCCTGCTGGGACCATGGGAAGGCGGATATCAACACCGCTTACCGGTTGCATACACTCGCGTTGGCCACGGTGGCATCGTAACGTTAGGAACGCGGTCCTGATCTGGTCAATCGCCAATTGAGGCTTCCAAACCAAATACACCTCCCAAATGGGCAGGCCAAACCTGATCGCAAGGCGAACCCCAAGTTTACCGGCCTGCATGAGCGTGTCTAACATGCCCCGCGATTTGAGTCGATCAAGGGCTCACGAACTTTGCCAGGTCCGCCTTCAACTGGCGCAGTGATGGCTCATGCACATACATCATGTGCCCAGCCTCATAGTCCGCCATCGAGATGTTTGCGGATAGCTCCGGCGGCAATTGCAAGTGGTTGAAGGTGTAGCGCGTGGCAAAGTAGGGCGTGGCCAGGTCATAGTAACCGCTGGCGACGAAGACGCGCAAGTGCGGGTTATTGGCAATGGCGCTGCGCAGCGTATCGCTCACACTAACGCTGCGATTGTCATGGTCAAACGTCCACTGCTGATTGACCTTGTCACTGATAATCTCATAGGGCAGATCGCTCTCGAACTTCAGCTCGCGGCGCACATAGTCGTTGAACACGGCCGTGTATGGCCCGGCAATCGCGCTAAAACTCGGATCGAACTCAATGCTTTCGCCGCCGCTGTCACGGTCGCTCCCGGTAAAGCGCGCGTCCAGACGCCCGACCGTCTTGCGCTGGTCGCGCAATAACTCCTTAAAAAACCGCGCCTCACTCACGCGCAGGTTGCAACGGCCGATAAAGTCGGAGGATAGGCCGGTCAGCGCAGCCAGCTTATGGCTGATTGTCTCGCGTTCGGCGGCTGGTAGCGCCGCGCCTTTCATCAAGGCCAACGTGTAGTCACCCGATGCGAATGCCTCAGACGCTTGTAGCGCGGCGTGCAGACTCCCGGCTTGAAACTCAGGCGCCAGCTTCTTGTGATACCAGGCCGTAGCCGTCATCGACGGCAAATACAGCGCGCACGGCAAATCGTTTGCGGGCGTGAGGTCAAGCGTGTGCCAATCGAGCACGGACGAGACGAGCATGATGCCGTTGAGAAACAGCCCGTGCCGCTCTTGCAAATAGCCGCTGAGGCCGGCTGCGCGCGTCGTACCATAGCTCTCGCCGATCAGATATTTTGGAGACAGCCAGCGACCATAACGGGTGGTGTAGAGCCGAATGAAGTCACCAACCGACTCGATGTCTTTTTTGAAATTGAGAAACGGTTTGGCCTTTTCACCTTCGACGGCCCGGCTGTAGCCAGTGCCCACTGGGTCGATAAAGACCAGATCGGTGGCATCCAGCAGCGAATAGACGTTGTTAACGAGGCTATAGGGGGGCGGCTTGAGCGCGCCCACATCGCCCATATCCACTCGTTTTGGGCCCAGCACACCCAAGTGCAGCCAGACCGATGACGACCCCGGCCCGCCGTTAAAGGAGAAGGTGATGGGTCGGGTTGATTTGTCAAGCCCACCGGGGCCGCCTTCGGCACCCTCACTTATGTTGAGGCGGGTATAGGCGATGAAAAAGAGCGTCGCACGCGCCTTCTCACCCTCTGCTTGCCCATCTTTCTCGCTCTCCTCGCGCAAAACGAGCGTGCCGCAAGTGACGGTGTAATCGATGCGTTTGCCGTCAATGACGACGCTGTGCTGTGTGCCGACCAGGGCGTCTTTTGGTGTCGCTTTCCCGGGACTTTTGTCGTTGGCTTCCGCGGCTGCTGGTGATGGCGTGGTAGCCGACGGCGTAGTAGGCGTAGTAGGCGTAGTAGGCGTAGTAGGCGTAGAAGGCGTGAAAATGGTCATACGGCCAAGTGTATGACAATCAATGGATCGCTAGATCGCGGTCGCGTATTCAAACGCAACCTCGCCCAATCCCCACAACACGGGTGTGCCCTGCATGGTATCGCGCCCTATCGTGACCGATATGCGCTCAGGCTATGACCGCTGGCGCTGGCCCACTGTCCCACGTGGCCCTGCGCGGCCTCGGGCGCAGGACAAGACCATCTAACGTCACGGAGCGCTTCTAAGCTTGATCTTGCCGGTCATGCCGGTCATGCCGGTCATGCCGGTCGTTAGTTGGCACCGGTTGCACGGCGTGCCGGCATTGTTGCGACAGGTGCCACGCGCCGACGAAGAGCAATGCCGCGAACAAAAGTGCGACGGCCTGTTTGAGAGGTGTAAAGTCGGTGTCCGTCATGTAGAGCACCAGGAACGCAACCGCCGGGATTGCCAATAGCAAGGCCGATCCAGTCAACGATTTAGGGCTAGAGGATTTTTGCATAGGTATCTGTCCTACAGAATCTTGAGTCGTAATCTGACGGGTTGTTATACCGTATGACACCCTGTCTTTCTCCCCCTTGCTCAGAGAAATTAGACAATCGTAGTCTGACCGTAGTTCAGCTCAGAGGGCACCCAATAGTCAACTTGAAGACCGCCATCTAGTCGCAGGGTATAGGGCAGGTCCTACAAGCAAAGCCAGTTATGCTTTTATCATGCCGAAGAATGCCGAACTCATCGATGCGACCAACCGCGCTGCGGCGCTTTTGGGTTTGCCATCGCTGTTGCTAAAGGCCTTCATCGCCATCGAAGGGGCCAACGTCAACGACCACGACGGCGTGTTGCAAGTGACGCCTTCCACACGGGCCGACATCATCAGCCGAATACCACGCAGCGCCAAACTGGCCGCGCTTAGCCTCGACAGCTCGGCGGGTGATTCTGGCATCAGCGACAGTGACTTAAACGCGCGCTTGTCCGCCGGATTTTCGGCTGGGCATGTGCTGGTCCAAGTGCTGGTCGGCGGGCAATATATCGCCGAACACGTGCAGCGCTTTGGTGGCTTGGTGGCCCTGGCAGGGTTGGCCTACAACGCTGGGCCTGGGGCAGCCCAGATCGAAATTAACACGACCTGGAGTGGCGACCCGTTTCACACCGCGCTGCAATATCACAAGACCATCGGCTCAGCCAGTGACCAAGTGACGGTCCAACCTGGTATCACCCAGATCGACCCCTCAGACGGCAAGCCGTGGACTCGTTATCCAGTCACGGCCAACGACAGCAGTCGCGAGATTTTTCAGTATCAATATTTGCGCCAAGTGCCCGGCCGCAACTTTGGCTTGCTCGATTTTATCTTCCGCCCCACACTCATGGATGCAGCTGGTTTGTTCGATAATCGAAGCACCGATGCGCCACCGGGGCCGGATCAGCCCGGCCAAGCGCTGTCGATCCGTAACGGACAATTCGCAGTCTCAGATCATCCCACGCCCTATCCACCTGGACCAAACACAGCCATGTTCAATACACAACCACTCTCCCAGATCGACCCCCGTTGGAAGAACATCCCCCTAGGTTTCCCAACCGCAGGCCAAACCATCGGCGGGTATGGCTGCACCCTCAGCTGCCTGGCGATGATGGCAAACGGCTTCGGCTATAGCGAAACGCCTGCGACGCTAAACGAGAAGCTAAAGGCGCTTGGGTCCGGTGGCTTTCAAGAATCGAGCGTGGTGTGGAGCGGTGTGCACCGCGTGCTGCCAAATATCGTGCTGAACGGACTGGTCGATTGTGGCAATGCCCCCGCGCCGATGAGCGACATCGATGCCGCCCTCACAAAGGGCCGGCCGGTGATCGTTGAAGTGGACCTTTCGCCCGCACCCGGCTTTCAAAACCATTGGGTGTTGATCTACACCAAGCAGGGCAACGACTACCTGATCCACGACCCGGCCCAGCCGCCGGGAGAGCAAAGTGCTTCCCTCACCCAACGCTACGGCTTCGCCGGCGCGCCAGCGAAGATCGTCGCCTACGTCGCATTCTTTGATAATCCCAACTTCAACCCGGGCCAACCGCCACCACCACCGGCGCCGCTCCTGCTGGTCGTGAACAGCACGCCCGACATCGCCCAGATGGGCGGACTGGCGCTGCGCGACCAGCCTACCGCGTCCGGCTCGACCGTCAAAACGCGTCTGCCCGCTGGCACCATGCTGACACCGGTCGAAAGCGCTGATGCTGTGCACCAGAAGATCGGGGTCTATAACCAATGGCTCAACGTGCGCACCACGGACGGCACCACCGGCTGGGTGGCCGCATGGCTGGTCTCGCTGCAGACAGCGCCGAGCGACAAGGCGTTACCGACGTTACCGACGTTGCCGACGTTGCCCCTACCAGCCAAGCCAAGACGCCGCGCGCGTATGCTCGATCTGGAGACAGC
>Ga0209068_10001614_pt1 | contig 11201 bp, 9 predicted proteins | sample ColStrG_CSR_2012_FD_187200 | JGI IMG/M metagenome (GOLD analysis project Ga0209068, IMG submission 187200) | Freshwater sediment microbial communities in response to fracking from Pennsylvania, USA - Cold Stream Run_MetaG_CSR_2012 (SPAdes)... | ecosystem: Environmental > Aquatic > Freshwater >...
GGCTCAGCCTGCCGTGCTGCCCCCTGGAGGCCTTCTACCCGCCACTGACGCCGGCACCGGAATCAAAGTCGGCGACCTGTTCCTCGTGACGGTTCCCGGCAAGGGCTCCGCCGTCGGAGAAGTAACGACCGTCGTACCTTTGAACGTAACCGGCGCCACCATCACCTTTGCCAACTTGGACGCACTGAATATCAATCAAACTGGCGCTGCCCTCGGCAACATGGCGCAAATCGTGCCGTTGCCGGCGCCCCCGGCTCCGCTTCCGGCGGTTCAGCCCACCGTCACGGCGCAACGCTTGCTCGTAATTAGCTATTTCGTCGAGGTTCCAACCATGGGAGCGCCGCGCTTGATGCGTCAGGTTAACGGCAACCCAGCGCAGCCCGTCGCCGACAACATCGTCGATATGCAGTTTAGCTACGACTTGTGCGACACCGGATACACCGTCGCCACCTGTGCAACCATCCCTGATCCAATCGCAGCCGCACAGTCGCCGACACAAATTCACAAAGTCAACATTCAGCTCATGGGCGAGAGTCTTACCAATACTGGAAAGAGTTCGCAAAGCATGCAACTCTCCACCGCGGTCAGTACGCGGAACCTGACTTTTAAGAATCGCTACCAGTGAGAACCAATTTTATGTGGGGGAACGGACCGAATATGACGAAACGCCAATCACGCTCGCAAGGCTTCGTGCTCATTGCGACTCTGCTCATGCTCTTCTTGCTGTCCGGGATCGCTGTCGGCGTCATGATGCTGACGACGTCCGAGATCCATATCGGCAGCAACGACAAAGAAGGCAACATGGCGTATTACGGCGCCGAGTCGGGCATGGAGAAGCTCACCTCGGATCTGGCGAACTTGTATGGAAACGTGCAGGCGCCCTCCGCCGCGTCCATTCAAGCCCTCGCCAACAACAGCAACGTGCCCGGCAGCGCCATGGTCGGTCAAATGACCTACGCCGAATCCATTACGTTTCCAGTGGATCTCAACGGCAATCCCGCAGCGCCAGCGCCATCGGTGATCAGCTCAGGGCCAAATCAAGGCCTAACCGCGCTCATCCTGCCCATGACGATGAACGTCAATGCCCTGCGTCCCTCGGGCGCGGCCGCGAACATCACCCGGAACGTCGAAGTCGCGCTTATTCCAGTGTTTCAATTCGGTATTTTCTCGGAAAGCAGCATCAGCTTTAACAACGGCGCCAACTTCGGATTCGGCGGACGTATTCACACCAACGGAAATCTCTTCCTGCTGCCGCAAACCGGCGGTACTTCCATGCTCGGCGCGAAAACCACCGTTTACGGCGAAGTCATTCGCGATGTGCTCCAGAACGGTGCCGGCGGGGGCAACTCTTTTACCGGAACTCCTTACCAGGCCAACGCCACTGGCGGCTGCGATGCCGCGATCGCGGTTCCGCGAGCGCCATTCGCCTCGGAAACGAATTGCGTGAACCTGCCTACAAGCAGCGCGAGCTGGAGCGGCGGTATACCTCCGTCCGGAGCCGCGAACGCTTCCTGGATTAACACCTCCACCGTAAGTTTTAACGGTTTTATCGGCAACAACCGGTCGACAGGCGTTCAGAAGCTCACACTGCCCTTCACCAAGGGCGGCGGACTTCCCCAGGACATTATTCGCCGGCCCTATGTCGGCGAAGCCGCGAGTTCTGCCACTGGACAGTCGCGCTTGTTCAATAAAGCGAACATCCGCATCATTCTGGCGGATACGCTTCAGGCTCTTCACTCCGACGGAAGCGCAGTTGCGAACGGGGATGGCCAGGACGTTCTGCTGACTTCCACGGCTGGAAACGTGCCAGTGTTTGGTGGGGATGCCGTAGCCTATGCCACGCCCGGCGCCACAGATCCCGCGTGGCAAAGTCCGCTGCCCCTCGCCGCCAACACGGCGTTTCCGCTGGTCACCGGCTATCTTCGCGTTGAGATAAAGAACTCATCCGATGTATGGACCGGCGTCACCAACCAATGGCTGGCTCTGGGCATCGGCCGCAGCGCCAGCGCACTCAACACAGGGAACCCAACCGCGAGAACCGGAACGACGGATCCTGGCGCGATCCTGGTTTTCCAGGAGCTCGCTTCCACCAGCGGTGGCCTACCGATCGCTGGGCGCACTGCTAAAAACATCGGAACAAACTGGTATCCAATCAACTTCTTCGACCCTCGCGAAGGCCTGGTTCGAGACGCGAATGTCGCCAACAGCAATTGCACCGTTAACGGAATACTGAACGCCGTCGAATTGGATATGGCCAATCTCAAAGCATGGATGGCCACGGCGACAGGTCAAACCATCGAATACACCGAGCAGAACGGCTACGTGCTGTATTTCTCGGACCGCCGTGGCATGCGTCCAACACCACGTTCGAATGCGGCTTATGATGGCCCCTTCGCCACCGCTGGCGTTCTGAACGGCGAATATGGCTTTGAAGATACTGTAAACGGGGCGACCTCGGTAACCGGCGCTCCGAACGGGGTTGACGGCGGCGTGCCTGAAATGGGCGAAGACGCGAACGGCAACGGCGTGCTCGATACCTACGGCGCAGCCAACGTCGGCAACGGATTTCGCGTGGCAACAACGGCTCCGAATTTCCCGTACGCGACGGTCGACTGCCTCAATCAAGGCCGCCAAAACTGGGTCAGCGGCGCGCGCCACGTGTTGCGACTGATCGACGGAAGCGTCGGCAACTTGCCGCTTTCTCCAAATAGGGGCGGTCTGACTGTGGCTTCGGAAAATCCCGTCTACATTCAAGGCGACTATAACGCGAGTGCGGCGCAGGGCTTTACCGACGCGCCGCTGGTTCACTCGCCGGCAGCCGTTATCGCTGATGCCGTTACGCTGCTTTCCAACAGCTGGAACGACGTCAACGACATGACGCATCCCACAGATGCGTTCTCGCGCCTCGGTTCCAACACCTGGTACCGCCTGGCGGTTGCCAGCGGTAAGACTCCGAACTTCAACAATAGCGGTGCAGCCAACGACATCACGTGGGGAACCGACGGCGGTGTCCACAATTTCCTGCGCTACATCGAAGCCTGGGACTCACCCACTGGTGCCAGCTCGACCCTTGCTTACCAGGGTTCGTTGGTGAGCCTCTACTATTCCAACTACGCCACCGGAACCTACAAGTTCGGAGCGTCCGGCATTTACAACGCTCCCAACCGACAATACAGCTTCGACCAGCTCTTCCTGCAACCGGCCAACTTGCCCCCCGCAACGCCGATGTTCCAGGACGTCGTGAACCTGAGCTACCGTCAGGACTTTACGCCTAACTAGGCTCAGGTTACTGGTTTCAAAACTGCCCCGGAACCGAAGACGGTTCCGGGGTTTTTGTTTGCGATGCAGGCTCCGGCGGTTTTACCCTGATGCATCAACATTCTCTGTCAGCTAGAATCATCCGGCATCTGATCTTGGGAAACCTTCACCCGCTGGAGATACCACTCCTTATGATTCGCACACTCTTCTGGGACATCGGCGGCGTACTGCTCACCAACGCGTGGGACCGCTCGCAGCGCGATGCGGCGATGGCGAAATTTCAACTGGATCCGATTGAGTTCCAGGATCGCCACGAGATGGTCGTCTCGTCCTTCGAGCGGGGCAAGATTTCTCTCGACGAGTATCTCGATCGCACCGTCTTCTATCGCGCGCGCTCGTTCACAAAGGACGCCCTCAAAATGTACATGTATTCCCTGTCGCAGCCTCTGCCAGGGACATTGGACTTGGCGCGCCGTCTGGCGGCTTCGGGAAAATACTTGATGGCAACGATCAACAACGAATCGCGCGAGGTGAATCTCTATCGCATCGAGACCTACAACTTGCGGGAGATTTTTTCGTTCTTCGTCAGCTCCTGTTACGTGGGATTGCGCAAGCCAGAGAAAGATATCTATCGCATGGCGCTGGAGATCTCCCAGCGCAAGCCCGAGGAATGCGTGTTCCTGGACGACCGGTCGCTAAATCTGGAGTGCGCCCTGCACCTCGGCATGCGCACAATCCAGGTACAAAACGCCGCGCAGGTAGGCGAAGAATTAGCGAATCTTGGAGTGATAATTTAGGGCGATGGAGGCACGGACCCGTTCGCTTCGCTCAGGGCTAAGATCCCCCGCCCGCGCAGTAGCAAAACTGGTTTCAGATCTGCAAGTTCTTGCACAATATGTGCAATCTGTTTCACAAACTCCTTACGGTGTCGGACAGAAAAAGTGAAACCCTTTGCAGCTTTTTCTGGGTCCCGCATGGGCCCGTGCCTCCATCAGACTCTAGTTTGAGTCCGGGCGGCGCTTCAGGGTCGGGCGGTCGTCGTCGGTGGGCTGGCCGGTCTTGTCTTTGTCCTTGTCCTTCGAGTTGGTGCGGCGCAAGGTCGGTTTCCCGCTGTCTTTGTCGTCCGTCAGCTTGCGGCGGTTTTCCAGCGAAGCGAGGCGAGACTTAACGTCGTCAAATTCCGAAGTTGTAACCGTGTATTGAGCCCGCGCCGGAAGAATCTTGGCGATTTCTTCCTGCGACTTTTCGATGCGATCGGGAGTCTGCGGGTGCGTCGAGAAGGCCTTCGATAGCGTTCCGGGCTTTTTCTTTTCCTTGGCCTGCAACTTTTCAAAGAAGCTGAGGAAAGCCTGCGGATCATATCCGCTCTTATACATGTATTGAACGCCAAGGTAGTCGGCTTCCGCCTCAAAGCTGCGCGAGAAGCTGAGGAAGGTCATGGGCAGCGCCAGACTTGCCGCCGACTGAAGTCCGTAGCCCAATCCGCCGCCAATGAAAATCAACGGAATGCTGCCGATCTGGAGCCATTGCCCGCGCGTCATTTCCCGCGCAGCATGCCGCGCCGCCACGTGCGCGATCTCATGCGCCATCACACCCGCCAGTTCGGCTTCCTCGTCAGCGGCCAGAATCAGCCCTGAATTCACGTAGAAGAAGCCGCCGGGCAGCGCAAACGCGTTCACTTCGTCCGAATCCACGACTTTGATCGTGAACGGCACTTTGGCATCGGAATTACGTACCAAATTCTGGCCCAGCCGGTTCACATACTCGTTCACGACCGGATCTTGCACGAGTTTGACGGTCGCTTCGATTTGCTGGGAATACTGCTTGCCCATGCGGATCTCGCTCTCGAGCGAATACCAGTTGCCCAAGCCGCGCTTGCCCATGTCGCGGTTGCCGATGGCTTCCACGTCGTCGCGGCTTCCCTCTTTTACATCAACATGTTCTTTTTGCGGAACGACATCGGGAAGAGCCTGCGGCTTGTCGTCATCCGCGCTCTTGGCGTCGGCAGCCTTGGCATCGGAGGACTTAGCGTCGGCTGGCTTGGCATCGGTTGCCTTGTCCGGGCTGGCCTTGTCCGCGCTGGTTTTGTCCGAGCTTTGCTTGTCGGTTGTGGCGGACTTATCGGTCGCTGCGGGCGTGTTTTGCGCGTCCGCCGGCTTGCTATCTTGAGCCACGGCCAGGGTTCCGACCGCCAGCACGAACAAAGACACCCAAATTGGTAACGCAAGGCGAGATTTCATGATCCGATTCCCCCGATCCTCGTAGCTCCAGTATACGCCGCTGTTAAACGGAGTATTCCCAGGAGCTCTTTCTACTTGATTGGACGCTAAAACTACCGGTCGGGTTATCCGAGAGGACGAAATGGAGGCGCGGGCGTCCTCGCCCGTGCAACGGGAAAGCTAGAAAAGCCAGGAAAGATGGCGCTGCATTGAGCGCGGGCGGGGTTCGTAGCCTGCCCTGAGCGAAGCGAATGGGCCCGCGCCTCCATCGACGATTACGATTCTAGTCGTAATATTCCAGGCCCAAGTGCGTAATCAGCTCGGCGCCCCTGAGGTGGCGCAGGGTGTTCTTCAGCTTCATGAGCTGAATAAACAGGTCATGCTCTGGATACAGCCCGGGAGCGGTCATGGGCGACTTGAAGTAGAAGCTTAGCCACTCCTGGATGCCCAGGCCCTGGAGCTGTGTGCAGCGCTTGGCGAGGTCCAGGAACAAGATCAGGTCGAGCACGATCGGGGCTGCCAGAATCGAATCCCGGCACAGGAAATCTACCTTGATCTGCATGGGATAGCCCAGCCATCCGAAGATATCGATGTTGTCCCAACCCTCTTTGTTATCACCGCGTGGCGGATAATAGTTAATCGTTACCTTGTGGTAAATATCCTTGTAAAGGGTCGGGTAGAGCTTGGGCTGGAGAATATGCTCCAGCACGCTTAACTTGGACTCTTCCTTGGTCTTGAACGACCCGGGATCGTTCAGAACTTCCCCGTCGCGATTGCCGAGGATGTTCGTCGAATACCATCCACTGACGCCCAAGAGCCGAGCCTTAAAGCCGGGCGCAAGAATGGTCTTCATCAGCGTCTGGCCGGTCTTGAAGTCCTTACCGCAGATGGGGGCGTTGTTATCGCGCGAAAGCTGGTGCATGACCGGCAGGTCGACCGTCAAATTCGGAGCGCCGTTGGCGAAAGGCACTCCTTCCATGAGCGCCGCGTAGGCGTAAATCATCGATGGCGCGATGTTCTTGTCGCTCTTGCGCAGACCTTCCTCGAACGCTTCGACGGAAGCGTGAACCTTGGAGGGCTTGAGGAATATCTCCGTCGACCCGCACCAGATCATGACCAGCCGCTTGGCCCCCGACCTCTTCTTAAATTGGCGGATGTCCTCGCGCAGCTGCTCCGCCAGGTCCATCTTGTTCTTGCCCTTCTTGACGTTCGGGCCGTTCAGCTTCTTGACGTAGAAAGGGTCGAAAACAGCCTTCTGCGGCTTGATCTTGGAAAGAAACGGCCGAATCTTATTGAGCAGATTCTGATCAAGAACCCCGGCCTTGCTGGCGGCGGTATACATGTCATCTTCGAAAAGATCCCAGCCGGTAAAAACCAGGTCATTCAGTCCCGCCAGCGACACAAAATCGCTGATTTTCGGCGAGGTACCATCCGTCCGCTTACCGACGCGGATCGTGCCCATCTGCGTCAGCGAGCCGATGGGATCGGCAAAACCCTTGCGAATGGCCTCGACGCCCGCGACGAACGTGGTCGCAACCGCGCCCATGCCCACGATCATGACGCCCAGCTTGCCGGTTGCGGGCTGGATACTGTTGCCGGTGGTGGAAGAGTTCACGACTTCAGCGAGAGTCTGGTGTGGCTTGCGGGATGCTGCGGAGGATTTGGTGCGAGTGGCCATAGAGTGTCGGCTTCCTTAGCTTGCGTCAAATAGATTTAGGCAAACGGAGATTCTCTCGTATCCGCGTAGCGAAAGCAACCGGCGGAGAGTCCAACAGCGCGTTCTGTGCGGCCAACGACAACGAAACGGCAGCGAATGGTAATGGCGATCTTCTGCTATTTCGCGTCCAGGTCCACACTCTTGAGGGGAACATCCCAATGCGCGATCAGGATCTCAAAGCGGCGCTGCTCCTCGCGCGCATAGGTTTCCTGGTCGGGAAAGAGCTGCTTCTTGATCGGCTCTTCATCGAAAGGCTCATTCGCAGCGGCGGAGTTCTTGAACACGATGGTGACGCGATAGTCCCAGCGCCCGTCTTCCGTCGAGTGATAGCGCGGCGAATCCATCGAAACCTTCAGCATGCGCCCTAGCTCGACTTGCTTCTTGAGCAGTGGATAGTGATTCTTCTTGAATAGGCGCAGGAACTCGTCGGCCGATCCCCATTTGGCTTTGTAGTAATACTCGACGATGAAAGGTTTGTCGGAAGGGGTTTGCGCGGCCGATGGTATCGCCGCTAAGCCAACGCTTACGAGTAGAGCAGTCAACAAAACAATCCGCGAGATTTTTTTCATTTTAAATTCCCCCTTTTGGCCTTGTCATCCTGAGCGCAGCGAAGGACCCACTTGCTCTCGGCCTTGCCGCACTCTCGCAAGCTTTCTCACTGGGAAGTGTACGGCAAGAAAGCTTGAGAGATTTCACACGCGGTCCACATATCGGGGATCCTTCGCTTCGCTCAGGATGACAATTCGAAAATATTCCTGGAGACTACTGCGCGATGCGTATGCGATGCTGCCAGTGGGAATACACAAAATACGCGATCCCGAGCACAAGGAGGACGCCGATTACAGCGTCAAACTTGTGGAAATACGGCCCCAAGCCGCGCCAGTTCTCGCCCAACTTCATCCCCAGATAGGCCAGGCCAAAACACCACGGCCAGGAGCCCAAAAACGTATACAGGTGAAACTTGCCCCGCGGCATGCGCGCAATCCCCGCAGGGAGCGCGATGAACGTGCGAATCACCGGCAGCAAGCGTCCAACAAACACCGCGGCCTGCCCCCACCGGTGGAAGAAGCCGTCGGCCCAATCGAGTTCGCGGCGGCCCATCAGGATATACGAACCAAACCGCTCCACCAGCGGACGCCCGCCATAGAAGCCAATCTCATAGGCGACCAGCGAACCCAGATTGCAGCCAATCGCTCCGGCCGTCGCCACCCAGAACAAACTCATTTTGCCGTCGAACACCAAATACCCGGCGAACGGCATGATCAGTTCCGAGGGCAAGGGCACGCACGCCGACTCAATCGCCATGAGCAAAGAGATTCCGCCGTAACCCGTGACAGCGATCACGGACTTGATGAACACAAAAAGAAGAGCGAGTATTTTTTCGGTCATGTCAGGAAGTTTACGATGGAGGCGCGGGCCCGTTCGCTCCGCTCAGGGCAGGCTAAGGGCCTCGCTCGCGCAGTAGTGATCCTACTCATTCTGCGTAAACGTATAACCCGGCAGGGCGCACCCGTCGCCGTTCTTCGCCACTTTGACCTTGGTGGTGGGCGCATCCGGAGCATTCAACTCCGCCGGACGCATCACGGCAAACTGCGCAAACACTTCGTTAAAGACGCGGGTTACGAGGTAGTTCTGCCCATCCTCGTCGCGGCGCCAAACCTGTCCCAAGCGAATCGTTTTTACGGCCATAGATAAGTTTAGGTTACGGGTGCGCCAGCAGGCCCGTCAATGTCGAGCGGGGCACGGAGGTGTCATTTGGTAGGATGGCCCTCTCCCCCGTAAAAAACGATGGAGGCACGGGCGTCCTCGCCCGTGCTCAACGAAGCAAGGAGCGCAGGACATGGTCGGCACAAAGACGGTTCGCACAAAGATAGTTCGCACAAAGTCGGTCCGAGCGAAGGCCGCGAAAAAGGCCGCTAAGAAACCCGCGAAAAAGTCGAAGGCCGAGAAGCCGCCAGCCAGAGGCTCAGTCAAGACGGCTGCAACAAAGGGCTACAACCCGCTCGCACCAGCCCGGGTAGCCGATATCCTGAAGCGCCTCGATGGCCTCTATCCCAACGTAGTCTGCGCTTTGCACCACAAGAGCGCCTGGGAGCTGGTCGTTGCCACAATTCTCTCAGCGCAATGCACCGACGTCCGCGTGAACATGGTCACGCCGGGCCTCTTCGCGAAATACCCAACGCCACAGGCCTTCGCTGCCATCGAACCCGAAGAGCTTGAGCCGGATATCCGGTCCACTGGTTTTTTCCGCAACAAATCCAAATCCGTAGTGGGCGCGGCCCGCAAGCTGATTTCCGATTTCGGCGGCGTGGTTCCCGACGACATGGACAAGCTCCTCACCCTTCCCGGAGTCGCTCGCAAGACCGCGAACGTTGTTCTGGGGAGCTGGTTCGGCAAAGCCGTCGGCGTGGTGGTGGATACGCACGTGCACCGAATTTCGCGCCGGCTGGAGCTGACCACCAACGACGATCCCGGCAAGATCGAGCAGGACTTGATGAGAGTGATTCCGCAGACGAAATGGATTTTGTTCTCGCATCAGATCATCCACCACGGGCGCAGCCTGTGCATCGCGCGCAAGCCGAAGTGCGTGGAGTGCTCGCTGGAGAGTCTGTGCCACGCTGGGGATAAGACCTGGTCGACGGTGGAGATGCACGAGGGTGCGGAGTAGGGCACCAGTTGAACTCTTGACCGAGGCGAGAGCGGATTCCTCACTTCGTTCGGAATGACAACGTTGAGGTTATCGGCTCATCCCGTCCCACCCCGTCTCACCACGGTTCATCCCGTCGATAAATACCCTATAATTTGTCATTCCGAACGAAGTGAGGAATCTGCTCTGGGCCTGTCATTGGCTTACCCCACTCGGCAGCCAGGTCGGCCCACGAAGGATTGCTGGCCTCAATCCGCGCGACCTTCTTCTCCCGCCTCCACGCTTTGATCTCAGTCTCACGTGCGATGGCGTTGTTTACGTATTGGAATGATTCGTAATAAACCAAGCGGTTAATGTGGTACCGTGCGGAAAACCCCTCGCCATCCCCCGCCTTGTGTTGCAGCACGCGCTCCATGAGGAATCCTGTGACTCCGGTGTAGAGCACTCGGCCGGCACTGGCCATGATGTAGACGTAGTATCGCTTTTCCCTGCGCAAGAGCAGATTCCTCCCTTCGGTCGGAATGACAAGTTGGAGAGTATTGCCGAGTTGGCAGAACGGATAGTCCACGAAAGGCTACCGTCCCAACACTTTGATTTCTAAAGATTGTCATTCCGAGCGAAGCGAGGAATCTGCTCTTCGTCCCCGCCACCTCTCAAACGCGGCCCCGGCCTGCTAAACTTTCCTTTCATACTCCCCATGAGGATCCGATGCGCCACCTCCCACTTGTTATGGTTTTGTCTATGACCACCCTCGCCATTTCCCAGACTCTGCCCGCCCCGCAGGTCGTCACCGACCCCAAGCTCATCATGGGCAAGAACAACCTCAACGTCGGCAAGCTCTCCATCGAGAAGCTTTATATGACGCGGCAAATTGGCGGCAGCTCGTGGTCGCCGGACGGCAAGACGGTCGCCTTTATTTCCAACATCAGCGGACGCAATAATCTGTGGACCGTGCCTGCCACGGGCGGCTGGCCCACGCAGCTCACGGTCAGCGACCACCGCCAATCCAGTCCCGCGTGGTCGCCGGACGGCAAGTGGATCGCCTACATCTCCGATTACGATGGTGACGAAATGTGGGACGTTTTCATCGTCTCCGCCGCGACGGGCGAAGTCTTCAATCTGACCAATACACGCGAAATTGCGGAGATCGCGCCGCAATGGTCGCCCGACGGAAAGAAGCTGGCGTGGGAAGTGAAGCCGAAGACGTCGTCGACCTGGGAGATTGATGTTTTCGACATGACCTACCGCAAGATCAGCCACCTAACCACGGGCACGCCTCCCGAGCTGAGCAATGGCGGATTTGTGTGGTCGCATGACGGCAAGCAGATCGCATACTCGCAACACCACGCCGCTGGGAAAG
>Ga0209068_10001616_pt1 | contig 11190 bp, 8 predicted proteins | sample ColStrG_CSR_2012_FD_187200 | JGI IMG/M metagenome (GOLD analysis project Ga0209068, IMG submission 187200) | Freshwater sediment microbial communities in response to fracking from Pennsylvania, USA - Cold Stream Run_MetaG_CSR_2012 (SPAdes)... | ecosystem: Environmental > Aquatic > Freshwater >...
CCGCCCCGCTGCTACAACGAAGTTTGGCCCTCCTTTCAACATCGGGTCACCTGCCGCCGAGCGCGGCCGGACAACGCGGAGGCTTTTCATGCGTCAAGACAGGTTCCGGAAAGCTCTCGCATTCGTACTGTTCCAGGCGATTGGTCTACTCGGTGTCCTGCCGCTCTACGCACAAGACGGCTCCTCCGGCGCCATCCGCGGTCGGGTCGAAGACACTTCCGGGGCGCGCATCGTCGGCGCGCAGGTGCTCGCAAGCAACGACGAAAACGGCATCGTCCGGCGCACCATCACCGACGGCACCGGCATTTTCGTCGCCCAATTGCTGCCTCCGGGTGTCTACACCGTGCGCGTAAGCTCCAACGGGATGCAGACCGAGTTGCAGGAAGCCGTCCGCGTCGATCTCGGGGCCGCGACGAACATCCTGGTCCGGCTGCAAGTCGCTGGCGCTAAGGAATCCGTGACCGTGATGGGAGAAACCCGCCCGGTCGAAAACCAGTCGAACGGTGTCTCTAATCTCATCGACTCCCGCGCCATCAGCGAACTTCCCCTGAATGGCCGCCGCTTCACTGACCTCGCCCTGCTCACACCTGGCGTAACCCAGGATCCCCGCGGCCTCACTTCCGGCTCCAACGGAGACCTTTCCTCGGGAGGCGTGCGCGGCTTCCAGACCAGCTTCCTCGTCGACGGCGGCGACAACAACAACGCCTTCTTCGCGCAGGCTCGGGGACGCTACCGGGCTCCCTACCAGTTCAGCAACGAGGTGGTTGACGAATTCCGCGTTGCATCCAGCGGCTACAGCGCCGAACACGGCCGCGGCGGAGGCGCCGTCATCAACATCGTCACGAAATCCGGTGGCAATCAAATCCACGGTAGCGCTTTCTACTTCCTTCGAGACAGCGCCTTCAACGCGCAAACTCCACTCCTGAATTCGCAACCCGCAGACCGCCAGCATCAATTCGGAGTCACCCTCGGCGGCCCCCTGAAGCACAACCGCATCTTCCTTTTCGCGGGCTACGATCAGCACATCTTCCACGTCCCCACCGCAGTGCGCTTCGACAACGGCGCAGCCATCTATGTTCCACAAAAAGGTCAAGAGCCTCTCTTCCACGGCGACTACGAAGCCAGCGATCAAGCGCTCGTCTTCGCGCAGGCCGCCCAGCTTTCGACGCAAGCCGGAGACTTCCCTTCGTCTTTGCTCGGTAACACGGGCTTCGCCAAAGCCGAATTTATTTTGAACGCGCGCAACCACCTCACCGCCAGTCTCAATACCTCGCAATATTCTGGCAGCAACAATGTCTTCATCGATCCCGCCAGCCCAATCACCTTCTTCGGAATCAGCGACAACGGCCAGGAGAGGGTCACCACAGAAACAGCCGCTCTTTCCCTCAACAGCGCGCTCACTAATCGCCTCACGAATAGCGTGCGTGTGCAAGCGTCGCGAGACCTGCAAAGATCCGTGACCAACTCCACCGACCCGCTCACCCGGATTCCGACAGTTTTCGAAGGCTTCGGACGCTCTTCGATTCTCCCCCGCCGCACCAGCGAAAATCGCCTTCACCTTTCTGAAACACTGCACCTCGAAAAAACCAGACACTCACTCAAATTCGGCGGCGACACCCTGCTCACCCGCATCGACAACTTCTTCCCGTCCCTTTCCGGCGGCGAGTACATCTTCGACAAAATCAAAGTCGACCCGTTCACATTTGTTCCTCAGGAAGGCGGTCTCGAGCTGACTCCCTTCCGCGCCTACGCTCACAGCGTGCCCAAGTACTACATCCAGAACTTCGGCTCACCCTATACTCACCCTGACACCAACGAGTACTCCGCGTTCGCGCAGGACACGATCCGCCTGCGTGAGAACCTCAACATAACCTTAGGCGTCCGCTACGATCTGCAAACCTTCAGCGAAACTGGACACACGTCCACCCCTCTCTATCCCCAGTCCGGACGCGTTCCCCGCGCCACCAACAATTTCGCCCCCCGCTTCGGATTTGCCTGGTCATTGGGCGACCGCCACCCTACCGTCGTCCGCGGTGGATTCGGCGTCTTCTACAGCCGCATCCCGCAAATCTACGAATCGGCACTCGCCACCAACAACGGCTCTAACCAGCTGAACCTGATCCTCAACAACTCCAACAGTGTCGACCGCCAGGTTTTCCCCACTTATCCGAATCCCCTCGTCCCTTGCTCGCCGTCCGCAACTACATGCCTGCCTCCCCCTGCTCTTCTCAGCCAACTCTCCGCCGACGTATCCGCTTTCGCGCCCAACTATCAGACTCCCCAGGTGCAGCAGTCCAGCCTCAGCATCGAGAAGGAAGTCGGCGCCAAAATTGTCGCGGAAGTCTCATTCCTGCATACACATGGCGTGCATATGATCCGCGCTCGCGACGTCAACTTACCCCCTCCCGTCAACGTCCAATACCCGGTTTTCGACGCCAATGGAGTCAATCTGCTGGGCTACTATCCGGTGCAAACGTTCTCAACCTGGCAGCTCACGCAGTCTCTGACCTGCCCCTTCCCGCCCTGCATCAACCCGCTGGCGAGGCCAATTCCGCAACTCAACGCCATCAACATATTTGAGACTCACGCCTCCAGCCAGTACAATGGTTTGACGGTCTCGCTCCAGCGCCGATTGAGGGATGGCCTGTACTTTCGCATGGGATACACTTGGGCCCACGCGATCGATGATGGACAAGATGCGCTCGTCGCCGGTCGGCCGGTTACCGTGCAGAATTCCTTTGGCACGAGTGCGGAGAAAGCCTCCAGCGTCACCGACCAGCGCCATCGGTTTGTTGTTTCGGTCATTACAGAACCCAACCCTATGCCAGCCAGTCAGCCAATCCTCGCGAACTTGTTCAACCATTGGAAACTGGCCAGCGTCGTCACTGTGGGCAGCGGAAGGCCCTACGAGGCAAAGGTGACGGGAGATCCGAATGGGGATGGGAATAACTTGAACGACCGGCTGCCGGGTCAGGGGAGAAACGCATTGGTTGGACCATCATACAGTACGACCGATGCCCGCTTTAGCCGCAATTTCCGCATTAGCAACAAGTTGCACCTGGAACTTCTTGTAGAATCTTTCAACTTGCTGAATCACACGAATAAGCGGCTCACCATCACCGAAGACGGCTTCCAGACTGGCGCCGCGCAGTTCGTTCCGTTCTCGCAACGCTCGGGAACCACGTATTATCCAGGCCAATACCGTCGCAGCACGAACTTCACTGCCGCGACTAGCGCGTATGCTCCGAGGCAAATGGAAGTCGCCATGCGGCTTAAATTTTAAAAAGGGTGCCGAAAGTTCGGTACGGTTGCGCAAATGTGCAACCAGTAAGATAAACATTTGTTAATTTTTCTTGACTTGCAACAAATGATTTGAAATAAGTTTGAAGGGTCCTAGCAGGACGAGTTTGGGGGTGTATCGGATTTGGCGGAAGTACGATTGCAGGAAGGTGAGTCTCTCGAGAATGCCTTGCGGCGCTTCAAGCGCAAAGTACAACAGGAAGACATCATCAAGGAAGTGAAACGTCACTCCTACTACCTCAAGCCAGGCGAGAAGAAACGCGTGAAGGAAGCGTTAGCTCGCAAACGGAGCCGTAAAAAGGCTCGCAAAGAACAGGACTAGGCAAGGAGGGCCGTCACCGCGGGGTGACGGCCCAAGTTGTTAGGGAACCGGGGTTTCGATTCCTTTCGTTGCACGGCGGCCGCTCCGGTCGCGATCTTCCCACCTACGCAACGGTTTTTCATACTGGACTTATCCATACTGAGCAAGGTTCCGAGTGTGGCGGGCCTGACACGACGACGATTCCCGCAAGTTGGGAATGTACGGGGGCCTGCACCTACCCACGTTTTGCCAAGAGTTGTTCGCTTGCCCGTGGGAGGACATCTCCCCTTAAAAGGAGCTACTCTCGATGGAATTCCAGGACAAAGGGTTGACCTGTATCGATTGTGGGAAAGAGTTTATCTTCACAGCTGGAGAGCAGCTTTTTTTCCACGACAAGCAGTTCAAGAACGAGCCGAAACGTTGCAAGTTTTGTAAGGCGAAACGCACTGCTACCTTCGGCCCCACCGGACCGGGCGCTGCTCCGGTCTACAACAAAGTCGAAACCCGCACCATCTGTTCACACTGTAACAGGGAGACCACGGTGCCATTCCGTCCAAGTCAAGGCAGGCCGGTTTTGTGCCGCGAGTGCTTCCAGCAGAGCAGGGTAGCGGCGCCAGCCTAGACTCAACGCAAGATCGCTGGCCACCCAAGCCCTCCCTCATTGCGCTACCATACTCAGGGATGCCCAGCTTTTACATTGAGAATTTTGGCTGCCGCGCCAGCCAAGCCGATGGAGCCGCCCTCCACGGCCAACTGGCGGCCCGGGGATTGAGCCCTGCCCCGTCGGCCACGGCCGATTACATCGTCCTGAACACGTGCACGGTCACCGCTGCCGCCGATCAGGAGGCTCGTGCAGCTTTGCGACGCGTGCATCGCAAAAATCCCGCCGCGAAGATCCTGGTCACTGGCTGCTATGCACAGCGTGCCCCAGAGGAAGTCGCTGCCCTACCCGGCGTCACCTGGGTCGCGGGCAATTCGCACAAACATGCCGTTGCAGAAATCTTGTTTTCCTCTTGCACTCCACCGACACAGACACAACTCATCCCGCTGGAAGCTTTACACCGCCCTGCGGCCGTCCATGTCGGAGATATCTTCGCCCACACCGAACTCCTTGCCGCTCCGGTATTCGGTCCCGGCGACGACCGCACGCGTCCCATTCTCAAAGTGCAGGATGGCTGCGACAATCGCTGCTCGTTTTGCGTCATCCCCTCCGTCCGTGGCCAAAGCCGCTCCCGCAAACTCGCGGATGTCGTGGCCGACATCAATGCCCTAGCGGCAGAGGGCTATCGCGAAGTCGTGCTTTCCGGCATCAACCTCGGCCGATGGGGCCGCGACTTCGACTCTGCTTCCACATTTGAAACGTTGATTGAAGCGATTCTGGAACAAACGCATCTCCAGAAACTGCGCATCAGTTCCGTCGAACCTATGGACTGGAGCAGGAGACTCATCGACATCGTCAGTTCCTCGCCACGCATCGCCAAGCACGCGCATGTGCCCATGCAATCCGGCAGCGATACCGTCTTGCGCCGTATGCATCGCAAATACCGCCCTTGGCACTATCGCGAAAAAATTAAAACGATTCGCGCCGCCATGCCCACCGCCGCCATTGGCGCGGATGTAATGATCGGCTTCCCCGGTGAAACCGACACTGAATTCGACGAAACCCGGAGCATGATCGAAGAATTGCCTTTCACATATCTCCACCTGTTCCCGTATTCAGCGCGACCTGGAACCCCAGCCGCAACTTCGCCGAATCAGGTTCCCGCCCATATCGTCAACCAACGAATGACCGCATTGCGTGAACTCATTGCGCAAAAGAAACTCGCCTTCGCCCGCTCCTTCGTCGGCCAAACGCTGCCCGCAATAACCTTACGATCCTCGGGAAGCGACGATTCGAACGCGATCACCGACAATTATCTGAAGGTACGCGTGGCCGGAAAGCATGAGCCAAACCACTGGATTGAGGTCGAAATCACAAGCGAAAGCGACGGCATACTCGTAGGCACAAGCACCCACGTGGCCACAGGCGCCACGCCTGTGCACGCTCTGAACATGTTCCCACCCAGCCGACCGCTCCGCAACCCGCCTTAAACCGCCCACATGCTATACTTTAGAAGCATTTCAGAGCTCTACGGAGGCTAGTATCGATAAGCGTTTTATCCGCACGAACGACCGCATCCGCGTGCGTGAAGTCCGCGTGATTGACGATGAAGGCAACCAGTTGGGCATCATGACGCCCTACGATGCCATCAAGAAGGCGAAGGAAAAGAACCTCGATTTGGTGGAAGTTTCGCCATCCGCGGTACCGCCCGTTTGCCGCATCATGGACTTCGGTAAGTACATTTACCAGCAGGAAAAGCGTGAGCGCGAAGCCAAGAAGAACCAGAAAGTTATCGTAGTCAAGGAAGTAAAGTTCCGCATTAATGTGGACGACCACGACTACGACACCAAGAAGAACCACGTGCTCCGATTCCTCGAAGAAGGCGACAAGGTAAAAGCCACCATCTTCTTCCGAGGCCGCGAAATGACGCGGCAGATGCTGGGCGCAAAGATTTTAGAACGGCTGATTAAAGATGTTGGCGATCACGGCATCGTGGAATTCCGGCCTCGGCAGGAAGGCAACACGCTGCACTTGATCATGGCGCCGAAGAAAGTCGACAAGCCAGCCGGAGAAAAGAAGCCGAAGCAGCCAAAACCGCCGCAATCACAGCAGCCGCCGGATTCACCTCCAGCCGCTGCCGCGAATCCCGGCAGCCCAAGCTAGATATCCCGTTCAGCTACACCGTGTTGGCCGCCGCCTTCCCGGGAAGGCGAAGCGAGAATTTTGTTGTTTGCAGTTGTTCGTGTTTTCCGAATCAATCAGTTTTCAGAGGACGTATGCCAAAGCTCAAAACACACAAGGGCGCTTCCAAGCGCTTCAAGAAAACGGGGACTGGAAAAGTAAAGCGTTCCAGCTCGTTCCTGCGCCACATTCTGACTTCGAAGAAGACGAAGCGGAAGCGGCATTTGCGCGGCACCAGCTTGGTCAGTGAGGCCGATACACCCAAAATCAAACGGATGATTCCCTACTAAGGAATGAACCGTGGCGCGGCCGCAAGCGCGGCCGTGCCGACAGCGCCGCCGCAATCCGCAGCGCGGGCGTGTGAAGAGGCTTTTCCGATCCACTTGGACCGGAATCCTTACCTCCAGCCGCCACAATCAGGCCGTCTCGTAAAAGACAGCCATCTAAAAGGAGAACAGCAATGCCTCGTGTAAAACGCGGAACCAAACGCCGCGCCCGTCGTAAGAAAATTCTCAAACGCGCCAGTGGATATTTCCTTACTAAATCCAAGCTCTACCGCGCGGCACAACAAGCCGTCGAGCGCGGTCTCATGTACGCCTTCACCGGGCGCAAGCAGAAGAAGCGCCAGTTCCGCTCCCTCTGGATCGTCCGCATCGGCGCCGCCACGCGTCCGCACGGCCTAAGCTACAGCCAGTTTGTGAGCGGCCTGAAGCTCGCCGGCATCGACCTGGATCGCAAGATCCTCGCTGATTTGGCAGTAAAAGATTCAGCAGGCTTCGCGCACCTGGTCGAACAAGCGAAGACAGCCAACGCCGCCCACAAAGCGGAAGTGGCCAAGAAGAAACCAGCGTCCACCAAGCCAGCGCCCAAGAAAACTGCGTAAGGGTTTAAGGTCAATCGGGTGCCCCGTCCTTCTTTCGCGGACTTTGCGAAAGAGGGCGGGGATTTCAGTCCCGGGTTTGAGGCTTTCCCTCATGCCTACTTTCAATTTGTCATTCGAGCGTAGTGAGGAATCTGCTCTTCGGGACGCTGCTGGACTGATCGTGAAAGAGCGGCGCTTCAGCGCCGCGTTAGCGTTCTAAAATGTGCTGGGCTTCAGCCCCTGAGGGCAGGAAACCCGGTGCCAAGAATACTCCATGTACACCGTCCCCCAACTCACGGACTTCTCGGCCCCGGCCCTAGCCACAGAAAAAAAGCGCCTGACCGATGCCTTGGAAGCCGAGGCCGCCACCGTCAAGGACGAAGCCGCGCAAAAGCTTTTCCGCGACCGCTGGATGGCCCGCAAGAACGGCATCCTCACCCAGGTTAACGACCTCTGGCTCAAGGCCTCACCCAAGGAGGCCAAGCGCGATGTCGGCGCACTGGTTAACGAAATCAAGACGCACGTCGAAGCGACGGTCGACGCCACGAGCACGAAACTCTCGCAGCAGCCAACCGCCTCCGACCGCCTCGACATCACCCTCCCCGGCATCCGCCGCCAAGTCGGCGCCGAGCATCCCGTCCTCCGCACCATGAACGACGTGATCTCCGTCTTCCGAGCGATGGGATACTCCGTCGCCGAAGGCCCTGAAGTCGAAACCGATTACTACAATTTCGAAGCCCTGAATTTTCCCCCGAACCACCCGGCCCGCGACACGCAGGACACGCTCACCATCGCCGATCAGGAATCGAAGCCGCTGCGTGAACGCCTGTTACTGCGCACCCACACCAGCCCAGTTCAGATCCGCACCATGGAGCAGCAGAAGCCTCCGGTCCGCATCATCTGCCCCGGCAAGGTCCACCGCCGCGACACGCCCGATGCAAGCCATTCGCCGGTCTTTCATCAAGTCGAGGGCTTAGCGGTCGATACCAACATCACTTTCAGCGACCTCAAAGGCACGCTCGATCACGCCATGAAAGCGCTCTTTGGCTCGAACGTAAAGACGAGATTCTTTCCGTCGTTCTTCCCCTTCACCGAGCCGAGCGCCGACGTAGCCATCAGCTGCATCATCTGCGGCGGCAAAGGCTGCCGCACCTGCAAGCAAACCGGATGGGTCGAGTTGATGGGCTGCGGCATGGTCGACCCCAGCGTCTTCGACTTCGTGAAAGACAACGGCTACGACTCCACCAAAATCAGCGGTTTCGCATTTGGAATGGGCGTCGAACGCCTGGCCATGATGAAATACGGCATTGACGACATCCAGTTGCTCTTCCAAGGCGACGTGCGCTTCCTGGAGCAGCTCCCGTAGAAATATTTGGGTAAACATTTACGGAAACATTTGGGTACAAACACGGGTTTGTCATTCCGAGCGAAGCGAGGAATCTGCTCTTGGTTGTGTAGTTGCTTTGGGGTGGAGCAGCGCTTTAGCGCTGCAATACAGCTCAAAAAAAATGCGGCTTTAGCCGCTGAGGTAAGGTTCAAGCACCATGAAACTCTCCACTCACTGGCTCCGCGACTTTGTTGATATAAAAGTCGACGACGCTCGTCTCGCCGATGACCTCACCCACGCCGGAATCGCCGTCGAAACAATCGAGGGCACAGGCGACAATACAGTCTTCGAAATGGACATTACCACCAATCGCCCCGACGCCATGAACCACTACGGCGCCGCCCGCGAAGCCTCGGCTCTCTACAATCTCCCGCTCAAGCCAATCGCTCCCAATCTCCCGACAGCCAAGCCTGCAGCCAAGTTCCCCATCGCAATCGAAGAACCCGAACTCTGCCCCCGCTTCACCGCCCGCGTGGTCCGTAACGTACGCATCCGTCCGTCCCGCGCTCCTATCTCTGATCGCTTCCCCGTGCTCGGCTATCGCGAAATCAGCAACGTCGTCGATGCCTCCAACTACGTTCTCTGGGAAATCGGCAAGCCCACGCACGCCTTCGACCTCGATTTGCTCGAAGGCGGCAAAATCATCATCCGCAAAGCCCACGCCGGAGAGACACTCAAAACGCTCGACGGCATCGAACGCAAGCTCACGCCCGACGATCTAGTTGTCGCCGATGCCCGCAAGCCGATCGCTCTCGCCGGCGTGATGGGAGGCTTCGACACCATGATCACCGACAAAACGCGCAACATCCTGATCGAGTCTGCATGGTTCGATCCGGCGACGGTTCGCGCAATGTCTCGCCGCCACGGCCTGCACACCGACGCCTCCCACCGCTTCGAGCGCGGCGCTGACTTTGAATCCACGGTCGTCTCCACCAACCGCGTAGCCGAACTCGTCCTGGCTTCCGGCGACGGCGCGCCGAACGGCGAACTCGAAGGCGACATCGTCGATGTCATCGCCCGGCCCATGCCACGCCCAACCATCACACTGCACATGGCCGAAGTCCAGCGACATCTAGGCAAAGAACTTGCATATGACGAAGCTCGCCGCATCCTGCAACATTTAGGCTTCGGTATGGTTCCCGCGTCAGCGGGCGAAAACGCCGAGCTACCCGTGCGCGTCCCCAGCTGGCGCATGGATGTCTCTCGCGAAATTGATCTAATCGAAGAAATCGCCCGCCAGCACGGCTACAATAAGTTTCCTAACACCCTGCCGCCGTTTTCCGGCTCGGTCACTGAGCTACCAAACGCCCCGAAAGACGCACGCCTACGCAGTTCCTTGTTAGCCCTCGGCTACAACGAAGCCGTCTCGCTTACCTTCATCGCCCCCGACCAAGCCAAAACGTTCTCCAATGCAAATGTCCTGATGGTCGCGAATCCCCTGAGCGACGAAGCCTCCGCGATGCGCACCTCGCTCCTCCCCGGCATGCTCGACATGTTGGCCTGGAACCTCAACCGCGGCTCCGAGAATGTTCGCCTGTTCGAATCCGGGAACATTTTCGAGAAGACCGCTAGTAGCCGCAACGAAAAGAAACGCATCTCCATCGGTGCCACTGGCAGCGCCACCCCGGCCAGCGTGCATGAAAAAACTCGCCCCTATTCCTTCTTCGACATGAAGGGTGACATCGAGACGCTTCTCTCGGCCTTCGCCAGCGCGCCGGTCTACGACGCCAAAACAGCCAGCTACTTCCACCCCGGACGCTCCGCCCGCGCCGTAATGAACGGTCGCGAAGTCGCCCAGTTTGGCCAAATTTCTCCGGACATAGCCGCAACCCGCAAATTCCGCCAAGACGTTTTTGTCGCAGAAATTTATCTCGATAGTCTCTACGCGGACAGCCTGCGCCAACCCCGCTACGCCGCCCCCTCCAAGTTCCCCGCGGTCGATCGCGATTTCTCCTTCGTCTTCGCCGAAGCCACCACCTTTGACCAAATTTCCCGAGCTATCCACGCCCTCGGCATCGAAGCTCTACGCAGTTTCACGCCCGTCGATACCTTCAAGTCTTCGCTGCTGTTGCGTGCGATCTTCCAGTCCCACGATCGTACCCTCCGCGAAGAAGAAGTAGCCGAATGGTCCGCGCGAATCATCGCCACCCTGCAAAAATTAGGCGGAACCCAGCGCGCCTAGCTCGTGCGGGAAGCACTCACGTGGCGCAGGCGCCCTCGCCTGCGCGCTCTTAAAATTCTTAGCAAAATCCCAAACTCGGGACACCCCGCCCTTCTTCGACACACTTTGCGAAAGAGGGCGGGGATTTCCCAGACTAAAATAGACCAACCATGACTCCACCCAAGACTTTCATCAGCGATAAGGTCGCCCGCTTCTCCGAATCCGTAATCCGCGACATGTCCCGCCAAGCCGCCAAACACAACGCCGTCAACCTCGCCCAGGGCTTCCCTGACTTCCCCGCTCCCGAAGAAATCAAACGCGCCGCTCAGGAAGCCGTCGCCAAAGACATCAACCAATACGCCATCACTTGGGGATCCCGCCATCTCCGCGCCGCCAT
>Ga0209068_10001617_pt1 | contig 11190 bp, 5 predicted proteins | sample ColStrG_CSR_2012_FD_187200 | JGI IMG/M metagenome (GOLD analysis project Ga0209068, IMG submission 187200) | Freshwater sediment microbial communities in response to fracking from Pennsylvania, USA - Cold Stream Run_MetaG_CSR_2012 (SPAdes)... | ecosystem: Environmental > Aquatic > Freshwater >...
ATCCAGCTCAAGACCATCCAGGATTGGGTGGTCGAACGAAAATTGCGCATCGTTCCAGGCGTCGCGGATATCTCGCCATTGGGCGGCAAAACCAAGGAGTACCAGGCCGAAATCGACCTCGATCGCATGCGGGCCCATGGGCTGACATTGCCGCAGATCATCAATGCGATTTCCACCAGCAACGCCAATGTCGGCGGCCGCACGATCGCTGTCGGCGAACAATCGGTCAACGTACGCGGCGTCGGCGCGCTTGGCTCGATCAGCGACATCAACAATATCGTGGTGAGCCAGCAGGGCGGATTGCCTGTTGTGCTATCGGACATCGCACACAATCAGATCGGCTTTACGCCGCGCCTCGGCATTGCAGGCCGCGACGAGCAGGACGACATCCTGTTCGGCATCGTCCTGATGCAAAAACTTGAGCGCACGATGGACGTGGTCACACGCGTGCGCGCGGCCATCGAACGCATCAATACCGACGGCAGCCTGCCACCGGGCGTCAGGATCGAGACGTACTACGATCGCGGCGATCTGGTTGCCATCACCGTGCGCACGGTGATGCACAATATGCTGTTTGGCATTGCCCTGATTTTTCTCATTCAATGGGCATTTCTGGGTAATTTACGCTGCGCATTGATCGTGGCCGCGACAATTCCGGTGGCGCTATTTCTAGCTGTCATCATTACGGTGCTGCGCGGAGATTCAGCCAATCTGCTATCGGTCGGTGCGATCGACCTCGGAATAATCGTCGACGGCACCGTCATCATGGTGGAAAATATTTTCCGCCATCTCGCGCATCACACGACACGCCATCCTACCGACGCAAGCCGCGGTGACCGGCTGCACCGGATTTTGGCGGCGGCTGTGGAAGTGGACAAGCCGATCTTCTTCTCGGTTGTCATCACTATTGCGGCGTTCATCCCGCTCTTCACCATGCAAGGCGTCGAAGGCCAGATCTTCGGGCCGATGTCGCGGACCTACGCCTATGCGCTGCTCGGTGCGGTGATCGCGACCTTTACGGTGACCCCCGTGATGTCCTCGCTGCTGCTGCCCGACAGGGTCGATGAGATCGAAACGTTTATCGTTCGCGGCATCCGCAGCATCTACGAGCCCGTCCTCATTCTTGCGGTAAAAAATGCGCGCATCGCAGCGATGATAGCCTTCACGTTCCTTGTGGTCTGCGGTGGACTAGGGGTGCGGCTCGGCACCGAGTTCCTGCCCAAGCTGGAAGAGGGAAACCTCTGGATCCGCGCTTTGCTTCCGCCCACGATTACTCTCGAAGCCGGTCGTGAAACCGTGAACAAGATCCGTGGCGTGATCGCCAGCTATCCGCCGGTCCGTACGGTCGTCTCAGAGCAAGGCCGTGGCGAAGATGCCACCGATCCGGACGGATCATTCGTCGCCGAATTTTTCGTGCCCCTTAAGCCGTTTGAGGAATGGCCTAACGGCCTCACCAAACCAAAGCTTGTCAAGGAGATGGCGGCGCGGCTGGAAAGCGAGTTTATCGGCATCGACTTCAACTTCTCGCAATACATCCAGGACAACATCGAGGAAGCCGTTTCGGGAGTGAAGGGCGAAAACTCAGTCAAGATCTTCGGCCGCGATCTGGCGGAGCTCGAGCGTTTGTCCAAGGCGGTCCAGAACGAGCTCGCGAAGGTTCCGGGCGTGGCCGAGGCAGGCGCATTCAATCTGCTCGGCCAGCCAAACCTGGTGATCCAAGTCGATCGCGCCAAGGCGGCGCGCTACGGCATCACCGTCAGCGATATGAATACTGTAGTTCAGGCAGCGATCGGCGGACAGGAAGTCACCCGCGTCTACGATGGCGAGATGAACTTCCCGCTGACCGTGCGGCTCGCCCCACAATACCGTGACAATGTCGACGCCATCCGCTCAGTCCCCGTGGCCCTGCCGAATTCCGATCCGAAATCGCCGACCGCCTACATTGCGCTCGGAGACGTTGCGGAAGTGCGGCTGGAAACCGGCGCGGCCTATATCTACCGGCAAAACACCGAACGCTTCGTGCCGATCAAATACAGCGTGCGCGGCCGAGATCTCGGATCGACCGTCGCCGATGCGCAACGGCGCATCGCCAAAAATGTGGAGCTGAAAGAAGGCTATCGGATGGAATGGTCGGGCGAATTCGGCGCCCTGGTCGAGGCGAAAAAGCGGCTCGCTGTCATTATACCGCTCAGCCTCCTGCTGATCATGATGCTGCTTTACAGCCTGTTCAATTCCGTGCGCGACAGCCTGCTGGCACTGTCCGCCATTCCATTCGCCGCGTGCGGTGGAATTCTCGGGCTGTATTTCTTCGGCCTGAACGCCAGCGTCTCAGCTGCGGTCGGATTCATCTCTCTGTTCGGCGTGTCGGCAATGGATGGCATATTGCTCGTCTCCTATATTCGCCGGCGGCTGGATGAAGGATTTGGCAAGGACGAGGCCATCATCGGCGCCGCGCAGGCGCGCATGCGTCAGATCTTCATGACCGGCTTTTCCGCGTGTATCGGCCTGGTGCCCGCTGCGATATCTACCGGCATTGGCTCGCAGGTACAGCAGCCACTCGCCTCTGTGATCGTTGGCGGCATGCTTTTGTCGCCGATTTGCAGCCTGTTGGTGATCCCGACACTGGCGCGGCTGACGATACCGACGGTGCGACGAACGGCGCCAGCACGTCGCGGCCCAGCAACCCAACCCGGCCCGGCGGAATAAGATCGGCTGATCAGGTTGTTCGTTTTGCCGGCTGAACCATTCCGCTGACACGACCGATGAGTTTGGCGATCGGCGACCAAAACAGCAGCACAATGGCGAGCGTGGTTATGGAGCCGACCAGCGGATTCGCCCAGAACACACGCATATCGCCGCCGGATCCGATCATCGACAGACGGAAAGCGTCTTCAGCACGGCTGCCCAGGACCAGGGCGAGTGTGAATGGCGCGAGTGGAATCCCGACCTTTTTGAACACATAGCCAATCACGCCGAACACCAACATTAACCAGATGTCGAACATCGCATTCTGGATGGCGTAGGCGCCGATCGCGCAGGACACCACGATCATCGGCGCAATGGCGGCGAAGGGGACGCGCAGCACCGCGGCGAAAATGGGCACGGTCGTGAGCACAATCACCAAGCCGACGATATTGCCGAGATACATCGAGGCGATAAGGCCCCAGACGAAGTCCTTGTGCTCGACAAACAGCAGCGGCCCGGGATTGAGCCCCCACACCATCAGTCCACCGAGCAGGATGGCGGCTGTCCCGGAGCCGGGAATTCCCAACGCCAGCATTGGAAGCAACGCCGCCGTCCCGGAAGCATGCGCCGCCGTTTCCGGCGCAAACACGCCTTCAATGCGGCCCTTGCCAAAGCTTTCGGGATCCTTGGAGAAACGCTTGGCAAGGTTGTAGCCCATGAACGATGCGGCAATTGCGCCGCCCGGCGTAATCCCCAGCCATGCCCCAATGACGGAGGACCGCAGTAGCGTCACCCAATAGCGCGGCATATCCTTCCACACATTCCACAGCACGCGCAGGCTGATCCGCGCCGCATGGCCGCGCAGCGCCAGCCTCTCTTCCATGGTGAGCAGGATTTCGCTGATACCGAACAGGCCGATCACCGCCACCAGGAAGTTGATGCCGCGCAGCAGGTCGCTGAAGCCGAAGGTCATGCGCAGCTGGCCGGACACGGTGTCCATGCCGACGCCGGCGAGCAGCAGCCCGAGAGCCATCGAGATGATGGTTTTGTGCTTTGCTTCGCGGCCCAGCCCAACGAATGAGCAGAAGGTCAGCAAGTAGACGGAGAAGAATTCAGGCGGCCCGAACCGGAGCGCGAATGATGCGATGCCCGGCGCCAAGAACGTTATGAGCAGAACGGCAAACAGCGAGCCGATGAATGACGACGTAAAGGCCGCGGTCAGCGCTTCCGCCGCCTTGCCCTGCTGCGCCATCGGATAGCCGTCGAATGTGGTCGCCACCGACCAGGCTTCGCCCGGAATATTGAAGAGGATCGAGGTGATGGCGCCGCCGAATAGCGCGCCCCAATAGATGCAGGAAAGCATCACAATGGCCGAAGTCGGGTCCATCGTGAACGTGAGCGGCAGCAAGATCGCGACACCGTTCGGTCCACCCAGTCCCGGCAATACGCCGACGAAAATACCGAGCACCAGCCCGACCATCATCAATGCGAGCGTCTTCCAGGTCAGCAGGACCGCGAAGCCGTGAATGAGCAGCGTGAAGGCTTCCATAGGGCTCAGTATCCAAACAGGGCTTCGAGCGGCCCCTTCGGCATGATGACGTCGAACGCGACGTCAAAGGTGATGAACATGACGAGCGAGAACACAAAGCTGGTCAGCAATGATTTCCATAGTGCGATGCGTCCGACCATCCACATGAAGCCCGCGATGAGCAGGAAGCTTGCGACATAGAGCCCAAGCCATTGCGTCAGCAGGCAGAACAAGAACGTCGGAATGAACACTTGCATCACGCGGCGAAGCTGGTCGCGGGTGACGAATGTCTTGCCTTCATCCATCCGGCTTGAAAAAATCGAGACCAGCCCATAAACGCTGGCCGCCGCCAGAATGACGGAAAGATAAAACGGAAAATATCCGGCCTGCGGACCGTCGGCCTCCCAGCCCATTCCCGTCCGCAAGTTGTCGAAGGCCAGCACCAGCGCAAGACCCGCCAATAAAAAGTAGACAACTGTCTCCACCGTCCGCGTTGATGCAACGGCCGGCGATTCTTCAGCCGGTGCATCCGGATCTTCGACGACGATTTCGGTATACGGCTCTGCCATTGTTTTCCCGGTCGTATACGCACGCTTCCAAACAGCCTCGACTGTCATCATCCGCGAAGGCGGATGATCCAGTAACCCCGAGCACTATCTAATATTGCAAGGCTTCGGAGTACTGGATGCCCCGCTTTCGCGGGGCATGACAGTCTGGCTTAATTTACTTCGCGACGAAGCCGGCTTCTTCCATGAGGCTCGAGTTCAGCTTGTCGTCTTCCTCAAGGAATTTGACCATGTCCTTGCCGGTCAGGAAGATCGGCTTGAGCGCCTGCTTTTCCATGTAGTCCTTGTATTCGGCGGTCTGCGCCACTTTCTGGAGCAGATCGACATAGAAGGCCGACTGTTCGGGTGTGACTTTGCCGGGCAGGAAGAAGGCGCGCAGCATCAGATACTGCACATCGAGCCCTTCTTCCTTGCAGGTCGGAATGTCATTCCACGACTGATTGTCGGTTACCTTTGTTTTGTACGCGATGCGTTCCTTGTCGAACACGCACAGTGCGCGCACCTGGCCGGCGCGCCACACTTCGAGATTCTCCGACGGATTGTTGACGTTCGACGCGGTGTGGTTACCGACCAATTGCGTCGCCGCCTCTCCGCCCGACTTGTATGGCAAGTAGGCAAACTTGGCGCCCGTCTTCTTTTCCATGAACACGGTCAGGATGTGATCCTCGCGCTTGGAGCCGGTGCCGCCCATTTTGAACGGCTGCGGCGCAGCCTTGGCTGCGTCGACAAACTCCTTCACATTTTTGTAGGGCAGCGTGGTGTTGTCCCACAGCACGAATTGGTCCATCGCAGTGACGGCGATCGGCGAGAGCTCTCGCCAATTGAACGGAATCTTCGCCGACAGCGGCAACATGTAAATCAGTGAATAGGCGAGCAGCAACCGGTTGGGATCGCCATCGCTCGATTTCATATACATCAACGCTTCCGCTCCCGACGCGCCTCCCTTGAGCGAGACGACCATCGGTTGCTTCATCAGATTGTTTTTCTGAATGGCGGCCTGAATCATGCGCGCCATCTGATCGGAGGCGCCACCAGCACCGGCAGCCACGACGATTTCGACCGGCTTGGTCGGTTCCCACGCCATGGCCGGCGCGTTCGCGAGCACAACCGCCGCAACCGCCGTGCCGGCAATAACAAAGCTTTTCATCTCATCCTCCCTTTGTAGGCTCGCGGCGGTTCTATCGGCAGATAGGCCGCGCTGTCGTGTTATTGGCCCATTTTGCGGGTATTGAGCGCAAGTTCAAGCTGCCGCCCGTCTAATTGTTGCGCTGCTCCTGACGCACGATGTCTGCGCCCTGCACCATCGCCTGCATTTTGCCGAATGCCACCTCGCGCGGCAGGTACTTCATGCCGCAATCAGGCGCAATCACGATGCGTTCGGCGGGGGCGTGCGACAGCGCCTTGCGGATGCGAGCGGCGACGATCTCCGGTGTCTCTACAGTCATGTCGGACAGATCGATGACGCCAAGGATGATCGTTTTCGATGGCAGCTCTTCGAGAACGTTAAGATCAAGCTTCGGCTGGGCCGCCTCGATTGAGATCTGCGCGGCCTTCGAACCTTCCAATTCAGGGAGAAATGAATAGCCGGTCGGCTTGTCATGGACGACAGCGGCATAGCCAAAGCACAAATGGACCGCGATCGTTCCGCTGACGCCGTCGAGTGCGCGATCGAGCGCCTTCAGACCATATTCGCGCGCCTTGTCGGGGTGCTGCTGCATCCACGGCTCATCGATCTGCACGACATCGGCGCCGGCGGCGAACAGGTCCTTGATCTCCTCGTTCACCGCAGCCGCATAGTCCAGCGCCATGGACGCATCGGTTTTGTAGAATTCGTTTTGCGCCTGCTTCGACATCGTGAACGGACCCGGCACCGTCATCTTCACGGTCTTCTTTGTGTTCGCGCGCAGGAATTGCAGGTCGCGTAGCTCGACCGGAAATTTGCGGCGAATTTTGCCTGTAACACGCGGCACCGGGATGGGCTTGCCGCTGCGATTGAGCGTCGAACCTGGATTTTGCGTATCGACACCTTCGAGCGCGGTGGCAAAACGGTTCGAATAGCTCTCTCGGCGTTGCTCGCCATCGCTGATGATGTCGAGCCCGGCGCGTTCCTGATCGCGAATAGCAAGCAGCGTCGCCTCGTCCTGCTTGGCCTCCAGCGCTTTCGGGTCGACCAGCCAAAGATCGCCCATGCGCACGCGCGGCACCATCTTTGCCAGCCGCGCGCGGTCGATCAGCCAATCCGGCTGCGGATAGGAACCGACGAGCGACGTGGGAAAGAGCTTGGCTAGCATCGGTCTGTTCCGCCGCTCATTTGGATAATTCGGCGCGTACGATTTTCGCGCCTTCGACCATGGCACACATCTTTCCGAAGGCGACCTCACGCGGCAGATATTTCAGGCCGCAATCGGGAGCGACGACGATGCGATCGGCGGACACGTAGGGCAATGCGCGCCGGATGCGCGCGGCCACTATTTTAGGCTTTTCGATTGTCATGTCGGAGAGATCGAGTGTGCCAAGAATGATGGTCTTGCCCGGCAACTTCTCGAGCACAGCGCAGTCGAGATTTGATTGCGCGGTTTCAACCGAAACCTGCCTGACCGGCGACCCGGCTAGCTCGGGCAGAAATGAATATCCCTCGGGACGCACATGAATGATGGCGGCATATCCGAAACAGATATGCACGGCAGTCGGCCCGGTGATCCCGTCGAGTGCGGCGTTGAGCGCCTTGAGCCCATATTTGCGGGCCTTTTCCGGTCGCGCCTGCATATATGGCTCGTCGATCTGCACGATGTCGGCGCCGGCAGTGAACAGATCCTTGATTTCGGCATTGACCGCAGCGGCATAGTCGAGCGCCATCTCCTCCTCGTCTTTATAGAAATCGTTCTGCGCCTGCTGCGACATCGTAAACGGGCCGGGCACCGTCACCTTGATCATGCGGTCGGTATTGGCGCGCAGGAATTTTACATCGTCCACTTCGACCGGATGCCGGCGGCGGACCTTGCCGGTGACGCGCGGTACCGGATTGGGATGACCGGACCGATCAAGCGCGCTCCCGGGATTGTCGATATCGACACCTTCGAGCACCGTGGCAAAACGATTGGAATAGCTTTCGCGTCGCACCTCGCCGTCGGTGATGATGTCGAGCCCGGCGCGCTCCTGATCGCGGATCGCAAGCAAGGTGGCATCATCCTGCGCCTGCTTGAGATAGTCAGGTGCGATGCGCCAAAGCTCCCTGGCGCGCACGCGCGGCGGAAAGCGGCTTGCGAGCTTGGCGCGGTCAATCAGCCACTCCGGTTGGGCGTAAGAACCGACGAGGGAGGTGGGGAAAAGTTTGGACGACATTGACCAGCCTCTCGCTCGTCATGCCCGGCTCTATGCCGGGCATCCACATCTTGACTATCTTTAAAGACGTGGATGGCCGGGACAAGCCCGGCCATGGCGCTGAGTTATGCCGCCTAAGGGACCGGCGCAGCCGCCGCCACGCTCATCGCCAGCACGCGGGCGACGTGGGCGGCCTCCCGCTCGCTACCATCGTGAATCTGATGCCGGCACGACGTGCCGTCGGCCACGATCAACGTATCGACGCCAGCCCTGCGCACTGCGGGCAGCAACGACAGTTCGCCCATCTTGCGCGAGACGTCGATGGTCGTAGCGTCATAGCCGAAGCTTCCGGCCATTCCGCAGCAACTCGACTCGATCGTCTCGACCGAAAGCTGCGGGATTAGCCGGAGCGTGCTCTCGACCGCGCCCATGGCGTCGAATGCCTTCTGATGGCAATGGCCATGCAGCAACGCTTTTTTCGGCAATGGACCCAGCGGCAAATTCAGGCGACCCTCCTTGTGCTCGCGCGCGATGAATTCCTCGAACAGAAGTGCATTCGCAGCGAGCGCATCTACCGTTTCTCCCTTGAACAGGGCCGGCAGTTCATCGCGGAAGGTCAGGAGGCAGCTCGGTTCGAGGCCGATGATCGGCAGTCCGCGCGCGACATAGGGGGCAAGTGCGTCCAACGTGCGTTGCATTTCGCGCCGCGCCTCCTCGACCAAGCCGACCGCGAGAAAGGTGCGTCCGCAGCATAATGGCCGGTCGTTCGGGGCCGCCGGCAGCGGCGCGTAGACGCGATAGCCGCCCGCCACCAGCACGCTCAAGGCATCATCCAGGTTCTCGCGTTCGAAATAGCGGTTGAACGTATCGGCGAACAGCACCACTTCCCGTGCCGTCGCATTTTGATCCGCCGTCGTATAGCGCCAGTCGGAGCGGTCGCGGTAGGTGTCCTCACGCCACTTTGGCAGGCTGCGGCGCGAGGAAAAACCGGCCACGAGTTGCGAGGCCTTGCGCAAGATGGCGCTGCGGTCACGCAAGTTGAACATGTGACGCCAACGCGTGGCAAAAGGCGCATAATGCGGCAGAAAACCAACAAGCTTGTCGTGCAGCGAAAGCTCGTACTTCGCGGCCCGGGCGGCCTGCACTTCGATTTTCATGCGCGCCATGTCGACACCGGTCGGGCATTCGCGGCGGCAGGCCTTGCAGGAAACGCAGAGCTTCAGTGTGTCGGCCATTTCATCGGAGACGAGTGCGGCCGCTCCGAGTTGCCCGCTGATGGCCAGTCGCAGCGTGTTGGCACGGCCGCGAGTAACGTCGCGCTCGTCACGAGTCACCCGATAGCTTGGGCACATCACGCCGCCCGTCAATTTGCGGCAGGCGCCGTTGTTGTTGCACATCTCGACGGCGCCCTGAAAACCGCCGCCCGCGCCGGGATAGGCCGACCAATCGAGATGCATCTTGACCGGCTCGCCGTGATAGTCGGGTGCATAGCGGAACAAGCTGCGGTCATCGAATTTGGGTGGGCGCACGACTTTGCCCGGATTGTAAAGGCCCTTCGGATCGAACCTGTCCTTTACGGCCTCGAAAGCACGCGCGAGGCGCGCGCCAAACATCGGTTCGTTGAACTCCGAGCGCACGAGACCGTCGCCATGCTCGCCGGAGTGCGACCCCTTGTACTCGCGCACCATGGCAAAGGCCTCTTCGGCGATTTTGCGCATGGCATGCACGTCTTTCTCCTGCCGCAGATTCAGGATCGGCCGCACGTGCAGGCACCCGGAACCCGCATGCGCATACCAGGTGCCGCGTGTGCCGTGCCTTTCGAAAATCTCGGTGAGCCGCAAGGTATATTCAGCCAGGTGCTCGAGCGGCACCGCGCAATCCTCGACGAACGAGACCGGTTTGCCCTCCTCCTTCATCGACATCATGATATTGAGGCCGCTCGTCCGCACATCCGTGATCGCAGCCTGGAGCTCGGGATTGAGCACCTCGACCACCCCGCCCCACTTCACGCCGCTCTTATCCCAGCCGAAACCGAGATCGCCCATCAAATCCTTGAGCTGTTGCAGCATGCGCAGATTGGTTTCCTGGTCGTCCTCGCCGAATTCGACCAGCAGAATGGCTGCCGGCGTCTCGCGCACGAATTTGTCGAGTGTCGGCTGGAAAATCGGAATCTGCCGCGCAAGCTCGATCATGGTGCGGTCGATCAGCTCGACCGCGATCGGCTTGAGCCGCACGATATGTTGCGCCGAACTCATGGCCTCGTAGAAGTTTCCGAAATGACAGGCGCCGACCGAGCGGCGGCCGAGCAGCGGCGCAAGCTTCAATTCAATGCGCGTGGAAAAGGCGAGCGTTCCCTCACCGCCGACCAGCACATGCGCGAGATTGATGTCATTCTTGCCCGGAACAAGCGCATCGAGATTGTAGCCGCCGACGCGCCGCTGAACCTTCGGGAAACGTGCAGCGATCTCCTCTGCCTCGCGCGCGCCGATGGCGAGCAAATCCTTCGCCAGCGGGCGCAAGGGCGCCGGCACATCCTTGAGATTGCCGCCGATGCGGCCGAAATGCGCGAGCGTGCCATCTGCGAGCAGCGCCTCGATCGAGATCACGTTGTCGCGCATGGTGCCATAGCGCATCGAGCGGCCGCCGCAGGAGTTGTTGCCGGCCATGCCCCCGATGGTGGCGCGCGAGGAGGTCGAGATATCGACCGGGAACCACAATCCGTGCGGTTTGAGCTGCCGATTGAGATCATCGAGGACGATGCCCGGTTCGACCGTGCAGCGGGCGCGCTTGACGTCGAGGTCGAGGATGCGTGTCAGATATTTCGAGCAATCGACCACCAGCGATTTGCCGACGGTCTGTCCGGCCTGCGACGTCCCACCCCCGCGCGCCAGCACGGTCGCGTCCTCGCTGCGCGCAATCGCAATCGCCCGATCGGCTTCTTCGATGGTGCGTGGCGCGACCACTCCCACCGGCATGATTTGGTAGTGAGACGCATCTGTGGCATAGCGGCCGCGGGTGAACCGGTCGAATTGAACCTCGCCGGTCAACTCGGCCTTCAGCCGCCGCTCCAGACCGGGCATGACTACCGCC
>Ga0209068_10001619_pt1 | contig 11180 bp, 11 predicted proteins | sample ColStrG_CSR_2012_FD_187200 | JGI IMG/M metagenome (GOLD analysis project Ga0209068, IMG submission 187200) | Freshwater sediment microbial communities in response to fracking from Pennsylvania, USA - Cold Stream Run_MetaG_CSR_2012 (SPAdes)... | ecosystem: Environmental > Aquatic > Freshwater >...
CTAGTGAACGGCCCTTCGGGCAAGGAGTGGATGACCTCTATACTCCAGAGATCACCAACGTCAACGGATTCGATGCGACTGGCAGTGTGGTTTGCACAGTCGAGAACGACCAGAAGAAAGTCCAAGCGATCATCAACGAGATCAATGGCCTGACCCACGACGGCAAATCTGCCCCGGGCGTCCCGGCGGTGTTCGGAATGAACTTCCAGGCGGTCAGCGTGGGCGAGAAGTTGGCCAAGGACAACAAGGACGGCAGTTGCCTGGACGACACCGATCCAACCCTGAACGGACAACCCGGTGGCTATCTCGATGGCAGCGGCACGCCGAGTGCGGTGCTCGCCTACGGCCTCCAGAAAACCGATCAGGCATTGGCAAGCATGACTACGGCGCTGAAAAACCGGGGGCTCTACGACTCGACCCTGTTCATCGTTAGCGCTAAGCACGGCCAGTCGCCGATCAACCCGGTGAAGGTCAACAAGCCAGGCCATTTTGCGGATCTGGTGGCTGCACTGCCGGATGCGAGTACGAATCCCGCGGCCATCGCAATCGCGAAAGCCGCCGCTTGCTCCACCGGTCCATGCGGGTTTGTTCAGGATGACGATATCGCTCTGATCTGGCTGCAAGGGCAGAACATCGCGACGCAGCAAGTCGTGGACTACCTGAACGCCAATGCCAACGCGCTGTTCATCGACGAAGTGATGGGAGGGGCGGAACTCAAGCTGAGGTTTAACGATCCGGCGACGGATAGCCGCACGCCCGACATCCTTGTGCAGCCTGTGTATGGCACCATCTACACGGGGTCGAGCAAGAAGAACGCCGAGCATGGCGGCTTCAGCTTCGGCGACACCAACGTCGGGCTGATCGTCTCGAACCCTTCGCTGAAAGCCACCGTGGTGAAGACGCCGGTCGCAACCGCGCAGGTCGCGCCCACCATTCTGCACGCACTGGGACTCGATCCGCAGAGCCTGAAGTCGGTGAGGGTGGAAAAGACGGCCGTACTGCCTGCACTGCCGTAAACGCTCGCTCTTTCGAGGCGCATCGGAAGAACTCAAACGGACTGCCGAACGCAGTCCGTGTTTTTTTGTTAGCGAAAGTCTCTGAGCCAGCCTGCGAGCCATAGAAATTAGGCGATGATAGCCTGGTTCCAATGCGCCGGTTGCGGTGAGTGGAACGAGACGGAGGTGGATGATTCGGCCGGCTCTCGACAGAGCTATGTCGAAGACTGCCAGGTCTGCTGCAAGCCGAACATGCTGCGCGTGAGGTGGGAACCAGGCGCTGCAGAGTTCAGGGTCGACGCTGAATTAGAATGAAGCGTTGGCGCAATTGAGGAATTCCTGGGAGGAGCAATGGGCAACTATTCTGCGACCGCGGGGCGCATGGTCGCGCACAACATGGTGACCACGCAGTTCGAACTGAACGGATTCCACGTTGTGCGTACGCTGGGCGTGGTGCGTGGAATTACCGTGCGCTCGCGATCCATCTTTGGAACGATTGGCGCCGGTTTACAGACGCTGGTCGGCGGCAACATAACGTTGCTCACCAACCTGTGCGAGAAGACGCGGGCCGAAGCATTCGATCTCATGCTGCAACATGCCGCCGAGATCGGAGCCAATGCCGTGGTCGGCGCGCGCTATGACGCGACCGAAGTGATGCAGGGCGTCACCGAAGTTCTGGCGTATGGGACGGCCGTGTTCGTGGAGCAGGCGCGGTAAAGAATGCTGATTGTTGTCATCGGGTTCAATCGCCGTGAATCAACACCAGCAATCGACCACTATTCTTTGTACAAGAAACCCGCCACCAGCGAAGCCAGGATTGCTCCAATCCACAGATCGAGCATCCATCCGAGGGGCAACATGCGCGGAACGGGCGACCAGGCGGCCTGAGCCAAGTTGCCCGGTACCCCTGCGAAGAAACCGGCAACCATTCCGATCTTGGCAGCCGTCTTTGGCCCAGCCCCCGCGGTGGCGCGGCTCCAGGCATAGAGATAGGCCAGCAGAACGGACATCGCGAATAGCAGCAGAATCCACTGTCCGGCAAAGAACGGATAGCGTGATTCTTTCAGGAAGAGCCCTTGCCTCTGCATGGCTTCATAGAACGGCCCCAGCTTCATGCCGATGAGAAAACTCCAGGCACTCCAGACCACTCCACCAGCAATGCCGCCGAGCCATACCCGAGCTTGATTCAGCTTCATTTCGCCCCCTCCGGAAGTGATGTTTATTCGGGCACAAGTGTACTCCCGGCGGGCAGTTCTTTGGCAGTTTTGTGCAGGGGGAGCCTACTTGAGAAGCAGGCGCTCCGCCGCCTGTTGCCGACAGGCGAAGCAGACTTCTCGCCGCCAACGCATCACAAGGGCCGGTGACGACTCTCACTGCGGGATGTTTGGGGGCAGACTAGGCTAAGTTTGCCTTCGATTCCCCGGAGTCGAATGCCGCCAGACTGTCAAGACCCTTCCGCCGCCGTTCGCGCGGACAAGGAGGCGCGTCATGCTGCTGTTGTTCTGGGTCCTTCTCTTCGTGGTTGCCACCTGCCTCATCCTGCTCATGCCGGCGCTGTGGGGTAAGCAGATCTATAACACATACCGCGGCGCCCGCACGGTGAACTGCCCGGAAACGCGCGCGCCCGTCGAGGTTCGCTTCGACGCCCTGCGCGCTGCTTTCACGAGCCTGAGCGGCAAACCGAAACTGCGCCTGGCGGACTGCTCGCGCTGGCCGGTGCACGCAGACTGTGGGCAGGAATGCATCCCGGATGCCGAAAAGAGCGCGCCGATTCCGGTGGTGCGCGCTGCCTTGCCGCAGAAGAACAGGATTTGTCATCTGCCGGTGCTTCTCGCGGCGGCTGCGGCCTGGGTGCTGGGTATGGCATGGCATTCCGAGTATCTGTTTCGTCCACAATGGATGAATGCCATGAACCTGAGCAAGCACTATACCCGAGTCCTAGCCGAGATGTGGATGCCGCACCTGCTCACGGCAGCCGCCTGTCTGTTGTTCGCGTACGCCGTTAGCGCGCTGGTCGCGTGGCTGGGAAGACGCACGCTGTTCAGCGGTATTCAAATTGCACTCTCGCTCTGGGTGGTGGTGGTGGCTGCGATTATGGTTGCGACGAAATCCGAAGTCGCTCCGCAGCTGATGTGGATCGAGGGCGGCTACTCGTTCCTGGGCGCGCTTCTGGTTGGCGCGATCGTCGGGGCCGTTCCGCGTCGGGTGTTTGTGAAGGACGATGAATAGATATTAACCCCGAAGGTACGCGAAGGATTTTTTTGACTTCACGCCTTCGTGTGACTTCGTGTCCTCGGTGGTTTGATTGAGGTTAGGTTGCGGCAATTCAATCCCGCAACACGATGAGTGCGCCGGGCTCCGGCCGCTGATGCAACCCGCACTCGGTTTTGGCAAGACCCGCCCATCGTCCTGAGCGTGCGTCTTCTCCGTTCTGCACCGCTTGCGTGCAGGGCTCGCAGCCGATGCTAGGATAGCCACGGTCATGCAGCGGATTGTAGGGAAGGTTGTTGCCGCGCACGTAGTCCCAAACCATGTCGTTGGTCCAGTCACAGAGTGGATTGATCTTGATCAGTCCGAACTTCGCATCCCATTCCACTTTTTGAGCATGGGCGCGATCGGGGGTTTGATCGCGGCGGATGGCGGTGATCCAGGCGTCCAGCGTGGATAATTTTGCCCGTAGCGGCTCGACCTTCCGCAGGTAGCAGCAACGGTCGGGACTGTGCTGCCAGAGCGAAGGCCCGTGTTTCTGATTCTGCTCCTCCACCGTTAGCGCGGGCTTCAGGCGCTCCACTGCGATGCCATACCGGCGTTCGATCTTCGTCAGGAGTTCGTAGGTCTCGGGAAAGAACAAACCGGTGTCGAGTGTGAAAACTTTGACGTCCGTGCGCAGCCGCATCGCGACGTCGATGAGCACGATTCCCTCCGGGCCGAACGCGGACGCCACCGCGATTCGTGGTCCGAAGCGGTGCAGGGACCAGTCGAGAAGTTCTTCGGCAGTCCAGGATTCGGCGAATCCCTGCATGGCTTGAAGCCAGCTGCGGTCAGTCATGGGGCACCGCCTGATTTGCGGTCGTGATCGCGGGCTGCGAAGGGTGCGCCTGGCCGTAGAACGTCTCGATCCGGAGCCGGTCGTGCGCCGAGAGACGGACGACGTCTCCGATAATGAGGATAGACGGCTTGGCTTGCGTGGCGAGCTGCGGAAGGTCCCTGAGTGTGGTCGAGGTCATTTGCTGTGCTGGAGTGCTGGCGCGTGACACAACCACGACGGGAGTTTGCGGAAGAAGGCCCGCCGCCGCCAATTTGCTTGCCGTGATGCGGGAGTCGGGGCCGGGCATATACAGAGCGATGGTTGTGCCCGAAGACAGAAGGGAGCGTAGATCGGGAAGGGGACGGTCGTCGGCGAAGTGCCCGGTTATGATGAGCAGCGACGAGGCGGTATCGCGCATAGTCAGTGAAACTTCCGCTGCCGCCGCGGCGGCGAGGACGGAAGTCACGCCGGGCACTACTTCGAATTCAATGCCAGCGTTGCGCAACGCCTGGATCTCTTCTCCGGCGCGGCCAAACACGAGCGGGTCGCCGCCTTTGAGCCGCACAACATCGAGACCCTGCCGCGCGAGTTCGATCATGAGGAAGTGGATCGCCTCCTGGCGCGTGCTCTTCTGGCCGCAGCGTTTGCCAACGTCGTAGATGGAAGCGTTTTTCGGCGCATGGCTCAGAATCTGAAGCGATACCAGGTCGTCGTGCAGGACCGCATCGGCCTGCCGCAGGATGCGCAACGCTTTCAACGTGAGCAGTTCCGGATCACCGGGGCCTGCGCCAACGAGATAGACTTTGCCGTTCACAATAGATCCCTTCCGACTGAGTTCATGGAGAGCCGGGCGTCCCGCCCGGCTCTCCAGCGAGCAACTGGTCGTGCTTGAATTGCGCGAATGCTTCCGGGGCGACCGACTGGTGGAGCAAACGGCGCCGCAGCTCGGAATCGCACCCACTGTGGAACAACGCTGCCCGCTTCTTGCCCAGTTCTTCGAGCCAAACGCCATAGACAGGCGGGAATTCTTCTTCGAACTGTTTGCGCACGCGCTGCGCCAGCGCGGGGCTGAGACCGCCGGTTGAAATCGCGATCTGGAACTGTCCGCGTCGAACCACTGCAGGATAGAAAAAATCGCAGTGCGGTGGATCGTCGACGACGTTGCACAGAATGCCGCGCTCCTGTGCTGCCCCGTAGATAGCGTGATTCACTTCCACCGACGAGGTTGCGGCGACCACAAGAAAGATGCCGTCGAGATCAGACAACTCGAACTCTCTTTGCGACCAGGAGAGCGCGCCCCGGCTCGCCGCTTCCACGACCTCAGCAGAGGCCGAAGGAGCGACCACGTGGACCTGGGCCCCGCAATCGATCAGGCTGCGAATCTTGGGCGTGCCAATGGTTCCCGCGCCGACCACCAGGCAGGGCCGCTCGGCGAGTTTCATAAACATCGGAAATAGAGGCGCGGCACTCATTGCGATCAGCCCTCCACCGCATGCGGAGCCGGAGCTGCCGGCTGATCGCGTCCCACGGCCTCGACCTGCTCACCAGCCAGAAACTGCCGGAGTTCGCCATCGTTGTGGCGTGCAAAGAAGCGGCGGAGATTTTCTCCCGGCTCTCGGCTAGCGCGGTAAGTGCTCAGTAGGCGCTCAATGGCGGCAGGAACTTCCTGCGCCGTGCAGCGGTAGCCGACGGGGCGCGCAATCGTAGGAAACGAACCCACCGCACCTCCCACACAAAAGTAGTAGGCGTCGACGAAAGCGCCGTTGACTTTCAGTTTCTTGCCTTCCAGGCCGATGTCGGCGATCCAGTGCTGGCCGCAACTGTTGGGGCAACCGGTGACGTGCAGCTTGAAGTCCTGATCGAATCCGGGCAGTCGCTCGTCGAGTTCTTCGGTGAGCCAGCGGGAGAATCCCTTCGTTTCCGTGATGGCCAGTTTGCAGAATTCGGTTCCGCTACAAGCGACGGTGCCGCGCACGAACGGAGAGGCCTCGACTGGGAAGCCGATCGTGCCCAGTTCTTTCGCGAGCGCGTCGGTTTTCTGGTGCGGCACATTTACTATCAGCAGGTTCTGCATGGCGGTGGTTCGCAGGTCCCCGGAGGCGTAGCGTTCGGAGAGTTCGGATGCGGCGTGTAGTTGCTCCCAACTGACACGCCCGCGCAGAACGGCAGCGCCCACAAAGCTGAGGCCTTCCTGCTTTTGCGCGTGAATGCCGAGATGGTCGCGATAGATGTCCTGGGGAGGTTGCTCAGATTCGGCGGGATCCAGATGAAAGCCCAACACGCGTTCAAGTTCGTGCTGGAAGGCTTCTGCGGTCCAGCCTTCGCGGAGGAACAGAAACTTCAGCCGGGCGCGTTCGCGATGTTCGCGCAGGGAAGTTGCGGCACGGAACAGTTCGGCGACTCCGCGAATCACGTCTACCACCTGATGCCAGCGCACAAACGCGTTCAGACGAAGCGCAAGATGCGGATCGGTCGAGAGTCCTCCACCGACCCGCAGCGAGAAGCCGGTTTCCTGCTGTCCGCGAATGCTGCGCACGATCGCGGTCAAGCCGACGTCGTTGATCTCCGGATACGCGCACCAGGCGCGGCAGCCGGTTACCGAGACTTTGAACTTGCGCGGCAGGTTATAAAATTCGGCGTTGCCCGCGAGCAGGCGCGAAGCTTCCAGCGACAGTGGGGAAGGGTCACAGATTTCGTCGGCGTCCACGCCGGCCACCGGACATCCGGTGATATTGCGGACGACGTCGCCGCATGCGCCGAGAGTGCTGAGTCCTTGCTGTTCCAGCGTTTCGAGCACTCCTGGTAGCGACTCGGGTGTCACCCAGTGCAACTGAATGTTTTGCCGCACGGTGATGTCTGCAACCCCGCGTCCGAAACGCCTGGAGAGATCGGCAATGGCGCGCAGTTGCCCGGCGCGCAGGATGCCGTTCGGGATACGAATCCGAACCATGAAGTAGGGGAGAGCTTTACCCTCCCCGTTCTGCCCACCCAACACGCCAGTGCCGTCGCCCTGCGTGTACACACCCCACCAGCGCAGATACGTGCCCAGCCACTCAGGAGGAATTGCCGGGAAGCCGCTGCGGGCAAACCCGCGAATCTCTTCCAGCGCGTCCCACGGATTCTTCTCGCGCTTCAAGCGTTCAACGCGCTGTGCCTTCGTTTCCTTCGTCGTCATTTTGTTCCCCAAAAAGAAAAACCCACCGCCTTTTCTGGCGATGGGTTTGATGTATGCCTAAACTCTATAGAAGAACTAGGTCAGCAACCCCCTTGCGCCAGAACACACGTTGGCGCAACAACAACAGCACATCATGGAGTTGAGCTGAATTGCTGACATCGTTCCGTTACTCTACGCGGATGTTTGCAGCCGTGTCCAATCAGTAAAACAGTTTGGTCGCAACCAAATCTTGGATGAGGCAGAAGCAGGTCGTGATGCAGTTTCTTCCCGCGAGGGATTTCCACAGATTCCAAAGTTGAGTCGGTCGTTAGTGTCCTCCGCGCGAGGTCGAACCAATTCTCTAAACGCAATCCCTAGTGGTCATCCAATTGGTTAACTACAAGCCATCGCGTTTTGTCGCCTGGGTCTCTAGCGAAAGTCTCAACCTGAAACTTTCCTATTGACAATAAACCAGTTAGGCGTAGGATGTGGACAAATGTGGTCAAAAGTGGAATAAACAATAAGAGGTCGTGGCCAGCAACGCTAACTTTCGAGGCGCCAGTGGTTCTAGAGACTGACACCCGCAAAAACAGGCCCAACGAACCCAAATCCACTGCATGTATGACCGCTTCTACCTCCCTCGAAGTGGCTGTGGTAGCAGCCGTAACTAGATTCAGCCCAGGAACGAGCAGGGCGCATGTTTCGCGGAAACCATCCAACTCGTGTGGACGAAAAGGGCCGTCTCAAGGTCCCCGCCGAATTCAAGCGGGTGATCGACGAGAAATATGCCCAACGCTTCTATATCACGAGTTTGGACGGAAAGGTTGCTCAAATTTATCCCTTCGAGGAATGGGAACGGATCGAACAGAAGCTGGCATCGCTGTCGACCTTCAACCCAACCAAGAAGAAGTTCTTGAATCGCGTGAACTATTACGGGCAGGTCGTAGAGATGGACGGGCAGGGGCGCCTGCTGGTCCCGCAGATCCTGCGTGAGTCGGCGCAGATTCGTGGGGAAGTGGCAGTGCTCGGCAATCTGACCTACCTGGAAGTGAGGAACCTGGAAGCGCTTCGCACCGAGATCGAAGAGCAAGCGTTCACGGATGAAGACACCAAGACGCTCGACGAATTGGGCATCTAGTGCGTACGGATACAACAGACACCCCCGAGCGGGGTGGGCATGGAGCGGTTGGCCATGTTCCGGTTCTTTTAAAAGAAGCGATCGATTTTCTAGCCGTACAGCGTGGCGGAACCTGTCTGGATGCCACGGTGGCCTTGGGCGGACACAGTTGCGAAATCGCAAGACGCCTCGGCGCACCGGGACATTTGATTGGCTTCGATAAGGACCCGGCCGCGCTGGCCATCGTTGGTGGAGCGACGGGCGCCCTCGCCCGTCCAGCCGAGCAAGGAGCCGATTGGCCGCAGATCACGCTGATTCACGGATCGTTTGCGGAAGTCGCCGAGCGAATTGCGCCGGCTACTCTCGACGGCCTGCTGGCAGACTTGGGAGTCAGCAGCTTGCAGCTCCAGGACGCGGCGCGGGGATTCAGTTTTCAGGCGGAAGGACCGCTCGACATGCGGATGAATCCGATGTCGGGCGAGACCGCCGAACAAGTGGTAAACCACATCGACGAGCGCGAGCTGGCCGATGTGATTTACGAATTCGGTGAGGAAAGGAGGTCGCGGAGAATCGCCAGAGCCATTGTCCGGTCGCGGCCGATACGAACTACGAGGCAACTCGTGGAAGTGATATCAGCCGCGGCCCGGCCAATGAAACTGGGTCAACACAAGTACGAGCGCATTCATCCGGCGACCCGAACCTTTCAGGCTCTCCGAATCTTCGTAAACCATGAACTGGACGACCTGAAAGCACTACTGGAGGCGGCGCCTCGCGTGCTGAAGCCGGGTGGAAGGCTGGTGGTGATCAGCTTTCACTCGCTCGAAGATAGGATCGTCAAAGATGCGCTTCGCGAAGGCGCGAAGCAGGGGCTGTACCGGCTGCTGACGAAGAAGCCGGTGACGGCGACGGAAGAAGAGATTGATCGCAATCCGCGGTCGCGCAGCGCGAAAATGCGCGCCGCCGAGAAAGTGTAGCGCGAAGTAGCGCCGGCGACTCGCCGGCATAGAGTTTGATTTTGTCCGGAGAAACTGCCGGGCTTCCCGGTGCGGTGATCGCTAGGCGTGCCGGGTAAAGAATTTGGCAGGTTGCAACTCTGTGGTGGAGTTTGTCTGGAGCGGCCAAGCAAGACAGAACAAGGCCGGGTCCGGAACGGAAATAGGGATACTCAACGATGAATTTCACGGGAACGATAATCGAAGACCTGATCGCGACGGTGGAGCGCGCCGAAGCGAGAACGCAAGACCTCGACATCATGGAGATTGAACCCTGGTTCGCCTCGGCTCAACAAGACGCTAACTACGATTCCAACTTTCTCGGAATGGCATAATTTATGAGCGCCGCCACAGGCAAAACAATTCGTTGCACCGGGCGCCAGTCGTGCTGGCTCGGCACTCCGGAAATTTACTTCCGCAAGACCATTGATAACTCGCGTTTGGTAAAGGCGGAAGATCCGCGCCGGGCAAAGGAGATGAAGCACTTTGGCTTCGCGCTATGTTGCCTGTTTCTTTTGGTGATGGGCTACGCCCTGCAGCATTTTCGCGCCATTGAATACGGATACAAGATTGAGTCAATGCGGGCCGAACGCGACGGGCTCGCGGAAATGAACCGGGCGCTGCGCCTGGAAGAAGCCTCCCTGCGCGATCCGGAGCGCATCGACTTGATGGCGCGCAAGCTGGGCCTGCAGTCGCCACAACCCGGCCAAGTGATCCGCATGGATTCAAGCGACGATAGTGGAACGCCGGTTATGGCCAGTGTGACGCCCGTGTCGGTGGTGGCCGCGCGCTAATGTGTAGCGCGGACGCTCCTGTCCGCGAATACTTGGATCTCGGCCCGTCCCTTGGGCGATGTGGTCGAGCACGAATTGTTTCACGGCGGCTCTTCGGGGCCGCCGCAGTTATCTGGGGACGAGAGTGGCCGCAAACACGACTCCCACGGGCGCGCGCTTCAGGCTCTACACCTTTTCCGGATTGCTTTGCCTGTGGTTGTTGGCCATTTGCCTGCGTCTGGTCTACCTGCAAATCTTTTGCTACGGAGACTTCCAGCACCGTGCCCAGCACCAGCAACAGCGCAGCTTCGATCTCTCGCCGAAGCGCGGAGTCATTTACGACCGGGCGGGCCGTGAGCTGGCCATGTCAATTCAGGTGGACTCGGTCTTTGCGGTGCCCACCGAAATTCCCGATCTGCCCAATACCATCAGCCTGATCACTCGCATCACAAAGGATGACCCGCGGGTCGTGCTCGCCGATTGCCGTACGCGCAGAACTTTTTGCTGGGTCGCGCGCAAAGCCGATGCTGAAACCGTCGAACGCATGCGTGCCCTGAACCTGCAAGGCATCCACTTCCAGAAGGAAGCCAAGCGCTTTTTCCCGAAGCGCGATCTTGCCGCGCAGGTGCTGGGTTTTGTGGGCACCGACGATCAGGGCTTAAGCGGCATCGAGCGGCAGTTCAATGCCGAGCTTCAGGGCAAGCCGGGCAAGCTCATGATTTCTGTGGATGCCCGCAAACGCTGGTTCGCCAGTGTCGAGAAGCAACCGGAAGCGGGCAGCAGCGTGGTCCTGACAATTGACCAGAACATCCAATACGTCGCCGAGCGGGAACTGGAACGCGCGATGGGCGAAACTCACGCGATTTCAGGCACAGTGATCGTGGAGAACCCGCACACAGGGGAAATTCTGGCGCTGGCTAACCGGCCCACGTTCAATCCGAATATCCGGAAAGAGATCCGCAATGAGGCATTGAAGAACCGCGCCGTTAGCGACGTTTACGAGCCCGGCTCAACGTTCAAGACGGTGACCATCTCCGCTGGCCTGGAAGAAAGAATCACGCGCCCGGACGAAATGTTCGATTGCCAGATGGGATCGATCGTCATCAACGGGATGCGCATCC
>Ga0209068_10001620_pt1 | contig 11177 bp, 8 predicted proteins | sample ColStrG_CSR_2012_FD_187200 | JGI IMG/M metagenome (GOLD analysis project Ga0209068, IMG submission 187200) | Freshwater sediment microbial communities in response to fracking from Pennsylvania, USA - Cold Stream Run_MetaG_CSR_2012 (SPAdes)... | ecosystem: Environmental > Aquatic > Freshwater >...
GTTCCCAGCTACTCGCAGGCGCTTGGCGTAGGCGCTGTTGCCCATCCCGTTCAGCTCTTTGATGGTGACGTAGTAGCTCTTGCTGTCCTGCACGCCGGTGTACGCCAGGTATCCGAGTGAGAGAAGAATCAACACGGTCACCGCGCCAAATTTCAGATACTTGCTGGTTTCACTCGACATAGAAAACACCTCACCCTGCTTAAAAACTGTACGCGCTGCTCTGGTACGGGGTCAAGATGCCCAAAAGTCTGAACAACCCCGTCCAGAGCAACGTGTTTGCGCCACCTCTTGGCTATCCTGCTGCATTTACAATGCCTAGTGAGCCGCATACTCGCCAATCACAAAGGCAGATCCTAACCCATGATCCATCCATGGCACGACGTTACCCCCGGCAGCAAGCTCCCCCAGGAGTTCAACACGGTCGTCGAGATCCCCTTCGGCTCCAGCGTGAAGTACGAACTCGACAAGGAGAGCGGCCTCATTAAGCTCGACCGCATTCTTTACTCCGCGGTTTACTATCCGGCCAACTACGACTTCATCCCGCAGACCCTGGCAGAGGACGATGACCCCATCGACGTGCTCGTGCTGTGCCAGGAAACGGTCGTTCCGCTGACCATCATCCACGCCCGCGCCATCGGCCTGATGACGATGATCGACTTCGGCAAGAAAGACCATAAGATCATCGCCATCGCCACCGAAGATCCCGAATTCAATTCCTACCGCGAGGCCGCCGAAATGCCTCCCCACCGCCTCATCATGCTGCGCCGCTTCTTTCAGGACTACAAGCAACTGGAAGGCAAGAGCGTCGAGGTCGACGAAATCCGTCCCGCGACCGAAGCCTACCCCATCATCGAGGACGCTCTCCACCGCTACAGCGAGCAGCGCCGCAAGGGATTCAAAGGCGTGGCGACGTAGCGCTGCTATCTCATAAAGGAATCCTTCTACTACGCAGGATGATCACTTTGGATAGAGTGATTGACAGCTGAGAGCCGCTCCTACAGCTCGTACTTCTTCATCAAATGCCGGAACGAGCGGTAGGAGATGCCGAGGATTTCGGCGGCCTTAATCTGGACACCGTGGGTTTGTCCGAGGGCGGATTGCAGGAGCTGGCGTTCGATTTGCGCGACGTAATTTTCCATGTTCACTCCATCGGGGAGCACCGAGCCGGCGGGCACGCTGAAGGCGGTCTCGGCACCGGCGGCTACGGCGCGGGCTTTCGAGCGCTCGACGGGCAGTTCGAGATGTAACTCGGTGCCGATTTCGAGGGCCACGGCGCGTTCGATAGTGTTTTCGAGCTGGCGGACGTTGCCGGGCCAATCATAACTGGAAAGCGCCACGAGCGAGGCGGCGTTCATCGCGTGGATACTCTTGGCCGCCGCCGGGGCGTATTTTTTCAGGAAGTGATTCGCCAGCAGCGGTACGTCCTCCTTGCGCTCACGCAGCGCGGGCACGCGGATGGGGATCACGCTCAGGCGGTAGTAGAGGTCTTCGCGGAAAGTGCCGTCGGCGACTTGCTTGTCGAGATCGCGATTCGTAGCGGCGATGACGCGCACGTCGACGGCGATTTCGCTGGTGCCGCCGACCGGACGTACGGTGCGTTCCTGGAGCACGCGCAGCAGCTTGACCTGCATGGGCATGGTCATGTCGCCGATTTCGTCGAGAAAGATGGTGCCCTGATCGGCGACTTCGAACAGCCCGCGCCGGTTCTGGTTCGCCCCGGTGAACGCTCCCTTGACGTAGCCGAAGAGTTCGCTTTCGAGCAGGGTTTCGGGAAAGGCGCCGCAGTTGACCGAAACAAAGGCCTCGCCGGCGCGCGGCGAACAGGTGTGGACGGCGCGGGCGACGAGTTCCTTGCCGGTGCCGCTTTCCCCGTAGACGAGGATGGTGCTGTTGGTCGAAGCGACGGTTCGAATCGTCTGCTTGAGTTTTTCGAGCGCCGGGCTGATGCCGACGATGTTGTCGAGCGAGTTGCGGGTGGCGGCGTCCCGGCGCAGGGCGAAATTCTGGCGGCTGAGTGAGACTCTTTCGAGGGCGCGCGCAATGCCCAGCTTGATGTCGTCGACCAGGCCGGGGCTTTTGCGGATGTAGTCGGTGGCGCCGCCGGCCTTAACGGCCTGGACGGCGGCTTCGTAGTCGTCGACCGCGGTCATCAGGATGACGGCGGTTTCGGGCGAGACCTGGTGGGCGTGACGCAGAACTTCGACGCCATCGACGCCGGGCATTTTGATGTCGGTAACAATCACGTCGAACAGGGCGCTTTCGATCTTGCGCTTGGCCGCTTCGCCGCTGGTGACAGTTTCCACTTTGTGGCCATCGCGCCGTAGGGCAATGTCGAGCAGCTCGCAGATGGAGCGCTCGTCGTCGGTGACGAGAATGTTACCCACGCGATTGGCCTCCCGAGGCGGCGAGTGCTTTGTCGCCTGGCTTTGCGGCGGCGGATTTGGGAGAGGCGGAAGACGACGCGGCGACCGGCTCGTCCAGGCGGCGCAGGCGGAGAACAAAGCTGGTGCCCTTGCCGACTTCCGAGCGCGCCCAGACTTTGCCTTCGTGCGCCTGCACGATCTGGTAGACGATGGCCAGACCAAGTCCGGTGCCGCCTTCAAAATTCGACTGGAAGGGCTCGAAGATTTTTTCCGTCTGCTGGGGGTTAATGCCGGGACCGGTGTCGGAAAAACTGATCTCCCAATCGGAGCCGCGTTCGGTGAGGCTGACGGTCAGTGTGCCGCCGGTTTTTTTCATGGCGCGAACGGCATTTTCGGAAAAATTCCAGAAGACCTGTTTGAGCTTGTCGCCGTCGGCCAGGACGAGGGCTTCGGACTTAGGGAAGACGCGCTCGATGCGGATCGGGGCTCCCTCGGCGATCAGGCGGTGTTCGAGCAGAGTGAGCGTGTCCTCGAGCAATGGGGCCAGGCTGACGCGTTCGAAGCGGTACTGCTTGCCGCGGGAATAAGCGAGAAAATCGGTGATGATGCCGTTGAGGCGGTCGGACTCGCGGGTGACGATTTCCAGTAGATGGCGCTCTTCCTGGCTGAGCGCGGGCGCGTCCGACAACATGCTGACCGAACCGGCGATCGAGGTGAGGGGATTGCGGATCTCGTGCGCGATGGCGGCGGCGAGGCGGCCGACGGCGGCGAGGCGGTCCTGCATGCGGACCTCGCGTTCCAGACGGCGGATTTCGGTGAGATCGTCGAAGGTATAGACGAAGCCCAGGCCGCCCGGGACGTTGACGTTCAGGACCGACACAATGACGCGGAAACTCTTGCGGAAGCCATTGGCGGCAACGTAGCGGACTTCGCCGTCGCCACGCGTGGCGCCGAAGTGGGGCAGCGGGTCCTGAAAGAGGTCGGCGACGGAACGGCCGCACAATTCGGCTTCGGAGATTTCGAGCAGTTGCTGGGCGGCGCGGTTGACGAGGGTGATGCGGCCGTCGAGACCGGTGGTGATGACGCCTTCACTCATCGACTGCACGATGTTTTCGTGCAGAGCTTGCAGGTTCTGGAGCGCTCCGCTGGCATCCTTGAGCTGCACGTCGACTTGCCGGAGCTTGGCGACCAGCAGGCCGGCCAGGTAAGCGATGGCAAAGTAGGCAAACAAATTGACAAAGATGACGACTTGCAAAGCCTTCAGCTTGGGATGCGTGTTCGAGTAGGTGGGAATGACTCCGTAATAGTCCAGCTCGAGGATGGTCCCAAACATGATGAAAGCCAGAGCCGCGCTGAGGTATCCCCAAGCGCGCGGCAGGAGCATGCAGGCGACGATGATGACCAGCGGATAAAGGAAGTTCAGCGAGCTATCGATACCGCCGGTGAGATGCACGACCAGCGTGACCATGGCCAGGTCGCTCAACACCTGGAGGATGGCCTGGAGGCGGTGTTCCTGCCAGATCGAAAGCAGGAACAGGAAGAAGAGTGAGATCACGAACCAGAGCACCATGCCGGTCAGGAAGGGCATGACGGGCAGCGGGCTAGGGGTCAGGCGAATCACGGCCAGCTCAATGGCGAGCAGGACGGTGAGGATCAGGATGCGAACCTTCACCAACCAGGTCAGCCAGTTCCGCTCATCGGTAGTGGAATGCATGGAATTCGTAGTTCGGGAGTTCGCAGCTCGTAGTTCGCGCTTCGCAGCCCGCCGATGTTTGCGAACTCCGAGCTAAGAACTACGAGCTACGGTCTTTAGCCTGCCAATTTCGAAATCATCGAGAACAGCGGCATGTACAGCGAGATCACAATGCCGCCGATGGTGATACCGAGGATGCCGATGATGGCCGGTTCCAACATGGCCAGCATGTCCTTGGTGGCGGAGTCGACTTCATCTTCGTAGAAGTCGGCGATCTTCTGCAGCATGGCGTCCATAGCGCCGGTGGCTTCGCCGACGCCGATCATCTGGGTGACCATGTTGGGGAAGACCCCGCATTCGCGCAGTGGGTCGACGATGGTGCGGCCTTCTTCGATGGCCTTGCGAACCTTCATCAGCGCTTCTTCAAGCACGGCGTTGCCGGAGGTGCGGGCGGTGATGGCCAGGCCTTCCAGAATGGGAACGCCCGAAGTGATGAGCGTACCCAGAGTCCGGGTAAAGCGGGCGACGGCTATCTTGCGAAGCAGAACGCCCACGATCGGCAACTTCAGCAGCATGGCGTCGAAGTAATAGCGGCCGCGCGGATGCTTGCGGATCTGCTTGACTCCGAAGACTGCGCCGACGGCACCGACGATAAAGAACCACCAGAAGTGACCCACAAAAGCGCTCAGGCCGACGACGATGCGGGTGGGGAGAGGCAGCGCGACGCCCAATCCGACAAACAGGTTGGCGAAGATGGGCACAACCCACTTGAGCAGCGCGCCCACGATCAGGACCGCGATGGAGACGACCGCGACGGGGTAGATCAACGCCGACTTGATGGCCGAGCGCAGTTTGACGGCCTTTTCGACGTACAGTGCCAGGCGCTGCAGGATGATGTCGAGAATACCGCCGGTCTCACCGGCCTCGATCATGTTGGTGGTCAGGTCGTCGAAGACTTTCGGATACTGGCGCATGGCGTTGGCCAGAGTCGAACCGCCCTCGAGGGTCGTCCGGACGCCGGTCAGCGTTTTCTGGAAGCTGGGGTTCTCCTGGTTTGCGGCCAGAATTTCCAGACACTGAACCAGAGGCAGGCCGGCGTCGATCATGACCGAGAACTGCCGGAAGAACACGGCGATGTCCTTGGTGTTGACTTTGCCACTCCCGAAGGTGGGCAGGGAGAATTCCTTGCCCTTCTCCCGGATGGCAGCCGGCTGAATGCGCTCGCGCCGGAGCTGCGTGGCCAGCATCTCTTTGGTGGAAGCAACCCGCTCTCCCTGGACTTTTTCTCCCGAGGCGGTCTTTCCTGAAAATGTGAAAACCGGCATGGTTCGTTTCTCCTTCTGGTGGTGCTGCGCGACGCCGATCGATTCGAGCGCCGGTTAATTCTCTTCCTTCGCTGTCCCGCTTCCGCGGCTCACTTCTTGACGGGCATGCCAGCCTTCCCCGTCAGACTCGAGGTGGGCCGGCTCAAGAGGCTCGCGCCCCGCGCGATCATCTCCTGCAGTTCGTCCTGGTTGCTGGAGCGGGCAATGGCGGTCTCCATGGAAATCTGCTTCTGGAAGTACGCGGTGGCCAGCGCCTGGTTAAACGTCTGCATCCCGAATTTCTCCTGGCCGGACTGCATGGCGGAGTAAATCTGGTGAATCTTGTCTTCGCGGATCAGGTTGCGGACGGCGGCGTTCGGAACCAGAATCTCCATGCACATGGCCCGCCCCTTGTTGTCGGTGCGCGGCAGAAGGCTTTGACACATGATGCCTTCGAGCACGAGCGAAAGCTGGGCGCGGATCTGGGGCTGTTGGTGGGCCGGGAAGACGTCGATAATGCGGTTAATAGTGGAGGAGGCCGAGTTGGTGTGCAGCGTGCCGAAGGTCAAGTGACCGGTCTCGGCGATCCGCAGCGCGGACTCGATGGTTTCCAGATCGCGCATTTCGCCGATCAGCACCACATCCGGATCCTCTCGAAGGGCGGCGCGCAAAGCGTCGGTAAAGCTTTTCGTATCCGAGTGCAATTCGCGCTGGTTCACGACGCAGTTCTTGTTCATGTGCACGAATTCGATCGGGTCCTCGATAGTGAGGATGTGATCGTGGCGCTCGGTATTGATCTTGTCGATCATGGCGGCCAGAGTGGTTGACTTGCCGGAGCCGGTCGGCCCGGTGACCAGCACGAGCCCGCGCGGCTTGTCGCACATCTTGCTGACGACCGGAGGCAGGCCGAGCTGATGGAACGATTTGATCTCGAAGGGAATGAGACGGAATACGGCGGCGGTGGCGCCCCGCTGATTGAAGACGTTGGCGCGGAAGCGGGCCAGTCCTTTCAACCCGAAGGAGAAGTCCAGCTCGAGGCTTTCTTCCAGCCGGTGCTTTTGCGAGTCGGTCATGACGCTGTACGCGAGTTGCTTGGTTTCGGCCGGAGTCAACTGCGGCAGGTCGAGCGGCACCAGGTGTCCGTGGACGCGGATTTGGGGCGGAGAGTTGGTGGTGATGTGGAGATCGCTTCCGCCCATTTCCAGCATGCGCCGAAGGAGATCGCTTAATGAGAGCGCCATAAGTTTCTTTTCCTCTTTCGTTCTAGTGGATCGTTTCGCGAGCCACTTCTTCGAGCGTGGTCCAGCCTTGCGCGACCTTCATCAGCCCGCTGCGGCGCAGGGTGATCATGCCGCGTTCAATCGCTTTCTTCTTCAGTTCAAGCGCCGATGCGCCCACCAGGACCAGTTCCTTGATGTCGTCGTCGACCTCCATCACTTCATATAAGCCGGTACGGCCCTTGTAGCCGGTCTTGTTGCAGGTTGCGCAACCCTTGCCCTTCATGATCTGCACGGTCTTGGTTTCTTCGGGGGTGAATCCTTCTTCGATCAGGGCCTGCACGGGAACTTCGACCGGCTCGGCGCAGTCTTTGCAAACTCGCCGCACCAGGCGCTGGGCGCAAATCAAGTGCACCGAAGTCGCGACGAGGAAGGGCTCAATACCCATGTTCATAAGGCGCGTGATGGTTTCGGGAGCGCCGTTGGTGTGGAGCGTCGACAAAACCAGGTGGCCGGTGAGCGCGGCCTTGATCGCAATTTCAGCGGTTTCGAAGTCACGGATTTCGCCGACCAGAATGATGTTGGGGTCCTGCCGAAGGAAGGCGCGCAGGGCGGCGGCAAAGTTCAGGCCGATCTGCTCCTTCATCTGCACCTGGTTGACGCCGCCCAACTGAAACTCGACTGGATCTTCGGCGGTCATAATGTTGGTGTCGGGCTGGTTCAAACGCGAGATCGCCGAATACAGCGTATTGGTCTTTCCCGATCCAGTCGGTCCGGTGACCAGCACCATGCCGTAGGGCTTAAGAATTGCCTTTTCAAACTTGACCAGCGACTCGGACTCAAACCCCAGCTTGGTCATATCCAGCCGCAGATTTTCCTTGTCGAGCAACCGGAGAACGATTTTTTCGCCCCAGAGCGTGGGCAAGGTAGAGACGCGGAAATCGAGCTGCTTTTTCTTGCCGCCGATTTGCATCTTCAGCATGATGCGGCCGTCTTGCGGCAGGCGCTTCTCGCTGATATCGAGCTTGGCCATGATCTTGAGGCGCGACGTAATCGCATCTTTCAGCTTGAGCGGCGGGTTCATGATCGACTGCAACACGCCGTCAATGCGGAAGCGCACGCGGAATTCCTTTTCGTACGGCTCCATGTGAATGTCGCTGGCGCCGCGCTTCACGGCGTCGGTGAGCACGAGGTTCACGAGCTTGACGATAGGAGCTTCGTCGGCCGCTTTCTCAAGCTCCTTGAGCTCCATCTCCTGCTCTTCGGCCTGCACTTCCACGTCGGCGCCTTCGCCGAACTCGTTCATCGACTGCATGACCTGCTCAAGCTCTTCCTCTTTGGAAGTGCCGTAGGACTTGTCGATGCCCTCGACGATGGAACTTTCGGAAGCGACGACCGGCTCAATGTTGAAGCCAGTCATGAACTTGATATCGTCCATGGCGAAGACGTTGGTAGGATCGACCATGGCGATGGTGAGCGAAGCGCCCACGCGGCTGAGCGGCAGAATCTGGTAGCGCTTGGCGGTCTCGTACGGAATCAGCTTGACGACGGCGGGATCGATTTCAAAGTATGCGAGATTGATGGCGGGCACGCCGTACTGGCGCGAAAGAAAGTTGGTGACGTCCTCGTCGGAGAGGAAGCCGAGCTTGACTAAAGCGGACGCCAGACGGCAATGCGACTCCTTCTGGAGTTTGGTCGCCTGCTCCAACTGCTCTGTGGTGATGACCTTTTCCTTGACGAGCAGGTCACCTAGCCGCTGAGACATATCTCTCCTGTTTCCCGCACACTCGGGTATGCGAAACCGCTGATTTCCGGGGGGATTCAACGGGAGTGTTTCGCACTGACACAAATTGTCAACCCAACGGGAATTCTGAAAAAGTAACTTCAGTACCTGTACTTAGTGGGGGACGATAAAAAACAGCGCGAAGAGTGGCTTCTGCTTGAAGAAATCCCCGTTTTGGGAAAAATCTGAACGCGGCAGACCATGTTCTTCGGTGTAGGTATGATGTGACGCAGGCGCTAGCGGCGGATGGTGCGACTGCATGTTTGGTTGAAATCTTTGAAAGCTGAAGAGCAAATTCGCAGTTACTTCGAGGCGCTTTATGGCGCCTGGGGGCGCCAACACTGGTGGCCAGCCCGGTCGCGCTTCGAGGTCATTGTCGGGGCATATCTGACGCAGAACACTTCATGGACTAACGTGGAGCGGGCGCTGGAAGGCCTCAGGAAAGCGCGGGTCTTGAGCGTCCGCGGGATCCGGTGCACGCCCCTCCCAAAACTGGAAGAACTAATTCGCTCCTCTGGTTACTTCCGGCAGAAAGCGCAGCGTCTGAAGACGTTCGTGTTCTTCTTGGATGGGCGCTATGGCGGCTCGCTGACGCGGATGTTCGCACAACCGACGGAAAAACTCCGGAAGCAATTGCTCGCGCTGAACGGCGTGGGCCCAGAAACTGCGGACTCGATCCTGCTCTATGCGGGCAATCATCCCGTCTTCGTAGTGGATGCCTACACCCGGCGGATTCTGGAACGACATGAGTTGATGCCGGCCAAGGCGGGCTATGAAGAAATTCGGCAACTGTTTGAGCGGGCGCTGGCCGGGGCGGGGGCGTACGGAGTTGTCGATGCCGATTTCTTGCGGGAACCACATGCCGCGTCTGTTGGACCGGGCGGCTCGTGCCATCTACCGTCTCGCATGAGCACAACGGTGCGGGCTCCTTTGGCACAGGTGTTCAACGAGATGCACGGGCTGATTGTGGGCGTGGGAAAGAATTACTGCAAAACATCACAACTTTTGTGTGAGCAATGTCCTTTGCAAAGATTTCTGCCAGGCGCAGAGTAAATACTATGCATCGGATTCTGAGAGTACGCCTTTTGGCATTGGGCTTCGCGGTGTTTTGTCTGGGATTCGGGGCGGATCCTCCTCCCGAGTCGCTGCGGGAAGCTGCGCAACAATCGGGCATACTGGTCGGCGCGGCGGCGCGGTCGTCCCAACTGACCGAGGCGGCGTACGCGGCAACTCTAGCGCGCGAATTCAATATGCTGGAACCCGAAGACGTCATGAAGTGGGAGGTGCTGCGGCCGGACCCGGAGTCGTTCGACTTCTACGAGGCGGACCGTCTGGTGGATTTCGCCTTCCGCCACAACATGAAGGTTCGCGGCCACACGCTGGTCTGGCATCAGCAGAACCCGGCATGGCTGATGCGGGGCCAGTTTACTCCCGACCAACTCGCCCGGCTTCTTGAGACGCACATCAAGACGGTGGTGGGGCACTATCGCGGCAAGGTCTTCGCCTGGGACGTGGCCAACGAGGCCTTCGACGAACAACCGCGGCTGGGGCAACTGCGCGACACGATCTGGTATGACCGGCCCGGCATCGGCTTGGCGGGAAGCGACACGGCGTATTTGGAGCGCTGCTTCCGCTGGGCGCACGAGGCCGATCCGCAGGCGCTGCTGTTCTACAACGAAGCCGAAGCCGATACCCTGGGACCGAAGTCGGATGCGATCTATGCCATGGTTCGGGATTTCCGTAAGCGCGGAGTACCCATCGATGGCGTTGGTCTCCAGATGCACCTGAGCAACCTGCACCCGGATGTAGCGTCGATTTCCGCCAACATCGGCCGCTTCGCCGCCCTTGGGGTTCAAGTCCACATCACCGAGATGGACGTGTCCCTTCCTGTCGACACCGAGGGCAACGCTAGCCCGGAGGATGTACAGCAGCAGGCGAATATCTATCGGCAGATCGTGGCGGCGTGCCTGCTCATCGCGGCTGCACAGCTATTCAGACTTGGGGATTCACGGACAAATACTCGTGGATTGGGTCGCACTCGAAAAAGACTCGCGGCGCAGCGCTGCCGTTCGACCAGAATTATCAGCCGAAACCGGCCTACGAGGCGCTGCGCAAGGCGTTGGCCGCAAAATAAGTCGACCAACTATTCCGACTGTACCGTGACTGGCCGCAAGAATTCGGCCTCACTTCAGTTCTTGATTCAAGACTTCCGCAAGGCGGGCACCTGCTAGGGCGATGCGGCGCTTGGCAAGGCTGAAGGCTGCCGTTTCGTACAAGGAAGACGGCGCAATCGTGTAGGGTCCATCGGCGGTACCGATGGGCGGGCGATACACGTCGGTCCGCGCCGCCTGGAAGCTCTCCTGAATCCAGGTGGCGGTGTTGATCTTGTGAATGTACGTCGCGCCCGGAGCTTTCAGAGTCTTTCCGAGGGCGACGGCACGTTCCACACAGCGGATTTTGTTGCTGCAGAAGCTACAGTCAAAGCCGGGCAGATCGTCCCAATAGGAATGGAGATTGGAGGATGCGTCACCCGAAAGCTTGACGCTGTTCCCGCCCGCATCGCCCTTCAGGTCTGACGATGTAACGCGCGTCGTGGCGTGGAGCGGCTGATGAATATCGCCAATCAGGTGCAGCAGCCAAGCCAAGTCATACGATTTAAGTTCATCGGGCTGCGTGGAGGACAGAACGGCACGGAAGGCAACGATTTGGGTCTCAGCGTTTGGTGTTGGGATGGGTGGCAGCGTGGTGTGGCCAGGCGAAAACGGAGTATTGATGAAGTGCCAGTAGCGGTGGCGAAACAGGTCCGTGTATCCGATG
>Ga0209068_10001621_pt1 | contig 11172 bp, 11 predicted proteins | sample ColStrG_CSR_2012_FD_187200 | JGI IMG/M metagenome (GOLD analysis project Ga0209068, IMG submission 187200) | Freshwater sediment microbial communities in response to fracking from Pennsylvania, USA - Cold Stream Run_MetaG_CSR_2012 (SPAdes)... | ecosystem: Environmental > Aquatic > Freshwater >...
CAGATCACGCTATAGAGCGCGCCGGGCCGTTGCGCGCCGACATTCTTGACGGTTTCGTCGATCAGGACCTTGGCGCGGCCCTGATCGTCATGTCCGGTAATGACGCGGCGGATATTCAAACTCATCAATTTTACTCCCTTTTGCTCTCTTTACTCTCTTGGATTTAATCGGCAGCGATCGGCTTTTTGGCCGTTTCGTGCCAGAGCAGGAACAGGCCGGAGCCAACGACGATCGCGGAGCCGGCAAGCAAGGCAAGTGTCGGTACGTCGCCCCAGAAAATAAAGCCGAGGGCGGCCGACCACACCAGCATGAAATAATAGAACGGCCCGACGGCCGACGGCGGCGCCAGCGATAGAGCCCGCGTCCACCAGTATTGTCCGATCGCATTGATGACGCCATTGCCAAGCATCGCGGCCGCGTCGGTCTGTGTCGGCCACGTAAAAAAGAACGGCAACGCCAACCCGAAAAACAGCGTCAGGAAGATCATCTGATACATCGTCAGGGTCTCGGCCGATTCCGTCGTGGTCATGCCGCGCACCGCCGCGGTGACACTGCCGAACAACACCGCATTGGCAAGTGCGTACATTGCGCCGAGCCGGAAAGTGTCGGCACCGGGTGCGGCCACCAGCATCACGCCGAGAAAGCCCACGCTAAGCGCGCCGGCGCGGGCGAGCCCGACCTTCTCGCCCAACCAGAGCGCGGCGAACAGTGTTGCAAATAACGGCGAGGAAAAATTAATTGCCACGGCGCCGGCGAGCGGCATCAATCCGAAAGCGATGATGATCAGGCTTTGCGCGGTAGCCTGCGTGACGCTGCGTCCGAAATGGTCGCGCAGTCGCCGTGTGCGCAAAACCAGAAGGCCGGTGCGCGGCAAGATCAGTACGGCGCAAGTGACTAGCGACGCGATGGCGCGGAAGAACAGAACCTCGATGAAGGAATATTCGGCGACCTGCCATTTGGATAGCGCGCTGGAGACCGCGAACATGACGGTCGCGCCGAGCATGAACAAGATGCCAAGCGGGATACGGTCGGCGCGCAAGCTCGCGCGCTGGTCAAGGCTGTTGGAGGTCATAGGAAGGCCCTAGCGAATTCCGCCAGTTGCCTAGCACGGCTGAAAGAGGGCGGGCAGAGGCGCAAGCGAATAGCCGGCTTGCGCTTTCGCTAGCGACGCCGGCGCATGCGCGCGAGCCGTGCGGCCCGGCGTTTCTTCAGCGCCCGCGCCTCCCGCTGCTTGCGCGCTCGACGCCGGCGGCAGCGGCGGCATTGGCAGCGTGAGCGGCCGATGACCCATTTGAGATAGTCGTTACCGTAGTCGTAGGTGATTTCCTCGTCCGGCTTGATCCTGCGCAGCGCCCGGATGAAGACCCGGCCGCCGTAGGTGAAGGTTTCCGCGTTCGGATTGCAGGAATGATTGGCATAACGCGCAACATTGCCGCGCGGCGTGCCGTCGATGGTGATCTGCTTGTTGATCTCGTAGAGGTAGCGATTGCCGCGCCGCTCGAGCCGGCCAGCTTCCTCGGCGTTCACACGCGCGCCTTTGTATTCAGCGATTTTTTCGCGCTTCTTGATCGGCCTGAGGGCAAATAGGCCGAAGCCGGTGATTGAACGGCCAATACGGAACGATCTTCGGGGCATTGCAGGGGCTGAAGGAAAGACGAGAGCAGGCGTTGCGGATGACAGATGTGACGCCGTGCGTCAATCGCCCGGTTGCACCCGGCAGCGACGCCTCATCGGCGTGCGGATGTTAGGACTATAAACAATAGCTGAGATTTTCAATGAACGTATTGGCCAGCCCAACTGACAAGCGCGCTGAATTGGTCCGGATAAACCACGAAATAGATGATGAGCCCTACCGGTGCCAGCATGAACATCAAATCTCGCATGGGCTCTTCCCCGCGCTGACATGTCGCCCGTGTGTTCTCTTTCCAGATGAGTCACCAGGCTACGTCTATAACGGGGGTGTAAAAAAAATACGGTGAGCACATAAAAGTTTCTACAAAATTTTCTACTTTGAAGCGCAGCGAAGTTCCGACGCAATCGGGTAATTAGGTGCCGGACAAAACGGAAATTGGTTCCATGATACCGGGAACTGTGTTTTCTGGATCACGGTCGCGAAGATTCAAGCGCCCAGAGCGGCAAAATTATTTCCGCGCCTTCCATACGGGCGTATCCCTGAAACCGAGCTTGGGGACGGACCGACGGTGGCGGCGGACATGGCGTTCAGTGGCTCTTGTGGCAAGCTGACTGAACATCGTGCACGTCGTATTGAAGTAAATTCTAAGACCTCCGACCGGTCACCGGGGCATGACTGAGGCCGCCTGGGGTTGGCGGCCTCTTTGTTTTTAGGTTTCTCAGAACCCGTACATTATTATGGCGACGGTGAATGCAACGACACCGGCCCAGTTAAGCAGCGTCGGCACGCTGACCAGCAGGCCGGCGAGGCCAAGCCGCCGATCCTTGAGCGCCAGTGCAGCACCGGCAAGCGCGGCCGCGGGAAAGATGAAGGTGTGTGAAAATTCTTCCAGTCCGCCATAGTCGAGTGCCAACCTGAGGCCGTGGATCGCGATCGAGGGCAGGCCCTCCAGCAACCAACCCACAAGCACGAGCAGCGCCATCGCGAGGATGGCGCGGCGGAGATTGCCCATTCCGGCAAAGACCAGGGCGGCACCTGCGATCACCGGCGTCAGCGCAAGCTTGATGCTGGTGAGGGTCTGCGCGAAGCGCAGGAACGCGGTGGGGTGGTGATAATCGGTGAAAATATTCTGTACGCCCGACAGCGCATCTAGAAATTCGAGCGCAGCGATAACGACAAGGGCCACGCGTAGCCAGCGATGCGACGGCGGCGCCGTGTCAGTGGTCGCGATGATGGTCATCAGTGTGCCCCGGACACTATACGCCAAAACCGTTCAATCATTGGCGACGATTCGGACCGGGACACCACGTTTGATGGAATTGCTGACGGCTGAGACATCCTGCGCACGGCGGATGACGCCATTGACGTCCGCGCCTTTATCGGCGGCCGTGACCGCGACACGCATGGTCGCGTTTTTGACGATGAGCGGATTTCCTTCGAAGGCGACCGTGACGTCAACCTCGATTGACGCCAGACGAATGCCCATATCGTGGGCGACATAGTGCAGGTCGTTGCAGAAGCACCCCCCGATCGCGAGGCCAAGCAGTTGGCCGCCGTTGAAGCCCAGGCCCATGCCGCCGGCTTTACCTTCGGGACGGTCGACAACGATGGTGTGGCCTTCCGCCCAGCCGACCGCGGCTTGCGTATCCGGGATACTGCGAAGTTGAACCGACATAGTGGTCATTGGCGCGTGTCCCCATCAGGATAGGGCAATATACCGTACCAAGGACCGGGCGCGGCGAAAGGGAGTAACGAGCGATCATGGCATCATCTTCGGTGACGAAACGCTGGCCGGAACTTCCCTATGCGGAGTGGAAAGCCACACGCGACGCGCTGCATCTGTGGACGCAGGTGGTTGGCAAGGTTCGCCTGGCGCTGACGCCGTGGCTTAATCACTCATGGCATGTCGCGCTCTATGTCACCACGCGCGGGCTCACGACATCGCCGATCCCGTGGCATGGCGGCAGTTTCCAGATCGATTTTGACTTCGTCGATCACGTGCTGTGGATGAGGACGAGCGAAGGACATTTTCGCCAAATCATGCTCAAGCCGATGAGCGTAGCGGAATTTTACGAAGACGTGATGATCGCGCTGCGTGAATTGGGTGTCGATGTCCGTATCACGACCATGCCGTGCGAGATCGCCGATTGCGTTCCGTTCGAGCAGGATACCCAACACACGGCCTATGATGCCGACTATGCCAACCGGTTCTGGCGCGTGCTGCTCTCGGCGAGCGAAGTGTTCGCACATTTCCGCACTGCCTTTCTTGGCAAGTCGAGCCCGGTGCATTTTTTCTGGGGCAGCTTCGATCTGGCGGTGACGCGCTTTTCTGGCCGCCCCGCGCCGCGCCATCCTGGCGGGGTGCCGCATCTGCCGAACGCGGTGGCCCAGGAGGCTTATTCGCACGAAGTGTCGAGTGCCGGTTTCTGGCCGGGTGGTGGCGGGCCGATCGACTATGCCGCATTCTATTCCTACGCCTATCCGGCGCGGGATGGTTTCGGCGTCGCGGCGGTGAAGCCGAAGGAGGCCTTTTTCAGCAAGGAGCTCGGCGAGTTTCTGTTGCCCTATGATGCGGTGCGCACGGCGCGCGATCCGGATGCGGCGCTGATGGAGTTTTTGCAGAGCACTTATGTGGCGGCGGCGGACTTGGCGAAGTGGGATCGCAAGATGCTGGAGTGCGGATTAGGCGAAAAGAGGAAGGTGAGGCCGGTGTAGAGTCGGTGTGGCGCTCCTGCCTCTCAGCCGTCATTGCCGCAAGACGCTGAGTATGTGGCCCAGCCGGACGAGCGGTGAAAGAAATCCACGCGCTACTTGCTGTCTTCCACCGTCACCAGCCCAACCTGGTTGGTCAAACTATTAGCCGTGACCGGGTTGCCGTCCGGCGTCACATCCATGTTGCGCACGATGTCGCCGCCGCCGGGGATCGCCCAGCTCTGGAATTTTTCGGATCCCGGATCGAAACGCACGATGGTGTTCGGTTTGGCGCCGGACTCGTTGTACCAGAGTGCGCCCTTGGTGAAGACGATGCCGTACGGCTCCGACTTTGGCCCACTCGGCGAGGGCCATTCCTTCACGTCGCCGGTCTTGAGGTCGAGGCGGCCGAGCATGCCGCGTGCAAAGTCGGTGTACCAGATGGTGTCGTCGTCGGAGAAGGCGAGGCGGCGTGGCCGCGCGCCGTCGTTCGGCAGCTTGTATTCCTTGATCGCCATGGTCTGCGGGTCGATGCTGGCGATCTTGGGCGCGCCGAATTCGACGACATGCGGCACGCCCTTTGAATTGATCATCAGCCCATAGGGCCGCGACTTCTCGGTTGGCGACGTCACCAGCTTGATGTCGCCGCTCTGGGGATCGAGCCGGCCGATCATGTTGCCGCCCTGCACGGTGAACCACACCATGCCGTCCTGCGCGATGTTGATAGTGTGCGGGTCCTTCGCTGATTTGTCGGGCAGCGCATACTCGGTGGTGATGCCGGTCTTCGGATCGAGCTTGCCGATCAGGCCGAGATTGTTGCCGGTGAACCAGATATTGCCGTCCTTGTCTTCGGCGAGCCCGTGCGGGCCGGTGTACGCCGACTTCAAGGTGTATTCGCGGATCGCGCCGGTCTTCGGATCGATGCGGCCGAGCTTGTTGGCGAGCTGACCGGTCCACCAGATCGAGCCGTCCTTGGCCGCGCGCGGATCGTGCGGGCGCGAACCTTGCGTCGGCACATCCCACAGATCGATGCGCGCCTTGACCGGGCCGGAAATGATCACCGCCGACGGCCGCTGCCGCTCGGGGAAATTCTTCATGAGATACTCGGTCATCGCCGGCCATTCCTCGGCGGGGATGGCCGCATCGAAGTTCTGCATCATGCGCGAGACCGTGAGCCAGCCTTGCGGCGTGTAGCCGACGCGGACACGATTGATGTCGTGGCAGATACCGCAGGTGTCGGTGAAGCGCTGCTTCATCGCGCCTTCCGGCCATTCATTCGCGGTGTATTGCGCTTGCGTCGGCGCGGCTTGTGCGATTAAGGCGAGCGCGAGCAGCGCGCAGGTGGCAAGTGGCGGGGTGAGCTTGACCGGCATGGCGTTTCTCCCTGAGCGAGGTGCAATCGTCACCACCAGTTGGCTTGTGGGATAGTGAAAAGTAACATAAACGGCTTTCATCATCACAACCTTCAGCACCCCCATGAACGCCCCCGTTACGCCCCCAACCACACCGCCCTATCGCCACACGCCGCTGTTTCCGCTTGGCCCCGACAAGACGCCCTATCGCAAGCTCGAGATCGGCGGTGTCAAGGTCGAGAAGGTGATGGGTAAGGACATGCTGGTGATCGAGCGCGAGGCACTGCGCGCGCTCAGCGAGGCCGCGTTCACCGATATCAATCATCTGCTGCGCCCGGCGCACCTCAAGCAGCTGCGCAAGATCCTCGACGATCCGGAGGCGTCCGATAACGACAAGTTCGTCGCCTACGATTTCCTCAAGAACGCCAACATCGCCGCCGGTGGCGTGCTGCCGATGTGCCAGGACACCGGCACCGCGATCATCATGGGCAAGAAGGGCCGCATGGTTTTCACCGTGGGCGATGATGAGGCGGCACTCGCGGAAGGTGCGCGCGACGCGTATCTCAAACGCAATTTGCGCTATTCGCAGCTCGCGCCGATTTCCATGTTCGAGGAGAAGAACACCAGGTCCAACATGCCTGCGCAGCTCGAGATCTACGCGGAAGGCGAGGACGCCTACAAGCTTCTGTTCATCGCCAAGGGCGGTGGCTCGGCGAACAAGGCGTTTCTGTTCCAGGCAACGCCGTCGATCCTCACGCACGATCGCATGCTGGCATTCCTGAAGGAAAAGGTGCTCACGCTCGGCACCGCCGCGTGCCCGCCGTATCATCTCGCGATCGTCATCGGCGGCACGAGTGCCGAGCTGACGATGAAGACGGTCAAGCTCGCATCGACGAAATATCTCGACGAACTGCCGACCAAGGGCAGTGAGGACGGTCACGCTTTCCGCGATCTCGACATGGAAGCGGAAGTGCTGAAGATGACGCAATCGACCGGCGTCGGTGCGCAGTTCGGCGGCAAATATTTCTGTCACGATGTGCGCGTGATCCGTCTGCCGCGCCACGGTGCCTCACTGCCGATCGGGCTTGGTGTCTCCTGCGCCGCTGACCGGCAGGCGCTCGGCAAGATCACCAAAGATGGCGTCTTCCTCGAAGAGCTCGAGCATCATCCGGCGCAATATCTGCCGGAGATCGATCAGGAAAAATTGGGTGGTCAGGTGGTGAAGGTCGACCTGCGCCGGCCGATGAAGGAAATTCTGGCGCAGCTATCGAAGTATCCGGTGAAGACGCGACTCTCGTTGACCGGCCCCATGATCGTCGCGCGCGATCTTGCGCACGCGAAATTGCGCGAGCGGCTTGAGGCGGGGAAAGGCCTGCCGGACTATTTCAAGAACCATCCAATTTATTATGCGGGGCCCGCGAAGACTCCCGCGGGCTATGCGTCAGGCTCGTTCGGCCCGACCACGGCAGGGCGGATGGATAGCTATATCGACCAGTTCCAGGCCGCGGGCGGCTCGATGATCTCGCTCGCCAAGGGCAATCGCTCGGCACAAGTGCGCGACGCGTGCAAGAAGCACGGCGGATTTTATCTGGCGTCAATCGGCGGCAGCGCGGCAAATCTCGCCGAGCACTGCATCAAGAAAGTCGAGGCACACGAATATCCCGAGCTCGGCATGGAAGCGATCTGGAAGATCGAAGTCGAAAACTTCCCCGCCTTCATTGTCATCGACGACAAGGGCAATGACTTCTTCAAGGAATTAAATTTGGGGTGACGTGCAGCGTCAGGCGTTTGCAACGCCTCACTCTACTAAATTCTCAGCTCCTTCACGCGATTGCGGCGACTGCCACCATCAGCAGAGAGATGCCGACATATTTTGCGGTCTGCATAGTGTCGGGAAGCTGATCGGCAAAACCGAACAACCACAACAACGCGGCGACGGCGATCAGGGAATACTTTACCGCCGGAATCCCGGTGCACTTTTTTAGCTGCGCCAAGGTCTTGCGCATAACACGCTCCGTTCCGCCGCGTCCCCGGCCCCGCGGCATCTACACATTACTGCGGTGCAATATAACCTATCGCATCGCAAATAGGCAAATCCGACGAATGCCCGGATCATCCAGACAACGCCCAGAATGGGTTTGGTTTCCAAAATGGCTGAAAAATGAGCTCGCCAACGTGGGTTGCACGTGCGTTCGGATGAGACGGCCTTCGTGTACGCGATCGACTGTACGTGCCCTCAGCAGTGCGCGCACCAGCAGCGGCCATAGGCGGACCCGGTGGTGCCACGGGGTCGCACCAGCGGCCCTGCAAGGCCCACAGGCGGCTTTCTCGATCGGGTTGAAGTCTGCGTCGCCGCCGGCACCGTGGCCGGCGAGTGAGTTGGGCATTAGACGCTAGCGCTCCTGCATGCAAGATCGCGGCCGTGCTGAGACTAAATTTTTTTTAACCGGTGTGTCCGGTGCAGCAGCGAAAACCGCTGCGGGACAGCCGGAATCGACGTCACTTCTTTCTTCGTGTTTGTCGCGATTTATGCTTGAGCGGGATGATCTTCGCGCTTTCGCCGGCACTTCTACGCAGCGCTTCCTTGAGGCTCGCTGGGCGGCCGTGCTTTCTCAGGAGGTCGTTGAACGCTTCATCGGCGAGCTCCTGAAACGACTTCATGGTTTCGGACGCGAGCAACCGCAGCTCCTGCCAGGTCTCGTCGTGAAACTGCACGCGCTTGCCAATCATGGCTGTTGCTTCCCAAATGAATTCATTTGCGGCCACAACAGACTAGCAAGAACGATGAAAAAGGGACCGCCAATTGCGGCATAGACGCCGACGAAGGTGGCCAGGTTGGCACTTTTCATATGACAGACTGTATGAGGCTGATGAGCTCGTATCCCAAAAAGGATAATTGTTGCAGCGCAACAAATCATACAAAGATTCAAACGTGAAAACAGCGCCTTAGATTGTCGATGCTGTCCCCAGCACTACCAAACTACCTGTAAGAACATATTGCGAACGGAGAACAAATAGTGTACGTTGCTTGTCTTCAGTCGATTCCGACGGTGCGGGGGGCCGCGTTGTCGGGGGGTCGAATCCCGGCCATAAGGAGCGCGACATCATGAGTCAGCCTGCACTGCGTCTCGTCGAAGGATCATCCATGGATAAATCGAAGGCCCTGTCGGCCGCGCTGAGCCAGATCGAGCGCCAGTTTGGCAAAGGCTCGATCATGAAGCTTGGCAAGAACGACAAGACCATGGATGTCGAAGCCATTTCCTCGGGCTCGCTTGGGCTCGACATCGCGCTAGGCATCGGCGGTTTGCCGCGCGGTCGGGTGGTGGAGATTTATGGGCCGGAATCCTCCGGCAAGACCACGCTCGCGCTGCACACGATCGCGGAAGCCCAGAAGAAAGGCGGCATCTGCGCCTTCGTCGACGCCGAACATGCGCTCGATCCGATTTATGCCCGCAAGCTTGGCGTGAATGTCGATGATCTGCTGATCTCTCAGCCAGATGCCGGCGAGCAGGCCCTGGAGATCGCCGACACGCTGGTGCGCTCCGGCGCGATCGACGTGCTGGTGGTCGACTCGGTGGCCGCTCTGGTGCCGCGCGCCGAACTCGAAGGCGAAATGGGCGACGTGCAGCCGGGCAGCCAGGCGCGGCTGATGAGTCAGGCGCTGCGCAAGCTCACCGCCTCGATCTCGAAATCGCGCACCATGGTGGTTTTCATCAACCAGATCCGCATGAAGATCGGTGTGATGTATGGCTCGCCAGAGACGACTTCGGGTGGCAACGCGCTGAAATTCTACGCTTCCGTCCGTCTCGATATCCGTCGCATTGGCGCCATCAAGGAGCGCGACGAGGTGATCGGCAACCAGACTCGCGTGAAGGTCGTGAAAAACAAATTGGCGCCGCCGTTCAAGCAGGTCGAATTCGACATCATGTACGGCGAGGGCGTGTCCAAGACCGGCGAGCTGATCGACCTTGGCGTCAAGGCCAACGTCGTTGAGAAGTCCGGCGCCTGGTTCTCCTATGACAGCCAGCGCATCGGGCAGGGCCGCGAGAACGCCAAACAGTTTCTCAAGGAAAACCCCGACGTCGCCGCCAAAATTGAAGCCGCCGTACGCCAGAATGCAGGGCTGATTGCGGAAGCAATCCTGGCGGGCGAGAGCGATGACAAGGATGACGACGACGAGGCGGCTGAGGCTTGAAAGGATGATGGGCTGCCGGATGGCGTTGTTGCGACGCTGCCATCCGGAGCCGGATTTCGCGAAGAAGGCGTAGCCTTCAAGAGCGAAGAGCCGGCGCAGGAGCTTCCAGAACCGCTACCTGTCCTGCCCACGCCGACCCAACTCATCGAAGTCAATGACGTTGCCGAGCCGATCGCAGAACCAAAGGCCGCTAAACCAAGGAAGGCCGGAGCTGCGAAAGGCAAAGCCAAGAGCGCGAATGGCAAAAGCGACGCCAAAAGCGACGCTAAGAGCGCGGAACCGAAGGCCAGCGGAGCGAAGGCCAGAGGGTCCAAAGTGAAGAGCTCTAAGCGCAAAGGGAAGACAGGCCATTAGTCGTCTGAGAGTTAGTAAGGCGAGGCGGCGGCGCCCGAGTTATCCGCTGCACCATTAGGTGACGCGTAGCGCAGTGTTGCGCGTTAGGCATTCGCCCCCGTCGGCACCCGGCTGCGTAAAGCGGCCGCCACCGAGGACGGGGGCGAAAGCATTTTTGAGCATCCGTCATTCCTGGACAGCGCCCAAGTCGGCTCTAGCCGACTTGGGCGCCATTTAATCCCCATCTAATCCTCATCTCGGGTAAACCCGAGATGAGGTGGGCCAGGCCCGGAATCCGGAGCTAGGAAATGTGGTGGTTCTGGATTTCGGGTTCGCGGCTGCGCGGCGCGCCGGAATGACTATCCAGGCCGCCCTTCCTAGACTTACGCCACCCCCGCCGCTAAATAGCAGCCTTGAAAAACATCAAGCCAAAACGGGGATTTAGACCCCATGGGGCAGGGGGCTAACGGCATTTCAAGATGAGCGGCGTCAACGATATCCGCAAAAGCTTCCTCGATTTCTTCGCCCGCAACGATCACCAGATCGTGGCGTCCTCCCCGCTGGTGCCGCGCAACGACCCCACCTTGATGTTCACCAATGCCGGCATGGTGCAATTCAAGAACGTGTTCACCGGCCTCGAGAAGCGGCCATATTCGCGCGCAGTGACCGCGCAGAAATGCGTGCGCGCTGGCGGCAAACATAACGACCTCGACAATGTTGGCTACACCACGCGCCACAACACGTTCTTCGAGATGCTCGGTAACTTCTCCTTCGGCGACTATTTCAAGGAGCGTGCGATCGAGTTGGCCTGGACGCTGGTCACCAAAGAATATGCGTTGCCGAAGGACCGGCTCTTGATCACCGTCTATGTGGACGATGACGACGCGTTCAAGCTCTGGAAGAAAATTGCCGGCCTGTCCGACAGCAAGATCCTGCGCATCGCCGGCGCGGACAATTTCTGGACCATG
>Ga0209068_10001622_pt1 | contig 11171 bp, 8 predicted proteins | sample ColStrG_CSR_2012_FD_187200 | JGI IMG/M metagenome (GOLD analysis project Ga0209068, IMG submission 187200) | Freshwater sediment microbial communities in response to fracking from Pennsylvania, USA - Cold Stream Run_MetaG_CSR_2012 (SPAdes)... | ecosystem: Environmental > Aquatic > Freshwater >...
GGCCCCACGACTGCCCCGATACGCTCCATTCCCCATGGCCGACCTCCGCTCCGCTGATCCCGCGTCGCTGTTCGCTAGCGCCCGCTCGGGCAGTCGCGTGGCCCTGCCCCGACTTCTGTCGCTGGTTGAGCGAGGCGGTGACGGTGCCCGGGTGGTGGCCGGCATCGCCTACCGGTCGCACGGTCAGGCCTACACGGTAGGCATCACCGGGGCCCCGGGGGCCGGCAAGTCGACGCTCACCGACCAGCTCATCAGCCGGGCCCGCGTTCGGGGACTCGACGGTAGCGACCGGGTGGCCGTGCTGGCTGTGGACCCGTCGTCTCCCTATTCGGGCGGTGCCATCCTGGGCGACCGGGTGCGCATGCAGAACCATGCTCTGGACGACAACGTCTTCATCCGTTCCATGGCCACACGGGGGCACCTCGGGGGCCTGGCCGTGGCTGTGCCCGATGCCGTGCGGGTGCTGTCGGCGGTGGGCGTGCCCGTGGTGCTGGTCGAGACGGTCGGCGTGGGCCAGCAGGAAGTTGCGGTGGCCGCCGCCACGGACACGACCATCGTGGTGGTGAATCCGGGATGGGGTGACGCGATCCAGGCCAACAAGGCCGGACTGCTCGAGATCGCCGACCTCTTCGTCATCAACAAATCTGATCGACCGGGCGCCCGAGAGACCCGGCGCGACCTCGAACTCATGCTCGACTTGACCCAGCTGGGCGATTGGCGACCACCGATCGTCGACACGGTGGCTTCCGATGGCGACGGCGTGGACGAACTGTGGACGGCCATCACCGACCATCGGGCCCATCTGGTGGCCAACGGGAACCTCGAGTTGTTCCGTCGCCAGCGGCTCGCCCGTGAGTTCCATCAGATCCTCCTGGCCCGGGTGGAGCAGCAGCTCGACGGCCTCCTCGCCGCTGATCGCTTCGCTCCGCTGGTGGCCGACATGTCCTCGGGAGTCCTCGACCCCTACGAGGCGGCCGACAGGCTCCTGGAAGGTCTCCTGCCCGGGGCCTGATCGGGGACCGGCGCACCGAGCATTCCAGAACAGGTCCTCAGCGAATGTTGACATCCGGGGTAGACCGTTCACGGTGTTCGGGCGGCGACCTCCTCCTCCGGTCTTGACCCCGGACGCCGGCCCGTGCACCTGGACCCCTCGGGACGTCGGATAGCGTGCCGACGTGACCGCCATTCCGACACTGCCGAACGGGCCCCTGCCACCGCCTGAGGACGATCCCCTCTGGTTCCAACGCGCCGTCTTCTACGAAGTCTTCATCCGTGGCTTCTTCGACGGCAACGACGACGGCGTGGGGGACATTCCGGGCCTGATCGCCAAGCTCGACTACCTCCAATGGCTCGGTATCGACTGTATCTGGCTTCTGCCGTTCTACCCATCGCCGCTGCGCGACGGCGGCTACGACATCAGCGACTACTTCTCGGTCCACCCCGAGTCGGGCACGGTCGAGGACATCGAGAAGCTGCTGGTCGAAGCCCACGCCCGGGGAATCCGGGTGATCGCGGATCTCGTCATCAACCACACGTCGGACCAGCACCCGTGGTTCGTCGAGTCCCGCCAGAGCCGCGACAACGCGAAGGCCGACTGGTATGTGTGGAACGACGACGATCTGCGATGGCCCGAGGCCCGTGTGGTCTTCATCGACGTCGAGCGGTCCAACTGGTCCTACGACGCATCGCGTGACCAGTACTACTGGCACCGGTTCTACGCCCATCAGCCCGACCTCAACTTCGACAATCCGGATGTGGCCGATGCCATGCTCGAGGTGGTCCGATTCTGGCTCGACCTGGGCCTCGACGGCTTCCGGCTCGATGCCGTCCCCTACCTGTATCAGCGGGACGGCACGGCTGGGGAGAATCTGCCTGAAACCCACGCCTTCATCAAGCGGGTCCGTGCCGAGCTCGACGGCCGCTACCCGGGCCGGATACTGCTGGCCGAGGCCAACGGATGGCCGGCCGACGTGGCCGACTACTTCGGCGACGACGACGAGTGCCATCTGTGCTTCAACTTCCCGCTCATGCCGCGACTCTTCTTGGCCGTCCGGCGCGAGCAGGCCTACCCCATCACCGAAATTCTCTCCCAGACCCCAAGCGCCCCTTCGGGTGGTCAATGGGCCATCTTCTTACGCAACCACGACGAACTGACGCTCGAGATGGTCACCGAGGAGGAGCGCGACTTCCTCTTCGCCGAGTACGCCAAGGACCCGCGTATGAAGCGTCACATGGGCATCGGCCGACGCCTGGCCCCGCTGCTCGACCGCGACCGACGCTTGTCCGAGCTGCTCTTCTCGATCCTGTTCACTCTGCGGGGAAGCCCGGTCCTGTACTACGGCGATGAGATCCAGATGGGTGACAATCTCTACCTGGGCGACCGCGATTCGGTGCGCACGCCCATGCAATGGTCGCCCGACCGCAACGGCGGCTTCAGCCGGGGTGACTTCGCCCAGCTGTATCTACCGCCGCTGATGGACCCGATCTACGGATTCGGAGCGGTCAACGTAGAGGCCCAGCAGCGCAATCCGAGTTCGTTCCTGCACTGGATGCGGCGGATGCTGGCCGTTCGGCGGCAGTTCCCAGTGTTCGGCACCGGAACGGTCCAGATGGTCACGTCGGCCAACCCCTCGGTGCTGGCCTTCGTGCGGACCGACCGGCGGGCATCCCCGTCGGTCCGCGAGGTGAACAATGCGATCCTGTGCGTGCACAACCTGAGTCGCACGGCCCAACCCGCAACCGTCGACGTGGGCGAGTGGTCGGGGCGCCAGCCGGTCGAGCTGCTCGGTCGGGCAGCTTTCCCCCTGATCGGGCCAGAGCCCTACCCGGTGACCCTGGGACCGTACGGGTCGCTCAGCTTCGAACTGGTTTGACCGTGAGGGGCAGGCTCAACCTGTCTTGGCCACCGGAAGTGGGATGGCCAATTCTTCGGCCGCCTGTTCCGGGTTCACGATGTTGATCAACACGCCGGTGCCCAGCTCGAAGCCGGCCACCGTGGTCAATTTCGGGACCACGTGGACGTGCCAGTGGTACGGCTCCGGGGCCCGGTACGGGGCCGAGTGGAAGACCAGGTTGTAGGCGATGTCGCCCAGAACGGCACGCAGCCGGCCGAGAGCGATCTTGAGGGCCCGCCCGACAGCCAGTAGGTCGGTGGTCGGGCTGTGATGCAGGTGGGGGCCGTGGGCTCTCGGAATGACGAGCATCTCGTAGGGGGAGCCGCTCCAGAAGGGGCAGACGACGAGGACCTGCTCGTCGGAGTAGACGACCCGGTGGCCAACATTCTCTTCGGCGTCGACTGCGGTGCACAGCAGGCACCGCCCGGCGAACCGGGCGAATCCGGCCTGCTCCTCGACCAGTTCGCGGGGAACGAAGGACATGCCGAGCAGTTGGCCGTGGGGGTGATCGATCGAGGCTCCCGCCTCACGGCCGGCATTGACGATGGCCTGGCTGTAGCGGAGCCCCGGGATCGAGGAATGCTGTCCGATGCGGTCGCTGATAGCCCGCATCACCGCACCGGTTTGATTGTCAGACAGCATCGACCACGTGTTCTTGTGGTCGGGGGAGATGACGAGCACTTCGTGGATCCCGCCGGCAGTGGCCTGAGTGAAGACCGGCCCCCGATTGGTGACCACGAATGGGGCGTCGCCCTCAAAGGCCGGGTACTTGTTGGGAACCACCCGGACCTGCCAGGCGCCGTCGGGGCCCACGGTCTCCAGAGTGGGAGAGGTGACCTCCTCGTGGCCCGGGCAGAACGGGCAGGGTCCGGAGGTGTCGGCCTGGATCGAGGCCATGCGGGGGGCGAACGCCTGGGGCCGGTCGGCACGGTCGGTGCTGACCACTACCCAGCGCCCGGTGAGGGGATCGAGTCGAAGTTGATTCATCAGCGGGGAACGATGCTCCTCAGCGATCGTCGGTCATTTCTCCACACCTGGCTGCCACCTCGGTATTCGTCGGTATTCGTCGTCGAAGCCCGGAACGGGCCCGCGCCATCATTTACGTACCTTGACCCGGCTCCAATCTAGCAATTCCCAGACCCGGAGCGGTGCAGGGTCGCTCCAGGTCTGGCGGCGGGGTCGAACGGACGCCCCCTGTCACGCCGGATGCGGAGCCCAGGCACCGGGGTGAGAGAATCACCGTGTGCTCCTCGTTGATGCGACAGTCGGAGCCGCACAGTACGCCACGGTCAACGACCACTCGGCCGCTTACGACCTGGTGTTGCTGGCCCATGTGCTGTCAGCTCTGGTCGGCTTGGTCGCCGTGACGGCCACCGGCGGGTTCGCCTTGGCATTACGGGCCGCCCTACGGCGGGGCGGCCCGATGCCCGAGGCGCTGATCCGCTACTACCGACCAGGGGTAAACCGCGTGGGCCGGGTGCTGTTCGCTGTGCCGGTATTCGGGGTCGCCCTGGTCGCTATGAGTGGGGGTCAATGGCGGTGGTCCGACGCATGGGTCTCGGGCGGGATGGCGGTGTGGGCTGCCGTTGCCATGGTTGGCGAAGGCGCGTTGTGGCCCGGCGAACGGCGGCTCCAGCTGGTGGTCGCCCGGGCGGGGCGGCATCAGTCCGATGTTGCAGATAGTGGCGCCGAACCACCTGATGCGGGAACGACTGGCGACCGACCGGATGGTGGCGCGGCGGGCCACTGCCTAACCATTGCCCTAATATCTGGGGGATGCGCGGCGGCGTTGGTGGCCGTCGCCGCTTTGATGGTGGCGAAGCCCTAGTTGGCGGCAGGACCGATCGGCGTGAACCGGCACGGGAGGTGCTTGACCCCGGTGACCAGTCGTGACAGCGCCCAGTCGGGCTCACCGCTTACCTCGATGTCGGGTAGCCGGACCAGGAGTTCGCGGAGCATGACGCCGATCTCCCTGCGGGCGAGGTGCGCCCCGAGGCAGAAGTGGGGCCCCGCCGCACCGAAGGACAGGTGGGGATTGGGATTGCGAAGGACGTCGAAGCCGGACGGGTCGTCGAAAACTTCCTCGTCGTGATTGGCCGACCCGTAGACGAGAAGGACCTTGTCGCCTGCTTTGAGTTCCTCACCGGCCAGGACGGTGTCCTCCGTGGCGGTGCGGCGCGTCCAGTTCACCGGGGCGGCCCAACGTACGATTTCGTCGACACCGGTGGCAGCCACTCCGACCGGGTCGGCCTGCCAGATCGCCCGTTGGTCGGGGTGCTCGCTGAGGAGAAGAAGCCCGGTGGACAGGGAATTGCGGGTGGTTTCGTTTCCCGCGGTCAGGAGCAGGATGAAGAACGAGGCGAGCTCAGCCTGGGTCAGCGATTCACCGTCGATGTTGGAGGACGTCAGTGCGGTGGTCAGGTCGTCTGTCGGGTGAGCCGAGTGATGGGCTACCACATCGCCCATCAGTGCGGTGATCTCCTGGCCGGCGGACAGCATGGTGGCCAGGTGATCGGCATCCCGCGAGACGAATTCGGCGTCGTCGGCGTAGATGATCTCGTTGGAGCAACGGAATACCGTAGATCGCTCAGACTCCGGGACGCCCATCATGTCGCAGATGATCTCCAGTGACAGAGGCGCAGCAAAGTTGGTGACAAAGTCGCACTCGCCGAGGTCTGCGGCGCGGTCGATCAGTCGGTCGGCAACCTCTTCGATCGTGTGCTCGATGGAGCGGATGTGCCTGGGGCTGAATGCAGCCGACACGATGCGCCGGAGGCGGGCGTGGCGGGGGTTGTCTGTCGAGATCATTCCGGCGAAGTAGTCCATGAGCTCTTCGGGGAGGTCGATGATACTGAGCGCTCCCTTGCCCGAACAGAAGAGCTCCGGATTGCGTGTCACCCCCACTACGTCGGCGTGCCTGGTCACGGCGTAGAAGCCTCGACCTCGGGGCAGGGCCAGGCCCGAGGCGTCGCCCATTTGCGGTTCCTCGAAGAACGCCAGCGGACGCTCGGCCCGCAGCATCGCGAACGTGGCGAGGCGCTCGGTGGGTGCACGTCCCCAGAACTCCAGGTCCGACAGGTCAATGTCGTCGACCGCAAGTGTCGGCACATGGGTCACCGCTCAACCCTACCGACGTCAGACCGTGGGCGCATTTATTCTGTTGTCAGAGGCAACAGGGGGTGCATCTGCTGGTTCCCCGCTCAGGAAGGGTGCGGGCCGACCTGCAGCACCGGCCCGTAGGCTCCCGGAGCGGAGTTCGAACCGGGAACGGCCCCCGTGGGACGGGAATGTTCTAAAACTGGGACGGGAATGTTTTAAAACCTGATCGGGTTAGTCATGTATAGTTCCCAGATAGGTACGAAGCGGTGCCACAGGGGGCTGGTAGAGGTGCCGGAACGGCACCCTGTCCTGGAAATGCACCCGGAGGTGATGCGGATGCAGGTGATTAGGGTCCGCAGGACCGGAGGGGCGCACGAGAGCGGCCCGCCGCTCTGGGCGGGAGAGGAAGCGTCGTGAAACTCAGCGTGGTGGACAACCGGACGAGGTTGGCCGAACTGGCCGTCGATCCTGTCGTGGTGCAGCTGCGACAGGAAATGGCCGAACAGTCGGCCGCCTTCGAGACGGCCCCGGCCGGGTTGATCGTGTCCTGGGCCGTCGAGCGGTTCGGATCCAGGCTGGCCCTCTCCTGCTCCTTCCAAGAGGCCGTCCTGATCGACATCGCGGTGGCCGTCGACCCGGACATCGAAGTGGTGTTCCTCGACACCGGCTCGCACTTCGAAGAGACCCTCGGGTATGTGGAAACGGTGCGGTCCCGCTACAACCTGAACCTGACGGTCGCCCACCCGGTGGCCGGTTCCGGCGCTCACCCGTGCGGCACCGCCCAGTGCTGCGAATTCCGCAAGGTGCGTCCCCTACGCCAGGCGTTGGCCGGTAAGGACGCATGGGTAACCGGGCTCAAGCGTCACGACGCCCCGACCCGGCGCCATGCCCCGATTGTGGCTTACGACGATGCTTGGGGAATGGTCAAGGTCAATCCGTTGGCCACATGGACTCATCAGGACCTGGTCGGCTACGCGATCGATCACGACATCCCTCAGCATCCGCTGCGCTCCCAGGGCTACGTGTCCATCGGCTGCGCTCCGACCACCCGTCCAGTGGCCGAGGGGGAGGACCTGCGGTCCGGTCGGTGGGCCGACTCCGACCAAGTCGAGTGCGGTCTCCATGTCTGACATGATCGTCCGCTGAGATGACCAAGGACCGGGACGAGCTCTACGGGTTGCATCTGCGCGGTACGGATCGTCCCATGCCGTTCGTCAACCCTTACCGCAAGACAGGCGAGCTGAACGAGATCGAGCTGCTCAAGCTCGAGCGCCACCCGCTTGAGATCGCCGACGCCATCATCGACACGTACTCAAAAGTGGGCCCGGCCGGTATCGCCAAAATTCCGGGTGAGGTCGAACGCCTCAAGTGGGCTGGCATCTACCCCCAGAAGCAGGGAGGCGATGCCTTCATGATGCGGGTCAAGGTTCCCGGCGGCTTCCTCACCAGCCCCCAGGCCCGGGAGATCGGCGTGGCTGCCGATGCCTTCGGCGAGGGACCCGACGGGACCGAGTCACGTATGTTCGGGTCCCGGTATGCCGACTTGACTACGCGTCAGACCGTGCAGATCCACTGGCTTCGAATCGAGGACATCCCCCGGATCTGGCGCCGCTTTGCCGCCGTCGGCCTGACCACCGTCCAGGCCTGCGGCGACTCGGCCCGCAACGTGCTGTGTTGCCCGGTCTCCGGCGTGGATGCTGACGAGGCCTTCGACGCGCTTCCCATCGCCCGGGCGGTGTCCGACTTCTTCACCGGAAACCGCGAGTACGCCAACCTCCCCCGCAAGTTCAAGATGTCGGTGTCGGGCTGCGTGGAGGACTGCGCCCAGGCCGAGATCAACGACATCGGCCTGTGGCCGGCTCGGGCCGACGACGGCTCCCTGGGGTTCAACCTCCTCGTCGGTGGCGGCCTGTCCGACGGCGAGAGGATGGCCTCGGACATCGACGTCTTTGTGGCCCAGGACCAGGCGGTCGAAGTCACCCGGGCCATCGCCCAGCTCTTCGGGGAATTGGGCAACCGCGAAAATCGGGGCCTGGCCCGCATGCGCTACCTGGTCCAAGAACTCGGACCCGAGGGTTTCCGCCAAGAGTTGGCCAAGCGAGCCAAGTTCGACCTGGTGCCGGCGGGCGAGGAACTGACCCGGCGCTACCGCGGCGACCATGTCGGTGTCCACCCCCAGAAGATGGACGGCTATTTCTACGTCGGCTGCTCCGTGCCGGTCGGTCGCATGCAGGGAATGGAGCTGGTCGAGGCCGCCCGCCTGGCGGAAACCTACGGTGACGGCACCCTGCGGGTCGGCACCGATCAGAACATCACGTTCACCGGTGTCCACGGCGACCGGGTTGACGCCTTGTTGGCCGAAGATCTGTTGGCCAAATACTCACCCTTCCCCGGCCCGTTCAGTCGTGGCGTGGTGGCCTGCACCGGAAGCGAATTCTGTCGCTACGCCATCGTCGAAACCAAGGAGCGGGCCGTCAAATGGGCGCGTTTCCTCGACGAGCAGCTGGCCGGTGAGCCGGTCGGCGCCGGCCCTGTGCGCGGCGTTCAATCACCCAAAGGCGAGGACTCGGGCATCATTCGGATGCACTTCTCCGGCTGCCCGGCCAGCTGCGCCCAGCCCCAGATTGCCGACATCGGCTTCCGCGGCGACGTCGCCAAGGTGGGCAACCATCTGAGCGAGGCCGTCGACATCGGTATGGGAGGTTCGCTCGGCGCCGATGCCGGCTTCATCGACTGGATCGAGAATGCCCGGCCGGTCAACGACGTGCCCGACGCCCTGTTGCGGGTTGTGCGCCGCTATCAGTCCGAACGCCGCGTAGACGAACCCTTCTACAATTGGGCCCGCCGGGTCCCGAACGACGAGCTACGGGCCACCTTGGCCGCCGAGGGCACCGGTACCCCTGTCATGCTCACCGCCAAGCCGACCGCCAACGAGAAGGGTGTCTCGTGAAGGCCTACCGAATCCGCAACGAGATCAACGGGATCGAGGAGCCACCGGGCAAGACCTGGTTCTTCGAGCTACAGGCCGGTGTCATCGACGCCGGGCGGTGCATCCAGTGCGGGACCTGTGTTGCCGCCTGTCCGTCGAACTCGTTGGGCGTGGACGAGGACACCAATCTTCCCGAGCTCGTCAAGATGTGCACCGGCTGCTCGCTGTGCTGGGACTTCTGCCCCCGCGGCGGGCTGCGCTACGAGGCCCTGTGGCCGCCCTCCACCGTGCTGCCCGGTGCGACTGCCGACGAGATAGTCGCGGCGTCCGTCGAGCGCGTCGACGCGGCGGATACCTACTGGAAGATCACCGGCGGGCCCCCCGGTGACGGCCTGGGCGCGGTGACCGACGCCTATGCCGTGCGGGCCGGCGCCCGTCCCGAGGGTGCGCAAGACGGCGGCGTGGTGTCGGCCATCCTGATCGCCGCCCTGGCCGCCGGCGATATCGACGGTGCGGTGGTGACCCGCCCGAGTGACGACCCCGAACAGCCGTGGAAGGGTGTCTCCCACCTGGCCACCACGGCAAAGGAGATCATCGAATCGGCGGGCAGCTACTACAACCAGACCATGGCGTTGGCCGAACTCGACCTCTCTCGCTACGACCTGCCGCTCAAGCCGAAGATCGCCGTGGTCGGCACGCCGTGCGAGATCCAGGGCATCCGGGCCATGCAGGCCCGCCGCTGGCCGTCGGGCGCCCACCGCATCGACGCCGTGGTGCTGACCATCGCCCTGCTGTGTACCAAGAGCTTCGACTACCGGGGCCTGATGCTGGACCTGCTCCAGAAGGATCGCGGCATCGACATCGAACGGGTCTCAAAGGTGGACGTTATCCGGGGCCGCATGATCGTCGAGTATCGCGATGGCGAGCTGGCGGTCGACGAACCGGTCAAGAACTTCCACGGTGCCGCCCTGAAGGGTTGCGACGAGTGCGCCGACTTCCTCGGACGCAGCGCTGACCTGTCGGTCGGCAGCGTTGGGGCGTCCGATGGCTGGAGCAGCGTTCTGGTCCGATCCGAGCGGGGCAAGCGTGCTCTCGACAATGCCCGCGGCCGGCTCGATTTCCGGGACCTGGACAACCCGGAGGCCCTGGTCAAGCTCGACGCTTTCGACAAACGGGTGGCCTTCGACAGCCTGCGTCGCCCCTTCGACCCCGATGCGCCGTTGTTCATCGACTACGCCGAGCATGTTTCGAACTACGAAGGCACTGACCGCGCCCCGGTCGTGGCCGACCGCTGAGCGGGACGAGGGCGGACGGGCTCGATGTCATGGACAGGGCTAGCGTGGATCCGATGACCGACGTCGACGAACAGACTGAGCCTTCCCCCGGCCCACAGCTCGACCTCCCTGAGGAACCCGAAGTGCTGCGTGATGGACTGCGCGACGCGCTGCTAGCCGGGGGTGACTGGCGCGACGGGTTCTCGGACGACGTCTGCATCGGTGTGTGGCTGTGGAGCAGGTGGCAGCCGGCGCTGGAGCCGGCCGGATGCACCCGTGAAGACTTTGTCGAAATCGTGAAGTCCACCCGCCGCGAGCTGTGGCTTTGGCTGCTGGGGGACCGCAGGTGGGAGCAGTACGTCACGGGTCTGGCCGGACGGGTCGTGCGCCGTCTGCCCGCGCCAGCCAAGTCGTGACCCGCCGGCCGCCCCGATCCGGTGGCCGCCAGCTGAATCGAACGTTGCTCGACCGATGAGGAGCATCTGATGCCGAACGTGACAGTTCCCGCTGCAGCCGACCCGCTGATTCACGTGTGGACCCAGCTGGCACCGCCCATCACGGCGGCCGCGGCCGGATACTCGAGCGCCGTCTACGAGCACTCGAGCCTTTCGCTGCGGGAATTCGAGGCCGCCCGGATCACCATGGCCCGGATCAACCAGTGCGCATTGTGCCTCGACTGGAGAACGGCCCGCGACGTGCCTTCCCGGGGCGCAGCGGCCGACGACGTGCCCGAGGACTTCTACGCGGCCGTCGGTGCGGACGACGACCTGACGCTGTCCGTGCGGGAGCGGCTGGCTGCCGAGTTCGCCCGCCGATACTCCAATGACCATCTGGGCATGGACGCTGGTTTCTGGAACCGGTGCCACGACGCCTACACCGACGACGAGTTGGTCGACCTGGCACTGTGCGTCGGTTCGTGGCTGGCCCTCGGACGATTCAACCAGGTATTCGACATCGACGGCGTCTGCCGGGTAC
>Ga0209068_10001624_pt1 | contig 11166 bp, 9 predicted proteins | sample ColStrG_CSR_2012_FD_187200 | JGI IMG/M metagenome (GOLD analysis project Ga0209068, IMG submission 187200) | Freshwater sediment microbial communities in response to fracking from Pennsylvania, USA - Cold Stream Run_MetaG_CSR_2012 (SPAdes)... | ecosystem: Environmental > Aquatic > Freshwater >...
CCGCTAGAGGTCGTGGTGGATCTGGTCGGTGGGCCCGCCGGCATGATCGCGGCCGGGGAGGCCCGGCCGGCCGGCGGTGACTGGCTGGGTCGCGGCGGACGGCGGCCGGCCCTTACCGCGGCGACGGCGTCGGCGAACGGTCCCCCACTGCGGTAGCGCATACTCGGGTTCTTCACCAGCGTGATCTCGATGAGTTCCCGCACATTGGGCGGCAACTCGGAGGGCAGCGGCGGCGGCGGCTCCTTGATGTGTTTCATCGCAACCGTCAGGGCGCCATCACCGGTGAACGGCCGCTTTCCCGAAAGTACCTCGTATCCAACGACTCCCAGCGCGTAAACGTCACTGGACGGGGTCGCATCGTGCCCCAGAGCTTGTTCGGGTGCGATGTATTGGGCGGTGCCCATCACCATGCCGGTCTGGGTGACCGGAGCTGCGTCAACGGCCTTGGCGATGCCGAAGTCGGTGATCTTCACCTGTCCGGTGGGGGTGATCAAGATGTTGCCCGGCTTGACGTCGCGGTGCACCAGGCCGGCCGCGTGTGCAACCTGAAGAGCGCGGCCGGTCTGCTCGAGCATGTCCAGCGCGTGCCGCAGCGACAACCGCCCGGTGCGCTTGAGCACCGAATTCAGCGGCTCGCCGTTGACCAGTTCCATCACCAGATAGGCGGTACGCCCCTCGCCGTCCAGCTGGCTTTCGCCGTAGTCGTGGACGCTGGCGATGCCAGGGTGGTTGAGCATCGCGGAGATGCGTGCTTCAGCACGGAAGCGCTCAATGAACTCCGGGTCCTGGGAGAACTCCCCCTTGAGCACCTTGACCGCAACGCGCCTGCCTAGCCGGCTGTCCACCGCCTCCCAGACTTGGCCCATGCCGCCGGTGGCGATCAGCCGCTGCAGGCGGTACCGGCCCGACAGCGTCACCCCAACTCGCGGACTCATGGTCCCCCCTGCAACGCGGCCTCGATCACGGCCCTTCCGATCGGCGCGGCGAGCGCTCCCCCGGTCGCGGACAGTCGGTCGGCGCCATCCTCTACCAGCACCGCCACCGCAACCTTCGGAGATTGCGCGGGCGCAAACGCGATGTACCACGCGTGCGGTGGAGTATGACGCGGGTCGGTGCCATGCTCCGCGGTTCCGGTCTTGGATGCGATCTGCACGCCGGGAATGGCCCCTTTCTGCTGTGCTACCTTCTCGGCGCCGACCATCAGCTCTGTTAGCTTAGCGGCGACCTGCGGCGACACCGCGTGGCGCTGCTGATAGGGAGCGGTCGTGCTGATGTTGGCCAGGTCCGGTCCCTTGAGGCTGTCGATCAGGTAGGGGTGCATCGTTACGCCGTCATTCGCGATGGTGGCGGCGACCTCGGCGTTCTGCAGCGGCGTCAGCGCGACGTCCTTCTGGCCGATGCTCGACATCGCCAGCGCGGCATCGTCCGGGATTATCCCGACGGTCGATTCGGCGACCTGCAGCGGGATGACGCTCGGTTTGCCGTCCATCCCGAATGAATGGGCCATGCTGCGCAGCGCGTCCGCTCCGGTGGCGATGCCCAGCTGAACGAATGCGGTGTTGCACGACAAGGCGAATGCCTGCCGAAGCGACACCGTTGGTTCGTTGCCGCACGGGGTCCCACCGTAGTTCTCCAAAGTGGCCGTGCTGCCTGGCAGCGTGATTTTCGGCGCCGCGGTGAGCTGCTCGTCCTCGTTGGCGCCACCCTGCAGCGCCGCCGCGGTGGTAATCACCTTGAACGTGGAACCAGGCGGATAGGTCTCAGAGATGGCGCGGTTGGTCATCGGCGAATCGGGGTCGTCACGAAGGCGCTGCCACGCCTGCTGCTGTTGCGCGGGATCGTGCGACGACAACAGGTTGGGATCGAACGACGGCGACGAAACCATAGCCAGAATTTTGCCGGTGGACGGTTCCAGGGCGACGACGGCTCCCTTGCACGGCGGTCCGCCGCAACCCTGTTGCATCGAGTCCCAGGCGGCCTGCTGGACACGCGGATTGATCGTCGTTTCGACATTGCCGCCGCGTGGGTCGCGGCCCGTGAAGAAGTCGGCCAACCGGCGTCCGAAGAGCCGCTCGTCGGAGCCGTTCAAAAGCGCGTCCTCGGCGCGTTCGAGTCCGGTGCTCGAATAACGCAGTGAGTAAAAACCGGTAATCGGTGCGTATACAGACGGATTGGGGTAGACCCGCAGGAAACGGAAGCGGCTGTCGGTGGCTACGGAATAGGCCAGCAGCTGCCCACCCGCGATGATCTGACCGCGTTGACGTGAATACTCGTCGAGCAGGACGCGCTGATTGCGCGGATCGGCACGCAGGCCGTCCGCGGTAAACACCTGAGTCATCGTGGCGTTGAGTAGTAGCAGCACGATCAGTGCCATCACGGTCACCGAGATTCGGCGAAGGGAGGTGTTCATACCCGCTCGATCACCTCAGTGCCGGCCGCCGCGATCGGCGACGTGTTCGCCGGGCGTGTGCGCAATGGACGACGGGCGCTGTGCGAGATGCGAGCCAGGATGGCCAGTAATACGTAATTCGCCAGCAGCGACGACCCGCCGTACGACATCCAGGGTGTGGTCAAGCCAGTCAGCGGAATGAGCTTGGTTACCCCGCCGACGACAATGAAAAGCTGGATGGCCAGTGTCGATGCCAAGCCTGCGGCGAGTAGCTTGCCGAAGCTGTCACGTGTCGCGATCGCGGTGCGCAAGCCGCGGACGATGACGATGGTGAACAGCATCAAGATGGCGGCCAACCCCACCAGCCCGAGCTCTTCGCCGAACGCGGCGATGATGAAATCTGTCGACGCCGCCGGCACTGTGTCGGGTTGACCGTTACCGAGGCCCGTGCCGAAGATCCCGCCGGTGGCAAAACTGAACAGCGACTGCACGATCTGATAGCCGCCGCCGTCGGGGTCCGCGAACGGATCCCACCACGTCTGCACGCGGACGCGGACGTGTTCGAAAATGAAATACGCCACAACGCTTCCCGCGGCGAACAGCAGCAAGCCGATGACCACCCAACTGAAACGCTGAGTGGCGAGGTACACCACCACCAGAAACGACGCGTACAGCAACAGCGATGTTCCCAGATCCTTCTCCAAGACCATCACGCCGACCGAGAGCACCCAGGCAGCCAGCAGCGGCGCGAGGTCACGCGGGCGGGGCAGGGTCATTCCCATCAAATGCTTGCCGACGCTGGTGAAAAGGCCGCGCTTGGCGACCAACACCGCTGAGAAGAAGATCAGCAGCAGGATCTTGGAGAACTCGGCGGGCTGTATCGAGAAGCCCGGCAAGCGGATCCAGATCTTCGCGCCGTTCTGCTCCGACATCGAAGCCGGCAACAGCGCAGGGACCGCCAAGAAAATCAGACCCACCAACCCATATATGTAGCTGTATCGGGCAAGTTGCCGATGATCCTTCAGGAACGTCACCACCAGCGCGAATGTGGCCACCCCGACCAGAGTCCACAGCATCTGCTGGCTCGCGCTTGGGTGATGGCGTCCACTGAACTCGTTGCTGACGAGGTCGAGCCGGTGAATCATCACCAGCCCAAGTCCGTTGAGCAGGGCTACTATCGGCAGCAGCAGGGGGTCGGTGTAGGGGGCAAAGCGCCTGATGGCCAGGTGGGCGCCGCCGAACACGGCCAGAAAGGCCAGCCCGTACCGGGTCAGGTCCCACCGCAAGCCCTGCTGCTGGTTGGCCTCCACGATGAGTAACGCTGCAATAGTGATCAGCGCGGCGAAGCACAACAGCAGCAATTCAGAGTTGCGGCGGGTCGGCAGCGGAGGTGTCACCGCGACCGCAGGCTGGATTTGGGTTGTCATGCCGAGGCCCGGCAGTCGACACCCGGCTGCTGTGGGGGTGGCGGGAGCGTGGTTACCGGCTGCGAGGTGGTGATTGTTGCGGGCGCAGCCGGCGAGGTGCTTGGCGTGCTCGGGGGGATGCCGTTGGGATTAGCAGTAGTAGGGGGCGTGCTGGACGTTGGCAGTGGCGTGGTGTTTGGCTCCGGTGCCCCGCTCGCACCGGCCGGCGGGGATGTTGCGCGCGGTGGCGGGCACGGCAACAGGGCCTTGGCGGATAACGTGCGCAGCTGCGCTTCGGCCTCGTCCAGTGAGCCGGCCGGAATCACACCCTGAACCTGTGCGCGTTCAGGAGAGGGTAGATCCTGCAGCTTCATCACGTGGCACTTGAGCGGCTCGCTGGATTGGCTGTAATTGATCAGCGACAGCTCGTTGTGGGCGTTGAGGCAGCCCACCAAATACGGCTCGTTCAGGGATATGCCCAGCAGCGACCCCTGAATCCCACGCATGAGGGCGACGATGCCGCTGTACTCGGCGACGTAGTAGTTGCTCCTGATGACCCAGCGCCCGACAGCCACGCCCGCCAGCATCAGCAGCACCACCACTGTGAGCGCGATAGCCATCCGCGACCGGGACCAACGCGGTCGACTGACTTGTTCGACTTGCGGCGGAACACGTTTGGCGGCTTCTTTGCGAGGGCTGATGGCCGACGCCCGGCCGGCGGAAGTGTTGGGCAGCGTGGTCAGCTGGTCGTCTTCACCGGATACCGCGCCGGCGAGAATCGGCTGGGTTTGGCCGTAGTCGTAGTCGACGACGTCAGCGACCACGACCGTCACATTGTCGGGGCCGCCGCCTCGCAGCGCCAATTCGATTAGACGGTAAGCGCTTTCGGCCACATCGGGGATCTGCAGGGCCTCGTGGATAGTTTCGTCGCTGACCGGGTCCGACAGCCCGTCCGAGCAGAGCAGGTAACGGTCCCCGGCGCGTGCCTCTCGCATGGTCAGGAAGGGCTCAACCTCGTGACCGGTCAATGCCCGCATGATCAGCGAGCGCTGGGGGTGGCTATGCGCCTCCTCCGCGGTGATTCGGCCTTCGTCGACCAGCGTCTGAACGAAGGTGTCGTCTTTGGTGATCTGGGTCAGCTCGCCGTCTCGAAGCATGTACCCGCGGGAGTCACCGATGTGCACTAGCCCGAGTCGGTTGCCGGCGAACAGGATTGCGGTGAGTGTGGTCCCCATGCCCTCGAGGTCGGGTTCCATCTCGACCTGTTCTGCGATGGCCGAGTTGCCGGAGCGCACCGCGTCGTCGAGCTTGCTGAGCAGGTCGCCACCGGGCTCGTCGTCATCGAGATGGGCCAGTGCCGCGATGACCAATTGGGACGCCACCTCGCCGGCCGCGTGGCCGCCCATCCCGTCGGCCAGCGCCAGCAATCGTGCGCCGGCGTAGACCGAGTCTTCGTTGTTGGCGCGCACCAGGCCGCGATCGCTGCGGGCGGCGTATCGCAGGACCAGGGTCACGGGCGCCACTCCGCGATCCCGGCTTGAAAACCTGCCGAGCCGGCATCTTCGTCGTCGGCGCGGTTCACGGGCGCAGCTCGATTGCCGTTTTGCCGATCCGAACCGGCGTTCCCATCGGAACTCGTACCGCCGTCGTCACCTTCGCCCTGTCAAGGTAAGTACCGTTGGTCGATCCTAGATCCTCGACGTACCATTCGAAGCCCCGCTGGGATAGCCGGGCGTGCCGCGTCGAGGCGTAGTCGTCGGTGAGAACCAGGGTGGAGTCGTCCGCGCGTCCGATCAACACCGGTTGACCACTGAGGGTGATGCGGGCACCTGCCAGCGATCCGTCAGTCACCACCAGGTAGCGCGCCGCGCGTCCACGCTGGCGCGACGGCAGTAGTGTGCCCCGCAATGCCAGGCCACGACGCACCATGACGGCACCTGTCGGCGCGTAGATATCGGTCCGCAAGATACGCAGCACCGACCAGATGAATACCCAGAGCAACATCAAAAATCCGGCACGCGTCAGTTGCAGTACCAGTCCCTGCATCTGGCGTCCTTTCCGTCCTGGCGTCGGACCCCGCATGGTGACACCGAGCACATCAGCAACGTCACGATACTTGTACGGTGGTCGACGTGGGTCGAATCCCGGCGGCCCAGCTTTCACTGAGCCCGTCGGGTTCAGTGAATGCGGACGATGATCTCCGAGTGCCCCAGACGGACGACGTCTCCATCGGCCAACTGCCACTCCTGTACCGGTGCGTTGTTGACGGTGGTGCCGTTAGTGGAATTGAGAAGCGCGACCTGTCCATCCCAACGGATCTCGAGGTGGCGGCGAGACACGCCAGTGTCCGGCAACCGGAATTGCGCGTCTTGTCCACGGCCCACGATGTTGGAGCCTTCGCGCAACTGGTAGGTCCGGCCGCTGCCATCATCGAGCTGCAGGGTCACCGAAGTTCCGGCCGACCCATAGCCGCCTTGCCCGTACCCCCCGTAGCCACCCGCCGGCTGTCCGTATTCAGCGGCGGGCGGTTGGCCGTAGTCGTATTCGCGGTTGACCGTCTCGGGGTAGCCGGCGCTGGGAGGTGCGTACCCGCCCTGCGGGCTTTCGGCGTACTGGGTGTAGTCGGCCTGTGGGTACTCAGGCCGGCCGTACCCCTGGCCACCCTGCTGATAACCCTGGTCGTATCCGCCGCCGTCGGGGTAGCCCGGCCGTTGCTCGGGCTGTCCATAACCGCCCTCGTCCGGGCGAGCCGGCCCCCGAGCCCCCGGGGCATAGTCGCCGTATCCGCCATAGCCCGGCTGGCCGCCCTGCTGACCACCGGCGGGGGGGCCAGGAGGGGCATAGCCGCCACCCGGGCGATAGGCCTGCTCGCCGTAGCCGGCGGGGGCAGGCGGACGCTGCTCATAGGACGGTGGTGGGTAGCCGCCTGGGTCTTGATACCCGGCTTGCGGGTCCGGGTAGCCGCGCTGTTCTTGGTGGCCGCGCTGGTCGGGGTAACCCGTCTGGTCGGGGTAGCCGCCGCGCTGGTCGGGGTAGCCGCCCTGATCGGGGTAGCCGCCCTGGTCGGGATGCCGGGGCGGGGGGTATCCCTGCTGCGGCGGGTAGCCGGCCTGTTCTGGCGGGTAGCCACCGCGCTGGTCCGGAGCGCCTTGCGGCTCCGGCCCACCCCGTGGGTCTTCTTGCGGGCGCGCGTAGCGGTCATCGTAGTACTCATCGCCGGGCCGCCCCTGCCCCGGCTCGCGGTAGCTCGGATTGTCAGTCATGGGTGCTACTCCTGGTTCTGCGCCGGACGCTTGGTTCGATTGTTGCCGGACGGGATCATCGACCGTCGGGCGGGTCTCTACGTCGGGGTTGACAGCCCCGCGGGCGCGGAGCTGGCCGGTGTGCAGGTTCGACGACTGCTCGAACCGGACGACCACCTCACCATACGTTTGCCACCCCTGTTCATGGATATAGTCAGCCAAGTACCTGGAGAATGTGTTCGACTTGAGATCTTGATCGGTGCCCACCTTCTCAAAGTCGTATACACCGAGGGTAATGATGTATTCGTTGGGCGCCAAAAGGCGGTTTCCCTGCAGCGCGCGAACGCCGTATCCAGCTTCCCGGCGTAAGAGGGCTTCGACCTCCTGCGGGACGATCGATCCCCCGAACACCCGGGCAAACGCATTTCCCACGCTCGACTCCAACTTGCGCTCGATGCGCTGAGCGAGCCCCTTGTGGCTACTCATCCGTCGGCGTTCATTCGCACTTGCGCACGCGTGTTGCCGACGCCAAGCAAACGGCGCGCCCGCGTGTCCATCACCCAAGCATGGTATCGGCTCACCGCGACACCACGGCACCGTGAGAATTGTGAGAATCGCATCGGCGCAGCTCAGACCCTCCGAGGCGATTCGGGCGCGATGCCATTAGAGTGATATGGTCCACCGGTTGTTTTCCCGGGCGAGTGGCGGAATGGCAGACGCGCTGGCTTCAGGTGCCAGTGTCCTTCGGGACGTGGGGGTTCAAGTCCCCCTTCGCCCACACTGTGATGTCTCAAGACATAGGAATAGCCCGAACCCTCGTTTAGGGGTTCGGGTTTTTTCGTGGTCGTCCGGTGGGGGCGTTTTGGGGTTGGTAGTCCCTGGTGGGGTCCAGTGTTAGCTGGCGGATGAGTTCGCCGGTGGCGGCGTTGATGGTTCGGATGTCGAGGTCTTGGACGAGTGCCAGGATGCGGGTGCCGGCGTCGGTTCGGCCGACGACAATTGGCGGCCGGAATCGTCGCCCTTGTGTGCGAACAGCGCACCCGTCGAGTCCAGCGCATCACGCTGCACCGCCTCGATCACTTCGACGTATGTGCCGGTGGTCACGGCGGCGGGGACCTGCACTTTTGAGACCGCGGGGGACAGAGGAAAATCCCTGGTGCGGAGCTGATGACTCAGAGGTGGCGTGCGAGCCACGCTACTGCCCGCTGAGCGGGTGTCCGAAAGCGTTCGGGAAGTTCCTTGAGTCGCGCGGCGATCAGCACTGGATCAACCAATTGAGCGGTGATCAGGGCGCCGACGAAGTTCTGGTCTTTCTCGCGAAAGGCGCATATCTTTGCGACGCAAAGGTCCTCCTTGTCAAGGCACAATCCGATGAACTGAGGTTCGCCTGATGGGGCGGCGGTGTTCAGGTTCTGCACCTTGACCAATCGTTCTTGCCAGCCATTGGGTAGCGCCGAGGTTTCCAGGTCCACACCGTCGATGCTGAATCCATGAAGTTGTGCAAAGGATGAGAATTCCCCAGCAACCCCTTCGATAACGTCTGCGAGACGGGCTATTTCGCCGTTGTCGTCCGCCATGGGCAGAATGTCGATTTCCAATGACCTGGTGGCATACGAGGGGAGCTCATCTTCGGTGAAGGTGCCAAGGATCGCCTGCGAGCCCACGATAATCACTTCAGTGAGACCGGCGATTTGGCAGGCAGTCCGGATGGCGTGCTCAAGCTGGTCGCGGCGCATTAGGTTGCCGATTGGAGAGCCCGGATGCGTTCCTCGTCCGGGAGCAGTCCGCCCATCGGTGAGACTTCGCGCATCTCGATGGAGTCGCGATCAAGGCCGGTTAGGACACGATGGAGGCCTGGGACGTCGCCGCGTTTGAGTAGGGATTCCCAGCGGCCGAGGTTTCGCGTGTGTGGTTGGCCCGTGACGCCGGCCCGTAACCGGTGGAGGTTGCGGTGGATCGTGGGTTGCCACTCGATCAGGGTCAATCGGGTCAAATGTCTCGCCAACTGGCGGTGCAGCTTCCACGAGCGTCGCTCTGAGCGTGTCAGATCGGGGACGACCGGTCGGCGGGTGACTTGGAGCTGGTAGCCCATACAGGACAGCAGACGGTCGAGTTGCTCGTCACTCACGTCAACCTTGTCGGAGAGGAATTGGCTGATGCTCGGTTGGCGCACGCCGCTGAGGCGAGACAGTTCGGACTGGGTGGTGCCTGTTTCGTGCATCACCGCCTGCAGCACCGTGCTCCGATCGCTCACAAGTCGATTATAGCTTTTTTTACTATAGACAAGAGCAACCGAAACCCCAACCGGCTCTTGACGACGTCAAGACCCGAAAACGTAACCGCAGGTAATGAGCGGGACTGAATCGGAACGAGTCGGAGCGAAACTGCAGCTAGACCGCTATTTCCCCTGGTCAAAGAGGGGTTCAAGTCCCCCTTCGCCCACCGTGTGACGAGTCGAGTCATTAGGTGACAGATTTCCCCGGCCTTTGGCCGGGGTTTTTTGTTGGCCGCAATCATGTCCCGCGAGAAATTCGGGCGCGCACCCTAAGTGCCAACGGCCGCGCGGGCCGACGGTTATCCGCAGTGGGTGGTTAACTGCGACTGTGCGCAGAGAACCCGAGTTGGCGCGTCGTTTTTTCGATCGCTTCGAGCCGGTGCATGGGGTGACTTACTTCGCGCCGGAGGCGCGGGCCGCGTTGGACGGGCTGGGCTACCGGGGTTTCTGGATGGGCTATTTCGCCGCCCGGTCGGCGCCGCTGGGCATTGTGCCGGCAGAGGTGGTGACCGCGGTCTTCTATAATTTCGCTCCCGAGCGGGTCGCCAAGGCGCTGCCGGCGGCGTGGCAGATCGCCGGTCCCGAAGCGGCGTTGCGCGCCCGCCTGGATTCCGCGGTCGCGGCGCTGCGCCGCTACGGACTCGGCGCAGATGAAAATATCTGTGTCGCCGCGGAATTGGCGGGGAGGGCGGCGCGCGAAGCGCCGCTTGACGGACGGCCCTTGTTCGCCGCGAACCGGGCACTGCCGTGGCCGGACGATCCGCTGGCCGCACTGTGGCATGCGGCGACGTTGTTGCGCGAGCAGCGCGGCGACGCACACGTGGCGGCACTGACCGCCGCGGGTGTCTCGGGTCGGGAATCCAACGTGTTACAGGCCGCGGCCGGCGGGGTCCCCCGCGAGTACATCGCCCGCACCCGCGATTACGACGAGGCAGCGTGGCAGCACCACGAGCAACGGCTGGTCGAGCGGGGGCTACTGAAGGACGACGGGTCGCCGACCGTCGCCGGCCGGGAATTAAAAAACCGCATCGAATCGCGAACCGACGCGCTTGCCCTATCGGTGCTCGACGTGCTCAGCGACGACGAGGTGGAAACGCTATTCCAGGTGCTCACCCCGATCACCCGGGCCGTGATCGCGGGCGGCGACCTCCCGGCTGCCACGCCGATGAATTTGCGCAGGGACGAATTACACGACGGCGGCGGGCACTTGGGCGAGCACGAGCGCGGTTGAAGGACACTAGCAGAGGTATCCCATTGGGTCGGCTCGCCGACCCGGCCGAAATCACCAGCGCTGTCTTATTTCTGGCTAACGACCAGAGCAGCTGCATCACCGGTGCGGTGCTGCCCGTCGACGGCGGAGCCAACCAGATCTGAGATCCCGCTCAGTTGCCCGGCTGGGTCCGCACCCAGTGCTCGACCTCGGTGGTGACAGGGTCGGTGACGGCGTCGAATTCGGGATGCTTTTTCAGCACCGTGCCGACCATGGAGCACACCGGGACGATTCGTTTGCCGTCGGCCCGGGCGGCATTAAGCGCCTCTTCGAGGAGAATCGTCGCCAGGCCTCGTCCGCCGAAGTCCGGATCGATCACGGTGTGGTAGAAAACGCGCTGGTCGCCACGGTCCGCATAGTCCGCGTGGCCGACGACTTTGCCGTCGACGGCAATGGTGTACGCCTGGTGCTCGGCGGTGACTGTGGTTGGTGCGCCGGTCTTGTCGGTCGTCACTGAGAGTCCTTCCACGGCGTCATGCGGCGCCGGTACCGCGACAGTACCGCGGGTTGTCCACGGCGGATCCCAATGCATTCGTGACGACCACCCGCTGAATCCCGCGCCGCCATCAAAGATGTTCTACAGC
>Ga0209068_10001625_pt1 | contig 11154 bp, 8 predicted proteins | sample ColStrG_CSR_2012_FD_187200 | JGI IMG/M metagenome (GOLD analysis project Ga0209068, IMG submission 187200) | Freshwater sediment microbial communities in response to fracking from Pennsylvania, USA - Cold Stream Run_MetaG_CSR_2012 (SPAdes)... | ecosystem: Environmental > Aquatic > Freshwater >...
CCTGCCAGGCGGCCACGACTTCCCGCCCGACCCCCACCCCTCGACGCTCTCGCATCCCTGTACGGTACGACGGGTCTAGCCTGGCCGTCGTGGGCATGGTCATGGCGGTGAGCTTCGAGCGGCACGGGCGTCTGTACTACCTCGACCCGGGTGGGCACAGCCCGCACGTGGGCGACCTGGTGCTGTTCCCCACCACGCGCGGCAACGAGGTGGCCGAGACGGTGTGGGCGCCTTCCTACGTGAGCGAGGACATCGGCGGGCTACCGGTCTGCGCTGGCCTCGCTGGCGACGAGCACGTCCGGCGCAACGAGCGCAACCGCAAGCAGCGCGCCCGCATCCTGATGGCTGCGCGCCGGCTGACGCGCCTGAACGACCTGCCGCTGAAGATCGGGGCGGTGGACTGGGACGACCAGGACCAGGTCGCGACCATCTTCTTCACCGCGCCCCAACGGGTCGACTTCCGGCAGCTGGTCCGGGACCTGGCCCGCACCCTGGCCTGCCGGATCGAGCTGCGCCAGCTCAGCGCCCGAGACGAGGCACGAGTGCTGGGCGGGATCGGCTCGTGCGGCCGCGACACCTGCTGCTCGACCTTCCTCAAGGACTTCGAGCCGGTCAGCGTACGCATGGCGAAGGACCAGGACCTGCCGCCCAACCCGCTGCGGATCTCCGGCGCGTGCGGGCGGCTGATGTGCTGCCTGAAGTATGAACACCCGCTCTACTCCGACTTCAAGGCGACAGCGCCGGCGATCGGCGAGGGTGTGCAGACCGCCGACGGCCCTGGCCGGGTCGTCGGGCACAGCGTCCCCGGGGACGCGGTCTACGTGCGCGGCGCCGACGGCCGGCGCACGGTGTGCCCCAAGGCCAGCGTGTGCGGGTCCCGGCAGGCGTACGAAGCGTCGCGTGAGACCCTTGGGGGGTCTCTCCCCGTCGACTGAGCTCCCCGAGGTCACCGCGTGCGCATCGACCGCCTGCCGGGCGCGCGCTATGCGGCTGCCGCCCTCCTGGTCCTTGGGGTGACTGCGTGCACATCGGCGTCGGTCGTCGTGCCCCTTCCGCCGCCCCAGCCCGGGGCGACCACTGCGCCGACCGCCACGCTTGCGCACTTCTACAGCCAGCACGCGATGTGGACCGCCTGCCGGAACGGATTCCAGTGCACGTCGATCAGCGTTCCGCTGGACTACGCCCAGCCGTCCGGGTCGGCCATCTCGCTGGCCGTGATCAGGCTGCCGGCCGGCGACGGTAGCCAGCGGATCGGTGCCCTCCTGGTCAACCCCGGCGGTCCCGGGGTCTCCGGAGTCGACTTCATCAGGGCCGCCGCCGACGGCTTCTCCGACAAGATCCGGGCTCACTACGACATCGTCGGCTTCGACCCGCGCGGGGTGGGTGCCAGCACCCCGGTCAGGTGCCTCAGCGACCGGCAGCAGGACGCCTTCATGGCCTACGACGCGTCGCCACAGACGCCCGCGCAGGAGCAGGGTCTGTTCGCGATCAGCCGGCAACTGGCGGCTGGCTGTCTGGCCAACTCCGCTGCCCTGCTCGCGCACGTGGGCACCGCGGATGCCGCCCGCGACATGGACATCATCAGGGCGGTCATGGGCGACGCGCAGCTGCACTACTACGGCTACTCCTACGGGACGTTCCTGGGAGCGATGTATGCCAACGAGTTCCCCCGCAACGTCGGGCGCATGGTGCTCGACGGCGCACTCGACCCGGCGCTGACCGCCACCGACCTCGCCCGTGGCCAGCTCGGCGGGTTCGTCAAGGCGCTGGGCGACTTCGAGGCCGACTGTGTCAGGCAGAAAGGTTGCCCGGTCGGCTCGACGATCAGCCAAGCCCAGGCCAGGATCGCCGCCTTGATCGACGACGCCGGCGCCCACCCGCTGCACAGCAGCACCGGGCGCCCTGTCACCCAGGCACTGGTCGTCCTCGGGGTGTTCTACCCGCTCTACGAGGGCACCTACGGCTGGCCGCTGCTGCGCCAGGCGCTGGCCCGGGCCGAACAGGGCGACGGGGACCTGCTGCTGTCCATCTCTGACCAGTACGCCGGGCGAGACGCCCACGGGCACTACCCCACCAACGAGAACGAGGCCACCTATGCGGTGAACTGCCTGGACCGTCCCGATCACTCGACAGTCGCGGACTACCGGGCACTGGCCGCCGAGTTCGAGAAGACGTCTCCACTGTTCGGGGCCTACTTCGCGTGGGGGGATGTGCCGTGCAGCGTGTGGCCGGTGAGCTCAGGAGTGGTTCCCGGCCCCCTGCACGCCGTCGGCGCTGCACCCATCCTCGTGGTGGGGACCACCCATGACCCGGCCACCCCTTACCAGTGGGCGGTCAACATGGCCTCGGAGCTGTCCTCCGGCGTCCTACTGACCCGGGTCGGTGAGGGGCACACGGCCTACGGCAAGGGCTCGGTATGCATAGACACGACCATCGAGGCCTACCTCGTCCATTGGATCGTGCCAGCCAAGGCGAAGGTCTGCCGCTGACGGGGTCGGCCGACGCACGCGTGTAGACTCGCCGACCGTGCCCCGAAGGTCTAAGGGCCCGCCGCCTTAGCTCAGTCGGCAGAGCGACGCACTCGTAATGCGTAGGTCCAGGGTTCGACTCCCTGAGGCGGCTCCATGTGATCATGCGGTTGACCTGCGGAAACGCCGATTCCAAGATCCATCCAAAGTTGATCTGTGTGCCACAATGTGTGCCATTGAAGTGCGCGTCCCTCGGCGTCCAGGGGTTACTCCCAGAGTGCACGGCCGACCCGAGCGGCGGCCTCCGTGGACAGTTCGGGTGCGACGTGGCTGTAGGTGCCGAGCGTCAGGCTGATCTGGCTGTGTCCGAGGATCTGCATCACGACCCGGGCCGGCACGCCCATGGTGAGCATGACCGTCGCAGCGGTGTGCCGGGCATCGTGCAGCCGCGCGTCCCTCACGCCGGCTTCCGTGAGAAGCGCCTTCCACGCGAGGTAGTCCAGCTTGGGGTCGATCGCCGCCCCGTTCTCGTGGGTGAAGACGAGCCCGGTCTCGACCCAGTCCGAGGCGGCCCGCTCGCGTTCGTCGTTCTGCTCCGCTCGCCTGGTCGTCAGGGCCTCGACGAGTTGGGGCGGGAGCGCCACCGTACGTCGCCCGGCTGCTGACTTGGGCTGCACGAGGACAAGGCCGCCGCCGACGCGCTTAGGGCAGTCCCCTGCGCGCTTCCGCCCGCAGGTACCGCCGCAGCCGTGTTGCGCAATCTGTCGCTGGAGGGCACGGCGGACCCGGATTGATGCCTGTCCCAGGTCGACGTCGCCCCAACCCAGGCCGAGCGCTTCACCTTGGCGCAGACCAAGGGCCAGGGCCACCGACCAGCGTGCGGCATTGCGGTGGCCCTTCGATGTTTCGAGGAGCGCCCGCGCCTCGGCCTGACTCAGCGGTTCGATCTCGACCTTTGACACCGAGGGCGCATCGACGAACTGGCAGACGTTGCGGGCGACCCGTCCGCGTTGCCAGGCGATCTTGAGCGCGCGGGACAGCACCCGGTGCACGTGGAGGACGGACGACGGCGACAGTCCGTCCTCCAGAAGAGCTGTGTACAGAGCCTCGATGTGTTCAGGCTGCAGTCGATCCAGTCGGTGATGACCAAGAAGCGGCACTACACGTTTGTCCACGATCCAGCGATACGAGGCCAGGGTGGAAGGGCGAACGCGACGCGCCGCGATGTTGTTCAGGTAGTACGCGAGCCACTCGGCGAGAGTCGGGCTCCGGTCAGCCGACGGCACAAGCCCGGCGTCCCGCTTCGTCGCGAGAGCGCGCATCTTCTTCACGACATCGGCCTGGTTGGGGGCCGCGACATGCCGTCGGTCGCGCTTGCCACCAACCCCGATACCCATGTCGACCCAGCCATGCCAACGGCCGTCCGCTTCGTTGAACAGCAGACTGCCTTCGCCGGAGGCCCTGGACTTGCGCCGGCCGTCGGACACCTCGCTCATGCCCCCATCGGGTCGATGTGCCTGAGGGTGGCCACGTAGTCCTCCAGGGCCTGGGCAGGTATCCGGCGGAGTTTGCCGATCTTGACTGACTCGAGCTGGTTCTCGGCGACGAGCGTGTAGACGGTCGAGCGCCCGATGTGAAGTCGTTGGGCCGCTTCCTCGACGGAGAGCAGCAGGCGCACGCTCCGCTCTGGTTCTGGCAACGGGCCGCGCCCGCTGGGCAGGCGGACGACGGTGTCAGCGGAGGGCTCGTGGTCACTGGTCTCGTACATCTTGTTTCTCCTTTGTTGAGTGGTGGATTCACTTGGACGTACCTGACTAGTCACCGATGGCTCTGCCATCGGGACGTGTGGGGTAGCGGCTGGTCAACGGAGTTGGGGCGATCTGTGGACGGCCGGATGCCTGTGGGCGAAGCCCGGCGAGGAGTCGTTGCCACAATTCGGTGGTCTGGTTGCCGGGTGGCCGGGCCTGGTGCCAGGTCTCGGTGGCGGAGAGTTCTCGGCCTCTGGTGGCGATGATCTGTTCGAGGATGTGCCGCCCGGTGGGCGGTGTCCCACTGGGGTAGGCGTGCTCGTCGCTGTCGGTGGGGGTGTCGGTGGCGACGTAGACGTGGTTGGCGGCCCGTCCTCGGCTCATGCCGACGTAGAGGGCTTCTCGGGTGGTGTCGGGTCCGACGACGAGGTGGGCTTCGTCGGTGGTGATCCCTTGGGCGCGGTGGATGGTGGTGGCGTAGCCGAGCTCGACGTGGTCGCGGACGTAGCGGGCGGGCAGCCGGACCGGCACCGGCGCCGTCCCGTCGACCGTGACGTCGTCGCGTCCGATGTGGTGACCGGGTTCAGGAACGACGAGCAGTGACCCGTCTGGGTCGACGTCGGCGACCGTCCACAGGTCGCCGTTATGGACGAACCCGGTGGCGGTGTGCAAGCGCCGGTTGTTGCGGCGGGTGACGACCCGGTCGCCGACTCCGGCGTCCAGCCCGTCGGCCAGGGTGAGCTGGTTCCCGGTGACATGCCCGTCGGTGACCTTGTCGTGGTGAGCGCGGGCGTTCAGCTCAATGACGGTGGCGTTGTCCGGGGCGGCCAGGACCGCGAGGCGCCCGGCTTGTTCGGCTTCCTGCCAGGCGGTGTAGGCGGCGTCGAGCATGTGCTCGCGGGTGCCGTCGTGGATGCGGCCGTGGACCGCGTAGTAGTCCAAGGCGGCGGGGTTCCCGACCCGGAGCGCGCGGGTGGCTTGGGCTTCCCACCTGTTCTCAAAGCGCCACAGTGCGGTCAGCTCCTGCGCGCCGGGGCGCCCGGCGAGGAGCCCGAAGACCCCGCCGGCTTCGACGGCGCCGAGCTGATGGTCGTCCCCCACGAGCAGGACCTTGGCCCCGGCGTGCTGGGCCTGCGCGGTCAGGCTGGACAGGGCCAGGGTGCCGGCGAGGGAGGCTTCGTCGACGATGACCAGCTGCCCCGGCTTCAACGTCCAGGCCAGTTGTTCGGCGAGCAGGCGTTGGGTGTGGACGTCGCTGGCCCACTGACCGGTTGCAAAGCGGCTATCGCGGGGTGTTCGGGCTTGCGCTTGGGCTGCCGCGAGCCCCTCCAGTCGCTGGAGTGCGCCGGGGCCTTCGGATTCGTGGAGCCATTTGGCGAGGGTGTCCGCGCGGACCCCCAACGCCTTCCCGAGCTGGTCTGCGGCGGTCGCGGAGCTGGCCAGGGCCAGGACGGAGGGTTGGCCGTGCTCGCGGCGCCACAGCCCGCGCAGGGTGGCCAGCGCGGAGGTCTTGCCTGACCCGGCCGGCCCGACCAGGACCTGGATCGTGTTGGTGCTACCGGCGATCCCCCGCAGCGCGGCGACCTGGTCGGGGGACAGCTGCCCGCGCCCGGTCATCGAGCCCACAACCAGATCGGTGACCCTGGCCGGGAGGGAAGGTCCGGCACCATCGACGGACGCATCGAGAAGGTGCTGCTCAGCCAGCAGCATCGCCGGGGTGCTCATCCGGGTCTCACCGCGGCGCACCTCGGGCCCGGGCTCCAAGACGAGGCAGCGGGCCTCCGCCGCCTGAACCACGGCGGCGTTGAGTTGCTCGCGGGTGCCGTCACCGGTCAGGCGCAGGTCGCGGGTGGCGCGGGCGGCCTCGGCGTGCAGGTTCCACCGGTTCCAGGTGGCCCGGCGCTGCTCCACCCCGGTCAGGACGGTCTCGGCGAGGCCATCGAGGGTGGTGGTGTCGAAGTCGTCGATCCCCAGACCAGCTGGCTGGTGGGCCTCCCGGGTGGCGGCGGTGATGGCTGCGGGAGTCTGGCCGGTCAGCGCGTGGGCGCGGTCACGCCAGGTGGCCATCAGCTCGGGCAGCGGGCGCGGGGTCTTGGCTGGGCGGGTGGCTCGGGTGGCGACCTGGCGCAGCCGAAGGTTCTCCGCCCGCGACGGTGACCGCCCGTGAGCGGTGCGGAACTCTTCCACCGCGTCCGCGAGGGCGTCGCCGATCGTGGCGGAACGGGTCGAGAACTCCGCCAGCAGGACGTCGTCGATGCCGTCGACCTCATACGCAGGGGTGCGTCGCGCCCCCCGGTCCCGGTACCCGAATGTCACCGGTAAGGCGCTGGCGAGGTTGTCGGCGAGCAGCCCGTCGTACAGCTCGGAGACCGCGACGGTGGCGTGGTGGATGGTGCGGCCGTCGAGCGAGCGCCACGCCCCGTCGGGTCCTTGGACCTTGTTCGCTATCACCACGTGGGTATGCAGGTTCGGGTCACCGGAGCGGCTGTCCCAGTGATCGAACGCGGTCGCGACCGCCCCACGGGCCCGGACCTGCTCGGCGCCGCCGTGCCCAGTGCGGGTGAACAGCGCCTCGGTCTCCAACCACTCCAACGCACCCGCGACGGCGCCCGCGTGGGCGTCGGCGATCGCGGCCTGGGTGCCGGGGTCGGCCAACGCCCACAGCACGCTGACGGACTTGGGGACGGTGAACGTCAAGTCGTACCCGGCGACCGCGTGCGGGACCGGGCGGCGACCCTCGTACCGTTCGATCGAGGCGACCTGCGCCGCTCGGGCATCCTCGGTCAGGCCAGCAGGCAGCAGAGCGATCCTGGCGGCAACCCGTTCGGCCAGCGGCTTGAACGCGGGGTACGGCCGTCCGAGTGGGGCGTCGGTGAGCGGGTCCCGGCCTTGCCCGAACAGTGCGCCCATCGCCTCCTGGGTGACCACCGACCCGGCGCAGATCCCCAGGTCGTCGCCCAGACCGACCAGCCCCGCGCCGATCCACCGTCCCGCCGGATAGCCGTGCGCCGCGTAGTAGGCGGTCAACGGCTCCGCGGCCGTGCGCTGCACGTCCCCGCAGGCGGTGTGACGCAGCAGATACCGAAACCCCGACCCGGCCGACAGCCGGTGCATCGACATCAACGAGACCTCCCGGTAGCGGTCCCCACCCCGCTGGTGGATACACCCCTACACAAGGAGGTGTACGAAGACGGGGGGCAACACCGGAGGTCAGCCCAAGAAAGTTCCTCCACGGACGAAGATGGACGCGGGCGCACGGAACTCGCCCCGCGCCGCCCACCCCAGGTGCAAGACGAGTCCAGAACCGTGCAAGGGTCGTCGCTCAATCTGGCCGCACGGGTCGTCGATGAAGAATTGGTGGCGATTCAGGTGACCCGGATGACACCACGTTCCAGCGCGGCAGGGTCGAAGGCGCTGCTATTGCTCGGCGTCCTCTTGACGGTGGTGGCCTGGATCTTGATCGTCCGAGCCTCCGATTTCGCATTCCCTATGGGTCTGTCCGATCGGGACAAGGTCCTCGCGGTCCAGGGGCGCCATGACCTGCTTGTCGGCTTCGGTGTCCTGGCCGGTTCGTCACTTGTCTACCTCGCGGCGGGCGCCCGATGGGCTGCAGGCGCGACCGGCCTCGCGACCGGGCTCGGGTTCGCCGTTGACCTGGCAAGCCCGACAAACTCGGCGTACTTCGACCTCGCTCTTCTTCCGCTCATCGGAATCTGTGTAGCGGGGCTCGTGGTCGATCGAGCCATAAGTCGGCGCCGGAGGGTTGTCTGAGCGTTCTGGTCGCGGTGACCAGCCCGCGGCTCCTGGCAGCTCAGTTTGGCGGCAACGGGCGCGTACTTCGGAAGATCCGGCGGACGTCGTTCTTCAATTTGTGTGACGCCGGGCCGGATCCAGGGAGCGCGACTCAATCCACTGGTCCCGCCTGTCGAAGCCTCCAACATGACTAGGACTCTCGTGGCTGCCATCGCGGTAACGGTGCTCGGCCTGGCTGGGATGGGAGTTGCCGTACACGTCGAGTCAGTGGGGTCGCCGCCCATGCCGACTCCAGTCGCGCGCCAGGACCGCCTCGCTGTCGCGCTCGCACGGTCGATCGCAGCTCCGGCGACAGCGAAGGTTCTGACCGGAGCCGCCTGCAATGTCGAAAATCACGTCGCCTGCTGGAGCGTGACCGCCGACTTCGACCAAACCAAGTACGCGCTCGTGAGTCAGCTGGCCCGGGTGACCGGCACGAAGCCGCAGGTCGACTGCCCGACCCCCGCCCTTGTCGTCGGAGCCGGCTTTTGCCGCCTCTCAGCATCGCTGACCGGCCACCGCATCGGGATTGTTGTCAGTTCTGAGGTCACCGGTCCGTATGGGAGCGCGAAGCCCACCGGCGTTCAATTCGTCTTCGTGACAGCGGGCTGAACCCGCGAGCCAGGCGGAAGGCGCAATCCCGGAAGTCAGTTCGTCACTCGCCGCGGAGCGGAGCGAACCCAGTGCTCCCCCGGGCGCCAACCGGACCAGAGGACCGACGCGGAGTTCGGCTAGGTGTGCCTCTGCCACAGTAGGACCATGGATCGACGCGTTGGAGTATTCGGCCCGGGAGTGCCCGGACGCGTTCAGCGGCGTACGCCCTGGGGCCGCAGAAGGATGCGCGTGGTCCTCACACTTCATCTGGCCCAGCTCCGTGAGCTCGGCGTGGCCCCTGAGCAGCTGGCGGCGGTGCAGGCTGAACTTCGACGATTCGGGGGCACGACTTTGGCGAACGCGGCGGACTAGACCGTTGACCAGGGCCCTGATGGCACGCCCCAAGGGGTAGATCAGTGGTGATCTTGGTCGTAGATTATGCGGCGACAAGCCCTACGGGCAGTTGCCGGGGCCGGTCAGGAAGATGTCGACGACTGTCCCCTTGAACTGAGGGGTCTGGCCGGGAGGCACGAGCCACGTCCCTTCCTGCAGCACCGCGTTACTGGCGCGGCCAGTCAGGACAATCGCGGCCGGCGCCGAACCGATGGTGGTGCACATGGTGTAGCGCGTGGACATGGGGCTACTCACCAGAGTCGTGGTGTACGCCTTGACGCCGACTGAAGCCGCTACGGCATGCACTGCGTCGAGCCCGTTGAGGGAGGAGTTGAAACAGACGCTCTGCTCGTTGCTCACACAGGACCAGGTCGAGGTCACGCTCGTAAACGCGGCCGGCATCCGAAGGTCAGCCAATGCGCGCAGGTCGGCGGCCGCGTACGCGGGCTCGGCGCTGCTGTTGACCGGGCGGTAGTGGTCAGTCACGGCGACGACTGTGCCGGCAGCCAGAGCCACGACCGCGAGCGCAGCCAAGACGGCTCGGACGGACAAGCGGGACCGAACGTCGGCGGCCTCAGCCATGGCAGTCGTCATGCATTGACTCTCGGGAACCTCGCGCTGGATCTTGAACGGCCGGTTGAGTGAGAGGTAGGCGTCGCACGCGGCCTCGTCATCCAGCTACTTCAGGTGTACGCGGCCGGGATCAGCCCCAGTGCAGTTCGCAGATTGGCAGCAGAATTGGCAGCAACGGGGGTGCACATCGAAGGATTTCAGTGGACGTCGGTGGCAACCTGCAAGCCCCTGACCTGCGACGATGGCCAAACGTGGCCCTCTCGGACCGGCCCGAACCCTTTCTCATAATCCCTGGGTTCGATGGTCGAGCCTCAATCTAGCTCCACGCCCGGTGCTTCAGGATGCACGTGTCTGGTCACCTTGGGGTCAGCTAGCGGGCGGCAGGCGCGTTTCGAAGCCGTCCGTAGGTGAGCCAGACCGGCGAGACACAAGCGGTGACGTGACGAAGAAGGACAGACGAACGAAATCCTCGAGGAAATGCAAAGCGACGCGGTCCGAGTGTGGCCCGCCCGTTCAGCGTGTCAAACGCCGCCTACCTGCGGCCAACGACAAGAAAGCAGGCCCGGGTCTGGTGACACTCGGGCCCGCAGTCTTGCTCCTCAACCGCAACTACTTAGGAGCCGTACCCGTCTTCGTGATCGTCCCGATGGCAGTGGGGGCATCCAGAACAAATGATCCGATGACAGTCTTACCGTCAACTGCATACAAAGGAACCGTGCGTGCGCCAGCAGATGTCTGCTTAGCGAGAGCGTTAGCCGGAGTCGTCGGCGCCGATGGCTTGACGTCCGTGGCCCGAACGTAGCCATGGGTCCCGTCCACGCCGATAGCTTCGATCAAGTCTGGCTCAGTCGCCGGTGACACTGCGTCCAACCCCGACCCGTACGTCATTCCGCTTGCGTTCCTGGGAAAAGACGTCTGAAGATCCTGACCTCGGTTCAGGCTGCTTGCATAGGCCGCGACGCTGCCTGCGCCGATCAAGAGCCCCGCCAGAACAACCGCGACACCCTGGAGCCGCTTCGCTGTGATTATCACTTGAACCCCCGCTACCAGGTCAGATTCGGGCTTGTGAATGTGTAGACATAGTTGTAGCCGCTTCCATTCCACGCAGCTGTTGCGCCGTAACTGTGGTACGTGCCGTGCCCGCAGTCACCGCTCGTAGGGGCGTCGAAGCCAACCGCTGGGCTCCCATTGTAAATGTAGTCGCTCGTCTGCTTGCAAAGCGCCGTGCCTTTGTACAGCCGAGGTAGCACACCCATCCAGCCCCCTCCCACCGTGCCGCTCAGTGACTCAGCGCTAGTGCGCCCCTGAATATATGACGGCGCAGATACGTAGGCCTGGTTCCGATAGTTCTTCCCATTGATCGGGCCATAGTAGCCATACGCGCTGTAGGCGGAAGACGCGTACGCTGCCGTCACTCCTACGCCCATCAAGAGTCCAGCAAAGAACAATACGGCGAAATGAGCAATGATCAGAACCTGTGGATGGGCCTCGGCGGGGTGACGTGAAGGGGCGCACCTTCCCGAGGATGATCCGAAGCCCATGCAGTTCTGATCAGGACCGGCGTTAGAGCGCTGGCTCGGGAAGGT
>Ga0209068_10001629_pt1 | contig 11150 bp, 5 predicted proteins | sample ColStrG_CSR_2012_FD_187200 | JGI IMG/M metagenome (GOLD analysis project Ga0209068, IMG submission 187200) | Freshwater sediment microbial communities in response to fracking from Pennsylvania, USA - Cold Stream Run_MetaG_CSR_2012 (SPAdes)... | ecosystem: Environmental > Aquatic > Freshwater >...
TAAATCCAAACACATCCCGTAAATCGGTCAAATACTTCTTGCCGGGACCCGATGCGGGCGCCAAGACTGCGGCCTTTTCGTTCGAGTTCACATTGTTGAGCGCCGCCCGGCCATAGCCTGGGACTACTTTTCCGGTAAGGCCAAGCAAAGGGGCGTGGAATTACCGGATCTCCTGACCGAAGTCCTAAAGCGCGATATCGAGATCAACGAAGCTTTGAAGTGATGGCGCACTCTCCACGAGGCGGCGATACCAGAATTCGCCGCGCAAGCTATTCACCCAGCGCAACAGCCGGCTTCCCGCTTAGACGTTCCAGAACGTGTTCTCCCAAACGGTCGGCAAAACTTCCATTTGCGCCTATCGTCGTATTGAAAAGCACCACCACCGCATAGTCTTTTTTGGGATTGAACGCCGCATAGCTGCTGTATCCGCCAGTGGCGCCATTGTGCCAATAAACGCCCTTATCTGTCTGGAAGAGCCAAGCCAGCCCCACTTTCATCCCCGGCATTGCATCCGCACGCAGTTCGTGGGACATCTGCAACGCACTCGCCAGCGTCGCTGAATGTTTGGCGCTGTCCGGATGTAATTGCGCTTCGAGGTAGGTCAACATATCGGCGGCTGTGGATCGAATCGCGCCGGCTCCAGCCAGCGCATCCAGACTCCAGGGGTGCGCTGCCTGATGCTGCGCGCCGTGGCCTTGTGCGAAACGCTTCTCCTGCGCAGGTGAAAGCGTCACCACCGTATCGTTCAACCCAAGTGGTCCGGTGACCTGTGCTTTCAGCAATTCCGCGTATGTCATGGCCGCCCGATTCGCCAGCCCTTGGCCAAGCAGTCCCATCCCCAGGTTGCTGTAGTTGAACGCGCTATCGGCTGGCTTACTCACACCATGTTTGGCAATGAATTGGTATAAATTCGCCGGCCGGTAATCGGCATAAGGGTCCTGCGGATTGGCAGGATCAAAATTGTCGGGCATCCGCGGCAGGCCCGAATGCTGCGTCGCCAGATCCAGCAGCGTAATCTCCGCGCCTTCCGGTTTCGCTACCGTCCCGCCGGGCAGCAGCTCGCGCACAGGCTCATCCAACTTCGCCTTGTGCTGTGCCACCATCTGTGCCAGTATGAGCCCCGTAAACGTTTTCGAGATGGACCCGATTTCGAAAATCGCATCCTCCTTAGCCGCGCCATAAACGAAAATCCGCCGAATGCCGTGCTGGACCGCGCCGATCACCACTCCGCCTCCGGTATCGCCAGCCAAAGCGCCTGCTTTTACCGCACCTGCCAGATCCCGATAGAGCACGGCCTGCAATTCACCTATTGGTACGGCAGCGATGGCGGCATCGTATTTCGGCAGCTCCGGCACTTTTGGCGCAAGCGCAACCGTTTGCCGGATCAACCGCAACGGTAGATCCTGCCCTTGCGACCACGCCCCATTCAACTCATTTCCGTTGTCGCTGAGCGTTCCCGACCAGTGTCCATGCACTACCGGTACTTCAAATGACAAACGCTTACCGTCGAACCGCACTTTGTCGCAAGGCAGCCCCATCGCACCTTGATCCAGACTGTCCACTGAGCAGGTTTCCTTCCCGGCGTGATCGCTTTTCACCTGGACCTGCAAGCGCAGTTTGGCTCCGCCCGCTTCGAGCGCGCCCAACCAGATTCCATCCACGGCCGAGGGTTTCGTGGCGGCGGCGGCAAATGGGTCGTCTCGGCGAAACACCAAAGGCATCTCCGCGCCTTGCGACCAGTTTCCGTTCAGGATCGCGCCACCGTCGGATACCGTGCCATGCCACTTGCCGCCGACACTCGGAACGTCAAACGAAAAAACTTTTTCTTCCAGGTGGAGGTTGGCGCACGGCAGGCCCATAGCGCCTTGATCGACACTGTCCAGCGTCCCCTCGATAGCTCCACTTGCACCCGGCTTCAGATGCAGCTTGATTTGCAGCGGGCCGAGTTGGCCCGAGTAATCACCCGCGAACTTGGGCGTTTGCGTAAACGTAATCCCCGCGCAAAAGAGCATAGACAACCAGCGAAACCACATCATGAGATATCCTCCCTAATCTTGTCTTCAAGCTTATCGATTCGGCGCTGATATTTTCGCGCCAGCCGTAAGATTGAGGGGAATCGCGGCTGCGGCGATAAAGCTCGTCTGGGCCATTCTTCGCAGCTGCGGCGGGATCACTTTGCCTCACAGTAAAGGTAGTCGGCACTCCCGCGGCCTCCTCGCAAATATTTGCCGAATTATTTTCGTTCCGATTACTGGCGCGCTCGGCTCTCCAAAGACGGCATCAGCTTCTCGCCCACGATATGAGAGAACGCAGCCGAGCCTTTGTCAGTGAAATGCACGAAATCGGCGAAATACGCGGGACCGCTCGGCATGGCTTGCGCGGCGTCGATCAGCAATACGTTTTTGTCGCGGGCCACTTGGCGCATCACGTCATTCATGCTCGCTTCCATCGGTAGAAAAGCCTCTTCGCGCAGCATCGGATAGAACTTGTGCCAGGCAATCAACATGAACCTTTCGCTTGGATCGACGCGGTCCTTGAAGCGGTTGGCGTGGGTGATGAGCGCCGGCTCGGCGCCCACTCTGCGGCTTAGATCGATGGCGGTCTCCAGATCTTCGCAAAACTCCTGCCGGTACTCGGGGGGCATGTTATCTAACTGCGATTCGCTTCCCAGCGCCCGCTCGATTTCGCGCTGCCGCACCCAGGTTTGAAACCACATGGCTGTCGATTGCTTCAGCGCAGTGTCAATCCGCTCTTGCATCCGCCAATGGAACGCCGGTTGCGGTGGCGGCGGCCCGGATGGACGCACAGCCGGAAGCGATAAGTAGTGGGCCAGGCTCGGATACAACAACACGAACTTAGGGCGCACCTCCGCTAGACGATCCGGCAACCGCTGCACGGAGGTGGGAAACGTCTCGCCGGCGAATCCCGCATTCACCGCCTGATAACGGGTGCCCGGCGGCGGACTTTGATTCAGCACACGCTCGAGTTCACGAGGCCACTCGTGCCCCTCGGCCTCAAACTGGCCGAAGGTTTCCGATGAGCCTAAACACAGAATGCGCAGCGCTCGTGGATCGAGTTCAGGCCCGCGGAAGCCCAAGCTGTTTAGTTTCCATTTCAGGTAGCGCGCATTAGGGCGGCCGCACTGGCCCACCTTGTCGAAGGTTGTCAGCAACGAACTGTCGTAAAGGCCAAAAGGCGAAGCGCCGTAGGAAATCCAATCGTCTACTCGGGCGCAAAATTCGAGAGTCAAAACGGCGATGACGCTCCACAGCAAGCCTTTAAATACAACTCTCGGCATTTGTCAGAACTGGAAATAAATGAACGATTGCGGCGTGCCGCCGCGAAACAGCACAAAGTAAGACATGGCCGCGTAGATAGCCACGCACGCTTCCGCGGAAATCCAACGGAAAGACAGAAACTCGAGTTTGCCGGAGGCAAACTGAATCAACTGCGCAAGGACGAGCGGAGAGCTGAAGAGAGCGATCTCGCGGGCGATACTCCAATCCACGCGCCACGGCCCGAAGAAAGAGGCCGTCATAGCGACCACCTGCGCCAACGACGCGGCGCGAAACAACAACCAGCCATAGCAGGTGAAATGGAAAAACACCACCACCAATAACGCAAACGACAGCGCTTGGCCCACTCTGCCCGGCCACGCGAACACCTTGTCCAACGCGGGCTTCGCATAGCGATGCGCCACCAGCAGCGCGCCGTGGTAAAAGCCCCAGAGAAGAAAATTCCAGGCGGCGCCATGCCAGAAACCGCCAATCACCATGGTGAGCATCAGGTTGCGATTCGTTTTGGCCTCGCCGCCGCGATTGCCGCCCAGCGATATATACAGGTAGTCGCGCAGCCAACTCGAAAGGCTGATGTGCCAGCGGTGCCAGAAATCGGATGCGTTGGTCACCAGATAGGGCAGATTGAAATTCAGCATGAACTCAAAGCCCATCAGCCGGGCCACGCCGCGCGCGATGTCGGTATAGCCTGAAAAATCGCAATAAATCTGCACCGCGAAGGCGTAAACGCCCATAAGAGTATGCCAACCATCGGGCGCGCGATGAGGGTCAAACAGTTGAGTCACCAGCGGCGCGAGATTGTCGGCAACAAACACCTTCTTAAAAAACCCCCAAAAGATGAGGTGCAGGCCGTTGACAATCTTCTCTTTTGTCACCATGCGCGGATTGGTCACCTGGGGCAGCAAGCTATTGGCGCGTTGAATCGGGCCGGCGACGAGATGGGGAAAATACAAAACGCACAGCAGGAAATCGAAGAAGCTATCGGTGGCGTGAATCTCGCCACGGTAGACATCGATGGTGTAACTCAACGCCTGGAACGTGTAAAAAGAGATGCCGATGGGCAGGATTACACGCAGAGTCCAGACCGAAACACTCATTCCCAGGAGTTGCAGAAGTTGGTGCAAGTTGTCGGCGAAGAAATCGAAATACTTGAAAAATCCCAGCAGCGCGAGGTTCGTAATCACGCTTAGCGCCAGCCATTTTTTGCGCTTTTCCTTCGGCTCTTCGGCTAGAATCTGCTGCTCCATGCGTTTCGCGCAATAGTAATCGATGCTGGTTGACGCCAGCAACGGAAACAGGAAACGCCAGTCCCAACTGCCATAGAAAAAGCAGCTTGCCGCCAGCAGAAGGCGGTTCTGAGCCTTGTGCGGCAGCAGATAGTAGACCGTGAGCACCACGGGCAGAAAGATGAGGAATTCGAGCGAGTTGAAAAGCATCGCCTAGCGGACCGGCTCCCGTACTTCCGCCTTGCGATCAAGCCCGACGCCGCTGCCGGACATGAAAATCTCACCCCAGTGCTGTAAGTTGAGCAGCCGCCAAACGCGATCGGTGGCGTCGACGACCCCGGCGCGGTGCTGGTCGATAAGAGTCTGCACGCGCCCCATGTCGAGATAGGAACCGATGAAACCCCCACGGTCGAGCAGCTTGGCATACAGCGGATCGGCGCGCTTGTCCAGCAGCCAGTTCTTGATGGGTGTGGGGAAACCCATCTTCTTGCGCGTCAAGGTCTCCGCCGGCAGCAAGTCTTCCACCGCTTTGCGCAGAATGTATTTGCCTTTGCCCTCGCGGATCTTGAGATTAGACGGCACTTGCGCGGCGAACTCCACCAGCGGGTGATCCAGAAACGGCACGCGGCTTTCGAGCGAACACGCCATGCTCATCTGATCCTGCTTCATGAGCAGTTCGACAAGATAGGTCTTCTGATCGGCATAGAGCAAGCGCGTCAAGGGATCGGCATCGGCGCGTTTGTCGCGGTAACCGAGGTAAGCACTATAAGCACTGCCGTTGTCGTAAGCCGTTTGGGTGAGACCTTGCTGTTCAGCGGCCGAAAACGCCGCGTAGAAATTATCAAGGAATAACGATTCGAAAGATAGCTCGCGGCCCACGAAAGTATGCCGTACCTTGCGCCTGAGATCGGCGGGGAGCAGGCTGGAACTGGCCACGAAGCCGCGAATCACGCTACGCAATCCCGCTGGAACCATGCCATACGCGCCGGCATAGCGTTCGTTCATGGCGTAGTGCTGGTAGCGTTCATAGCCCCCGAACAACTCGTCGGCACCCTCGCCGGTGAGCACCACCTTGACTTCCTCCGCCGCCAGCTTGGAGACGAAATAGAGCGAGACGCTGGACGGCCAGGCGATGGGTTCGTCTTCGTGCCAGATGAGCGCAGGCAGTTGGCCGAAGAAGTCGTCCATACCGAGGGTGACTTCGTGATGGTCGGTGCCGATTTCGGTGGCCAGTTCACGTGCAAAGCCGAGTTCGTTATATTGCGTTTCGCGGTAGCCGACGGAAAAGGTCTTGATCTTCTGATCGCGCGGCACCATGCCTTTCATGAGCGCTGCGATGGTGCTCGAATCGATGCCGCCGCTCAAGAACATGCCCAACGGCACATCGCTCATGAGCCGCATGCGCACGGTTTCATCGACGCGGCGGCGGCATTCTTCGATCCAGGCGCCTTCGTCTTTTTCAGTATGGGCGGCGGGAGCCGGAACGTCCCAATACTGCTTTTGCGAAATGACCAGTTGGCGGTGGGGCGTCACCTCCACTTTCATGGTGTGGCCCGGCATTAACTTGCGTATGCCGCGGAACATGGTGCGCTCGCCGCTGAGATAGCCGAAGGAAAGATATTCCGGCAAGACAGCGGGGTCGAATTCAGCGGTTACGGCGGGGTGCAGAAGCAGGGCTTTGATCTCGCTGGCGAAGACGAAGGTTTTGCCGTCGTTCCAGTAATAGAAGGGCTTGATGCCCAGGCGGTCGCGGGCACAAAACAGAGTGCGGGCCTGCGCATCCCAAATCGCGAAAGAAAACATGCCCCGGAATTCGCTGACGCAATCCTCGCCATATTGTTCGAAGGCATGGAGGATGGTTTCGGTGTCGCAGCGAGTCCGGTAAACGTGGCCGACGGCCTCGAGAGCCGGGCGCAGTTGGGCGTGATTAAAGATTTCGCCATTGAATATGATTTGCAGGCGACCGTCTTCGTTGGTCATCGGCTGGCTGCCGCCCGCGACATCGATGATGCTCAGGCGGCGGTGGCCGAGGGCGGCGAACTGGTCGCAGAAGTAGCCGCTGCCATCGGGGCCGCGGTGGGCGATGCGATCGGTCATGGAGCGGATGAGATCGCGATTAACGTCTTGGGAGGCGGAGATAAATCCCGCAATGCCACACATTTTGGAAGGTTCAGCTACTAATGTAGCGTGAAAGCGGACGGAGGGCCGGGCAAAACCCGGCCCCACAGTCTAAAAGAAAACCCGCAGGCCAAATTCCATGTTGCGCGGCGTATTGGCTTGCGTCGTCAGACGGCCAAACTGATTCGGGCTGCTCAGCGAAAGGCTATTCGGCCCGTAGGTGGTGCCTGGCGTCAAGCCCAGTTGTGGGTGGTTCAAAACGTTGGTGACCTGGAAACTCAGAGTCGCGCCAACGCGCCCTTCGTGCCAGATCCCGATGGTTTTGAGAGCGGTGGCGTCCAGGTTCCAAGTGGGCTGGCCGCGCAGGTTGCCGTAGCCGCCACAACTCGTGTCGTAGCCCAGGATGCAGCGCCGAAACTGAGCAAAGACACCCGCCGGATCGGCAAACAAATTCACGCCCGCGGGGTTCACCGTTCCCACGCCGCCGGAACCGGCCACGTTGTAGTGGGCGCTGCTGCCCCCCGTGTACGGGCTCGTCAAGACGGCATTCTCCGCGGGGCTTGAGATGGCGCTGGAACTGGACTCGCCAAAACCTTGGCAAGCCGAACTGCAGATTCCACCCTCGCTATAGCCGACGGCGATGGGCGCGCCGCTTTGTGCAAAGAAGATGGGCGAGACAACCCAACCTCCCAGCACACGGCCCGCGATACCCTTCTGCGATTTGAAGAAGGGAGGCTGGTAGGTAAAGGCAAGGTTGTAAAGAAATTTGTAATCGAAGCTATTAGGACCGTAGTTGGCCGCAATGTTGTAGGGGTCAAGCGCGGTATACGCGCTGGATGCCTGTGTCACTGCCGCCGTTCCCAGCGAACGGCCCCAGGTGAAGTTCGAGGTGGCGCTCACGCCGTGGAAATCGCGCAGGCGGAATGTGGCAAACAAGGCGTTATAGTTCCCGTAGCCGACAGAATCGATCATTGAGATAGACGACATCTGGCTGACATCGAGCATGGTGCTGCCCAACGTCCACGACGGCGCGGCATTCATGGTCTGCCAAATGTTAGAAACACGAGTATTTTGGAACGCCGCAAGCGAAGCACCCGCGAGTCTGGCGGTGCAACTGGTTGACGTTTTGCAATAGGCGGAGGTTGGGCCGCCGAGCGCCGATTCAAAGAACGGTTGAACCGGTAGGCCCGCTGCGGACGTGAAATTGCTGCCGGCCAGCGCGAAATAGGTGGCGGCATATGCCTGCGCGAAAGTCTGCCCATTCAGCGTCATCATGTAGGGCACAGTGTCCAAGTTGACGTTCAAGCCCTCGTTGCGAATGATGCGGCCAATGTAACCGACTTCGAAAGTAGAATTGTTGCCGATGGCCCGTTGAATGGAGAGTGTGAAGTTATCGGTGCGCTCAGGCTTATAGCTCGGGTCGATCGCGCTGGGGTCCTGCGCATAAGCGCCATTGATGCCCGGGTAAAAAGGCTGCGCCAAAGTGGTGGAAGGCGAGGTCAAAGGAGCAACGGCGCCGTCGGTGCCGATACGAAATACGCTCGACGGATTGACGTTGCCGCTGCCCGTGCAGGTTTGCGTTATTGCCGATGGACCTTGGCAACTGACGGCCTGCAGCAAGCCTGGGCCAAGCAGCGGGACCAGCACTAGATTCACGCCGTTCAAGCGGCCAAAAATACGGCCGTAGCCGCCGCGAATCACGGTTTTTCCGTCACCGAATACCTTACCCATCAGACCGTTGGAGAACTTTGGATTCCAAGCGACCGCGGCGCGCGGCCCAAAGTTGGTATAGACCGGGTCAAACGGATATTTGCGGCCGGTGCCCCGGATGGTTTCAAAACCGAGAGTGGGATTATACGCTTTGCCCAGCAGCGCCGATGTTTGCCGGTTAGCCAGATAAGTCTCGGAGTTGATGGGCGAGCCGCTGGCATCCACGACCATCACCTGACTGCCGTTCTTTTCGTAAGGCGGCATCTCGAGCGCCCAGGAAAGACCATAGGTGACGGTAAGCGACGGCTTGGCGTGCCAGGTATCGCTGGCATAGAAATTGTAACTGGGAATCACGCTGCGCTCATACGCGACGCTGCCCACTGGTTGGATGGTGAGATTAGTCCCGGTGCGCGTGTAGGTGACTTGCGGCTGACTGACGAAGCCCAGAACCTCCGAATAGAGATTTTGGAACTGTGTCTGCGACGCGGCGCTCACTGTGCCGCTTGACCCAATCAGGGCGCCAGGATAGGTAAAGCCACTGAAACTGGTGCCGTTGCTGCCCACCTGATAGACCACGGCGTTGTTCACCCCGTTGCCGTTATCGGTGCGCATGTGGAAATCGTAGTTGCGTTGATATACGCCACCGAATTGCAGAATATGAGCGCCCTTGATCATAGTCAAATCGTCTTTGAACATGTTGTCCTGGCCGTCCCAGAAGCGCTGGCGGACATTCTGCGTATTGACGTTGTACGGAATTAACGCGGAACTAGACTCGGCGGTCGAAGTGTTGCCGGGCGCAATTTCCACGGCGCCACCCAGGCCGGCTACTTGCGGCGGAGCGTTAGCGCTACCCCACTGCCAGAAATTTCGCGTGTAGCTGTACACGAAACTGTTGGTGGCTGTGGGGGACAAAATTGTAGTGAGTCCCCCAACCAAGAGAGAAGGCAACTGCTTGCGGGGAGCGGCTGCGGCGGGCTGTCCCAGCGTGTCACCGGGGAGGCCGCCTCCAATGTCCACTTGATTATTCGTGAGGTTCACCAGCTTCATGTAGCGATAGCTCCCCATGAAGTGCCACTTATCGGAAAAATCGTGATCGATGCGGCCTACATAGGCGTTCGTCGTCAAGGGCGTGCGATAAGGCGATTGATAACCGATCACGTTCAACCCATCGGCTCCGGTGCCGCCGTATTGAACGTCATTGCCGTGCGGCATCTGACTGTTCCAGATCGAGGAGACAATCGGATTGATCCCAATTCCGCGCGGATCGCATGTCTTTGAGCCGCATTGCGCCGGCTGATAGGTCACGCCATTTACCGTAACGGCGGTGGGGTTTAGGTTAAACGCGCTGATTCCTCCGCTGGCGTTTGACACCTGGATGATGCCGGCGCGCATCAGGTCGGACGGCACCGCGCGCTCGTAAATGTTGACGTTCGGGAAACGCAGACCTTCATAGTTAAAAAAGGCGAACCACTTTCCGCCCAGAAACCGGGGGGCGATAGGGCCGCCAATCGCGCCGCCGAAGCGGTCGCGGTGGTTGGAAGGCAGCGGCGTGTAAGCCAAGCTGCCGGAGGGCGTGTGGTTTTTGTCCCAAACATTGGCGGCGCCCACATTCGTGGCGAAGTAATAGCCATAGCCCGCGCCATGGAATTGATTGCTGCCGCGTTTGGTGACCATCTGCACCTGGCTGCCGAGTCCTCCATTGAAATCGGCGGTTTGATTGAAGGTGGTGACCTTGAACTCCTCAATACTTTCAACCGGGGTGGGCACAACGCCCGAAGAAGAACCGCCGGTTTGCGTGCCGCCTACGCCGGTAAAGTTGGTGACGTAAGAAGTGTTGTTACCCGCCATATCGTCGCTGTTATTGCCGCCGTCGACGGTATAGCTGTTCTGATCTTGCACCGCGCCGGCAGTCGATCCTCCCAGCGTGACGCCGGGCTGAAGAACCGCGAGAGTAGCGACATCGCGGCCAAGGTTGGGCAAGGCTTGGATGGCTTCCGACGACATGGTGGTGCCGACAGCGGCGCTGGTGGTTTGCAACTCAGCGGCCACATGGGCTTGGACTTCGACAGTGGTCGAGGTGGCGCCCACTTGCAGGCTCGCGTCGAGCGTAAGGGTGGTGCCGATCTGCACTTGCTGTGCTTCGAGCTTGTAAGTGGAAAAGCCTACTTTGGAGAAGACGACAGTATATCTTCCGGGCGAAATATTGACGAAGATATAGCGGCCAACGTCGTTGGTTGTTTTGGTCTGGGAAGCGTTGGTCGAGGTATCGGTTAGCGTCACTGCGGCGGCGGCGATGGCAGCCCCCTGTTGATCGGTGATGAGTCCGGTGACAGTAGCAGTTGACGTGCCTTGCGCCCGAAGCGATTCAGGAAGCAAACCGATTCCTAGGACGAAGGCGGGAAGAAGAGAAGCAACGGCAAAACCCCTACGCCGCTGCGGCGGGCACGTGCTCATAGAAAACTCTCCTGTTCTTAGAGATCAGTACGAGGTCCCTGAGAATTGAATTGAATAACAGAATGGTATTAGGTTCGGAACTCGTTTGTCAACTTGAAAATTTCGCGCGACGGTAGGGCGGACGTCCTCGTCCGCGCGCGACCTCCTGGTCGCGCTTTCCGTGATCTGCGAAGCGTCAGCGCCTGCAACTGCGCTGCATTGGTAGCAATGCAAACGTCAAGCCCTTCGAGTGTCTTGCTCAAACTGAGGCGTCCGCCGGGTAAGCGATCGACCCGCGGTTCGAAGAAGTTTTTCAGTTCATCCCTGGATTCAGAATCGCAGAACGATATGCCCACCAATGGCACAA
>Ga0209068_10001630_pt1 | contig 11148 bp, 10 predicted proteins | sample ColStrG_CSR_2012_FD_187200 | JGI IMG/M metagenome (GOLD analysis project Ga0209068, IMG submission 187200) | Freshwater sediment microbial communities in response to fracking from Pennsylvania, USA - Cold Stream Run_MetaG_CSR_2012 (SPAdes)... | ecosystem: Environmental > Aquatic > Freshwater >...
TCCCGGGGCACGGGGACATGCTGCCCTTGTCCGAGCAGCGGGCAAATACATGGGTGCATCACTGGCTACACGGGCCAAACGATCCCACCGGGCACTGCTTTTGCCAACACTTGAAGGCCTGCCTCTGCCCTCACCCGAACTAGCCGCCACGAGCCACGACACCTCTACCTTGCGTTGGCAGCCATGGATGATTCCGACGTTGACGTTGACCGATCCGGCTTTGGCTATGAAACGGCTGGCCCGCGCCAAACTGACCGGCAACCTCACGCTGGGTGCCTCAACGCGCTTCTGGCTGCAGGTAAGCGCATTCGTCGATGAACTGATTGAGCGCCGCGCATTTGCGCCCTATGCTGGCGACGATGACATGACCTTACTGGCGCGCTGGTCTCCGGTGTTTGATGCGAACGCATCCGCCCAAATGCGCGCTCTGGCGGCGGCTATGCCGGGTGTGTGTCGGGCGATCGTGCCTGATATCCGCGTATATGCCCCCATTGACCACAGCACGCCCGATGCGTTGCCACTCCTGGCCCAGTATATAGAGCGTCTGCTGGATAGTCGTGTGCGGCGTATATATCGGCCGGTGCTCTCACCCATCGCGAGCGCCGAACGCTCAAGCGCAGCAAGTTGGCTGCGCAAGCTCATCGGCCGCAGCAAAAACGCTTGGCTGGTGGTGCGCACAGTCGATGACCATGTGTTTGGCGAGACGCTGCGCTCCTGGCTCGCGCCGTTCCACGTCTTGCCCGAAGCGCGCGGCCGGTTGTGTGTGCAGTTGGATGAACCCGAACTACACATCGAGGGCTCGCACTGGCATTTGTCGTATTTCATCCAGGATGTGGACGAGCCGAGCGTGCTGATCCCGGTGCGGCATATCTGGCATACCCATGGGCGCGACGCCGTCATTGCCCAACGCCGCTTTATCGATGCGCATCAGGTGCTCCTGGCGGACTTGTCACGTGCGGCGGCCGTGAGCGCACTCATTGCCGATACCTTGCGCGAACCAACGCCCACCGGCGCAGTTCTCACAGTTGAACAAGCCCACACCTTTCTGAAAGAACAGGCAAATGCGCTAGAACAAGCCGGGATCGGGGTGCGCGTACCCGCATGGTGGGCGCAGCGCAAGGTGACGCTGCAGGTCAGCCTGCCTGACCCCGACCGGGTTGCCTTTTTTGGCGTCGATACGTTGCTCAAATTCAACTGGCAAGCGGCGCTGGGTGACATGGTGTTGACGCGGGCCGAGTTTGAGACGCTGTCGCGGCTGAAGACGCCGCTGGCTCAAGTGCGGGGTCAATGGGTCGAGGTCAACGCCGACAATTTGCGCCGGGCGCTGCGCTTCTTCGACCGCAAAAAAGACGGGCTGACGCTGGCCGAGGCCGTGCAGGTCGCGGCCGACGGCGCCGAACATGAATTGGGTCTGAACGTGTCGAAGGTGGACGCAAAAGGTCGCGTGCGCGAGTTACTCGAGCGCCTGCGTGGGTTCCGCCGTATTTCAAACATAAAGCCAGCCGAATCGTTTGTGGGGACGCTCCGGCCCTATCAGGAGCGCGGCTTGTCATGGCTGGCGTATCTGAGCGATTTTGGCTTGGGCGCGTGCTTGGCCGACGATATGGGCCTGGGCAAATGCGTGTTGCCTGAGACGCACGTGTTGGTCGGCGGCGGTCCGAAGCCCATCGAGCAACTCTGGAACGAAAATGCGGGCAATCTGCGCTTCGATGGCGAAGGCACGTGGGCCACCCCCGTCAGGGCGTTAACCGTGCACTCGCTCGACCAGGCGACTGGGCAGATTGTGACGGCTCAGGTTCAGGCCCTATACCGGCAATACATCTGTGAGATGGTGCGTCGCATCACGCTTGAGAACGGCGAGATGATCGATGTCACCCGGCGCCATCGCTTGCTGACGCAAGGCGGCTGGACGAATGACTTGCATGCCGGCGATCGCGTCTGTGTCCCGGCCAATCCAAGCCATGCAGGGACCCCCCAGGACCCAGACAGCGTCTCGTTTTGGGCCCAGCACAGTGCCGCAGGCGGTGAACAGGCTGAGTGCTCGGCACCCGACCGCACGCATCCGGGCAAAGCAACGTTTGACGATCTCAGCCAACCTGATCAGAGTTGCTATAGCCGGCGTAGTGGGCCGCACACGCGCCATGGCCATGGCATCGATCGCAAGCACCGCCCCGCGGGTATGGGTCTGAACGAAGTCTCAAGCAGGCGGACGGACGGACGAGTGGACGAATGCGGCCAAAGTGACGGCGATATTCTCGTCGGCAACCTCGGATGGATAAGCCAGATGGGTGGGTCCGGCGCACAGCGTGACCCGGCCGCTGCCCACGCTGGCACGCTGCTAGACGCGCCAGACCAGGCGCAAGCCAGGCAAAAGCGCGAGCTGAACTACTGCCGGATCAAGACGATTGAAGACATGCCTTACGCGGGCTGGGTTTACGATCTGGCAATCGCACGTCATCACAACTTCGTTGCCAACAACGTGCTCTGTCATAACACCGTGCAGCTCCTGGCAGTGGTCGAGCACTGGCGCGCAACCGACAAGCCGCCGGGGCCAGTGCTCCTTGTTTGCCCGATGTCGATCGTCGGCAACTGGCAGCGCGAAGCGGCTCGCTTTGCGCCCAAGCTGAAGGTGTTGGTGCACCATGGCATCGGCCGCGTGCGTGACGATGCGTTTCGCACCGCGGTCAAACAGCATGATTTGGTGCTCACGACCTATCAGCTCGCACACCGTGACGTCAATACGTTGCGCGATGTGGATTGGCGAGCCGTCGTGCTCGATGAGGCGCAAAACATCAAGAACCACGACAGTAAGCAGGCCCGGGCGGTGCGCGCCTTGCCCGCCCGACAACGCATTGCGCTCACCGGCACACCGGTCGAAAACCGGCTGAGCGAGTTGTGGTCGATCATGGATTTCCTCAACCCAGGCTTTCTCGGCAGCCGTGAATCATTCCAAACGCGCTATGCCCGGGACGTCGAACAGGGCAATGTTGAAAAGGCAAAGGCGCTCAGGCGCTTGATGCAGCCGTTCCTATTGCGCCGGCTGAAGACCGACAAGACGATCATCGAAGATCTGCCCGAAAAGGTTGAACACACGGTGTATTGCAACCTCACCCGTGAGCAAGCCACGCTGTATCAAGCCGTGACGCGCAATATGCTCGACCGTATCGCCGACGCAGCGGGGATCGAGCGGGCGCGCTTGGTCTTGTCGGCTTTGATGAAGCTAAAACAGATCTGCAACCACCCAGCCCATTATCTGGGCGATGGCTCACGGCTCAGCGGCCGTAGCGGCAAACTGGCCCGGCTGGAGGCCATGCTCGAAGAGGCGCTCAGCGCGGGTGACAAGGCGCTCGTGTTTACCCAATATACGGCGATGGCTGGGCCGCTCACGCGGTATTTGGCGCAGCGCTTTGAGCGCGAGGTGCTATACCTGCATGGCGGCGTGAGCCAACGCAAACGCGACGAGATCGTATGGCGTTTCCAGGAAGCGCAGTCCGGCCCGCCGATTTTCGTGTTGTCGCTCAAAGCCGGCGGCACAGGGCTGAACCTGACCGCCGCCAACCACGTGTTTCACTTTGACCGATGGTGGAACCCAGCGGTCGAGAATCAGGCCACCGACCGCGCCTATCGCATCGGCCAGAAGCGTAATGTCCAGGTGCACAAGCTGATCTGCCTGGGCACACTCGAAGAGCGCATCGACCAGCTATTACAAAAGAAGCGCGCCTTGGCTGATGCCATCATCCAAGACGGTGAGGCGTGGATGACCGACCTATCAACCCAGCAATTGCGCGATCTATTCACGCTCGGCGCCGAGGCAGTCAGCGCGGTTGAGTCCCATGGCTGACTACGATATCAACGGCACCCTGTTTTTCAATGTCACCTTGCAACGCAAGGGCGGCCCGCGGGCCCGCACGCCGCTAGCTGAGGCATTCTTGCGGTTCCTCGATCCGCCACCTGAAATGGATACGCAGCAAGCGCTCATGTGGCACAGGCGAGTCATCAGCAGCCGGTCACTCGCGCGCAGCGGGGTCGTGCAGGCCTTGGCCGTGCAACCTGGGCGCGTGGCTGGGCGGGTGGAAAATCCCATGACGCATGACATGCACAATGTCAAGATCATGACGCCGGTCGCGGGTCAGGCGACATGGGATGCAGTGGTGGCCCAAGCCGGGCGTGAGGCAAAGACCGCGGCGCAAATGGCGAGCGGGGACTTGCCGGATAGCGTTGTGCCGATGCTATTGCCCGCGCTGAGCGACATCACCTCTGAGGCCGACGGAGGCGTACTGCCGCTCGATCAGATGCCCGACCCGCTGCTCTCGACGTTGTGGCTGGTGTTCGCCGAGCGCGTCGACGAGGACCCATGGTTGTGGGTGTTGTTTCGCGGTCAAACCCGGGACACTTTACTTGCGCTCGTCCACCAGCACGCCCGTGAGCATGCGCCGCAAGCCTCGGCCGGAGAGTCGTTTGTGCTCGACCGGTTCTGGACGATGGGCGAGTTACCCACGCGTGACGCGGACCAGCCGGAGTCACGCGTCATGGCGCAGCTGGACGGGATGCCGTGCTCGATCCGCATCGGGCGACGGACGCTGTCAAAGGTGCTCAAGCGCGCGATGCAACTAAAGACGCGCGTAAGCGCGAGCGGTGCCTCAGCCTAAACAACCGGCAGAGCGACTGCGGTCATTCTGCCCTGTTGATAGACCCTGAGCGAAGATACGCCGAGCTGTCCTCACGCGCCTCATTTTTGTATAAAGGCCACATACGCCATGAGCAGCCCGATTAGCACCGGCTGGTGGAGGAGATAAAAGACGAGTGAGTTCCGGCCGAGGAAGCGCAGGGACTTTGAGAGAAGATTGCCACCCAGGTCGGGCAAGCTAAAAAGGCGCTTACCCTGGGGATATAACCATTTGCCAGCGGCGATGCCCAGCAGCACGACCCCAAACCACGGCACCAGCGGGTAATAGTCCACCATGTCGATGGTCTTGGGGTAGATACCGAGCGGCACCAGCCACTCGTTAGTGGTGTTTATACGCGCGACCGTCGAGCCGAGCGCCAAAATGATGATGCCGACGATCGCGCTCAGCCAGGGTTTGGCGCGGTTGAAGGGATAGGCCAAGATGATCGACGTGCCGGCTAGATGCAGTATGCCAAACCGCACATAGCTGTCGTGGACGAACAACCATGTGCCCACTGTCACCGCCATGCCGCAAGCCAGAATGATCAAACCACGGCGCACCTGGCGTTTTAGCAACTGGCGCGGGTCGTTTTGCAACCGAACCGCATCCAGCGTCAGCGACAGGCCCATGACGAACATGAAGGTAGTGCCGATGCCACGCGCAAAGGCCTGCCAGGGTTCGGAATAGATTGGCACGGACGACAGATTCAAAAAGCTCAAATCCCACATAAAGTGGAAGAACGCCATACACACCACGGCCAGGCCGCGCAACACGTCCACCTCCCACAGACGCGGCCGGGAGATCGTGGCCGATGGCGTCACGGGCAATGCAATGTCGCTCATGGGGCGGTAGCGTAACACGGCTGCCCCGGCTGTCCAGACTGCGGCGGGCCGGCGCGCACACGCGATACTGAATCTGGTTCAAAATAGCCCGTTATGAACGTTCTCTTCATCGGCGGCACCGGCATCATCAGTTCGGGTTGTGCTGAACTCGCCCTTCAGCGCGGCATCGACCTCACGATTTTGAATCGTGGTCAATCGCACAAATTTGAGGTGCCCGCAGGTGCGACGGCGCTCAGGGGCGATATTCGCACCAACCCTGACGGCGTGGCCGCATCGCTCAAAGACCGCTACTTTGATGCGGTTGTCGATTGGGTCGCGTTTACGCCAGAGCACATCGAGCAGGACTTGCGCGTGTTTGCCAACAAGACGCGCCAGTTTGTCTTTATCTCCTCAGCCAGCGCCTATCAAAAACCGCCCGCACATTACCTGATCACTGAGGACACGCCCCTGGCAAACCCGCGCTGGCAATACAGCCGGGACAAGATTGCCTGCGAAGAGCGACTGATGCGTGCTTACCGAGAAAGCGGTTTCCCGGCGATGATTGTCCGGCCATCGCTGACCTACGGCCACTCGCAAATCCCCTTGATCATGGGCAGTTGGGCCCATCCGTGGACGATGATTGACCGGATAAAGCGCGGCCAGCCGGTTATCGTTCCGGGAGACGGCACCAGTTTATGGACGGTGACGTGGAATGGCGACTTTGCCAAAGGATTGGTGGGCTTGCTCGGCCGTGAGCGGCTGGCCGGTCATGCCTTCCACATCACGAGTGACGAAGTGTTGACATGGGACATGATCTATCGGCAGGCGGGGCAGGCCATGGGCCAGGAGCCAAAGATCGTCCACATCGCCTCAGACTGGATTGTGCGTAAACAGCCTGACCTTGAGGGTTCGCTGTTAGGTGACAAGATCCATAGCGTCGTGTTTGATAACACCAAGATCAAGCGCTTTGTGCCGGACTTCGCCTGCAACGTGCCTTGGAGCGACGGCGTGCACCGCAGCCTCGCTTGGTTCATGTCGGATGAACGCAGACAGTCGATCGACGACCGGCACAATGCGATGTTGGACAAGTTGATCCAGGCGTATGAGCGCGAGTAACGCGCCGACCGACGTGATCGTGATTTGCGACCGCAAGGATACCGGTTAGGACTCGTGCAAAAATAACGGGTGCAATTTCAATATCATAGGCCACAAATACAGGGCAAGGCGTATCCAGCTTGATGAACCTGGTGGTGTGCGGGCTGAAATTTACAGTTGAAGTTGAAGGCATCGATGACCTAGATTTGCCGCCTGCATACTACCTCGAAACCCACCACTCAACACCTGGTATCACCGCTAAATAAAAAGCCACCCGCGCTATATGTGCGGGTGGTTGACGCAACCTACTCTTGATTGCTCAAGTCTCCCCGCCATACGGGCGGCTTTTCAGCTACTGCTGATAGTTATTATCCCGACTGGTGCTAGGCGTGAATTGTCGCCGGCGATGAACGCCGGCGAGATGCACTTGTTTTGCTGACCCGCACTTCCAGCACGTAGTCACTACCAAGCGCCTCGACATACTTACGCAATGAATTGAGAGTATAGGCGTCATATCCCCGCTTCTCAATACGAGCGACCTGGGCTTGCGAGACACCCAACCGTTTTGCCATCTCCGCTTGGGTCAGTCCCGCTTTTTGCCGAGCCTCGACCAGTTGCAGCCACAAATCCAGCTTGCGGGCTTCTTCTTGATACAGCGCCCGTAATTCAGGCGTCGCCTGCAATTCCTCACGGAACTGTTCATATTCGGCTTTACCCTTAGCGAGCTGTTCTTTGGGTGTTAATTTCGCGTTCATGGTTACTCACTCATCTCCTTTCTGGCTTTCGATAAAACGATTCATCCGCTGCACAGCAGTTTCAATCTCTTGGGTCGGCGTCTTCTGCGACTTCTTTTGGAAGGCGTGTAACAGAACAATTTGACGACCGGTAAAAAAGATATACAGAATGCGGTAGATGTTGGTGTTGCTCTCCATACGCAATTCGTAGAGCTTGCCGCCAATGTGTTTAACCAGCGGCTCTCGCGCATAGATGTTGAGGGCGCGCAACCGTTCAATTGATGAACCAAACCGTACTCGCGTCTTGTCATCTAGGCTGGATAAAAACTCTCTAACTGGGCTCTCGCCATTTGTCCCAGTGTAAAAACGATTGTCCAGCCTTGGTTCATTATACGCATTTTAGTATATTAGCCGCCGAAATGCAAGAAGGTAAAAGCACTTCCGCAATACCGGTAACTCGCAATTGTCTTTTGACAACAATGGATATTGACGAAATTCACACTCCCCGCTCTTGTTTCTTCTTCCTAATCTCTTGCATTTGACACGCGCCGGAACTTGTACCGGGCCGAATTGGCCGCAGCCTAGCCAATGCTGTCGTCGACCGTCGCTACAACGGTCAGACGATCAGCAAGCCCGGGAAGGACACGCCGTATTTGCGTTCGCCTATCGTGACATGGCCTGGGCGAAAACTACGTAGGCAAGTGCGCGACTTTGGCCGTTTCTACCAGACGCCAGGCGCGGGTGTAATGATTGACGCCGACACGCCGACACGCCGACACGCCGACACACCGATATGGTCATCTTGGACAAGCTGGTGGGCTTGCAGTTCCCGCCTGAGATGGTGCATCGCATCCCCGAGATGCTGCTAAGTCGCATCAGCGCCGAATATCTGACCCAACTGCACAGCCGCGTGGGCGAAGCCGACAAAGCCCTTTCCACACTAGCCGACTTGGGCGAGATGATCGAGTTGATGTATCGGAGACGCAAAAGCGCAACGTGCACCGCATCTTCACCGCCATCGAGTTGAACGACGAAGGGGAAGCGGTGCAAGTAAGCGTTAAGCCGTGGGTGTCACAGGCGTTCGCCGAGGTTGCAAACGCCATGAGTGATGTGGAGGCCACCACGGAGGGGACTGCGACGCACTCTATGTCACTTATCCTGCCGAAGGTGGGCATCAGGGACCCCATAAGCGATGCAACTCGCCGGCGATGACCCTGGCCCCGATGGCGGCGAGCGCATGACGCCCTGCTCTATAGCCTCACGGCAGGGGCCAGCGGTCACGAATCGGGCGCGGGTGACCGCAGGCCATGCAGCACGACGAAGGGCTAGAAATGGCCTATGCACCCCTAAGTGGCCCTCTGAGGGCAATGGCATTAAGTTAAGATCTCGACGGTTATGTTTTGGCGTGTGCACACAGCTTCACAAGCTACAAAGGCCGCTTTTCAAGGCAATCTGGTGCCATAACGCCTGGCTCTGGGCGCGTTTTAGGTCGTTGAATGGCAAAAGTGCTGCCTGAGGCGCTTCCTGATCCAAAATATCCCCATCGAGGTAAAACCTTCGCGGCACCGAAGCTCGAGGCTGAAGTCTTGACCGCTGTAGTTATGCCGAGTAGCGAGGTGGCATTGCCCTCTGAGGGGCCGTCGAGAGGCCATCTAGGGGGTGTTCTGTGCGTTGTAGGGCGTGTTGCTCACCGCCCTGCGATGGCGCGCCCAATGTCCAGTGACGTTGCGCCAGTGGCAATCAGAGCGCGCATGAGCAAGTCGAGCGACACCGACTTTGCGCCGTTCTCGGCCATCGCTACACGCGGCTGACTTGACCCGATACGCTGCGCAAGTTCGGCCTGTGTCATCTTGGCTGTGCGCCGGTGCTTTAGCTGACTGCTGAGCGCGGCGCGAATTTCCACGATAGCCGCTTCCTCTGGGCTGAGTTGCAGGAAGTCGCTTGCGTCACCCGCGCGCCAGCCCTTGCGCATCAGTCGCTCACGCTTTGCTTTGTCCATCACTATTCCTCCTTATCGTCAGCCATGTTGTCATACTGACGCAACCGGCGCTTACATGAATCAATCACAACCTTCGGTGTTGTTTGCGTCGTCTTGTTGAACACTTCGGCAATCACGATTGCATCGCTATCGATGCGATATACGAGACGCCACAATTTGCTTTCGTCGCGGATGCGTAACTCATGTCAGTGCCTGCCGATGTCCGGCATCGGGCGGCTATGCGGCATCCCTATCGACTCACCTTTTTGCAACCGACGCAACAGCACACCCGTTTGGATTCGCGCTTCTTGCGTGAACGGGGGCGTCTTCACTTCACCCGCGAGCCATATAAGCAGCTTGTCGTCAGACATCGAAGCGAGTATATCAGAAATGGTATATCGAGTGAGAACAAAAAGGCGAGTCGTTTAACTCGCCCTTTGTCCTGCGTGGTGTGCGTCCTGCCCTACTTCCCCTACGGGACGTTCCACGTGCACTTGCATCAAGCTAAACGACAGGGTGAAGCCGCGCAAGTGAGCGTTAAGCCATGGGTGTTGCAGGCTTGCGCAGAGGTTGCTACAGCCTTCGACAACCATGCACGACTCATTTCCTGTAGAAGGCGGGCATCAGGGACACGATACGAGTCGCGCTGTTGCGCCCGCTGTTGCGCCCTTCAATTCCTCTACCGGGAGTGTATCATCTGCACTTTCGTGGTGGGTTCAGGCGATGCAACCGGCTTCGACTGTGTGACGCCCCACCGCACACGCCAGCGTTAACGCGCTTAACACGCCCACAGCGGCCACGAATGAGCGAATGCGACCGCAGGCCATACGCAGCGGCGAAGGGCTAGAAATGGCCTTTCTATGCGTTGTGGGGCAAGTCTATAATCCTGCGAGCAAGTGAGGTAAGCCCATGCGAACCGAGAACGCCCCTTCCCGCGATGACATCGTGAAACTGATCGCCACGATGAGCAAGGCACAGCTAGCCTTGCTCTATCGTGTCGCACAGGACATCCGCGACTACCCTGCGGCCATGCCCGATGATGAGCCAACCGAGGAAGAGGTGGCAGCCGAGGATGCGCAGTGGGATGCCTCACTCGCACGGCACGCCGACAAGTTTGATGCGCTTGCAGCCGAGGCCTGCGCCGATATCGAGGCGGGCAAAGTCTTGCCCATGTTTGACGACAAAGGCCGTTGGCTGGTTGATGATTACACCGACGAAGATTTCGAGAGCGCGGCGAAGTCGGCGAATGCGGCATGAGGTCGATACTCTTGCCGTCGTTTCGACGGATATATAAGACCTTGCCCGATGATGTTCGGCAAGCCTATCGAGAGTGGAGTGTCAACTCCAAAGCCCGGCACTTTAAGAACGTCGGCTGCGACCGTGTTTCGGCGCGTGTCGATTTGAACTACCGCGTGCTGGGCATCCTGCGAGGCGATACCGTGTTCTGGTTCTGGATTGGCAAGCACGACGACTACGACCGGCGAACGGGTTGATTCGCACCTACACCACGCAACGACAAAGGGTGGACTGAATCAACAGTCCGCCCTTTTGTTTGCGTTCTGAAAGCCTGGCATTCGACTCTATGGACTCGCGTCCGTGTCCGTCGTCTTCAGTGCCAGCTCGCCCCCCCTCACTTCGATGTCGGTCGCTTCACCCTTCGACCATTCGGCGATGAGCGCATCCCACTGCGCATCGGTCGTCGCCGCAAAGAGCGCGGCCCACACCGCATCGTCGGGGCCGGGCAAGGGCGTAGCCTGGGCGTGCTGGCTGGCGATGCGTGCTCGAATCTTCGCGGCCTGTTCCGGCGTCGTGCCTTCGAGCGCAGCATCCCATGCCTCACGCGCCACGCGCGC
>Ga0209068_10001631_pt1 | contig 11145 bp, 17 predicted proteins | sample ColStrG_CSR_2012_FD_187200 | JGI IMG/M metagenome (GOLD analysis project Ga0209068, IMG submission 187200) | Freshwater sediment microbial communities in response to fracking from Pennsylvania, USA - Cold Stream Run_MetaG_CSR_2012 (SPAdes)... | ecosystem: Environmental > Aquatic > Freshwater >...
AAAATTCATCTACTACTCCTTATAAAGACGATAAAGAGATACCTTCCTCCATTGATTGTTTCAACATCATCACCATGATTTCCCTAGACAAATTTTGCGCTTACGCTTCCCACCCTTGCAATTTCAATGGCATATTCATTTGGCTCATTGATTCTAATTAATTCGACTGGAGAGCCAGGTATCACCATCTGGCCAGCCTTCACTCCTCGATATGTTCAGTCGCCGCGTTCATATCTTCAGGCGCAAGGTTCTTTTCCAGATAACGGCTGAGCGACTCAGCGTCATATGCACACTTCATTCCGTTCAGCTCCGTCGCAATAGCATGTATATTCTCGTACGAAACTAACGCAGCCCGACTTGACCAGGTGGTCATAAAAGGCAGCTCTCCCCCGATGCAACCTAGACTTTACAGCAGGCACTGAAATCTTAAGTATGTCAGCAATCTCCTGGTAGCTATAGCCATACATGTCGCGGAGTACCAGGACGATCTTATGGTCTTCTGCTACGTGGTGCAGTAACACATGGCGGACGCACCACTGCATTTCCTTCTTTATGATAGCCCTTTCCGGGGTCCCGGCCGCACAGACAACCGAACCGAGCTCAAGAGATACATGCGGCTTCTGTTTCCTCTTCAAATCAACAAAAGTATTGATGGCTATCCTGCTCAGCCATGTACGGATACCGGATTCTCCGCGGTAATTCTGCAGGCCGGAGATGGCCTTAAGAAAGGTCTCCTGTACTATATCGTCGGCATCAGCCTCATCGCTACATAGACTGTATGCCAGATTATAAATATAGTGCTGATGCTCAGAGACGAGGCTTCCCGGGGAAGCGGACTCGTCCTGATGCTCAGAAACATCCATTGTTGTAGTTCTATCCTGTGCCATTTAATAATTAGACGAAACGATCCGAAGAAAGTTTCTAATACACTTCATAAATGTTAAAGAGGGCGGGTTGTCGTGATGCCATCCTGCCCTCTCCTTTCCGCTAATTTGTTATTTTTGCGTTCTGAGCACCATCTGAATGGCATTTGACGGGCATGTAGTGACGCAAAGTCCGCATCCGTAACATCGCTCCCGCATGAAGACCGCCTTTCCATCCTGCATCACCTGAGCCCCGAACACGCATCGCTCTGCGCAGGCCCCGCAGTCAATGCATTTTTCTTTATCTACAGACGCGACGTAATCGGCATGGGCGACAAGGTCCGGGCGTCCAAGCTTCTTCATGAACTCGATATCGTGACAGCAGCATTCGCAGCAGCTGCAGAGGGCGTACACCTGCTGTTCGGGGTTATAGATGGTCAGATGAACCAGTCCATGCTTATTTGCGAGTTTCAGTACCTCCGTGGCTTCCTTGAGATCGACCCGACGAGCTGCTCCCTGCTCAACCTTCTTGTCGGCCACGTCGTTCGTATAAAAGCAGACTTCCAGAGGATTATCGCATCGCTTATGCTTTGTCCTGCACACACAATTGGCTAATGCATAAGAGCGCGAATTCCGCAGAATTTCCAATACCTGCTGCGTCGGAAGCACCCATTGCAAACACTCCACCGATTGCTGCACCGGAATGACCTTCGATGAGCACGGAATTTTACCTTCCTTTACCCACCCATCGAATAGGTGCATTCGTTTTTCAAGTTCTTCATCTCGTTCTTCTTTTTTCATTTCCCCCCCCGCATGTTTTTTCGCTTAATGAAAGACAGCTCTGACCCGACAGGCGTCTCCGCCCAAAAGTCGGGAGGATAGCATGGTATAGCTATCACTCATTCAATTTCCGCCTCGCGGATTCAACATAATCTCGCGGTATTTCCACTTCCTGCACCGATTTCATGATTGTCAATGCAGTTTGTAGTCTTTCCAGCTCCTTGCGACACGCCCGGCATTGCTTCAGGTGGGCATCCACCTCGCTCATTTGGTCAGCAGTAAGTTCCTTTTCCATATAACGGCTTATCAGGACTATGTCATACATACACTTCATGGTGCGCCGCCCCCTCGCAGTAGCAGGTGTAATCCTTCACAAAGCTCACACAGCCGGATTTCACCAAATGGTTGTAAAAAGCACTCCTCGCGCGATGCAGCCTCGACTTCACTGCCGGTACGGATATCTTCACGATGTCGGCGATCTCCTCATAGCTGTATCCGTACATATCGCGCAGCACCAGGACGATCTTATGCTCCTTCTCAATATGATGCAGCAACACATGTCGCACGCACCACTGCATTTCTTTTCTGATAATCGTTTTCTCCGGCCCGCCCGACGGGCATGCGACGAGCCCAAGATCGAGCGACACATGAGGCTTTTCTTTTCGCTTCGCGTCGATAAAGGTATTTATGGCGATTCGGCTCAGCCATGTGCGGATATTCGATTCTTTCCGAAAATCCTTTATACCTCTCATCGCCTTTATAAACGTCTCCTGCACAATATCGTCTGCATCGGCAGTATCGCTGCAAAGGCTGTAGGCCAGATTGTAGATGTAATGCTGATGTTCCGAGAAAAGCTTACGCAGAGCATCCTCCCGTTCTTGCTCATCTTGACCTGACATGGCAATAACTCCCTTGTTTCTTGTTCTTGCGTATTAGACGAAACACCTCGAAAAAAGTTTCCGCTTTTGTCATCAGTGAAAAGCGCAGTGGCGAGTTCCGCGGTCTCCTGGTCTGACCTTTCTCAGTTGTTATACCAGGGGGTTATTATGGGGGCAAATCTCATTAATATGAAAATCTTCCAACAGGATTTTCTTGACAGCTTATAATGCGCTAAGGACAAACCTCATGCAAGCACCTCTTTAATCTCACTGTGCGTATGATGCCACGCCGTTTCCAAATGACCAGTTCTCTTTTTTAACCTCTATTAAGTTGATCAGCACATCCTCCGGCCGGATGCCGAGGCTCTGCCGGAGCAATTCAGTGATTCTCTTATAGAGCGCCCGTTTGAGGTCCACGGTCCTTCCCTCGTTCAGTGTGATCTGAATGATCACGATATCGTCCGTCCTCGGAATATCGAGATAATTCGGATCATAGATAAGGTCGTTGCGCTTATGCTCCTGAATGAGCTGAAACCTGTCGAGGGGTGGGCAATTGATCGTTTCAACCATGGACTGATGCACTGCGTCTCCGATACGGCCGCCAAAATCTGCGGGCTTTCCTTCCACAAACGAAATACGAATTAACGGCATGGGTGATATCTCCTTTTCCAGATATTTGCGTGCATATACACGCTTTAGGGCAAAAAAAATCATTCTGCCGCGGATTCTATGTCCATCAAAAGAGAAATAAGTTTTTCAAGGTTCTCCGCCCCCAGGCGGTTTTCAATCTGTTTCTGGGCCTTCTGCCAATAGGGTATCGCATTTTCCACCGCTTTCCGTCCGGCCTTGGTAACGGCAATCGACCGCATCCTGGTATCCGCGCCGGGTACATTTTCGATCAACTTGCTTGCCTCGAGGGACTTTATGTTTCTCACGAGGGTGGTGCGGTCCAAACTCAATATCGGGGCCAGTTCGCTCTTGTTCAAGGGTCCTGAAACCATAATGTTCCGCAGCACGGAAAATTGAGTGACTTTGAGGCCGCTCGGTTCCATGATCGCATCGTACAGTTTCGTTATGGCCCGCGAAGTCCTGCGCACATTTGTGCAGGTGCATTTGCTCGGGCGGTGGACAGGAAGGTTTTGCTTATCTGTACGTTTTATTTTACTCATACTACCAGCTTGTTCCCTGCACAGCTCTCAATCGTGTATATGCACGAATATTACCCGACAGGAAATGATATGTCAATGTTTTTTTCATCCGATAAATAAATATTGTCGGCGGACCGGTGCGAGCAGGCAGCCTCCAATCAATAGCGCACTTGATAAGCGTGCTCACCCATCGCATCCCTTTCATTTTGCCTCGATCAAAAGATACTCTTTCCTCCGGGAACACCAGGAAGTTATAGTTCAATAAACTCCTTTGGCGTGAAATTGGTCTTCATTGTCCAGATCGTCGCAACGCCCTTTCTCATCCGGTAAACAGCCAAAAATCCGTATTCGTCCCGCTCCACCCAAGGCTTCAAAAATTCCCGTTTTTTAACTATTTCTTTCTTGAGCTCCATGTTTTCTACGAGCTCGACCGAGCCGCTCACCCTTATTTGAATAAGGTCTTCAAATTTGCCGTTATTAAAACACATTTCAACATGCGGGTCCGTCGTCAATTGCCGGTGAATATCCTTCATTTTCCCGGTATGGAATACCAGGCCGTTCTCATCTGCCCGATACACACCATACAATCCACTTGTGTAATCCACTTGTTGACATCGCCGAAAATTCGGCATATATTCTTGGCATAATATTGCAAATAGAATTTATATATATTAAACAGCGGCGAATTCGAACCCAATGACCTCCATTGTAAACCCTTTGAACGCTCTCAAGATTCTGCACACGTTGGCTTGGGCGTTCTTTGTATCGTTCATTTTCGCGATCCCCTTTGTCGCTTGAGCTAAGAGGTTCGACCAAGCTTTCATTTTAATCGGGATTGTTTCGGTCGAGGTGGTTCTAATCGCCCTCAATGGATGGCGGTGTCCACTCACGCAAGTCGCCGCGCGATACACTAGTGACCGGCGCGATAATTTTGATATCTATCTTCCAGTTTGGCTCGCTCGGCACAACAAAGCCATCTTCGGCCCGCTTTTCGTAGGAGGGCTGCTATTTATGGCGGTACGATGGCTCGGTTGGTTGGGATAACACCCATGAGCCGACGCTGAATTACCTGGTGCTAAAGTGGTGATTGATGGTAAACCCGTGATTATCGGTTTGAACGCATATATTATATTAAGAAGTAAGTGCAGGGACACGATGTCTGAAGAGACGACATTCTCCCCATTAACGAAATGCTCCAGTAAAGATTGCGAAAATCCTTGCAAATACACCCCGCATTCGACTATAGTATCGGCACTGGAACACCAATCTACATTACAGAAGGAGTATCACATATGGCAAAGGCAATGACCAAATCGCAGTTGATAACAAAGATAGCGGAGAAGGCATCTCTTTCAAAGAAAGCAGCCGGTGAACTCATGGATTTCATCGCAGAAATTGCCTACAAGGAAGCCAAGAACACTTTCACGTTACCAGGACTTGGCAAACTCGTACTCGTACAGCGGAAAGCCCGTATGGGCAGAAATCCTGCCACTGGCGAGACCATCAAGATAAAGGCAAAGAAGGTTGTAAAATTCAGGGTTGCCAAAGCCGCCAAGGATGCAATCCTTGGCACAAAGTAATCAAGTCTTTTCCGCTTCCTACCACGTTATTAAGCCCATTCATCACCGAGTGGGCTTTTCTTTTTTCGAGCACCAAAAAGAGGTAAAATTATTAGTTAAAACCATGGTCTCTGAGGCCATAATCCGATTGAAATATGGAATGATTTGTCCCATAATATAATTCAATCTACTGAAGGTTACAACAGTGGCGTAAGATATTGATGTGCAATATTCTATCTGCATTCCGCACTAACAGGGTTGAATGCAGACGATTAAAACTTAAAATTTGCCAGTGCCAATCCGAAAAGGAATTAACGATGTCTAACGAAATTCACACGACTGCTGCTCAAGGTTTCTCTCATGCCGCCGACGCCTATGAACGTGGCCGTCCCGACTACCCAGTCGAGGCGGTGAATCAGCTTGTTTCCTGGCTTGACCTCAGCCCAGGCAAGGTGGTGGTCGAGGCAGGGGCAGGTACTGGAAAGTTCACCCGGCTTCCTTGCCTGATGGCTACACCGATGCCGTTGTAGCGGCCCAGGCGTTTCACTGGTTCCGGGGTGAAGAAGCCCTCGCCGAGTTTCACCGCCTACTTCGACCGGGGGGAAGGCTGGGCCTCATCTGGAACCGGCGGGATGAAACCGTTAACTGGGTAGTGCAATTGACGAAGATCATCGATCATTTTGAAGAAGGGTCGCCCGTTACAAAAGTGGCGAGTGGGAAAAGGCAGTAGAAAGAACCGCTCGCTTTGGTCCGTTGAACCACATCGAGTTTGATTACGTACAGATCGGCACCCCGGAGACCATTGTCGATCGAGTTGCCTCCATCAGCTTCATTGCAGCTCTCCCCGACGTAGCCAAAAAACGTGTACTGGCGGATGTAAGAACCCTGATATGTGAACATCCGGCCACTCGCGACAAGGACATAATCGAATTTCCATATTGTACGGACGTATATGTTACGCAACGTATTTAACTTGAAAGTGAATGAAAAAGGGCGAGGGAAAGACATAGGCAGCCCACTTATTGAGCATACAGAAGCGGTGTGTCGAATAGGAGAATATCCGAAGGTAATGCTGATGCAAATCACAATTCACGGACAGTACAGCTGGAACTCTAAATTCATTATGAAGTCTGCATTTTTCCAGATATAATATGCAGCATATCAACTTCCGGTACTCCGCGACAGTTGCGGAGTATGAAAATTACACAGTACACCTTGTATGAGATATTCTGTTTACTGCCAAATAGTACAGGTCGCATGCGTTTTTGATCTTACAAGTTCGGGCTCAGTGAAGCTCGCTATTCAGCTCAACCTGCTGACTGCTGAACATGCGCCCAAAACATGATACGAGGTTGGTGAAGAATGGACGATAAAAAAGAGTCGACACGATGCGATTCCTCCTATGACGCAACGTTAAAACCGTCACTTATTATGCGCAATGTTTATGCCGCCTTTCCTGCATTTGCCGTACTGGCAGGAATGCAACTCGACGTTTTTACGCCTCTCAAAGACGGCCCCATGGAAGCGAAAACCCTTGCGGGCGCTTTAGATGTTTTGGAAGATAAACTTACACCCCTTCTTTATTCACTTGCGTCGGCGGGTTTATTGGAGATGCAAAACAAACGCTTTTCGAACACTTCCGAAGCCGATAAATTTTTGGTTCGCGGACGTCCAGATTACATTGGAGGATTGAGCGGGTTTTATAACATGCTTTATCATACCAACCTGAATACTGCAGAAAGCATCCGAACGGGAAAACCACAGGCAAAAATCGATTACCACGCCTTGCCGGAAGAAGAATTATTGAGTTTTTTCCAAAAACAGGTTCATAGCAGTCTCAGGAGTGGAAAGGATATCGCGGAAAAACTAGATTTTTCAAAATTTGATCGGCTCCTTGATGCCGGGGGCGGTTCAGGCGGGGTATCAATCGCTATTTGCAATAAATACCCTCACATAAAGGCGACAGTTGCGGATTTACCGAAGGTGGCGCAGTTGGCCGAGCGTTTTATAGCTGAAGCCGGGATGTCCGACAGAATCAATGTGTCGGCAACCGATCTCTGTTTGAATTCACTCGAAAGGAAATATGACGTTGCAATTCTTCGAGCGCTCGTCCAAACACTATCGAAGGAACAAGCGCAGATGTCTTTAAAGCATATCAGCCGGTCTATGGTGTCAAGAGGCCGGATTTTCATTTTCGGAAGTATTTTAGAAAATTCCTGCCTGGCACCTCCTTCTTCATTGGCTTTTGGCTTAGCGTTCTTGAACGTCTACGATGAGGGAAAGGCCTATACGGAAAAAGAGTACCAGAACATGCTTACGAATGCCGGGTTTACGGATATTGCCGTAGAACACGACGCGCTTGTCGACGGTATGGGCATCGTCAGCGCATTAAAGCAATGAATTTGCCGTCGCCATACGGTCAAAGTCTCCAAACGCGCTTTTTCGTATTTTTTACGACATGGTTCCCTCTTTTTAACCCTTGCATGATACAACCGAAATTCTGTGCCCGCATCACATTATGATTCCGTGCTTGTGACAATATCTATATTCTACGGCTACTAAATCTTCCGTTAAAAAAGTGCTTCCGGCAGTCGCAAAAGGAGTTACTTCATATATATATCGAGGAAATCCAGCACTTTATTAATATTTTCCGGAGTGTTAAACATCTTATCTAAATGGTCAGCTCCTTTGACGATATCAAAAATCACTCTATCCTTACCTAATACATTTTTCAACTTAGCTGCAAAATCAGCGGACTGTTGAATCGATATTATTTTATCTGCATTACCATGTTGTATAAGAAACGGCGGATTGCCTGGACTTATGTAGGTTTCGGGACTTGCTGCTAAATATAACTCGGGAGCCTCGGTGCTTGTTTTACCTATCATTTTATTACCTACTCTTTCGAGTCGCTGGATATCCCCCATGGTCAGAAAATTAATCGGTCCATACCAATCAACCACTGCGCTTACATTACTTGATTGATCCGGATTTCCCATGCTTAAATCCTCTAACTCCTTTACATTTCCTGATGTTCCAACTAGTGCTGCAAGGTTTCCTCCCGCGGAATCTCCCCACACCGCAATCTTCCTTGAGTTCAGAAAATATTGCCCTGCATTTGAGCGAATCCATCGGATAGCAGCTTTCACATCGTAAATTTGGTTGGGGAATTTAGCTTCTCCACTTAGTCTATAATTGATGGAAATAACGGCGTAACCTCGCTTAAGCGCCTCCATTATTGGGACAATTTGGAAATCGCGTTTGTCACCCCTAGAGAAGGAGCCTCCATGGATAGCGACAATAACTGGAAAGACCCCTTCTCCTTCCTTCGGTAAATAAATGTCCAGCTTTTCGGCGGACGATAGAGTCGCATATGGAACATCGAGCCATTTACGCTTCACGCCCGCAACATTTACACCGTCCCTGCTATCAAATGCATGGTTCAAAAACTCTTCTGCCTGTTTATCTTTAGTAAATAACGGTGCGGGTTGAGCGTCGGCAATACCACCGCCAGATATTACTAGGCTTATGCAAATAAAGAGAATCAGCGCTAAATTTAACATGTATCCTTTAATCTCGAATGACTTAAACATTTTCTGTCTCCTTTCATTCTGTACCGGAAAACATACTCTCATGATGTACCCTCCTAAAGAACTTCATTGAATAATTCTCATTTTTGCCCGAACAAGCAACTGATACCGCTCTGGTGTACATAATACTCTTCGATGACGGGGACATTAAGTAACAGGGCACCCCGCAAATTTCCGAAAGATGGCCCGGTTTATCAACAATCTTTAGTTCTATCTGCCGACGCTATTTCATTGCCGTTGGAGGCGACGGAACATTCGTACTGTGGCATTCCATGCAGTTGCTCTGAGCATTGATGCCGTAAGCCGCGGAAGGGAACGTACCTTTTGTCTGGTATTTGCCGTCTTTCCAGGCATTCAGAAGTTCCACGAGATGATAGGCCATGCTTGCCGTGACACGCGCGCACCGGTCCTTTCTCTCGGGGCTTTTCAGGTCTTTATTCGCGGCTTTCATCCATTTGCCTACCGATACATGGCAGAGAGGCGAATCAGCCCTCGACTTCGGCATCTCGCCCTTTGTCTTCGGTACCTTCGGAGCATAGATCGGCATGGACGCGTCGGAATACCACTGCATAATCTCGCTTCCCATCATCATACCGTCGTCCGATCCGGCAATCGGCGGCCCAAGGATGAGGTTCGTGACGATGTTCGCCCCGGCATTAGAACCGCAGATGGTCCCCCACCCCGAAATACCGCCTTTAAGGAAGATGAAGCCGTCAACAGGGAAGGACTTGTACGGCTCTCCCACCTTTTCCCGGAGCTGGCTGAACACGCTGCTGATCACCGCGCCGCCGCAAAAAATCCGATACCATTCTTCGTAGGCGATATCCGCAGTCTTTTGCGGGTCTAGTTTTACATACGGCCACGGCCACTTTTCCGTCGTTCCGCCTTTTGCTTCGGCCTTTGATAAAAGGCCCATTCCCCCGGCTGTCGCGGCAACAAGCCCGGCCGCGCCAAGGGCAATTTTGCCTGTATTGATAAGCAGGCTTCTCCTCGTCAATGCGCTACCTTCCTTCTTTTCGTCTTCCATGATCTTCCTCCTGAATAGTATGAGTCAAGATATTACGTAATATTTTCTCGGCTATCAAACACTAACGATTCGCTAACGCCGACCGAGTAAACCTGAGTTTAACAGCAAATGTGACCCGCGCACCTAGACGTCTAGGTCACTATCCCATTGAACATCACATCGCAAATAATTATTGCAGCTATAGCATTGAACCTCTTCAACTGTTTTGGATTTAAGCGTGTTCTACCGGAAATGGTTTATCCGGAAATATATTTGCCGGAACCACGCGTTCCATCAGGAACCCGACGCCGAGGACGCCCGGGATGGTGAAAGCCAGTCTCAGCAAGGCAAAGCGAATACCGATGAAGCTACTTTCCATCAAGATCATTGGGATCTTGATGGTCGCCCAAGTACCGAGAAAGATGGCAATATTAGACAGCCGCGCCCCCTTCTTGCGTAATGACAAGGCAATCGGAAACGCCGCGTACAGTGGTCCTGCTGCTGCGGAACCCAACAGGAGGGCGAGCGCTGAGCCGCGGGCCCCGGAAGCGGGTCCTAAATTATCCTCCACCAGCTTCTTGGGCACCCACACATCAATCAGTCCCATGAGAACCATTACCGGGGGAACAATAATCAAAACTTCAATTAAAAAAACGAGCGATTTGGTCGCTGACAGTTGAGCCAATTTTGTGTCGAACAAGGTTAGCACCAAGTCGATTGTCAGTATCGTCGCAAAGAGCCGATATTTATTAATACGTTTCATCATCACAGGAATACTCCCATCAGGATGCCGATCAGTATTGCCAAGATGAAGCTCAGGCTCTGCCGAACTATGGTGAATCGTTTACCAAAATAAGCCATCTCCATGGGGGCGGTAACGAGTCCAACCATGGTCAGCGTTGTAATAAAAGCAGCCAAAGCAGGCAGACTTGCGCCGAGCTTAAGCAGGGAACCAGCCAAAGGAAAGGCCACTGGTGCAGGCATGGTAACGATGGCGCCTACCACGGCGATCAGAACAAACCCTGCAATGCCGTGGAACATGAAAAGATTACCAAGCAGATCCTGAGGAATCAGCGCGAGCACAAGGCCAACAAGCCCGGTCATGCCCAGCAGGCTGGGAACAAGGGTCATGAATGATCGGTAGCTGAGCAACAGAGCCTTTTTGGTCCGTTCCCGATCTTTCCGGAACGAAACCATGAGCGCGATCAAAGTGATCGACAAGAGCGTAAGAGACAACATGGAAAGACACCTCTTTGGCATGGATGTGGATAAACAAGGATTCAAATCTATCCTATAGCATACTGTTAATTACAGTATAGTA
>Ga0209068_10001632_pt1 | contig 11144 bp, 10 predicted proteins | sample ColStrG_CSR_2012_FD_187200 | JGI IMG/M metagenome (GOLD analysis project Ga0209068, IMG submission 187200) | Freshwater sediment microbial communities in response to fracking from Pennsylvania, USA - Cold Stream Run_MetaG_CSR_2012 (SPAdes)... | ecosystem: Environmental > Aquatic > Freshwater >...
AATCAAGGAAGGCGACGAGGTCAAGCGCACCGGCCGCATCATGAGCGTGCCTGTCGGCGACGCCATGATCGGGCGAGTAGTCAACTCGCTTGGCCAGCCCATCGACGACAAGGGCCCCATCCCAACTGACAAGTTCATTGCCCTCGAACGCATCGCTCCCGGCGTCATCGACCGCCAGCCCGTGCGCGAGCCCATGGCCACCGGTCTCAAGGCCATCGATTCGATGATCCCAATCGGCCGCGGCCAGCGCGAACTCATCATTGGCGACCGTCAGACGGGCAAGACCGCCGTCGCCCTTGACACCATCATCAACAGCAAGGGCAACAACCTGATCTGCATCTACAACGCGATCGGACAAAAACGGTCCTCCATCGCGCAAGTGGTGAAGATCCTCGAAGATGCCGGAGCGATGGAGTACACCATCGTAGTTGCTGCGTCCGCCTCCGAGCCCGCGCCCATGCAGTACATCTCGCCTTATGCCGCGTGCGCCATGGGCGAATACTTCCGCGACACCAAGCGGCACGCGCTCTGCATCTACGACGATCTTTCCAAACACGCTGCCTCGTACCGCGAGATTTCCCTCCTGCTGCGCCGTCCGCCGGGCCGCGAGGCCTATCCCGGGGATGTCTTCTATCTTCACTCGCGCCTTCTGGAACGCGCCTCGAAGCTGAGCGACAAAAACGGCGGCGGATCGCTGACCGCCTTGCCGGTGATTGAAACCCAGGCGGGCGACGTTTCCGCCTACATTCCGACCAACGTAATTTCCATCACCGACGGCCAGATCTATCTCGAAACCGACTTGTTCAACCAGGGCGTGCGTCCCGCCGTCAACGTCGGACTCTCCGTCAGCCGCGTCGGCGGCAGCGCGCAGATCAAAGCCATGCGCCAGGTCGCCGGAACCCTGAAACTCGAACTCGCGCAATACCGCGAGTTGGCAGCCTTCGCGCAGTTCGGCAGTGATCTCGACAAAGCCACGCAGCAACAGCTCAATCGCGGCCAGCGCTTGGTGGAACTGTTAAAGCAAAACCAGTTCTCGCCGCTGCCGTTCTCCAAGCAGATCCTGATCATCTTCGCCGGCACCAGCGGCGTGCTCGACGATCTGCCGGTCGATCAAGTCCGCGAATTCGAAAAAGAACTCTACAAGTACGTAGATACAACAAGCCCAGGCCTGCTCAAAACGATCATGGACAAAAAGATCCTCGACGACAGTCTGAAAGCCGACATGTCGCGCGTGATCAAGGAAGCAAAACAACAGTTCGTGGATGCAAGACAAGCAGTAGCGAAATAAAGAAGTTCCCGGTTCCCAGTTCTCAGTTGGTCCTGAACGCGCCAGGAGAGTCTGACTGAAATTGAGAATTGAGAACTGAGGACTGGAAACTGAGAACTCGTCAATGCCCAACGTTCTCGACATCCGGCGCCGCATCCGCAGCGTGGTCAACACGCGGCAGATCACCAAGGCCATGAAGACCGTCTCGGCGGCCAAACTCCGCCGCGCTCAGGAGGGCGCGCTCGCCGCTCGTCCGTATTCGCAGATGTTGGCCAACGTTCTGAAATCGCTCGTAGCCCGCGCCGATGTCTACGACCCCATCACTGGAGAGCCGCGCCATCCTCTTCTCGCGGAGCGCCCGGAGAAAACCATCCTGCTGATCGTCGTCACCGGCGACAAAGGACTCGCCGGCGCGTTCAACACCAATATCCTGAAGATTGTCTCCAAGTTCATCGAGTCCAAGCCTGGCCGGAACATCGACGTCGAGTGCATCGGAAGGAAAGGCCGCGACTTCATGCGCCGCCGCTATCCCGCGGCTCCAGTAAGAACCCGAGAAGATGGAGCGACGGGCGCCCCGCCCGTCCAGCCCGGCACTGAAATCGCCCCGCCCCGCGCCGGCCAAGTCCAAATCGTAGGCGAGTACGTCGGCATCCTCGGCAAAGTCGAACACAGCTTCGCCTCTACCCTCGCCGCCAGCATCATCGAACGTTACACGCGCGGCGAAATCGACGGCGTCTACATTCTTTATAACGAATTCAAGTCGGTAATCGCGCAGCGCCTGATCGCCGAGCACCTGCTTCCCATGGAAGAAATCGGCGTAGTCGATGTCCGCATGGCCGAAGAAGCGGAAGAAGAAGAGCGCAAGCGCAGATTGGAAGCCGCCAAGTCCGCCGGTGTTGGAGTGCGTCCTATCGACACACACGCCGTCGATGAAGCCGCCGCAAAATTCGGCGCTTCACAGGTCGACTACATCTACGAGCAAAAGCCGGAACAGCTCTTCCACGAGATTCTGCCCAAGTACATCGGCATCCAGATTTTCCATGCGCTGCTAGAGTCGGTGGCGGCTGAACACGCCGCCCGCATGACCGCCATGGATTCGGCCACCAACAACGCGTCCGACATGATCGATTCCCTGACGCTGGTAATGAACCGCGCGCGCCAGGCCAAGATCACGAAAGAAATCATCGAGATCGTGAGCGGCGCCGCTGCATTGTGAAGCGGCTCTTAGCTGTTAGCTCTTGGCTCTTAGCTTGAACCGAGGCGGAGAGTTACCAGAGCTAAGAGCTAATAGCTAACAGCCAAGAGCTGAGGTTTTATGCCCGAAAATACCGGTAAAGTCATCCAAGTCGCAGGCCCCGCCGTCGACGTCCAGTTCGTCGAGGTCTCCATGCCTCCCATCTACGAAGCGCTGCGCGTCGTCAGCGAAGGCTTCACAGTTCCTTCGCCCATCGACGTCATCGTCGAAGTGCAGCAGCACCTGGGCGAAGGCCGCGTCCGTTGCATCGCCATGCAACCCACCGACGGCATGGTGCGCGGCATGAAAGCCATCGATCAAGGCGGTCCGATCTCGGTTCCTGTCGGCCGCGGAACCCTCGGCCGCGTCATGAACGTTATTGGCGAGCCGGTCGACCAGCTCGGCCCGATTGCGTTCGACAAAAAAATGCCCATTCACCGCCTCGCGCCCGCGTTTGACGAGCAATCGACCACCGCGGAAATGTTCGAAACCGGCGTGAAGGTTGTCGACTTGATCCAGCCCTTCTTGAAGGGCGGCAAGATCGGATTGTTCGGCGGCGCCGGTGTCGGCAAGACGGTCGTCATCATGGAACTCATCAACAACGTCGCCAAGCAGCACGGCGGCTATTCCGTGTTCGCCGGAGTTGGTGAACGCACCCGCGAAGGCAACGACCTCTGGCTGGAAATGAGCGAGTCCGGAGTCATCAAGCCTGGTAAGCCCGAAGAATCCAAAGCCGCGCTCATCTACGGCCAGATGACCGAGCCTCCCGGCGCGCGCCTCCGCGTAGCGCTGACCGGACTCACGGTCGCCGAATATTTCCGCGACGAGCAGGGCGCTGACACGCTTCTCTTTATCGACAACATTTTCCGATTCACGCAAGCTGGTTCCGAAGTCTCGGCGCTCTTGGGCCGCATGCCCAGCGCCGTAGGTTACCAGCCCAATCTCGCCACCGAAATGGGCGAGTTGCAGGAGCGCATCACTTCGACGAAGAAGGGTTCGGTCACTTCGGTGCAGGCGATTTACGTGCCTGCCGACGATCTCACCGATCCCGCGCCGGCGACGACCTTTGCGCACCTCGATGCGACCACTGTGCTCTCGCGTGCGTTGACCGAAATCGGAATCTATCCGGCCGTCGATCCGCTCGCCTCCACTTCGCGTATTCTCGACCCGCGCATCGTCGGCCAGGAACATTACGATGTCGCGCAGATGGTGAAGAAGACGCTGCAGACCTACAAGGATTTGCAGGACATTATTGCCATTCTCGGTATCGACGAACTCAGTGAAGACCAGAAGCTCACGGTTGCGCGCGCCCGCAAGATCCAGAAATTCCTCTCGCAACCGTTCTTCGTGGCCGAGCAGTTCACCGGCACTCCGGGACGCTACGTGAAGATTGCCGATACAGTGAAAGGTTTCCGTGGCATCGTCGAAGGCAAGTACGACGACATTCCCGAGCAGGCCTTCTACATGAAGGGCACGATTGACGAAGTACTGGAAACGGCGGAAAAGCTGAAGACCGCGGCGGGGTAGAGTATGCTTCGCTTTGTAGTTGGCTTAGAATCGTTTTTCAAGGAGATGGCAATGACTCTAACAATGAATTGGCGAGGGAAAATTTCGAGCCTGGTGATGGTGGTTGTCTTTTTGTCATCCGCCGCACTGGCCCAGGCCCAGCATGCGGCCAAAGAAGAAGCGAACCCCGATGAGCCGGTGATTCACGACTACCTCCTGACCATGGACAAGGTTAAGAGTTACGTTGAAATCGCGACAAAGCTTGATGCGGTGTCGAAAGACGATCCTGCAATGGCGGCGGAGATGAAAAAGCTCGAAGAGACCGATGCTCACAATGTTCAGAAAGCTGCCATAGCGGAAAAGTTCCCTCATCTCGGGGCTTTTCTCAAGAGCAATGACACCACAGCGCGCGACTTTATATTTACTCCCATCGTCGTCTTAACCGCGGGGCTTGCTATGGCTGCTCAAGATGCGAAACAGGAGCCGCCAAGCTATGTTAATCCCGCAAATATCAAGTTTGTTCGTGAGCATAAAGACGAACTCCAAAAAGCCAATCTCTTCCTCTTCGGGCCAAGTTCGCATAAGGACAAGAGTTCTGAAAATAAGAGCGACGATCAGTAAAGTGGCAAGGGGGCTGCGACTCAACATCGAGTAACAGCGAAGACATGGCAGAAACGTTCCAACTCGAAATCGTCACCCCCGAGAAGCTGGTGGTCAAGGACTCCGCCGAAGAAGCGCAAATTCCGGGACTCAGCGGCTATCTGGGTATTCTTCCCGGGCACGCTCCGCTCATCACCGAACTTGCCGTCGGAGTCATCACCTACCGAGTGCGTGGCGAGGCACATACTCTTTCAGTGGCTTGGGGATTTGCTGAGGTTCTGCCCGACAAGGTTACCATTCTGGCGGAAGCTGCCGAACGTCCTCAGGAAATCGACATCGCGCGAGCCCAGAAAGCCAAAGATCGCGCCGAACAGCACTTGAAGAGCAACGATCCCCAAACCGATTACACTCGCGCCGAAGACGCTCTACAGCGCGCTGAGACACGGCTGAAGGTCGCAGAGGAATAATAGCGTTCCAGGTTTTAAGAGAAAATAGCCGCCGAAATCCGGGCGGCCATTTTTCCTTTCACTTTCTATTTAGTACCGGTTGCGAAAGCTCGCGTCGTATCCGGCGCGATAGCCGTTGGTGTATTCGGCCTTGTACTCGTTCTTATTGCCATATTCGCGGCGGTAGCCGTGGTCGCGATCCTCGTAGCGGCCCCGGGGATTTGAGTTGTGCGATTTTCTTTTGTCGATATCGCTGCGCGCCGCCACCGACCCGTCGTCGTAGCCGTAGCGGTAGGCTTCATTGAGATAGTTGCCGCCTCCGTAGATATCGTTGCCGCCGCGCCAGTCGCGATCGGGACGCCGGTCGTCGCGGTCGCCGTCGCGGTCACGCCAGACGCCGCTGTTCCGAAACGAGTTGCGAAAGCCGTTGCTGTAACCTTCCTGGTATCCACGCTGATACCAGTTCAGCGGCCCCATCCAGTTCTTATAGCCGCGCGTTGCCTGGCGCCAGTCGGGTGTCTGGTAATCGTTCGGATCGTGCTCGCGGGCTTCTTCGCGGCCATGCCGGGCGCCATCGCTGTATCCGTTCTGGTATCCGTACTGGCGGGCCTGTGCCGGATTTCCCCCGCGGTGATAGCCGCCATCGTCATCATCGCGGTCTTGCGCGAGCGCTACTCCGCCCAACGCCAGCGTTATGGCCAGCGCGTATGATGCCATCTTCATCGTGCGCGTCATGATTGCATGATTCATCGTGTCCTCCTGCGTGGACTGTTGCGCCGGAACCTTGGATCACTCTGTGATGTTCCGATCGCTTGGTAGGTGGGATGCGCGATCGTTCGAAATTTGCTGCCATCGTTGCCCGACAATTATTTTTGCGAGGGAAGGGAATTCGCCGCAACTTTTCGGCGATCGTGGGGTTGGCTTTGGCTACTAGCTGCTAGCTTCCAACTACCCGCCTCTGACTGAGAACGCGCCTGTTCTCTCTATTTTACTAGTTGGTTACAGGGGTACCCCCCTCCCCCCGACCTTTTGGAATCATAGAGTTAGGCGGACAATACATTTCAAAATCTAGATTCTAAATAACTTGCAGGCAAAATTTAGACAACAAAGGACTTACGGTATACCACCAGATAAGTGATCCTTGAGAATCAATCACTTACCATTGCACATCGCTTGCAAGATCCAGATTTCAAAGAGGTTAACGCCAGAGAACTGCTGGTGGAGGCCCGATTTGGGCCCCTTATTTTCCCCCTCAAACGGCGCATCCGAATCGAGGCTGCGGTCTTCAATCCGCATGCGAGTTATATAGATTGTAGATAAGTTATCTCTTAGAGTGTGCGCGGCGTCAAGGACATAGTGACGGAGGCAAATGTAAGATGACTCGACGTCCGCCACTGGGAGGGCTCATCGTCTATGCGGTTCGTTAGCCCGCTGCTAAGGAAAGTAGCCTATCCGGCGCTGCATTCCACCGGCTGGCTACGACGGCATTTCCCCCGCGACGGGTGTGCAGTGGTGAACTACCATGGCGTGCTCCCACCGGACCCTTATCGCCGTCTCCAATTTTTGGATGACAACCTTGTGTCAACCGCGACTTTGCGAGAGCACCTGCGATTCCTGAAAATCAATTACAACATCATTGATCCTGCAATGTTTCGCGCATGGATCGAAAACGGCGGCGCTCCGCCGCCGCGCTCGGTGCTGTTGACTTGTGACGACGGGCTCATGAACAACTTGTCGGACATGCTTCCCGTCTTTCAGAGTGAAGGGGTCCAGTGCCTTTTCTTTGTTACGGGAGCGTCGGTTTGCGAGCATCCGGGTATGCTCTGGTACGAAGAGCTTTACCATTTGCTAAGATCGGGTGAAGTTAGCCACGAGGATGTGCAGATCATCTTCGATACTGACGGAGCGGAGAGGCGCGAGAGCGGTTTTCAGGCAAAGTGGTGGCGCGTTGTGGTGAGTGGGTCGCGGCTGAATGCACGGCAGCGGGCCGAGAGAATCTATTTGCTTCGAAGCAAATGCCGACCTGTGGCATCCACGGACTGCGAGCGGCGTTGGAGGCTCCTGAACAGCCGAGAATTGCGGCAATTGGCGGCGTCCGGCATGACGATTGGCGCACACACAGTGTCGCATCCGGTCCTGTCGGAATGCAGCGAAGAGGAGGCACGCTGCGAGATCCAGGAAAGCAAAACTGAGATTGAACGGGTGCTGGGGCAGGCGGTGTGGGCCTTTGCATATCCTTTCGGAAATTCCGCAGCGATGGGGGATCGGGAAGTGGCCCTTGCCCGTCAAGCCGGGTTCGAATGCGCATTCGTCAACGTGAACGGCGGGACCGTGGATCCCACAGAATCATTTGCTTTGTCGCGGACTCACGTAACTGGAAGCATGTCTCTGGCTGAATTGGAAGCTCACCTCACTGGATTTCACACACGGCTACAGGCCGCTGTCCGTGGCTAGACTCAATTGATGGAGCGCCCGTGAAGGTAACCGTTCTGGAGGAAGTTCCAGAAGACGCGGAAATCGTGCGTGGCTGGAACGATCTGGTATTGCGAATGGAGAGCCCCGAGGTCTTCTACACCCAGCAATGGGCGCTGGCAGCCAGCCGCGCTTTTTCGGATCGTCTCTGCCCTCTGACCTTCCTGGTTTACGACTCCGGCCAGCTCGGAGGGGTGGCTGCCTTGGCGACTGATCGAGCATCGCCGGATACCGCTTTCTTTCTAACTGCCAGCACTGCGGACTACTGCGATGTTGTAAGCGAGCCCGGCACTCGAGGCGCGGTGCTGGCGGCCGTGCTCGATGAAGTGAAGAAGCGCGGCGTGCGGGACCTGGTCTTGGCCAATGTGCGGGCGGAATCTCCCACACTTCGAGCGCTTCCAGCCGCGGCCCGATCCTGCGGTTTTCACGTCCACGAGCGGCCTGCGTACGACTGCGGCATCATTTCCCTGGAAGGCGAAGAGCAGCGGCAAGCCGTGCTGACGTCGGTAGTGCGAAAGGAACGAGAGAAGCGCGGGCTCAAGAAGCTCAGGCAACTCGGCCCAGTCCACCTGCGCCACTTGGGCGCGGAAGAATTGGAGATGGGTTTGGACTCCATCGTTGGCATGCAGATTTCGCGCTTTCTGGCGAACCATCGCTTCAGCCCTCTCATCCGACCGGAGCGTCGCCGTTTCCTGAGGGAACTGGGGCAACTGCTGAGTTCGGCGGGTTGGCTCAAGGTGAGCCAGCTAGAAGTCAACGGTGAGCCCGTTGCGTGGAACTACGGGTTCCGTTTTTTCGATAACTGGTTTTGGTATCTGCCGACCTTCCACCTCCAGTACGAAGATTCGTCTCCCGGTTCCTGCCTGCTCCGACTCCTAATTGAAGAGGCGTGCGCCGACCCGTTGGTGAAGCGACTGGACCTTGGGCTTGGCGAGGAAGCCTATAAGGAACGCTTCTCGAACGCGATCTGCTCGACCCGGTATGTGCAATTGTCGACGGGCAAGCCGCAGCATTTTGCAAACGTCAGCCGGCATTGGCTGGTGGCTTCCTCGGCGACGTTCCCGGCGATAGAAAAGCGGCTTCGCGGAGGAAGAGATTTGCTTCGCGGGCTGCGGCGGCGAATTGCCCAAAGGGGCGTGGTTGCGAGCGCAACGGGCGCGCTGACAAGGGCTAGAAGGAGCCTGATCTCGGAGGATGAGATTGCCTTTTTTGAAGCCCCGGCAGTGAAGATATCCGAAGGCGAGACTTTGATCCCCCTGGGTTGGGAGCAGATTGCCCAAGCCGCAATCGACAACGCCGACGACGAACAGACGCTGGCCTACCTTTCCCGCTGTGCCCAGCGTTTGAGACAGGGAGGTGTGACCGGCTATTGTCTACGGGGAGAAACGCAGTCGGTGCACTTTCTGTGGGTGGAACCGTATGACGGGTTTCACTTGTCAGAGATCGATACCAGGCTCGAATCGAGCGACGCGGGTGCCGTCATGATCTTCGATTGCTGGACCCCCGCGGCACACCGGGGTCATAGCAACTACGCCACCGCGATTCGCCGGGCGGCTACTGGTTTACAGGGGCAATCCAAGGCCGTGTGGATTTTCAGCGCAGCGGGGAATGAGTCGTCCGTGCGGGGGATTCGCAAGGCTGGTTTTGTATACCGCTTTTCGCTAGTGCGCCGTCGGAGGTTGTTTCACACGACGATCGCGCGAAGCGAAGAACCCAGCTTTCGCACTTTCAATTCTCGTTGAAGCCGTGGCCTTCCCCTGAGTCTTTTTTGAAATCAGTTCTAGTAAGCTGTTGTTTTCCAGCCGCCGTGGCGGCTGATTTTGAGCGAGGCAATGATGACAATGCAGCGGGTCGGAATTGTTGGAGCGGGAACCATGGGCAACGGGATTGCCCACGTGTTTGCGCGCGGCGGTTTCAGCGTGGTGTTGTGCGATGTGGAACAGAGGTTTCTGGATCGCGGGCTGGATACGATTGGGAAGAATCTGGAGCGCGAGGTGGCGAAAGGCAAGACTACGGTGGCCGACAAGGCAGCCGCCCTGGGACGGATTACGCCAGCGCTGGATCGGGCGAAGCTGGCGGATTGCGAACTGGTTGTGGAGGCGGCGACCGAAAAGTTTGAGATCAAAGCGGAGATTTTTCGCGATCTGGATCGACTGACGAGGGCGGACGTGATTCTGGCTTCGAATACTTCTTCGATTTCGATCACCAAGATTGCGGCGCTGACGAGGCGTCCGGAGAGAGTGATTGGGATGCACTTTTTCAATCCTGTGCCGGTGATGAAGTTGGTGGAAGTGATTCGCGGCCTGGCGACTTCGCAGGCAACCTACGAAACGGTCCGCGATCTGGCGGTGAAGCTGGAGAAGACTCCGGTGGAAGTGAACGATGCACCGGGCTTTGTTTCGAACCGGGTACTGATGCCGCTGCTGAACGAGGCCATGTATGCGGTGATGGAAGGGGTGGCGACTCCGCAAGCGGTGGATGATGTCTTCAAGCTGGGGATGGCGCATCCGATGGGGCCGCTGACTCTGGCCGATTTTATTGGGCTCGATGTGTGTCTGGATATCATGCGGGTGTTGCAGGATGGATTGGGCGATCCGAAGTACCGGCCCTGTCCGCTGCTGATCAAGATGGTGGATGCGGGGTGGCTGGGGCGCAAAAGTGGGCGCGGGTTCTACACGTACTCGTAGGATCGGAAGCACATGACTGAGGCCTGGCAAGGGATTCTCCCGGAGGGGAAATCGGGGAGCGATTTGTTTTGCTACCTGCTGGCGGCGCTGTTTGGAGCGGCGGCGGGTTGGGCGGACATCAAGGTGGGCGACTTGCTGCTGACAGCAACGATTGTGCTGGCGGCGTGTATGCTGCTGGGCTTTGTGAGTCCGAGGCGGCCCTGGCGGTGGGTGCTGATTGTTGGGGTGTTTGTGCCAGTGGTGGAGTGGCTGGCTTACTACATTCTTTCGCAGAAGCCGGATCGGGCGCAGATCTACGAATCGTTTCTGGCGTTCCTGCCGGGGATCGCAGGGGCGTTTGGTGGGGCGATGTCGCGGGGCGTGGTGGACAATCTGTTTCAGAAGAAGTGAGGCGGCGGTGCGCGCTTTGGCCGTCGATTGAGATCTTCACCACTGAGGGCACAGAGAACACAGAGGAAACCCACAGAGGGAAGACCCAGGGATGCTTGCTCAAAGGTGCGGGATAGCTGAAAAGGTACTCGCGTTTCCACAGTGGTTAAGGGTAAGCTGCGAACATGGCAGTGTCCGTCTCGTTGCTGGCCAGTGGAAGTCGCGCGAATAGCGCTTTAGTGGCGAGCAGTAGAACACGCATTCTGGTGGATGCGGGGCTCTCGTGCCGCGAGACTTTCAAGCGCTTGCGCGCGCTGGGCGAGCGGCCGGAGCAGCTTTCCGCCATCCTGATTACTCACGAACATTCCGACCACGTGGCTGGCCTACAGCGGCTGGCAACGAAGCTGAATGTACCTGTGTTTCTGACCGCGCCCACCCACCACGCCTGGAACAAGAGCATACGCGACGCGGAAGGGAAGACGCCCGAGTTGCCGAAGCTGGAGCGCTTCGCAGCGGGGCGGAGTTTCCAGGTGGGCGATATTGCGGTCACGCCGTTCACGATT
>Ga0209068_10001635_pt1 | contig 11140 bp, 11 predicted proteins | sample ColStrG_CSR_2012_FD_187200 | JGI IMG/M metagenome (GOLD analysis project Ga0209068, IMG submission 187200) | Freshwater sediment microbial communities in response to fracking from Pennsylvania, USA - Cold Stream Run_MetaG_CSR_2012 (SPAdes)... | ecosystem: Environmental > Aquatic > Freshwater >...
GCCAGTCAGAATATTACCGCGCAACCATTCGCTCGCGCCAAGTCCCACGGCAAGCGCGAGCACTCGGCCTGCGCCGCCCGACCAAAGCGCGCGCGCCAGCGCAAAGCCAAGCGCGCTAAACAGCGCCAGCCCGGCCGGTACGGCGATCACGCCCAGCGGCAACGCCCAGGCAAATTTGTCCGCCTCGACCAGAAAGGCCGCGCCCAGCCACCACAGGCCAGCGACGAAATAGCCAAAACCCCAGAACCAGCCGGCGGTCGCCGCAGCGCGGATGGCGATCCAGCGCGACGGCCTTAGCGATGCCGACCCAGCCGCGCCATCGATCAGCCAGACCGCTGGAATCATCGCGGCGAACATCGCCGGCCAGAAATCGATTGGCGGCATGGCGAGCGCCGCGACTGCGCCCGCCGACGTCGCGATGGCGTTGCGACGCCAGCCCCAAGCCAGAATGACGCTGTCGGCGAGAGAGCGCAGAAGAGCACCCTGCGGCAAGAATTGTCGGTCTACGAGAGTCAACGGGGCGGATATTCCTCGGAAGCGAATCGCCTTCGGCACAATAAGGGCAAACGGCGGCGATCGGAATGGATTGGGCGCGGGGAATGACCAAATCGTGGGCTTGCCCACCGCAACAACCTCGCCCAAGCGTCGTGACCGGCGCGAGCGTGGCGCGCACCTCTAGCTTTCTCTGCCCTTGCCTCCCGCACGCTTGCCAACCCCGCCACTTTGGCCAGAATGAATCTTGACGCGTTTGATGCGGCGCGGATCGGCGTCGAGAATCTCGAATTCGAGCCCGGCAAGTCCGCTGACGACCTCGCCCCGCCCGAGCACGCGGCCGGCCTTCGCCGTGATGAGGCCGCCGATCGTATCAATATCTTCGGCTACTTCGAACTTCGAGAGATCGACGCCGAGCGCCGCGGAAACCGAGTCGAGGCTCGCCCGCGCTTCGACAATGAGGCTGCCATCGTTTGTCCGGGCGATTTCCGGCTCGTCCTCCTCGTCGTGCTCATCCTCGATGTCGCCGACGATCGCCTCGACGACATCCTCGATCGAGACGAGGCCGTCAGTGCCGCCGTATTCGTCGATGACCAGCGCCATATGCGTGTGGGAAGCCTGCATTTTGACGAGCAGATCGAGCGCCGGCATCGAGGGCGGCGCGAACAGCACTGGCCGCAGGATTTTCGCCGCCGACAGCAAGGTCGCCATCCTCGAAAACGCCGGGGCGTCGATTCTTGGGGGGCTGGAGTTCGGCGCGAGGCCGAATTGCGGTTCGGCGGCGAGATAATCGACGAAGTCGCGAATGTGCACCATGCCGCGCGGATCGTCGAGATTTTCACCGTACACCGGCAGGCGCGAATGCCCGGCGGTGCGAAACAGCGCAAGCACTTCGCTGAGCGGGGCGTCGATGCCGAGGCCGATGATATCGGCGCGCGGCACCATGACGTCCTTGACGCGCACTTCATGCAAGCCCAGTACGTTCTTAAGGATTGTGCGCTCCTGCGGCGTAAAATCGCCGTCGGCGGCGGTCTCGTCGAGCGCGTCCTCGATGTCGTCGCGCACCGAGGGTTGGGCGACGCCGAAAAGCGCCCGCAGCCGGTCGAACAGGCTGACCGGCTGGGCGCGCGGCGCTTCGGGATCAGGCGCTTCGGCGCCGATCGGGTCGGTCTTTGTGGCCTCGCTCATTGCACCCCGCCAGCGAGCCTCGGCTGATACGGATCCCCTACGCCAAGGCTGGCGAGGATTCGCGTCTCCATCGACTCCATCACCTCGGCCTGCGCGTCATCAAGATGATCCATTCCCAACAGGTGCAGAAATCCGTGAACGATGAGATGGGTGGCATGATCGGCCAGCGTCTTGCCCTCCGCGTCGGCTTCCCTCGCGATGGTCTCGTAGGCGAGCACAATATCTCCGAGCATCGGCGCGATCGCCAGGCCTGATGTACTGAACGCTGGAAACGACAATACGTTGGTTGGCGCGTCAACATGTCGCCATTGCCGGTTGAGCGCGCGCACGCGCGCGTCGTCGGCGAGTTGCACGCCAACCTCCGCGCTTTCCTTGAGCTTGGCGCCGGCCACCCCGCAACTGGCCTCGATCGCCCGTCGCGCAAGAGCTTCCAACTCCGGCAGGCCGCGCCAGAGATCGCTCAATTCAGTCACTTCGATGTCAAGCATCATTTTTTGCGCTAGATCGGCCGGCCGGCGTGCTCGTAGGCTTCGACGATGCGCCGGACCAGATCGTGGCGCACGACATCGCCGTGTCGAAACACGACATGGCCGATTCCCTCGACGCCTTTGAGCAAGGCGACCGCCTCGCTGAGACCTGACTTCGCGCCGTGCGGCAGGTCCACCTGTGTCGGATCGCCGTTGACGATCATGCGCGAGCCCTCGCCAAGGCGCGTCAGAAACATCTTCATCTGCACCGGCGTGGCGTTCTGCGCCTCGTCGAGCAGCACCACCGCTTTCGACAACGTGCGCCCGCGCATGAACGCCAGCGGGGCGATTTCGATCATGCCAGTCTGCATCGCGCGCTCGACCATGCGCCCTTCCATGAAATCGTTCAACGCGTCGAAGATGGGACGCAGGTAGGGGTCTACCTTGTCGCGCATGTCGCCGGGCAGAAAACCCAGCCGCTCGCCCGCCTCGACGGCGGGGCGCGACAGGACTAGCCGCTCGACTTCGCCCTGCTCAAGCATCGAGACCGCGTGCCCCACCGCCAGCCAGGTCTTGCCAGTGCCTGCCGGTCCTTCGGCGAAGACGAGCTGGTTGGCTCGCAGGGCGTTGAGGTAAGCATCCTGAGCCGCATTGCGGGCGCGCACTACGCCTTTGCGGCGCGTCTTCAATTCGCTGAACGACGCGCGTATTTGTTCGATCTCAGTCGGGTACAGCGCCCCTCGCAGCGCGCTCTCGGCGATGGCGCCGTTGACTTCGCCGGGCGTGGCAATCTGACCGAAGCGCGCGCGAGTGTAGAGCGTCTCGAGGACGCGCTTCGCATGTTCGCAAGCCTCGCGCTGGCCGCGCAGGACGATCTGGTTGCCATTGGCGGCGGCGCTGACGCCAAGCCTGCGCTCGATCGCCGCGAGGTTCTGGTCGAATTCTCCAAAGACGATCGACGCCACTCGGTTGTCGTCAAACGCCAGCGTGATCTCGAAAGGTCTGGCGTCGGCTTCAGCGAGCGCGGCCTCTGCGCCGTTCGGGGAGGTTCTGGAATAGACTCGTTCGTTCATCTTCAATCCGGCGTTCTCCTTGCTTTGGCCTTTCGGCGGCCGGACTCCGTTCAGGCGAGGCGTCCTCGCAGCGAATTTGGCCCGACGTCGACGATGTCCACCTCGACGACTTGTCCGATCAGTTCGGCATCGCCCTCAGCGAGGACCGATTGCATATAGGGCGAGCGGCCGATGATCTGTCCGGGTCGGCGGCCGGGTTTCTCGAACAGCACCTGCACTGTGCGCCCGACGAGCGCGCGGTTGAACGCCTGGCGCTGTTGCTCGAGCAGTATTTGCAAAATCGACAGGCGCCGCGCCTTGATCGATTCGTCGACGGGAGAACCGAGAACTGCGGCGGGCGTTCCCGGACGCGCTGAATATTTGAACGCGTAGGAAGAGGCGAAATTTACCTGCCGCGCCAGCTCCAGCGTCGCGGCGAAATCGTCGTCGCTCTCGGAGGGGTAACCGACGATGAAGTCGGACGAGACAGCGATGTCGGGCCGCGCCGCACGCACCCGCGCGATTGTGTCGCGATAGGAAGCGACCGTGTGGCGCCGGTTCATCGATTCTAGCAGCCGGTCCGATCCCGACTGCACGGGAAGATGCAGATAGGGCGCCAGCTTGTCGTTGGCGCGATGCGCCTTGATCAACGCGTCCGTCATGTCGCCCGGATGCGAGGTCGTGTAGCGTAACCGCACGATGCCGGGGATTTCGCCGGCGAGCGCGAGCAAGCGCGCGAGATCGGCGATGCCGCCGTCCTCCGTCGCGCCGTGATAGGCGTTGACGTTCTGGCCGATCAGGGTGACCTCGCGCACACCGGAGCGGGCGAGATGCGCGATCTCCCCCAGCACTTTCGGGACGGGCCGCGACTGCTCCGCGCCGCGGGTGTAGGGAACCACGCAGAACGAGCAAAATTTGTCGCAGCCTTCCTGTACGGTGACATAGGCGCTCGTCCCGCGCGCCCGGATGGTTTCGGGCTTCGGCGCCGGCAGATGATCGAACTTGTCCTCGATGGCGAAATCGGTATCGACGACGCTCGCTCTAAAGCGCGCGCTGCGCAAAAGGTCGGGCAGGCGGTGATAGTTCTGCGGGCCGACGACGATGTCGACCGCCGGCTGGCGTCGCACGATCTCGCCACCTTCCGCTTGGGCGACGCAGCCGGCGACGACAATTGTCGTCGCCAGGCCAAGCTGCGCCCGCTGCTCCTTAATCTCGCGCACCTTGCCAAGTTCGGAATAGATTTTTTCCGAGGCCCGCTCGCGGATATGGCAGGTGTTGAGCACCACGAGTTCGGAATCTTCGATGGCTGTCGAGGGCGAGAACCCCTCAGCGACGACCAGATCGCCGATCCGCTGGGAATCGTAGACATTCATCTGGCAGCCGAAAGATTTCACGAACGCGCGCCTGGCGAGGATTTGCGTCACTGAGCGGATTTCCGTTGGCTTTTGCAATCGATCAAACAATTTTCTCCTGGACTATGTCGGGTCTGGCCGGCGACCGCAGGGACTGGCCCGCTTTCCCCAGGTAATTTAGCGCTTCGCCGGTCGGCGGCAAGCTGGCGAACACTCGCATAGGCCTGCAAAGCGATTTCTTTGCGTTGGGACGTTCTGAAAAAAGCAATTGGCTCGCCAAAAGTGATCTCGCAATCAAACGGCCCGTCGCGGAGCAGCCTCCACAGATGGTCGGCGAAGGTCATGTCGCCATACCACGCGACGAGGGGTTGCCCAACCCGACCCAGCGGCACGCCCGCACGCCTGCGATAGGCGATGTGGACCGGCTGGACCAGAGCGCGGCTGGTCCCAGAGTTGAGCGTTTCGCGCAACCCCTCGAAATGCGAGGAGCGAAAGCGCAGCATCCGGTTGCCATCGCCGGTCGTCGCCTCGGCGAACAGGACGAGTGAAACGCCGCCGCGCAGCGTGCGGGCGATTTGTCGGTTCACTTCGGGGATGCGGCGCGAGCGTCGGCGATCGACAAACACGACCCCCTGCAATTCGGCGATTCCCCGGGCGAGCGACGCCCGGCCGACTTCGCTCTTGGCGAGGAAAGCGAGCGGCAGCTGCGAGCCGAGAACGGGAATGTCGAGCCACGAAACATGGTTTGCGGCGATGAGCGTCGCCGAGCCGGCGAGGCGGCCGTGAACGGCGACGCGCACGCCGAGCGCCGCGCACAGGATTTTGTGAAACACGACCGTGACGCTGGCGTCGCAGCGCCAGTTGGTCCGCCGCGCCAACCAGCGCAGCCCGGCGCCGATCAGCAGCACCGGGGCGAGCGTCACCATCAAAAGGGCGAAGCGAAGCCTTTTCACGAAACCCTTCGCGCCGGCCCGCGAGCCCCCGAACATCGGCTCATCCGAGGACCTTCTTCATCACCAAAGCGTGGCCGCTGGTTTGCGCCGGGCGCTTGTAGTAGCCCGGCCGCGCGCCGACCGGCTCGAAGCCCAACTGCCGATAGAGCGCAATGGCCGGCGCGTTGGTCTGTTCAACTTCTAGAAACAACGAGCGCACGCCCGCCGTGGCCAGTTGCGTGAACTGGGCGCGCAGCAACGCCCTGCCGACGCCGCGCCGGCGAAACGGCGCGGCCACCGCGATCGTCAGAATCTCTGCTTCGTCGGCGGCGATCCGAGCCAGCGAGAAGCCGCGCACGGCCCGCGTCGTGGGATCGACGGCGCTTACGGCGGCGACCGAGTCGCTGGCGATCAACGCGTCGATTTCGGACGCCGGCCACGGATAAGCGAAGCCGGCGGCATGAATTGCCGCACAGGCCTCGGCATCGGCGCCGCGCAGGCGCCGCAGGATCGAGGGGCTGAACTTGCGTGAGAATAGACCCATGCGAACCCGCCGGTCCCGGATCAGCCGGGCGGCGCCGCTCCTTCCGCCTTCGGTTGCGCATCGGGCGCCTTGAGATAGAGCGGCCGCGCTGGAGCCGCTTCCGGATTGGCGCCCAATCCGATGCGGGCGATTGCCAGAATATCGGGAAAGTCGGCGCCCGCCGACGCGTCGAACGCGCTGGCGTTGCGGCCGAACTCCTCGGCCAGAAGGCGCGCCGCATTGCCCGCCAGCCGCGCCGGGCCCGCGCCGATGGCGCGCGCGGCGTCGCTGATCGGCTCGACGCGCGGCGCGATCAGCGGGCGCCCGGCGGCCTCGAACAGCTGGAAATAGACCTGGCCGTGGCGCGCGTCGATGGCCGAGACGATGATGCCCGCGCGGGGCTCAAGCAGCAGCGGCGCGGCGAAGGCCACAAGCGTGGAGACGCCGACCACTGGAACGCTGAGCGCCAGGCCGATCGCCCGCGCCATCGCGATGCCGATGCGAATGCCGGTGAACGAGCCTGGCCCGCTCGTCACCGCGACTCGGTCAAGCGAGGCGAAGCCGCCTTTGACGCGCGTCATCAGCGCTTCGACCAATGGCGCCAGCGCCTCCGCGTGGCCGCGCAGCATCGGTTCGCTATGGCGCGCCAAGGCCTCCTCGTCGCCCTCGTCATAAATGCAGGCGGACACCGCCGCGCAGGACGAGTCGATCGCCAGAATGCGCATTGGCGGCGGCGGGTTCATCGGGTGATCAGCGTGCCGGCGCCGTGATCGGTCAGCAGTTCGATCAGCACCGCGTGGGGAATCTTGCCATCGAGAATGACGACGCCCTCAACGCCCCGTTCGATCGCGTAGATGCAGGTCTCGACCTTGGGGATCATGCCGCCGGTGATGGTTCCGTCGGCGATCAGGCCGCGGATGTCATCGACCTTCAACGCCTTGATGAGATCGCCTCGCTTGTCGAGCACGCCCGGCACGTCGGTCAGCAGCAAAAGCCGTTTGGCGCGCAATGCGCCGGCGATCGCGCCAGCGAACGTGTCGGCGTTGATGTTGTACGTGTCGCCGTTGGCGCCCTGCGCGACCGGCGCCAGCACGGGGATTAGTTCGCGGCCGAGGATTTGCTCGAGCACGATCGTGTCGACCTTGTCGGGTTCGCCGACAAAGCCGAGGTCGACGACGTCTTCGAGTTCAACGCCGTCGCCGCCCGCGCCGCGCGTCACCTTGCGGGCGATGACCATGTTGCCGTCTTTGCCGCACAGCCCGACCGCCCGGCCGCCCTGGGCGTTGATCGTGCCGACGATCTGTTTGTTGATGGCGCCGGCCAGCACCATCTCGACGATTTCCACCGTCGCCTTGTCAGTGATCCGCAGGCCGCCGGAGAATTGCGACTGGATGCCGAGTTTTTCCAGCATCGCGCCGATCTGCGGGCCGCCGCCGTGGACGACGACCGGATTGACGCCCGATTGCTCCAGCAGCACCATGTCGCGCGCGAAGTCGCGGCTGGTTTCCTCATCGCCCATGGCGTGACCGCCATATTTGACCACGATGATCGCCTCGTCATAGCGCAGCATATACGGCAGCGCTTTCATCAGAATTTCCGCCAGTTCGTGCGGATTGGCGGCGTGCGCGTCGGTCATGGAGGCTCCGGCAGGCGAGAATCCGCTTTTATCGGGTCGCCGCGCCAAGCTCAAATGGGCGGGCGCGCGATGATGAAAGCGCGGACGTTGTGAACAATAATTGGATGCGGCCATCGGCAAATGACAATTTGACGAAGGATCGCTCCGGCCCATAGGTTAAAGGCCAATGCGGCGTTCAGCGTATTCAACGCCGCGAAAATCAGGAGGAGCCCATGGTGAAAGTCTCTTTGGCGTCGCTGGCGTTCGGCGCCAGTCTGTCGCTCTGCGCCGGCCAGGCGCTGGCGGGCGACCCGGCAAGCTGCAAGACGGTTAAATTCTCCGATGTCGGCTGGACCGATATCACCGCGACGACGGCGGTCGCCTCCGAAATACTCAAGGGACTTGGCTATACGCCCAAAACCACCGTTCTGGCCGTGCCGGTCACCTACGCCTCGATGAAGAACAAGGATATCGACGTGTTCCTCGGCAACTGGCAGCCGAGCATGGAGAACGACCGAAAGCCCTATATCGAGGACAAGTCGGTTATCGAAATCGGCGCCAATCTGCCCGAAGGCGCGAAATACACGCTGGCGGTTCCCCAATACACTTACGACGCCGGGCTGAAGGATTTTTCCGACATCAAGAAGTTCAAGGACAAGCTGAAGGGCAAGCTATACGGCATCGAGGCGGGCAATGACGGCAATCGCCTGATCCTCGACCTCATCAAGGACGACAAGTTCAGCCTGAAAGACTTTACGCTGGTCGAATCGAGCGAGCAGGGCATGCTTGCCGAAGTGCAGCGCGCCACTTCCCACAAGGAGGACGTCGTGTTCCTCGGCTGGGCGCCGCATCCGATGAACGTCAACTACAAGATTCAATATCTCACGGGCGGCGACGACAGTTTCGGGCCCAACTTCGGCGGCGCCGTCGTTTACACCAACGAGCGCGCCGGCTGGGCGGCCGAATGCCCGAACGCGGCCAAACTCATCGCCAATCTGAAATTCACTGTCGATATCGAAAACGTCATCATGAATAAAATCCTCACCGACGGCGAGGATGGCGGCAAGGCGGCGAGCGACTGGCTGAAAACCAAACCGAAGGAACTCGACGGCTGGCTCGCTGGCGTGACGACTTTCGACGGCGCGCCCGGCCTTCCGGCGGTGCAAAAAGCAATCGGCGGCTAATCGGGCCGCAGTTGGCGTAAGCTTAACTCCGGAAGCGTCGCGGCGCTTCCGGACCCTTGCGTGCATCACGGCGGGAGTGCGACGTGGAAAGCTGGTTCACGCAACCCAAGCTGCCGCTGGGATGGGCGGTCAAGCAATTCATCACCTGGCTGCAGGACAACGCGACGTGGTTCTTCGACGCGGTGACGGCGGCGATCGATTTTCTTGTCGATGGCTTGACCGACCTGCTGCTGCGCGTTCCCGCCGGCATCTTGATCCTGGCCGCCGCGGGCGCGGCCTACGCCATCCACCGCTCGTGGAAGCTGGCGCTGTTTGTCGTCGTGGCGTTCCTGCTGATCGCCAATCTCGGCTATTGGGTTGCGACGGTGCAGACGATTTCGCTGGTCGGTTTCTCCACCATCACCAGCGTCGTCATCGGCGTGCCGCTCGGCATCGCCACCGCGCATCGGCCGTGGCTGTATACTGTGCTGCGACCGGTGCTCGATCTCATGCAGACGCTGCCGACCTTCGTCTACCTGATCCCGACGCTCGTTCTGTTTCATCTCGGCTCGGCGCCCGGTCTCATCTCGACGGTGATTTTCGCCATCGCCGCGCCAATTCGCCTCACCCATCTGGGCGTCTCCTCGGTGCCGTTGCCGCTGAAGGAAGCGGGCGAGGCGTTCGGAGCGACGAAGAGCCAATTGCTGTGGAAGGTCGAATTGCCGTTCGCTTTGCCCACGATCATGGCGGGCGTCACCCAGTGCATCATGCTGAGCCTGTCGATGGTGGTCATCGCCGCGCTGGTCGGCGCCGCCGGCCTCGGCACGCCGGTGGTGCGGGCGCTCGGCTCGGTCAATATTCCGATGGGCATCGAGGCGGGCGTGTCGATCGTGCTGCTGGCGATCGTGCTCGACCGGGTTTGCCGGAGCCCCGAACCCAAAGCGCAGGCTTAGCCGATGCCCGCCGTCGCCTTCGAGAATCTCGACATCGTTTTCGGCAAGCGCATTCAGGAGGCGCTGAAGCTAATCGACCAGCACAAGACGCGCGATGAAATTCTCGCCGCGACCGGCGCGGTGCTGGGCGCGGCGGGCGTCAATCTGGCGATCGACAAGAGCGAAATATGCGTGCTGATGGGTCTGTCGGGCTCGGGCAAATCGACGATCCTGCGCGCCGTCAACGGGCTCAACAAGGTCGCGCGCGGCAAGGTGCTGGTCGAGCACGAGGGCCGCACGATCGACGTGGCGACCTGCTCGGCGGACGAATTGCGCATGCTGCGCACGCGCCGCATCGCCATGGTGTTCCAGCAATTCGCGCTGCTGCCGTGGCGCACCGTGGCGCAGAATGTCGGCTTTGGGCTCGAATTGCGCGGGGTGGAAAAGAGCGAGCTGGACCGGATCGTCGCCGACAAGCTCGCTATGGTCGGCCTGACCAAATGGGCGGGCAAGATGGGGCATGAATTGTCGGGCGGCATGCAGCAGCGCGTCGGCCTCGCCCGCGCCTTCGCCACCGACGCGGATATCCTTTTGATGGACGAGCCCTTCTCGGCGCTTGATCCGCTGATCCGCGACAAGCTGCAGGACGAATTGCTGCTGCTACAGAAGGATTTGAAAAAGACCATCATCTTCGTCAGCCACGATCTCGACGAGGCGCTGAAAATCGGCAACCGCATCGCCATTCTCGAAGGCGGGCGCATTGTCCAGTGCGGCACGGCGGAAGACATTCTGCTGCGCCCTGCCGACGACTATGTCGCCGAATTCGTCAAGCATATGAATCCGCTCAACGTGCTGCGCGGCAGCGCGCTGATGACGCCGGCCGCCTCATTGAAGCAGACGAATGGCGAAGTGCATCTCGATTCCTCCGGCCGCATTCGCGTGCAACTCGACAGCGAGGGCAAGCCGGTGAGTTGCACGCTCGACGGCGCGGCCGGCCAGATGGCGCGCGCCGACGCCGACACCGGCCTCGTCGCCGCGGCGCGCTCCGACATCATCGTCGCGCCGATCGATCTGCGGATGCGATCGGCGATCGAACTGCGCCGCGCCTCGGGCAATCCGATCGTGCTGGTCGATCAGCTTGGCCGGCTGGCGGGGCTGTGCGGCGACGATGAGATTTATCGGGCGCTTCTCCAAGAGAGGCGGGCGGGCGCGGGATAAGCGACTTCGCACGGGGCGCCATTTTCTGTACGCGATTCAATCTTTCCAAGGCCTTGCGATGCCATTTTCCGCCGCCTCGTGGGAGCGGGCCGACTGGCAGTTCCGCGCTACGGGACGGCGGCGTGGCCCGCTTCGGCGGCGTCCGACGGTAAGAACTGAAACGCTTCACAAAAGACCTTCGCGGAATATTCGTCAAACAACATGTT
>Ga0209068_10001636_pt1 | contig 11138 bp, 12 predicted proteins | sample ColStrG_CSR_2012_FD_187200 | JGI IMG/M metagenome (GOLD analysis project Ga0209068, IMG submission 187200) | Freshwater sediment microbial communities in response to fracking from Pennsylvania, USA - Cold Stream Run_MetaG_CSR_2012 (SPAdes)... | ecosystem: Environmental > Aquatic > Freshwater >...
CGATGAACCCGCGCGAGGAGCCGGAATGGCGCTCGGAGATACGCCGGTCCACGGTTTCAAGCCACGCGCCGCGTCACTGTCGTCCAGCGGCTTGAAGTCGTTCCACGGTAAATCGCTGGAGGCCTTTCGACCGGCATGGCCCAACTGAATTGCCGGAATCGCGCCCAGGCCGCGAATAAAATCGGTAATCCTGCGATAGGCGGGAACATGGTTGTCCGAATATATGCCGGCGCACTCATAGGTCTTGCGTCCGCGTTCCTCCACCGCCGTTTCTTCAGTGAATACGATCCCCGCGCCGCCTATTGCGTATTTTCCAAGGCTCACAAGATGCCAGTCGGTGGGGCCACCATTCTCCGATCGGTATTGGCACATCGGCGAAACGACGATGCGATTGCGGGCAAAAATCCCACGCAAGGAAATAGGCTGGAGAAGAAGCGGAAGCCGGACGCCGGCATCATGCATGGCGGTCATCTCCGGAACCGAATGCCAAGTAGACGTGTGTTAAAGCCATTTGCACCGGTCGATCGAATTCAAGACTGCGCACGCGCTCTAGCGCGCAGGCGGTGAATAAATGACTTAACGACAGGCGCACTTTCTCTCTTTCGATAGGCCACTGCAATCTCGGCCTCTTGCAGAGCACCTGTTATTTTTCGAAAAACAATGCCCGGAATTCCGACGCCTTGCATCGGTGCTGAAATAACGCCGAGCCCTACTCCAGCAGCAACGAGAGTCAGCAGGGAAAATATGTCCGGAGTTCTTTGAACGATGCGAAGCGACTGTCCGGGCTTCGACACGGCGCCCAGGTTTCCCCAAAAACCGACTTCCATCTCCAGGGTACCAGAGACAAAAGGCTCGTCGGCAAGCATCGCGGGCGTGACTTGCTTGCGGCCAGCCAAATGATGCCCTTCGGGAATGGCGAGATAGTAGGGATGACGATCGACGACGAACCCGGTGAGTTCGGCCGGATAACGTTGCGGCGCTCGAATGAATGCGACGTCGAGGACTCCGTCGATAAGTGCCTTCATTTGAGGAAACGTTTCCATTCGGCTGATCTGCAATAGAACATTAGGATTTTCCTTTTGAAAGGTCGCGATCAGTTCCGGTAGCAGGCCAATAGAACTCGCCGACAGTATGTAACCAATTGCGATCGAACCGATGTCACCGCGCGCGGCCTGCTTTCCGACGAGTTCCGCATTCTCAGCTTGCCGTAGCGTTGCGCGGGCTTCCTCGAGAAAACGCTTGCCCGTTTGCGTCAGCGATACAGCACTTTTCTTTCTGCGTGAAAGAAGTTGCGCGCCGAGCATCGTTTCGAGTGCCTGGATTTGGTGGCTAAGTGTCGGCGTCGAAATATTGAGCTGCTCAGCCGCGCGCGAAAAATGCAACTTCTCCGCGACGGCCACGAAATACCGGAGATGACGCAATTCCATCGTTTGAAATGCCATCCGCTTGAGCATTGATGGTGGGACGCAGCTCAAGTCTAACCGGTTCTGGCCCTGAATAGCGAAAATTTTCCGCGACAACGCGAGAAAGTATCCGAGCCGAGCGGCTCCCAAATCAATCAATTCAAATCTTTTCCCTCTTCTTCTGCACCGCCTGCGACCGGTCGAACGGGCAGCTTGAGTATTGCTGTCTCGCCGCGGCGTTATGAAGAACGACGTACTAGCCTACAAGTGGCTTAATTTGGCGGCAGCCCGCGCCCAGCCCAGCGCACGCGAGTACTATCGGAGAATTCGCGACGCGGTGGCTGCCAAACTAACGGCAAGACAAGTCGCCGAAGCACACTGGCTCGCATCCGGTTTTGTACCGCGACGTTAGCGGAAAATGTCGATCGCGGTTGCTGCCAGAACGAGCGATCCCATGCTAGCAAGCGTGACAAACGCTGAAGCCCGGCCTACGACTTCGCAGCAGTAATTGATTCCAGATTTTAACCGCATGACACACCTACCCTGTTATGCGCCACGATTCTTGAGCGCGACCGTAAGCCGCCAGAGCGGAGCGCCGGCGTGACGCAGTTCACACTGGTGAAAAATTTGATTGGATGCGCTAATTGCGGGCCGCTATTCGCTCAAACCCGGACACGGGTTGGCGAAGACCGCCATGTCCCCTTATGGACCACTTGGTGGGTCTTGACGCAGGTCTGCATGATATCTGCTTATAGGTGTCAGAATACGAGGAGGCCTTGAAGGATGCGTTCATTTTTGTTGGCCATTTTGGCACTGGTCGTTGCCGGCACCGTCGCTCCGGCGCCCTCGCACGCGCGCGAAACGGTTCTTCTTGCTGGCTATCCGAGCGGCACGATCGTCGTGAAAACCAACGAACGGCGGCTTTATCTGGTTTTGGATGGGAGCCGGGCGATTCGTTATCCCGTCGGAGTCGGTCGGGCCGGAAAGGCCTGGTCAGGTACCGCCTTTATCAGCGGGAAATACATCCAACCAGGATGGTCGCCGCCAGCAGAAATAAGGCACGACAAGCCATCCATACCCGACCTTATACCCGGTGGCAGTCCCAGAAATCCGATGGGCGCTGCTGCTTTGACGCTGAGCGAAGGTGAATATGCCATCCATGGCACAAACAATCCCGGTTCGATCGGGGGGTTCGTGTCGTACGGGTGCATCCGCATGTACAACCAAGACATTATGGATCTGTACGAACGTGTCAGCTTAGGTACGAGAGTCGTCGTATTGCGATAATTCGAGGAAAACATGAAATCGCTAGCAGTGACTGTCCTCCAGCTTGGTGCGTTCGTCTCAATAGTTGTCGCCCTGACAACCCCGGCCTTAGCCTATTGGCAATTCATCGAGCGACCCCCAGGCCTGGAGGTAAAGCCGTCGCCGCGCTACGGCGGCCAAAAGCAGTGCGAAGAGGCCCTGAAGAAGGTCGAGGCTGCGCTCAAGAAGGCTTACCCCGATCGCTATCCTCTGGTCGGAAGCTGCGAAGAGTTTCGCTGAGTCTGCCGCATATCCGATGCCGAACAATTCGGTTTCGGGTGCGAGGTTTTCCCAAGCCCGAAAGCTAGAACAGGCTGATTAGTATGGGTTTTCCAGAATGTCGGTCAGTGTGACTTTTCCGCACTAGTTGTTAATCATAATCAGCGATACTGAATTACATTACTAAAAGAGAGCAAACTGTGGGGTGGCTCATGAAGAAGTTCCTCGTTGTAATCTGCTCGGTGTTTTTGGCCTTCGGCCTCACGGGCTGCATCGGCAAAGGCAAGTCGCCGGTCGGCAAGGGTAAAGCTCCGGTCGTTCAAACCAAGGGCTGAGCTCAGCACCGAACAGCTGACGGGATGTGGTCCGGATGCTTTGCCGGACCTATTCTCGTTTTCGGTTGCCGGTAGTTCCGGTGGGCCGCGTGTCGCGCGGCTTCAGCGATATCGGGTTGGCGCCATAGTTGCGAGGCAACCGCAGCCTCAAGTGTAGGGAGCCGAACATGCGGAGCTCTTACGCATCACGCTGGGGCATCTGTGCCCTGATGGTCGGCGGTCTCGCTGCGATCTCATTCGCGCTTATGGCCTCCCCGAGTTCGGCAATCGATGCCGAAACCCCGGCGCAGCCAAGTGCGGCCAAACCGGCCCAAAGCTCCTACAAGCCATATTTTGTCGAGTTCCGCGCGCGGTCTGCCGCAAGCTACGGCCATATGTATGTGCTCTATGGGCAGGTGAATGGTCGCGGCGAGATTGTAAAAAGTGACATCGCGGGTCTGCATCCTGCGGGAGATGCAAACGACTGTGAAAATTGCAGCCTTCTTGCCTGGACCTTAGGTCATCTTTTGTTTGTGCCGTCCGAAACCGGAGCCAGCGACGGTGACCTTGAAGAAAAATATGTAACCGCCCGTTATCGCGTCATGGTGGACGCCGCGACCTACAAGAAGGTGTCTGCTTACATCAGCCAGAAGAAAGCCGACAAACCGCTGTGGCACGCGCTGATGAACAGCTGCGTGACGTTCGGAAATAGCATTGCCGAAAACATGGGTCTGAAGACGCCTTCATCCACGTTTATGGAACCCAAGGACTACGTGGAATCGCTTCGCGATCTCAACGGCGGCAAACCGCAGAAGGCTTTGAGGTTTGCAGCACCTGGTGGTTCGGCCTCGACCGACCCTACGAAACCGGCTGCGCCCGCTGTGCCGAGCAAGCCGAAAAAACAGCCCGTCGTGGACATGCCTGGGTCGCAGGCGGCGGCTACCATCCGCTGAGAAGCGCGCGGGCTGGTTTACTTTCCAATATTCGGGTTCAGACGTTTCGCTGCCGCCACGTCGGCTTCCCCACCCGCTTTGTCCCCCAGCCTTTGCTTGTCGAGACCCCGGTACAAAAGTGCGTCCGCGTCATTTGGATTGAGGCGGAGCGCCTCGTCGTAGTCGGCGACGGCGCGGGCATAGTCATCCTTGTTTTCGTAAGCCAGCGCACGGTTGTAGTAGGCGATAGCGACGTTTTCCTTCAATTCCGTCCCCGATTGAATGAGTGCGGTACAGCTCTTGATCTGCTGATCCCAATCAATTCCCGGATTCCCGGTGCAAGCCTGCCAATGCGACGAAAGCTGTGCGATCGCAGAAACTGCCATCGCAGCAAACGCGATCGCTCCTCCGATCCCGCGCACCATAACCGACACTCTCGTTCGCCTTTTTCTGCGTGCTGACTTCATTTCGTCACCACCGGCCGTGCCCACCCCCGGCGGCTCGCATCTTCTTTTTTGAAGGACGCAATCTCGTTGCCAAAACTCTTGGTCAGCGCGATGTCGTCCCAGCCATTGAGAAGCCGCAGGCGACAGGACGGATCGATTGCGAAACGGTAACTGCAGTTTCCGCACAGGACCGTCTGCTGCTCGAGATCGACCGTGATCGGCAGATCCGGTGTCCCGTTGAGGGTTGCGATGATCTCGGCCGCGGCTTCGTCATCAACGACGGCCGTGAGCAGGCCATTCTGGACCGCATTGCCGGAAAAGATGTCTCCGAATGACGGCGCAATCACGCAGCGAATGCCGTAATCATAGAGCGCGTACACTGCGGCTTCGCGCGAGGAGCCACACGCAAAGTTGCAGCCTCCGACGATGATTTTCGCCTCACACCAGACCGGCCGATTGAGCGGAAAATCCGGCCGCTCGTGCCCTTCCGAATCGAAGCGCAGGTCTTGCAACAGCACTTTTCCCAAGCCGGCGGAGCGCGGCCACTTGAGATAACGGGCCGGCAATAGCTGGTCGGTGTTGAGATTGGTGACATCGATCGGACACGCCGCGGCGGTCAGTCGGGTGAATTTCTCCATCACACAGCCTCAGGGCTTACGGCCGGCCAACAATGGCCGCACGTCGGTCAGATGTCCGGTCACCGCTGCGGCGGCGACCATCGCCGGCGACATCAGATGGGTGCGCGCGCCCGGCCCCTGCCGGCCGCGGAAATTTCGGTTGGTCGTTGAAGCACAGCGCTCGCCGGGCGCAACAATATCGCCGTTGATGCCGACGCACATCGAACATCCCGACTCACCCCATTCAAGCCCGGCATCGCGAAAGATGCGATCGAGGCCCTCTTGCTCGGCCTGACGCTTGACCGCCGACGAGCCCGGCGACACCAGGCCTGGGACCTTGCTCACGCGGCCTGCCAGCACAGCGGCCGCGGCGCGCAGATCCTCAATGCGAGCATTGGTACATGAACCGATGAAAACGCGATCAATGGCGATATCGGTCAACTTTGTGCCGGCATGCAGCCCCATGTAACCCAGCGCATCGCGCAGATCGTTCGCGCGCGCTGGATCTGTTTCCTTCATCGGGTCTGGCACAGTTGCGACGACAGGTAACGCGTGCTCCGGGCTGATACCCCAGGTGACGATCGGCACGATCGCCGCCGCGTCGAGCTGAACGTCACGATCAAAGTCTGCGCCGTCATCGCTGTTCAACCTCGACCAGGCACCAACCGCCTGTTCAAAATCAGGTCCTTTCGGTGCGATTGGGCGATCCTTCAGGTAATCGAAAGTCTTTGCGTCGGGCGCAATCATTCCGCAGCGCGCGCCCGCTTCGATCGACATGTTGCACAGTGTGAGACGTCCCTCGATGGACAAGGCCCGGATCGCGCTGCCGGCGAATTCGATTGCATGGCCCGTCGCGCCGCCAGCGCCGATTTTCGCGATAATCGCAAGTATGATGTCCTTTGCCGCCACTCCGGGTGCGATCTGGCCGTCGATGGAAACACGCATCCGTTTGGGCTTGCGCTGCCAAATCGTCTGCGTCATCAGCACATGCGCGACTTCCGACGCCCCAATGCCGAACGCGTAAGCGCCGAGTGCCCCATGCGTCGACGTGTGGCTGTCGCCGCAAACAATGAGCAGGCCGGGCAGCGTCAAACCCAGTTCGGGACCGACCACGTGCACGATGCCCTGGCGCGGATCGTCGAGGCCAAACAGCTTGATACGATGGGTCGCCGTATTGTCTTCGAGCTGGCGAACCATGCGTGCGATTTCAGGATTGGCGATATTGTTACGCGGTGCGCGCGTCGGCACATAGTGGTCGGCAACGGCAAATGTGAGGTCCGGCTCGGCCACCGTGGCGCGGCGTTCGGCAAGCCGGCTGAAGGCATGAAAAGAGCCTTCATGCACATAATGGCGATCGACCCATAGCAGCGCTTCGCCATCCTCGCGGCGAACGATTTCGTGCGCGGACCACAACTTGTCAAAAAGGGTTTGCTTTTGTGCCATGCCGCGGGTGCCGTAGCCCCATTGTGAGGTGCAAGCTAATATAGATAATTGTTGGCGACCAATGGTAGGTTTGCAGCAGAAAAACCGGGAGGCAACATAATGACCACATGCTCACGCGTGAACCGCCGTCAATTTCTGCAATCAACGACGGTGATCGCCACTGCTGTGATGACCGGCCTTGTCAGCGCTCCGGCAGTCCTTCGCGCGCAAGGCGCGCCGGTCAAGCTTGGTGTGCTGCATCCGGTGACCGGTGCATTGTCTTACTCCGGCCAGCAGGGCCGCCTCGGCGCAACCATGGCAATCGAGGAGATCAATGCTGCCGGCGGCATCAAGGGGCTGGGCAAGATCGACGCCGTGCTTGGCGATGCACAGTCCACGCCTGACGGCGGTACCGCCGAGGTTGAGAAGATGAATTCCGCCGAGGTCGCCTGCATTGTCGGCGGCTATGCCAGCAACATCTGCCTCGCGACGACGCAGGCGGCGGCCCGCTATGAGTTGCCCTATGTGGTCGATGTCGGCGTTGCCGATGGGATCGTCACCCGTGGCTTGAAAAACACCTTCCGGTTTGGTCCCGGCTTCGGCGTCATCTCAAAAACCGCTCTGGCCAATCTTACCGCCATCAACGACCAGGCCGGCAAACCCGCCAAAACCGTGATGATCGTGCACGAAGACTCGTTGTTCGGCTCCGGCCTCGCCAAACTGCTCAACGCGCAGCTCCCGCAGCAGGGTTTTGAGATCCTTGAGATCATCCCGCATCCGACGCCGACCCGTGACTTCAACAACGTCGTGCTCAAGATCAAGGCGCAGAACCCGGATCTCGTCATCCCCGCCAACTACTACAATGAGTACGTCCTGCTTGCTCGCACGATGCAGCAGCAGCAGGTCAAGCCGAAGGGCATCTACTCGGTGCTTGGCGGCGCCGCCTCGTCCTACAAGTTCGTCAAGGAATTCCCCGATGCGGCCAGGTACATCATGGATTGCAATCACTGGTTCGATCCGCGCAGCGAGAAGGCGCAGGCGCTGAAGAAGAAGGTCGAGGGAAAAGACCAGTTCTTCACCTACGAAGTCTACATGAACTACAGCTGCGTCTATCTGATCGCTGATGCGCTTCAGCGCGCAGCCTCCGCCGACCGCGCCAAGCTCACCGCTGCGCTGGCGAGTTCAACGTTCTCCGAGCACGTGATGCCTTACGGTCCCACTAAGTTCGTCAATGGCCAGAACGAGGGTGCCGCGCCCGTCAATACGCAGGTGCTCGACAATGACATCAAGGTTGTCTTGCCGTCTGCCTTCGCAAACGCGAAGCCGGTGTTCCCGCGGCCGGCGTAAGTGTCATAGAGTTGCGGGCGGCGCATCGAAGGCGTCGCCCGCAACCATGGCTTTCAAAGCATTGGGACCGTGCTGTCGCCCGTCATCCTGATTCCTGCGATCCTCAACGGTCTGTTGATCGGCGCAATCTATGCACTCGTTGCCCTCGGGCTGACGCTGATCTACGGCGTGCTCCACATCATCAATTTCGCGCATGGCGCGCTGTTGAGTGCGGCCCTGTTCGCCGCATTCTTCGCCTTTCGTCTTTTGGGCCTTGATCCTTACGTCGCCGTTTTCCTGCTTGCCCCCATATTCTTCGCGCTCGGCTACGCCTTGCAACGCTTCATCATCGGACCAGCGTCACACGGTGACGACCGCAACATGCTGCTGGTGACGCTTGGCATCGCCGTCATCATCGAAAACGTGTTGCTTTACGCATTCCGCGCCGATACGCGGACCATCGATGTCGCTTATGCGTTCCAGACGATCGATATCGGGACCACATTCCTGGCCGTTCCGCGCGTGGTCGGCTTTGTCGGCGCATTTGCGGTCGCGCTCGCGCTCTGGCTCATCATGACTTTCACCGATACCGGCCGGGCGATCCGCGCCGTCGCGAAGGAAAAACTCGGCGCCGAACTTGCCGGCATTGACGTTGCGCATGTCTATGCCGTCACCTTTGGCCTCGGCACCGCCTGCGTCGCAATCGCCGCCTGCCTGCTCATCCCGAGCTATTACGTCAATCCGAGCGTGGGCGACGCTTTCGTGCTGGTCGCCTTCACCATCGTCGTGCTGGGCGGCATGGGCTCGGTGCCCGGAGCGCTGATCGGCGCGCTGCTCATCGGCGTAGCGGAAAGCCTGTCTGGCCTGTTCCTCGGCGAATCGCTCGGCCAGATCGGTATTTTTATTATTTTTATCGTCGTGCTGCTGGTGCGGCCGAGTGGCTTGTTCGGAGCGCGCGCTTGAAAGCGCTGGTCCCGACCGTAGCGGTGCTGGCCGTCCTGGCCGCCGTGCCATTGATCGTGCATTCCAATGTCACGCTCAATTTCCTCGTCGTTGCACTGATGATCGCGCTGGCTGGACAGGGATGGAACATTCTTGGCGGTTATGGTGGTCAATATTCTTTCGGCCACGCGGCCTTCTTCGGCACCGGCGCCTATGTCACCGCGATCCTGCAGATGCGCTACGGCATCAACGCGTGGGTTGGCTTTGCCGCCGGCATAGCGGCGGGGGCTGCGCTTGGCGCCTTGCTCGGCGCGATCACCTTTCGCTCCGGCCTGCGTGGCTCTTATTTCGCGTTGGTCACCCTCGCGTTCGCGGAAGTGCTGCGCATCATCGCAAGCGTCGCCCCCATCACTGGCGCCGGCGTCGGCACATTGATCAAGCTCGATCTGGGCGTCCGGACGCTCCAGTTTCAAAGCCGCGCCGCTTACTATTGGATCATCCTGGCGCTGGTCGGAGTATCCCTCATCACGGCGCAATCCATCGAACGCTCACGGTTCGGGGTGTGGTTGATCGCGGTGCGCGAGAATGAAGATGCAGCCAAAGCGCTTGGCGTCAATGCAAACGGCGTCAAGTTGGCCGCGATGGTCATTTCAGGCGCCATGACCGCTGCCGCCGGATGTTTCTACGCGCAATATTTTCTCTTCGTGGATTCGGGGATTGCCTTTGGCACCTGGATTTCGATTCAGGCGCTGTTGACGCCGATCATCGGCGGTGTCGGCACCGCGTTCGGTCCCTTGCTCGGGGCCCTTGTGGTCAAGTTGTTAGGTGAGGCCGCAAAGCTTTTGGCCGGCGATGCGCCCGGCCTCGACCTCATCATTTATGGCGCGGTGCTCGTGCTGGTCATCTGGTTTGCACCGCGCGGCCTGATTGGTGGGCTGGCACATGCGCGCAAACTATTGATGCGCCGTGCCAGTTCAACGACCTCTTCCACTGGAGAGGTCCATCATGGCTGAGCCTTTGCTCGTGGTTGATCGCGTCACCTGTCGCTTCGGCGGCTTGCTCGCCGTCAACGCCGCATCCCTTACCGCTCCGGAAGGGCGCATCACCGCGCTCATCGGTCCGAACGGTGCCGGCAAGACCACGCTGTTTTCCATCATCTCTGGCTTTATCAAAGCGGGCGGAGGCGCTGTCCGTTATGCCGGGAATGACATTACCGGCGAGCCTCCGCATCGCCTCGCCCGGCGCGGCATCGCACGAACGTTCCAGATCGTGCAGCCGTTCGTCGGCCTGTCGGTGCGCGAGAACATCTTGGTCGGTGCCCATCTTCACCATCGCGCACGCGACGCCGCACTCGCTGTCGCCGACCAGGTCGGCCACGAGGTGGGGCTGGGCGAGTTGCTCGACCGGCCTGCTGACACGCTGACGGTTGCTGGGCGCAAGCGCCTCGAACTTGCGCGTGCGCTTGCAACCAAGCCGAAGGTGCTGCTGCTGGACGAGGTCCTGGCCGGGCTCAACCCATCCGAAGTCAGGGATATTGTTCCAGTCATTCATGATCTGTGCCGGCGCGGCATTACCATCCTGATGATCGAGCATGTCATGCAGGCGGTGATGAGCCTGGCCGAGCACGTGTTCGTGCTGGCCGAAGGCCGCATCATCGCTGAAGGTCCGCCGGCGCAGGTCGTTGCGGATCCCGTCGTCGTTGAGGCCTATCTCGGCCACGGCGCCGCGGCAAAGCTAGGGGCATCGCATGAACGTTAGCCCTTTGCTCGCCATTGGTGACCTTCACGCCGGCTATGGAGAGACCGAAGTGTTGCGGGGCGTCGACCTGGTTGTGGATGCGAGCGAAATCGTTGCGGTCCTCGGCTCCAATGGCGCTGGCAAATCGACTCTCAACCGCACGATCTCCGGCGTGCTGCGCGCCAGGAAAGGTTCGATCTGCTTCGCCGGACACATGATTGAGCGAGAGAAACCGGCAAGCATCGTCTCGCGTGGACTCATTCACGTACCGGAAGGCCGCTGCGTCTTTCCCAATCTGAGCGTCAGAGACAATCTCGATCTTGGGGCTTATCGGCGCGCACGCAATCAGCGACGGCAAAATCGCGAGCGAGTCTTCAGCATCTTCCCGCGTCTCGCCGAACGGCAAACACAACGGGCCGGCAGCCTCTCGGGAGGCGAGCAGCAGATGCTGGCGATTGGGCGCGGCCTCATGGCC
>Ga0209068_10001638_pt1 | contig 11134 bp, 6 predicted proteins | sample ColStrG_CSR_2012_FD_187200 | JGI IMG/M metagenome (GOLD analysis project Ga0209068, IMG submission 187200) | Freshwater sediment microbial communities in response to fracking from Pennsylvania, USA - Cold Stream Run_MetaG_CSR_2012 (SPAdes)... | ecosystem: Environmental > Aquatic > Freshwater >...
GAACCGAGTGCCCAGACGATATTCTACTTGCAATATGCAGTTACATACTGGCATCAGTTGACCCGGGGAACCCGGGCGAGTATTTCGGCCACCACCTCGTAAGGAGAGGTCCCGAGCCAGTCAGCCACCTGCGTGGCCGGCAGGTCGTGACCGCCTTGCCTGCCGATGAGCACCACCTCGTCACCGCGCCGCACACCATCGACATCGGTCACATCGATCGAGATCTGGTCCATGGAAATGCGCCCCACCACTGGAGCCGGTCGACCCCGCACGAGCACGTGTTGCCATGTGGCCGGCGTCCGGCGCAGACCGTCGGCATACCCGACCGGGACCGTGGCCACCCGGCTGGCCCGGGTGCTCGTCCAGGTATGTCCGTAACCCACGGATTCTCCCGGACCGAGGTCGTGGACCTGGGCCACCTGGGACTTCCATGCCAGAGCAGGCAGTAGGTCTCCCATGGCCACCTCGGGCCCGGGCGGCAGTCCGTAGACGGCGATACCGGGTCGGACGAGGTCGAACGCTGCGTCGTCGCGGCACAGGACGGCCGCACTGTTGGCGGCATGTATCACCGGTGGAAGGTCCCCGGTCGACTCCAGATCGGCGACCACCCGCCCGAACGCCTCGAGCTGCGCGTCGGTGGCCGACACGCCCGCGGGTGACGGGTCATCGGCACAGGCGAAGTGGGTGAACAGGCCTGCCACCTCAATCCCCTCGACCCATCGGAGTTCCCGCACGAAGTCGGCGGCCACCTTGGAATCCACCCCCAGGCGATGCATGCCGGTATCCACTTTGACGTGGACGGACGCCCGCGCGTCGAGCGCCTGGGCCGCCCGCCCATAGGCTCGGGCCGAGTCGATGTCGAAGACGGCGAGCACGAGTCCGAGGCCGACTGCGTCACGCGCCTGCCAACCAGGCGTGTATCCGAGCACCAGGATCGGGGCCCGGATACCGGCCCGGCGCAATACCCGTGCCTCGGGTAGGCAGGCCACGGCCAATTGGGTGGCACCACTACGCAGGGCGGTGTGGGCCACCTGCACGGCACCGTGCCCGTAGGCGTCGGCCTTGAGCACCACCATGACCTCGGCGCCGGCCGCCCGAGCCCCCAGGATGCGGACGTTGTGGGCGATGGCCGACAGGTCGATCTCGAGCCAGGTCGGCCGATCGGGCTGAACCACACTCAGCGATTTCCACGCCGGGTCCTGGCGGACCAGCAACCCGGTCGGATCGGCACCGTCAGCCAGTAGCCGCTCGACCACCCGTTCCATGCGAGCAGCCGAGCTGCCCTTGACGAGCACCACGACATCGGGTCCGAGGTGGGATACCACTTCGGCGGCCGCCTCTTCGGCGGCAAAGGTGACGACCACCTGATCCGCATCCATACCGGCCTTTCGGGCGGCATCCGCTGCCCATACAGCCGAGTTCCCCTGGATCACCAGCAGGTCCACGACGGCTGCCGCCTGCCGACCGACTCGGCGGTGGAGGTCCTCACTCTGCTCCCCGAGTTCAGCCATGTCGCCGAGCACGGCGATGCGCATTCCCGCCGGTAGTTCGGCCAAGGTGGCGAGACCGGCGAGCACCGACAGCGGAGCAGCGTTGTAGGTGTCATCGAGCAACAGGCTCCCGTCCCGACCACGGAGCGGGTGGAGGCGTCCCGGCATCGGCACCGCCCGACCGAGTGCGGCAACCGCATCTTCGAGTTCGATGCCGAAGTGGTCGCCCACCGCCAGTGCGGCGAGCGCCGCCGACACGGTACTGCGGGCACCGAGGAGGGGGACGGCGATCCGGTACTCCCGATGTCCGTGATGGCTCGTGAACGAGGTCCCCGATGCCGACATCGCTACATCGGAGGCGCCAAACGTGGCGGTCTCCGCGTCGACCCCTGATCCGAAGGTGACCACAGGAGCCCTGCTGAGGTCGGCCATCGCCCGGACCCGGTGGTCATCGACGTTGAGGACCGCCAACCCGTCGGCGGGCAGGTGGGTCACCAACGTCGACTTCTCGCGTGCCACCCCGTCGACGTCGCCGAGAGCGACCAGGTGAGCGGCGTCCACCGCCGTCACGACACCAACTTCGGGCGGGGCCATCGCACACATGGCGTCGATCTCGCCGAAGTGGCCGGTGGCCATCTCCACTACCGCCACCTGGTGCTCGGGCCGGAGGCCACCGAGGGCCACGGCGAGGCCGAAGCGCCCACTGAAGTTGCCCGGCGTGCGGAACACGGTGAAGCGGGTGGCCAGCACATCGGCAATCAGCTCCTTGGTGCCGGTCTTGCCCACGGTCCCGGTAACCGCCACCACCCGGGGCGCCCACTTCCGGATCACATGCGCCCCGTAGCGCTCCATGGCCGACACGGTGTCGTCGACCACCAGTGCAGGGCAGCCCTCGGGTACCGCCGATGCGTCATCGACCAGGACGGCCGTCGCACCCCGGGCCCAGGCGTCGGCCACGAAGTCGTGCCCGTCACCACGCGACGTCCGCACGGCGACGAACAGGTCACCGGTCTCCACCAGCCGCGAGTCGAAGCAGAATCGCTCGTACCGGCCTTCGTGTGCCGGTCCCCTCACCTCGAGGCCGGAGACGGCATCCGTCAAGTCATCGAGTCGGATCATCAGAAGACCGCCCGGACCCTCAGCCGACCCGAGGGGCGCGGCTGGGACGGGACCGGCGATCGAACCGCTCGATCCCGGCCTCCACGATGCGCTCGAGCACGGACCAGGGAGGCGCCGAGTCGCGGTCGGCGAGCCACTGCGAGTAGAAGACGGTGGCCTCCGTGAGCCCGCAGAGCGAGTTCACCTCCAACAGGAAGACCTCATCCGTCGACTGATCCCAAAATAGGTCGAGGCGGGCATACCCCTCGATGCCGAACGCCCGCGCGACCTGTTCGACACGCGAGCGGACCCCTTCGGCCACGTCGTCCGAAACGAACAGATCGAGGGCCAGGTTGGTGCCCACCCCACTCTGGAACTTCTGTTGCAGGGTCAGCTCGTCGGCCGCCACCGTCACGCTCGGTACGGCGGCAACCAGGCCACGTCCGCGACGGTCGAGCACGGCCGCGGTCAGTTCGACGAACTGCTTCGCCGCGAACCACGGCCGCAGAACCTCGAGATTGAGATCTCCCGACGGGAACTTGACAGGGGCAGGATCGATGAAGGCCCGTTCGATCAGCCATCGCTTCGGGGCCGGCACCGGCATCGCCACGGTCGATGCCCGTCCCCGTAGGTCGGCTCGCGACTCGTGCCCGGTGAATTCGGGCGCCTCGGCCACGATGGCGGCGAAGAACCGCTCCATCTCGTCGGGTCCCCGAAGCAACTTGACCCCGGTGGAGCAGCCATCGTTGGCCGGTTTGCAAACCAGCGCCAGCGCATCGAGTTCGGCACAGAGCGCGGCATAGCGCGTACCGGCCTCCCCCGGAAGGGCCATCCTCTCGAGCCAGGACCCGAGCTCGAAGATGTCGACCTCCCGTTGAGCCGGAGCACCTACACCCGGCATCCGGAGATCCCGCACCCATGAAGCGGTTGCCGCCTTGTCGGCTGCCAGGTCGCCAACCAGAGGTCCCGACCCGTTGTAGGGGGTGCCGATGGCCTCCAGCGCCAGCTGGAGCCGGCCGTCCTCACCTGGTCCGCCGTGCAGCGCCAGGAACACGAACTCCGCCTCGGCGGCAACTTCTTCGAGCGGGCCCGTCCGACCGATCCGGAGAGCCGATCGGGCTGGCCCATCGTCGATGGCGAAGTCGGCCCGGACGGCCGCGCCGATGGACTCGACGGTGGCCCGGCGGACCGGATCGAGGACGAGAGCCTGGATCTCCTCGACATCGTGGTGGAGCACATAGAAGAGCCCGATTTCGGTGTACCGGCTCTGGAGATCCATCAGATAGAACCGGACATCGCTGCCCGATGCCAGCAAGGACAGTCCGACGAAACAACCGCTCTGGCGGCTCACCTGGCGCTCGCTTGTCGGCCCTCCGAGCACCACGTGAATCCGGCGGGCACCCTCGCTGATCGCCATCGCGTCCTGCGTCGCCACGGATCCGCCCTCGAGCGCGGCCCGCAGCAGACCCATGATGAGCCGTCGGTGGTCGATGCCGACCATGGCCGCCTGCTGGAAGACGAAACTGGAAAAGCCCATACCCCCGATCCCGTTGACATCGGTAACCACGATGGTGCCGGCGTCGGTCCGGAAACCGTCGATGCGGGCCATGTGGCGGAGACCCAGTACTGCGAAGGCCTCGGCTGCGACCGCCCGGATCGCGGCGATGACGCCGTGGTCGACCCGCATCGGCGTGTGGTGGACGACCCCCGACCCGTGCAGGTACTTCTCCTCGGTGCTGTAGACGAGATTGGCCACCGGCTTGGCCACTTCGGTCGGGGCCAATGCCACCGGCCTCCCGTCCGGACCGTCCAGCACCACCACAGAGAACTCGGTCCCGGGCAAGAACTCCTCGACCAGCACGGCACCGCCGGTCCCGGCACCGGCGAAGGCGGCCACGACGGCGTCGCCAAGTGGGCCGACATCGGCCACCACCACGTCCACACCGAACGACGACCCGCCGGCCTGCGGCTTGACGGCCAGCAGGTCGCTGCCGGGCTTGCCACTCCCTCCGAGCACCGGCGTCAGAGCGGACAGCGCGGCCAGCACCCCGGCCTCGTCGGCGTCCCATTCGACTCGGGATACCGAGCGGTGGGCCGGCACCGGAAATCCGGCTGAGGCCAGCGTGGCATAGCAGGCCTGCTTGTCGAGTGTCCGCTCGAGTGCGTCGGGCCGACTGAATACATAGGGAATGCCCCATGCCTCGAGTCGGCGCTGCAGCGCGCCGTCCTCACCGAACTCCCCATGGATCAGGGGGACGGCCACGTCGTGGGAACGGGCCAGGTCGGCGACTTCCTCCCACGTCAGCTCCATGTCGAGCGAGCCCAATTGTGTCTCGAAGTCGGCACAGGTATTCGCGTAGTAGAACGTCGGCGGCAGGCGGTAGGCCCGGAGGGCACGATCGACGAACACCACGGTGAGCTCAGACGTCGGGTCAGCTTGCAGGTAGGTGACCCAGGGCTTGATGGATCCCGCGCTGACGTCGCGCTCTTCGCTCGGGCCGCCGAAGAAGAGGAGGACCCTCATCGGGTGCCCACTCCGTTGCGCAAGCGAGCCGCCAGGCGGTCGAGACCAACGTTGCGGCTGGCCTTGAGCAGCACCACACTGTCCGGTGCGAGTCCCTCGATCAGGTCGAGCGCGTCGTCCAGGGTGTCGACCGGCGTCCCGTCATAGGGCGCGCCACCCACGGCCACCACCTCGATGCCGAGCGAGCCGGCGAGTACGGCCATCTGCCGGTGGGCCTCGAGGCTCCCCTCTCCGAGCTCCGCCATCTCCCCCAGCACCGCCACCCGACGGGGAGCGTCGACCATGGCCAGGTTGCGCAACGCAGCGGCCATCGATGTCGGGCTGGCGTTGTAGGAATCGTTCAGGACCCTCAGTCCGGACGGGGCATGCCAGAATTCGGCCCGGCACGCGCTCCCCTCGGCCGAGGCCACCCCGGCCAATGCCAGTTGCAGGTCGACTCCGGCACACAAGGCGACGGCCACGGCAGCGGCGGCGTTGGTCGCCTGATGATCGCCGCGAACGGCCAGCGCGATCTGCCCCGACCCCCACGGCGACTCGATGCGGACGGTGGGCCGCAGCTCACCGTCACGATCGACGACGGTCCCCCGCACGTCGCCCGAGTCACTGCCGAACGTGACGATGGTGGCCTCAGTCCGACATCTCACCTCGGAACCGCACTCCACGTCGTTCAGGACTGCAAAACCGTTCCGGGGCAGGCCTTCGATCAACGAGCCCTTTTCGACGGAAATACCTGCGGGCCCGCCCAGATGTTCGCCATGGGCGGTACCGATGGAGGTGATGACCCCGATCGAAGGGCGGGTGAGTTCGCGCAGTCGGGCAATGTCCCCTGGGTGGCGGGCCCCCAACTCGAGCACGAGCACTTCGGTGTCGTCCGGAGTGGCGAGCAGGGTGAGGGGCACACCCAGCTCATTGTTGAACGATCCACGGGTGGCATGTGTCCGGAAATGGGCCGCCAGCCCACCGGCCACCAGGTCCTTGACCGTCGTCTTGCCCACCGAACCGGTGATCCCGACCACCAGGTCCGACACCCGACTGCGGGCGTAGGCGCCCAGGGCCCACAACGACGCCGCCGTATCGTCCACCCGGACCGCAGTGGCTCCGGCGGGCACGCGGGCCGTGAGGTATGCGGGCGCTCCTGCGGCCAATGCCGCAGCGATGAACTCATGGCCATCTCGTTCGGCCACCACCGGTACGAACAGTTGCCCGGCCACCAGGGTCCGCGAGTCGATGGAGGCACCCTCCACCATCACCTCCGGGCCGACCAGTTCCCCCCCGACGACCATCGCCACATCCGCGACATTGAGCCTCACCGATCGGTCCCGTACCGGATCCCAGGCTCGGTGCGGCTGGGATGCGTGGCGAACATCGACGTCATCGATGGGCAGGTCGCGACCGGCAGAAGTGCGGCGCGAACGTCGTCGAATACCTTCGGGCTGACGGGCGGGAGTTGATGCACGATCCTACCTGGCACACTCCGGCAACGGTCACGAGGACGTACCCGAAGTGGAGGTGTCCACCGGTTCCCCCCGGTCCCAGATCTCCACGACCACCAACGCCAGCGCCGTGCCGATCAGAGTGTCTGCGACCCGGTACCCGACGATCCGCAACCCGGCGGAGCGGACGACGGTCAGCATCAGCAGGACCAGCGGGGTCAGGAGGGCCACCATCCAAAAGTAGTTCCGGGCCTTGAGGGCGAAGAGCCCGCCCGAAGTCACGAGAATGCAGGCCAGCAGGACCAGATCCGACCGGGTGACGACAATGACGGCTGCGGCCACTGCCACCCCGGCCACCGTCCCGAGCGCACGCTGCAGCGCCCGGGTTCGACCCGATCGGGCGTCGGGCTGGAGGACGGCGACCACAGCGAGGGGGATCCAATAGCCGTCGGGAATGTGCAGCAACCGGTAGAGCAGGGTCGCCGCGGCCACCATCAGACTGGCTCGCACCGCATGTTGGCGGGCGAAGCCGGCGGTTACAGCCAGGAGCTTCAGAGTTCCCGCGGGAACTATTCGCGCCGGCGTCGTCGCTCCGACAGTGGGGCGCACGATCGCAACTCCGAGGACCAGTGCAACGGTGCCGCCCAGCAGGTACGCAGCCGCACGGAGCGGGACGTCACCGAGCCGGGCGGGCTGTCCCGCCACGATGATGAAGACAGCGCAGGTGACAAATCCGACTCCGACAGCCGGCACGCCGGCACCGCGGACAAGGCACCAGGCCGCCACCCAGAACAGGGTGACCAGCACGGTCAGCCACAGCGACGCCGATACCGCCGTAGCCAGGGCGACGCCCATCGTGCTGCCGACCAGGGCGACAGTTCCCCACTGCCGTCGGGTCACCCGGGTACCGGACGGGAGGGCAAGTGCCACGTTGAGCCCGCCGAGAGCGCAGAAGAGTCCGAACACGCGGTGGCCGGTGGCTGCGCCGACGGCCAACGGGAGGGTGGTGACCAGTGCGCCGATCAGTCCGATCACCAGGTCAGGGCGCTTCTCCTCGGCCAGGAGCGCCTGTCGTTCCGCCTCCAGCCACAGCCTCCGCTCCCTGGTCACGGAATAAGTATGCCCAGGCCACGACCGTGTCCGTGGGGATCGGGCCTACCGGGTGACCGGAAGCCGGGCCCGACGGACCAGTTGCCCGGTCCCGACACCGTCGGGACCGGGCAAGGTCAGAATCAGCCCTTGTACTTGTAGTGGTCGCCAGCCGAGACAGGGCTCGTACCGGCGGCCGAGGTCACCGTCACGTCGACCGTACCGAGTGTGCCCGGCGGAGCCACCACGGTGATCGAAGTAGCCGAGTTGACGGTGAAGCTGGTTGCCGCCGTCGTGCCGAAGTGGACGGAGGAAGCTTCGACCAGACCGGAGCCGGTCAGTGCGACCACGGTGCCGCCGGCCACGATGCCTTTGGGTGGCGTCACCTTGGTGATGACCGGACTACCCACGTTGTACGCGAACGTGACGCCGGCCAGAGCCGGGGCCGCCTGGTAGGTGGCGAGTTGGTTCGCCCCGGGGATACCGGGAAAGGCGAGCGCACCGATGCCGGTTCCCGACGTGATCTGAAAATTGATCAGGGTGGCCACCGGACCGGACGAGCCCTTGGTGAACATGGCCGAGGAGGGCGAGGCACCCAGCGACAGCAGCGCCTGGAGGACCAGTGCCGTCGAGTCGGGGTCCGACACACCGGGCGCATTGTGGGTGTTGGGCTCGTAGCTCCAACCACCATCGGCATCTTGGGCACGAGCCAGGAACTGGAGTGCGGCACCGGCCGCCGTGGGAGTCAACGCATGTTGGGCCTCGAGACCTTGCACAGCCAAGGCGGTCGAGTTGGTGTCCGGACCGGCGAAGTTGACCGGCCTGCCGTTGCACGGATTGGAGGTGGTGATGTAGCTCGTCCAGCCGCCGTCGGGGCACTGCTGCCCCGTCAGCCAGGCGTCGCCTGCCGTCACAGCGGAGCCACTGGTCTTCCCGGCGATGGCCAGCGCGGCCAGTGAGAGGCCTTGGCGGTAGGCACCGTCGAAGGACGGGTCCTGCGCACCGAACAGGCCGGTGTCGGCGCCGGTCAAACGCTGGGTGGCGAGCAGTCGGTTCACCAGGTTCGTCCCGCCGAACGATGTCGGCGAAGCGTTCATGGCATGTGCGTCGAGAATCAGGAGGGCCAACTTTCCGGGTCCGTCGACTGACGCCACGGTCACGTAGTCGTTGACATGGAGTTCGAGGTACGTCAGCGCCAACGCGGCCTTGGTGTGGCGGACTCCGGCACTGGCCAGGGCGAGCACGGTGTTTGCCGTCGCATCGAGGTTGGGGACGGACGAGTTGTTGGCGGACGGGATGAAGCCGCCAGGGGTGATCAGGCCAGCCAGCCACCTGGCAGCGGCCTGGGCCGAGGCCGTCTGCGGAAGGTTCGGCTGCGGCGTGGTTGCCGAGGCCGCAACAGGTGCGACCACGGCGGCGGTGCCGAGCAGTAGGGCGAGTGCTCCCGAAGCGACGAGGCGCTTCAGATTGGGACGGTGGACGTTCATTGGATTTCCTCTCGGGTGAACACCCGGAAAACCAGTGACCGCATCGGACGCTGACCATCCGAGTCCCACCGCGTGTCTCGACGGATATGGACTCCCTGTCAGTTCCCGGTAACCCGACTTGCGATGAGCGGACGTGCTCATCACCCACGGTTGCGGACCAGCGCCGGAATTTGACCGGCTTCCCCGAAGAACTGCCATGTACTGCTTGTGCTGCACCGGCAACGTAGCACTCCCCACTTCGACCGTGCGCCGGCGTCGAGCCGGCCGACAGCCCGACTTCGTGCTCGGAGTGCGATCCACGCCGGCTGGGCAATCAGGAACGAGCCTCAATCACCTGGCTGCTCCCCAGTCTGTCCGGAGGTGACGAGGAGTGGGCGGCCTTCCCCGGACGGCAGAGGAGCAAGGGGTAGCCTCGACGGGTGCTCGCTCGCTGGGGAATTCGGATCGGCATGGGACTCGTGGGCGCGGCCGCCGGCATCGTGCTGGCCTCCGTAGTGCTCACCGATATGTCGATCTCGGCTTCGGCCCTCGTCGAGACGACAGTCATCTTCTGGCTGGTCCACATCGGCGTTCAATTCCTGGCTCTGCGCATCCTGGTCCGTCAGCCATCCGTCGCCCTGGCCGGACTCTTGGCCATCGCCGCCACCATCATCTCGCTGGTCATCGTGGTGATCATCGTGTCCGGGCTCCATATCCGTGGCCTCTCCACCTACCTGTTCGCCACGCTCATCATCTGGATCGCCACTGCCTTGGCCGACCTGATCGGGACTCGGATGATCCGGGACCGTCGCCAAGATCGCCGGGGGGACTGACCCCGGCCGCCGGAGCACCCGCGTGTCACAATCAGGGCATCCGGGACGTCAACTTGTCATGGACAACCAATTCGATGTCGTTGTGGTCGGGGCCGGGATCGCTGGGCTGACCGCCGCCGCCACTTCGGCTGCAGGTGGTGCCACCACCCTCGTACTCGAGGCCCACCGCCCAGGAGGCCGGGCCCGAACCACCGAGCGCGAGGGATTCAGCCTCAATCTCGGTGCTCACGCCCTTTACCGTGGTGGAGCAGGAGGCCGGGTGCTGGCCGACCTCGGCATCGTGCCCCTGGGGAGCCCGCCTCCGCTCGGTGACTACCAGGGGTCGATCAACGGAGTTCTCCACCAGCTGCCGACCGGGCCGGTCTCGCTGCTGCGCACATCGCTGCTCGGGAGCCGAAGCAAGGCACAGCTCGGCCTGCTCCTCTCCCGCCTGCCCCGCATGGACCCTTCCGAACTGACGGGAACCTCGACACGGGTATGGCTCGACGACATCGGGCTCCGCCCCGATGCCGAGGCGGTGGTGCTCGCCCTCCTCCGACTGCAGACCTACTGCCCCGACGTCCACCAGTTCGCCGCCGACGCCGCACTCGGTCAGTTGCAGATCGGCGCGACAAAAGGGGTGCTCTACCTCGACGGGGGCTGGTCCCAGCTGACCGGCGCCCTCGGCGCCTCCATCGAGGTCCGAACCTCGGCTCCCGCCCGGGCGATCGAGCCTGCTGCGGGCCGCATCGAGGTGACCACCGACGCCGGACCGGTCGTCGCCCGTCAAGTGGTGGTGGCCGTCGGGACGCCCGCCTCCGCCAGATCCCTACTGCCCGAGCCGCCCGACTGGGGGGAACTCAGCGGGCCGATAACGGCAGCTTGTCTCGACATCGGGTCTCGACGGATCCCGAGTCCCGGCTACGTCCTCGGCATCGACGTTCCCCTTTACGCCACCATTCAGGGCCCACCTGCCCGTCAGGCACCAGCGGGACAGGCCGTTGTCGGCGTACTCCGCTACGGGGCCCGATCCGCCGATTCGGACCGGCCCGAGCTCGAGGCGCACCGGCGCCTCTGCGGGGTGAACGATGAGGATGTCCTGTTCGAACGGTTCCTTGCGTGCATGACGGTCGCCGGGACGCTGCCGACGGCGGAGACGGGAGGGTTGCAGGGGCGGCCTTCCGTCGGGGCCACCGGAACCGCGGGAATCCACCTGGCCGGC